>PPYE01157964.1_pt1 | contig 67324 bp, 49 predicted proteins | sample 1559881 | NCBI WGS metagenome assembly PPYE01 (sample SAMN08240022, study PRJNA423297) | Human gut metagenome, whole genome shotgun sequencing project. | reverse complement strand
ACGCCGTGATGCGCGACCGGGTGCCCTACCGGGAGTAGCCCCGACGGTTGACAAAACTATAGGAACACCCAATGACTAGGTGAATAGCAAAAGCCCCGCAGTCGGAGCGGACTGCGGGGCTCATGAAGAGAGGCTAGTTTGCGGGCGCTTTGCCTGGCGCCCACGAGAGAGGCAACAGAGTAGAGACTACTCGTGGATGCGGGTACCGGAGAGGCCAGCCATGGTCTCGGCGGCCTTGTCCAGAGCGCCGATGATGCAGGTGCGGCCCTTGCGGGAACGGGCGAACTTGATGGCAGCGCGGACCTTGGGCTCCATGGAACCCTTGCCGAACTGGCCCTCGTCGGCCAGGCGCTCGGCCTCGTCGGCGGTAATGTCCTCGAGCTCCTCCTGGTTGGGCTTGCCAAAGTTGATGGCGACATGCTCAACGGCGGTCAGCAGGAACAGAACGTCGGCGTCGCAGTCCTCGGCCAGCAGCTCGCCGCCCAGGTCCTTGTCGATGACGGCGGGAACGCCCTTGTAGCAGCCCTTGTTCTCGTAGTCGCGGACGACGGGGATGCCGCCGCCACCGCAGGCGATGACGATGAACTCGTTGTCGAGCAGGTTGAGGATGGAGTCGGCCTCGACGATCTTCTTGGGATCGGGGGAAGCGACGACGCGACGCCAGCCGCGGCCGGAATCCTCGACGAAGACCTTGGAGGGGTCCTCGGCCATGAACTCCTTGGCCTGCTCCTCGGTGTAGAAGGGACCGATCGGCTTGGTCGGGTTCTTGAACGCGGGATCGTCCGGGTCGCACTCGATCTGGGTGACGACGGTTGCGGCGTGCCAACGCTTATAGCGCTTGTGCATCTCGCGGCCGATGCCCTGCTGCAGGTGATAACCAATGTAGCCCTGGGACATAGCGCCGCACTCGGGCAGCGGTATCTCGGGGGTACCGATGGCATCGTGGGCAGCGGCGAAGGCGTTCTGGATCATGCCGACCTGCGGGCCGTTGCCGTGGGTGATGATGATCTCATTGCCTTGCTCGATGAGACCGAGGAGAGCGTGGGCGGTGTTGCTCACGGCCTCGATCTGCTCGACGGGGTTGTTGCCGAGGGCGTTGCCGCCAAGGGCGACGACAATACGATCGGGCTTGCCAAGAGGCTTAGACATTGCTGGAATCCTTTCTGTAAAAGGCCTACAACCCATTAATAACCCGCGTCCGTGCGATACGCGAGTTTATTAAGGTTTATATTCTCTTTATCGCTCATTTTATTCATTTTGAAAATAGCGGAACGGTGAACGGTCGTTTTTGTCCGCTCAGCGTACAGAACTCCAGCTCAGACATATCTACGTAATTTACGTGCGACTTTATTTAAATGAAGCGAGGATTATGTCGGATTATGCAAACTACATCTCTGCTAAACACAAAACGGACAGCGCAATATCTTACTCGCGCTATACGAGATTCTATGCACTTATAAGTCGAGTATGCACCCCTGCAAAAACAAGGGGCTTTTCATCCAGCAAAAGGAATAAAGAAGCGCTCCGAAAAGGCGGCAACAGCCAAGTCCCCCATCCATCCCCAAAGTGGCGCGAGGTTTCGCGGCAAAGCCGCGAAACAGCGAAAGGGACGGAATACCCGGCCAACTACGTCCTTCATCCGCCCACACAATCTGAGGACGTAGTCGTAGCAGGATCTGAGGGCTGACCTTCGCGGACACTCCGCAGGACGAAAGAACCCCCGCCGCACATAATGCGCAGCGGGGGTTCTTTCATGTCCGAGGACGTCCGCGAAGGTCAGCCCTCAGATCCTGCGGTGGGAGACCTAGGCCTCGTTATACACCGTTTTGAGCTTCAGCAGGTGCTGATAGCGGTCCATAGCAGCCTGCTCATTCTCCTTGAAGAGCTCCTCGGCGCGCTCGGGGAAGGAACGCGTCAGCGAAGCGTAACGGGCCTCGTTCATCAGGAACTCCTGATAACCGCCCGCGGGCTCCTTGGAATCGAGCGAGAACTTCTTGCCGGCAGCAGCCTCGGGGTTGAAGCGGAAGAGGTTCCAGTAACCGCACTCGACAGCCTTCTTCATCTCGGCCTGGCAGTTCTGCATGCCACCCTTCTTGATGGAGTGCATCTCGCAGGGGCTGTAGCCGATGATGAGGGACGGGCCGTCGTAGGCCTCGGCCTCGTGAATGGCCTTGAGGGTCTGAGCCGGGTTGGCGCCCATGGCGACCTGCGCCACGTAGACGTAGCCGTAGCTCATGGCAATCTCGGCCAGAGACTTCTTCTTGGTCACCTTACCGGCAGCGGCGAACTGAGCAACCTGGCCCAGGTTCGAGGCCTTGGAGGCCTGACCGCCGGTGTTGGAGTAGACCTCGGTGTCGAAGACGAAGACGTTGACGTTGTGGCCGGAAGCCAGGACGTGGTCCAGGCCACCGAAGCCGATATCGTAGGCCCAACCGTCGCCGCCGAAGATCCAGAAGGACTTCTTGGTGAGGTAAGCCTTGTCGGCGAGGATCGCCTTGGAAGCGTCGCAGCCGCACTTCTCGAGCTCGGCAACGTAGGCAGCGGCAGCGGTCTTAGAGGCCTCGGCGTCGTTGACGGAGTCGATCCAAGCCTGACCGGCGGCCTTGAGCTCGTCGGACGGACCGTCAGCGGCGATAATCTCTTGCGTAGCAGCGATCAGCTTCTTCTGAACGGCCTCGTAACCGACGGCCATGCCCAGACCGTGCTCGGCATTGTCCTCGAACAGGGAGTTGTTCCACGCCGGGCCGTGACCGTCCTTGTCCTTGCAGTAAGGAGCGGTGGCAGCGGGGTTGCCCCAAATGGAGGAGCAGCCGGTGGCGTTGGAGATGAACATGCGGTCGCCGGCGACCTGGGTCACCAGACGTGCATAGGCGGTCTCGGCGCAGCCGGCGCAGGAGCCGGAGAACTCCAGGTAGGGCTGCTTAAACTGGCTGCCCTTGACGTTGGCCGCGATGAGCTCCTTCTTCTCGGAGACGTTCTCGACCATGTAGTCCCAAACGGGCTGCTGGTCCATCTCCTGCTCGGTGGGAACCATCTCGAGGGCGCCCTTGGGGCAGACCTTGACGCAGTTGGTGCAGCCCATGCAGTCGAGCGGGGACACAGCCATGGTGAACTTCATGCCCTTGGCCTTGGGGCCCATGGCGTCGAGCGTGCGGGTAGCCTCGGGCGCGGCGGCAGCCTCGTCTTCGGTCATCGCGAACGGACGGATGGTGGCATGCGGGCACACGTAGGCGCACTGGTTGCACTGGATGCACTTGGTCTCGTCCCAGTGGGGAACGACCACGGCGACGCCGCGCTTCTCGTATGCGGAGGCGCCCAGCTCAAACTGGCCATCGGCGCAATCGACGAAGGCGGAAACGGGCAGGCTGTCGCCGTCCATGCGATCGATGGGCTCGAGCAGGTTCTTGACCTGCTGGGCGATAGCGGACTTGGTCTCCTCGGAGAGCTCGACGGGAGCGGCATCCTCGGCGGTAGCCCAGTCGGCCGGAACCTCGAACTTACGGAAGGCGGTAGCGCCGGCATCGATGGCCTTGTGGTTGGCGTCGACGATAGCCTGGCCCTTCTTCATGTAGGACTTGGTAGCCGCGTCCTTCATGTACTGCAGGGCGTCCTCGGCGGGCAGGACCTTGGCCAGCGCGAAGAAGGCGGACTGGAGCACCGTGTTGGTGCGCTTGCCCATGCCGACCTTGGCGGCCAGGTCGATAGCGTCGATCAGGTAGACGTTGACGTTGTTGTTCGCGATGTAGCGCTTGGCCACGGCGGGCATGTGCTCGGCGAACTCCTCGTCGCTCCACTGGCAGTTGACCAGGAAGGTGCCGCCCGGCTTGACGTCGCGGACCATCTTGAAGCCCTTAACGATGTAGCTGGGGTTGTGGCAAGCGACAAAGTCGGCCTTGGTCACGTAGTACGGCGAACGGATCGGAGAATCGCCAAAGCGCAGGTGCGAGACGGTGACGCCGCCGGTCTTCTTGGAGTCGTACTGGAAGTAGGCCTGGACGTACTTGTCGGTGTGGTCGCCGATGATCTTGATCGAGTTCTTGTTGGCGCCGACGGTACCGTCGCCACCCAGACCCCAGAACTTGCACTCGATGGTGCCGGGGGCTGCGGTGTTGGGCGTATCCTCGGCCTCGGGCAGGCTCAGGTTGGTCACGTCATCGACAATGCCGATGGTGAACTCGCGCTTGGGCTCGTCCTTCTTGAGCTCCTCGAAGACAGCGAACGCGGACGCAGGAGGCGTGTCCTTGCTGCCCAGGCCATAACGGCCGCCGACGACCTTGATGCCCGTCTTGCCGGCCTCGTAGAGAGCGGAGACGACGTCCTGGTAGAGCGGCTCGCCGATGGAACCCGGCTCCTTGGTACGGTCCATGACGGCAATCTTCTGGACGGTCTCGGGGAGAACGTCGACGAAGTGCTTGATGGAGAACGGACGGAACAGACGAACCTTGACCAGGCCGACCTTCTCGCCGTGAGCGTTGAGGTAGTCGATGACTTCCTCGAGCACGTCGCAGAAGGAGCCCATGCACACGACGACACGATCGGCGTCGGGAGCGCCGTAGTAGTTGAACAGGCCGTAATCGGTGCCGAGCTTCTCGTTGATCTTCTTCATGTAGCCCTCGACGACGGCGGGAAGCTCGTCGTAGACCTTGTTGCAGGCCTCACGGTTCTGGAAGAAGATATCGCCGTTCTCGTGGCTGCCGCGGGTGTGCGGGTGCTCAGGGTTGAGCGCGTGGTCGCGGAAAGCCTGGACGGCGTCCATGTCGCACATCTCGGCCAGATCCTTGTAGTCCCACATGGCGACCTTCTGGATCTCGTGGCTGGTGCGGAAGCCGTCGAAGAAGTTAAGGAACGGGGTCTTACCCTCGATGGCGGCAAGGTGAGCCACCGGCGAGAGGTCCATGACCTCCTGGACGTTGCCCTCGGCGAGCATGGCGAAGCCGGTCTGACGACAGGCCATGACGTCGGAGTGATCGCCAAAAATGTTCAGGGCGTGGGAAGCGACGCAACGCGCGGAGACGTGGAAAACGCCCGGGAGCTGCTCGCCTGCGATCTTGTACATGTTCGGGATCATCAGGAGCAGACCCTGAGAAGCCGTGTAGGTGGTGGTCAGAGCACCGGCGCCCAGCGAACCGTGAACGGTACCGGCTGCACCTGCCTCGGACTCCATCTCGACGACCTTGACCGGGGTGCCGAAGATGTTCTTGCGACCCTGGGCCGCCCACTGGTCGACATGGTCGGCCATCGGGCTGGACGGCGTAATGGGATAGATTCCCGCTACCTCGGTGTACGCATACGAAACATATGCGGCCGCCTCGTTGCCGTCCATAGACTTAAACTTACGCGCCATATACCCCTCTCCTCTCATATAGGTATACAGGCCCCGGCGATCGCCGGGATGTTGGCGTGATGGGATTTTCGCTGTTGCTTCCAATCATCTGGCAGGCAGGCTCAGCAGCAGGTACATGGCGTGGAGAGAAGGCATGCCGAGGCGAGGGCCAGCTGATGCGCCCCACAGACCCGACCGCCCGTCTTGCACATGACCGAGCGCCGCAAAGGCCGCATGCCGGATGCTCCCGGGCACGCCCCGGCGATGGGAAGCGCCCGCAACGGAAATCCGCATGCGGGTTTATTGTACCCCGCCGTCAAGTGTAATTTCGGCAAATATAGGCGGGCGGTAAAGGTTTACCTCGGGTGACTGCCGGGAGCAAAATGATCCCTTGGGGACGGAGGGACCATTTGGCAGGACTGGCTAGAGGGCACCGAAGAGAATGGCGTAGGTAGTGGATTCGCCGAGCTTGAGCTCGTCGCCGGGATTGAGTTGGGCGGAACGGCCGGGCTCGACCTGAATGCAGACGCGCGTGGCCCCGTTTACCACCACGGTTCCGTTGGTGGACGACAGGTCCTCGACGTGCCAGATATTTTGAGCATCGCACCAGATATGGGCATGGCGGGCCGAGACATCGTCGCCGACGTCGGTAATATCGCCCTCACCAGTGGCCAGTGCGCCAATCTCAACACCCTGCTCGCTCGGCTGAATCCAGCGCGGGGCGCTCACGACAAAACTGTTTTGCACGCGCAGCAAGCCCAAGGGGTGCGCCGGGGCGGGTTCGCGTTCGCCCGCGGTCATCGACATGCCAAGCGAACGCGGCGTGGATGTTCCTCCGCCACAGGTCGCGTGCGCGTAGTCGATGGCATAGTTCACCGAGGACCGCACATCCGCCGAACAACCGACAGCGACAAACAGCACCAGCACGGCCTCGGCGCGCTCGGCGGGCATGAGTTCCGCCGCCTGGGACAGGCGATCGAGCGCGTTGCGATAGAGATTCGTGTCCTGGTGGCACTCTTCGAGCGCGCGTACCATCGGTTCACCTGCAGGACCGCACACCATATTGATCACAGCCGTGGAGTCCATGGGATTTCGCTGGCGCAGGGCCAGTTGCGACATAATACGCGCAGCCGAGGTACCGTATTCGGCAAAGTAGCGCTGCTGAAGCGTGCCGACCGGCGCGCGAACGATAAAGCGGGAAACCCAAGAGCGATCGGCGGCTCGACTCTGCGGGCTGCGGCCGTCGGCGAGCGGACGGGACGAAAGCACCAAGCCGCACAGCTCGATATGGCTCAGATGCGCCGCGCGCTTAAAGATGTCAAACATGGCCCCGCATGGGGTGAGCTCAACTTGAGATGCCATGACCTAGGCCTCCTTGGTCGTAGAAATAGAATCGGACGATACTTCGACAGGTCCGCCAAAAGTACGGGCAGCTGCGGCTCCACCGGCAAGCGGAGTCGCCATCTGGGCTTTTGTGCGTCGCGGTGCCGAAACGGGAAGTTCAAAGGCAAAGCCCATCGCAAGCAAAAACCACGTAAGCGTATAGGTTGCAACCAGAGCGGCAACAAGGCCGCCCATCACGGCGCGTTGGGAAAATACGCTACATGCAGCCACAACCAGCACCGGAACCTCGCAGGCAGAAAGCGCAAGCACACCCTGCAGGAAGCCCGAGCGCCGATCGCGCGCAAGTGCCCCCGCGGCAACGCCGGCTATGCCTGGCAGCGCCAACGCCAGTGCGGCAATAATACCCGGTAGCGACCCAGACCACACGAGCGATCCCAAAGTCGCCGTCACGCGAGCGCCCGACGCCAGCAGCGCGGCCGAAACCACGACCACAGCCCAAACCACGCCACAGACGACCGTCGCGCCGACCATCAGCGCGCGACGCACCGCGCGGCCAGACGCATCCATGGGGCACGGCGTGAGCGGCTCGCCGCGGAGCGAACGACCGACATTTTGCGCATAGTGGTCACAAAACGCCGAGAGCGCCGCCTCGACCGCCGCCGGCTCGGGACGATCTTTTTGATGGCTGGACAGACAGGCCATCACCACGTCGAACAGCTGGGCATCGACAAACGCCAGCGCATCGCGTAGCTCTTCGGAATCCGGCTCAAGCCCTAGCTGCTGGGCCTGCTCGGCCGCGGCGAGCGCCACATCGGGCTCACGACGAAGCAGCTGAGTCAAATCACAACCGGGCGCATGGGCACCAATGGGATAGTCGGGCCGCGTGTCCATTTTGAGACGGTAGGGGCTCGCGATGTCGCGCGTCCTTTTGCGCGAACCCGAGGCGCCCGAAGTGCTCGGCGCGGCTTCGTATGGCGCGACGCCGGCAATGAGCTCGTAAACCGTGCTTGCCGCGGCATAGACGTCGATCGCCGGCGACATACGCAAAGCGCGCAGGTCGGGAATATCGTCGGTGAGCATCTCGGGCGGAGCGTAGGCCACCGTCGCGCGACGCAGCGTCGCATAACGCTCCGTAAACGACGCCTTGCCGCCGGTACCGGCCACGGCCGACGCAGGCTCAAGCGCCAGCGACGAGCCAAAGTCGATCAGGCACAGGTCAAAGGTGCCCTCGGCAAGCTGCCGGTCAAGCGGTAGACGCGCCGTGCGCACCATAATATTAGCGGGCGAGATATCGCGATGGACAAAGCCCTCGCCCACCAGGCTCATACGGCAGAGCAGATCGAACAGGTCGCGACCCAGACGCGCCGCCACAAGCGGCGACAGGCGTCCGGCATCGTCCACGGCGAGTCGCGAACGCAAGCGGGCAAGCGTCTCGCCCTCGACCCATTCCATGACAATTGCAGGCACACCGTCGACCTCGCCCCAGCCATAGAGGCGGGGAAAGCCCTTAAGGCCCGAAAGGGCGCGATGGCATTCGTATTCCTCGCGAAACGCCGCCTTGAACTTGGCGACCAGCGCCTCGTGAGCGGCATCGTCGTCAAACTCATCGCGCGTCGGCAAGATGAGCTGCTTGAGTGCCACGGCCTCGCCTTGGGCGTTGACGGCACGCGTCACGCGGCCGATACCGCCACGGCGCATGGTGGCATCGTCGGCAAACAGCATCGTAAAACGACGCAGATAGGCAGGCAGTTCGTCCTGACCGAGCGCAATGGCCGGCTCAAACCCGTCGACACGCGCCAGGCGCAGGCCGACCATGGGATCGCGACCGAGTGATTGTGGTGTGGTGGATGCAAGATCGGTCATCATAGGGCAAGCGCCGCCACGTTATTGTTGAAGTTACCGAGCGCGACGTCATCATCGCCGTAATGGCCAACCCATTGACATAGGTTGGTGTAACAGCCCCACAGATTGGCATACTGCTGATACCACTTTGACCGGGGCGAGAATGTCTGACGACCGAACTCGGCTCGAATGACAAACATCTCCCCGACCAGGCTGTCGCACGGCCTGGGATCTCCCGTAGAGTTATAGGTCGAAACCACGTCATTGGCACGAGAAACATAGCCGTCGAGCATGTTGTACTTGGTTACAAGCCAACTGTGAATGCTCTCTTCCTCAGCAGCGGAAAGGCCACCGGAGTTTGCATCGTTGTCAGCGTTGCCGCCCGTCGAGCCGCCGTTTCCAGACCCTCCGGCAGAGGAACCCGACCCAGAGCCGCCGCCCGAACTCGACGAATCCGAGCCGGAGCCAGAAGTATCCGAGCTACCGGGCTTTCCGGACTGCTGGGCGTCCTGCTCCTTCTGCCGCTCGACCTTATTCACCGTTGCCGCCACGCTATTGTTGGACAACCGATCGATGATCTTGGTGTTGGTGAGCACGATGGTTTTGCCATTGGCAAGCGTGACTTCGTTGTCCGGGGCCTCGGCGCCGTCCGCATCGTCAGTGCCAAACACAATATGCGCGACCACACTTGCCCAAGCATATCCAGTCGTGGTACCCAGATCACTTTTGACCTCATGCCCCACGCGCGGTTCGCGTGCGGCATGCGCCTGCATCATGGACGGCACGGTCATGCCATAGGCAGAAACGCCAGCTATGACCAGCACCAGCGAGCAGGACAGCAGTGCGTACGCCCGCGGCGCCAAGCCCAGTCGGCGTCGCATGTGCACCGCGGCGCCGCGCTTTGTCTGAGTGCCACCGGGCCGCATGCGTTCTCCTCCAAGAAAAACACACCGCTCAGAAGCGGCGCATTCATTCAAATCCATATTTGAGTGTATCAGCGAACCTAAAAGGTTGCGCAACGAATGGGCAAATTAAGGATGCGAGCGGAAGCATCCATGCGATAAGCGGATACGAAGCATCTTTGTTGCACAACAAACTCACTGTCGCACGGGGAAAATATGACTACCCCGTGCATCGCGAGGAAAACATACGGCAGGAGCAGGCTCGCCACCTAAATCGCGCGACGGGCCTCGATGGCGCGCCCAAGCGTAAGCTCGTCGGCATACTCCAAGTCGCCGCCCACGGGAAGGCCGCTTGCCAGACGCGACACCTCGACGCCCAACGGCTTGATAGTGCGGGCCAGGTAGCTCGCCGTGGTCTCGCCCTCAATATTGGGGTTGGTGGCGATGATGACCTCGTGGATGTCCTCGTGGCCCAAGCGTGCCAGCAGCTCACGAATGTGCAACTGCTCGGGACCAATCTTGTCCATGGGACTGATCACGCCGCCCAATACGTGGTAGAGACCGTGGTAGCTGCCCGTGCGCTCAATCGCCTGGACATCGCGCGGCTCGCCCACCACGCAAATGCGAGTGGTATCGCGCATCGAATCCTGGCAGATGGAGCACTCGTCGGCCGTGGCGTAGTTAAAGCAGCGGCTGCAAAAGTGAACCTCCTGCTTAACCTCCAGGATAGCCTCGGCCAGGCGGCGCGCCTCCTCGGCATCGGCCTCGAGCAGGTAATAGGCGATGCGCTGGGCCGACTTGGGACCAATGCCCGGCAGACGGCCCAGCTCATCGAGCAATTTTTGCAGACTATGGTTGGCACTCATATATATGCGTGTCTTAGAACGGCATGCCCGGGATGTTGAGGCCGCCGGTGATGGCGCCCATCTGCTTGTTGGCGAGCTCGTTGACACCGCGGACGGCCTCGTTGACGGCAGCCATGATCATGTCCTGCAGCATATCGACGTCCTCGGGATCGAGGGCATCGGGGTCGATGGTGAGGTTGACGAGCTCCATCTCGCCGTTAACGGTCACCTTGACCATGCCGCCGCCGGCAGAGGCGTCGACGGTCTGGGACTTAAGGTTTTCCTGCGCGGCGGCAAGCTGCTCCTGCATCTTGCGAGCCTGCTTCATCATTTGCTGCATGTTCATACCGGCCATGATGGCTCCTTTACGTGCGGCCGCGCGACAAGCTGCAAGGGCAGCCGGAGCGCGACGGGACTTTCAAACTCAAAAATCGTACCACGGCGCGGGGCAAGCAAGCGGGGCGGACACGCTACCTCAGTCGATATACATGTCCTTGAGCGTGACGCACGCCCAAGATTATGCAAGGTCGAATTATGCAAGGTTGCATAATTATCTCAAGCTACATCTAGCAGAGCTGGAACCAGGCAGTTTATGCGTAGGGCTACAAGGCTACATGGCAAAATGCCGAGCCGCTGCTCGAGGCGGCACGCATGGCGGCTGGGTATAATTTGATTGTCATAGATGACGATTTGGAGGTGCCCTCGTGAATGTCCCAGCCGTACTCCAAAACATCCGCTCAAAACACCCCGTTGCATATGTGGTTCTCTATCTCTTTGTCGTCTGGGTATTACTGGTTATCATCACCCATGCCATAGCTTTTGGAGCAGAACTGCTGATAGCCAGCTCGGACCAGCCCGTCGTCAAATGGGAGACGACCGATGAATGCACCGACGGAACCCGAACCATTTACTACAACAGCCCGTCCCTCTACCAAGAGTTCAAGGTCAAGATAAAGGACTCCAAGATTGTCGATGCCGAACTGGGCTCTTTATTTACAATCGGAGCAACCGTCAACGCCGAGCAAGTCGAGTACACGGACAGCCATGCGACGTATCGTATCGACCTCAGCATCCTAGGCCGACCGTCACGCGCCTGTCTGCTCGAATGCGATATACGCGGCACCACGTTGCACATGTCCGAAATACAGATGCGCCCGGATAAAGAGCCCCTAAAGGGCTAGGGGTCCTAAGCCCAGCAAGCGATTCTCAACAGTAAAACGACAGCCCACCGGTTGTTTCTTTCCAGCGTTTGCAAATCAGCGCATGGTTAGATGAAACAAACTGCATGATATCGCGTAAATCCCGAGCAGGAATATCGCCCTTGTTATGGGCCAGCTTGCATCCGCCGGAGCGGGTAAGCCATATCTTGGTTGCCTCGGCAGTGGGGCGCTTGACCGCAACGTGAACATGGACAGGTTCGCCGTTCTCCCCCGTCCAGAAGAAGATGATGTACGGCCCGAGTCGAAACAGACTAGGCATAGACTCGTCCGCCTTCGTAGGCAAAACGCAGGATGAGCGGGGCATTGTTGCGCACGAAATCATCGAGTTCTTTGAAGTCCGCTTCGCTAAAGCCCTCGCGTGACACCCAATTGAATGCCGGCAAGATGCACTCCGCCGTGTCAAAACCCCAATCGCGCGGGCGCTCCACAACAACCTTCACCGTGTTGTCCTCACGGACTTCGGAATACGAAACCTGCGTATCGTCCTCAAGGCGGACATATTCCCACATCATAAGCTCGCTCCGTTCAAAGACGTCTCTTCTTGAGCAGTATACCCGCCTGTACAGCTACTCCACCGGTTTGAAGATGGTGGACTGACCGAAGACGCTGCGGATGAGGGCTTTGGCCTCGTCCTCGGTCTGCGGGATGCTTGGGGCTGCGCCCTGATGGCCGAAGGGACTGCCCGCGCCGGGGTTGGACTCCCAGGGAGCTGCAGGAGCGTCCTCCTCTTTGGGGGCAGTTGCAGCGGGCTTGGGCGCGGGCGTCGCACCCGGCACGTCGAACGGAGGCAGATCGTCCCCGCTCGCATCGCCTGCAAAGCCGCCGACCATGGCGTCATCGTAGGGCACCTGCTCGGATTCCCACGGTGCAGACTGCGCAGACGGCTGAGCCTTGGGAGCGGACGCGCGCTCGGGCGCTCGGGGTGCGGGCTCGGTCGGGAGCTTGCCCGTGGCAGGAGCGCCAGCGGGGTTGTCGGAGCGCAGCCAGGGGGCTTTGCCCAGGTCGGATGACTTGGGCGCAGGCGCGGCGGCGGGCTTGGGCGCGGGGACCGGAGCAGCCTGTTTGGGCGCAGCGGGTTCAGGCGCCGACGGGGTCGGTGCCGCTACCGGTGCCGCTTTTGGCTGCGTCGCGCTGACGTTCGAGGATGCAGGGGCCGCCGAGGACACGGGTTGCGGGTCCGCAGATGCCGCAGCCCGTGCAGATGGAGAATGCTCCTCATGTTGAGGAGCCGGCGTGCCACCCCCATCCAGGACATAGTCGACGGCACGACGACCGAAGACCGCGCAGACCGTCGGCAGGACCACCGACTGCGTATCGGCGCGACCGAGCATCTTAATGGCAAAAGTCGAACCCGCGGGGAACGAGACCGTGAGCTTGGAGCCGTCGTCGGCCGTGGCGCGGGCGTTGAGCAAAAGCCCTGCGTAGGAAGCCTGACGTGCCTTGACACGCTCGACAACCTCGGCCCATTTGCGCTGCAGCTCTCCGGCATCCTCGACCGCGGGCGTCTCGGCAGCACCGGCGGCGGCAACCTGGACGGCATTGTTGGACTGGGGCTTAGGTGCCGGAACGGTGGCAGGCGCGGGGGCCGGAGCCGCAACGGGTTGAGGTGCAGGCGTTACAGGTTTGGGCGCCGGCGCAGGAGCCGCGGACTTGGGCGCAGGCTGGGCAGCCGGAGCGGCAGCACCACGGTCCCAAGGCATACCGCCCTGGCGCGCGGACGTAGCAGCAGGGGCAGCGGATGCCGCCGGAGCAGCAGCACGGACGCCCGAAATGAGCGTCGGCTGCTGGGCAGCAGCGGGTACGGATGCTGCAGGCGCGGCGGCCTGAGCAGCAGCCACGCTCGCCGGAACGGCGGCGTTGGCAACCATGGCCTCCAAGCGAGCTACGCGCTCAGCCAAAGCTTCAATCGTCAAATCGGCCTCGGGACGTGCCAGACGCGTGCAGGCAATCTCGAGCACCAGGCGCACGTCGCTCGCGCCCCTCATCTCCAGTGCGGCATCGTCGAGCACTGTCAGCACACGGGCCAGGCGGTCGGCAGGATGCTCGCCAAAGGCAGCGGCCTCGGCAGCAAGCGCCTCGGCCTGCTCGGAGCCGCCCTCAAACAGCTCGGCACGGGCACCGGCAACGCAGGCAACGTACACGTCACGCACATGCGCCACCAGGTCGCGCGTCAGCTCCAGCAGATCGTTTCCTTCCTCGACCTGCGCACGAATCAGTCCATAGAGCTCGGCAACATCGCGATCGGCAATGGCGCGGGAAAACTCGCCCAGAATCTGGTCCGAAACCTCGCCTAAAAGCGAGCGGACGTCGTCCGCATGCACAGAACCGTTGCCAAAGACGCTCAGCTGCTCCAGCGTGGACAACGCGTCGCGCATGCCGCCCTTGGCATGGCGCGCCACGATGGCCAGCGCCTCGTCGTCGTAATCGAAGCCCTCCTGCTCGCACACGTATGCCAAGCGATGCTCAATATCCTCGTTGCCGATGCGATGGAAATCGAAACGCTGACAGCGCGAGAGGATGGTCTCCAGAATCTTTTGCGGATCGGTGGTGCACAGTACAAAGATCACGTGCGCCGGCGGCTCCTCAAGCGTCTTGAGCAGCGCGTTGAACGCCGCCGTCGTGAGCATGTGGACCTCGTCGATGATATAGATCTTGTACTTGCCGCGCACCGGGGCAAAGTTGACGGAGTTGATGATTTCCTCGCGCACATTGTCCACGCCGGTACGGCTTGCGGCATCGAGCTCGTAGACATCGGGGTGGTTGCCCTCGGCAATGAGTTCGCACTCCTCGCAAGTACCGTCGGGCATGCAGCCGCTTGCACCCTCGGCGCGCGCCGCCTCGGCATTGCGGCACAGCAGCGCCTTGGCCAGAATGCGCGCCATGGTGGTCTTGCCCGTGCCGCGCGGTCCGCAGAACAGGTAGGCGTGGGACAGGCGCCCCTCGGTGATGGCGTGCTCGAGCGTCGAGACGATATGCTGCTGGCCCACCACGGAGTCGAAGGTGAGCGGGCGATACTTTCGGTACAACGATTCCATGGGTGCTCCCCCGGGTATACTGAGTCTTGTTGCCGCGGCGGCCATGCGGTCGCACGGCATACTGCATTCCATAATAACCCGTACGGCGAGCCCGCCGCGATAGGAGTCCAAAGAGCATGGCAGACGCAGAGAGCAACCTCGTTCCCTCCGAAGCAGCCGACCAGGTCGAGGTCGCGCTCGAGGAGCAGGCCGCAGCCGACGACGGCATCCTGTACCTCAACGAGTACCAATACGAAAACGACCTCGTCACCGACTTCGCCCGCCTGGTCGCCTCGCCCAGGCGTCGCGGCTCGCTGTATGTCGCCGCGGCAATTGCCGCGCTCATCGGCATCGGCATGCTGGTGGCCGGCGGCAACTGGATCAAGTTTGGCGTCGTCTTGATCGTATTCGGCGCCTTTTTGGCCTGGTGGAGCAAAAACCTGCACCACACCCTCGCCCGCGACTTTATCGACGCCGTTGAGGCCGACGAGTCCATGGGTGGCCGCTATCGCCGCGTCGCCGCCAACGAGGACGGCCTGATGGTTTGGGGCACGAGCGGCAAGTCGCAGTTCTTCCCGTTTGAAAAGCTCGACCACGTGCTCGACGGCGAGCGCATCTTTGTGGCCATGTTCGCCGACCAGGGCGTGACGATCCCTAAGGACACCTTTGTCCGCGGCGATGCCGAGCAGTTCGGTCCCTTCCTTAAGGCGCGCATCAACAAAAAACTCCGCATCGAGACCAAACGCAAGAAGATGAAGGCAGAAAAGGCCGCTGCCGAAGCAAAACAGGGCGACAAGCCCCAGGAGACCAAGGGCAAGCAGCGCAAGCAGAAGAAGAGCAAGAAGAAGCGGTAGGCCGGCCGACACCGAAGGCGCCTCGTCCCGCGCCCGATTCCGGGCCGGGGCGCCTGGAATCGGGCGCGCGTACCGCCAATGGACCCGTTTTGCCTTGCTCTCGAGCTATTTCACTTCAAACCTTAAGAGCCTCCGCTCCGGCAGATCGGTCATCTTCATCGTGTAAGTCCCGGGAAATGCTTTCTCAAAACGGACGGTCTCGTAACCTTCGAAATAGTCGTTGGTGTTCTGCATCATAAATGGGACGAGCAACTCGTTTTCTGCCCCAACCTCCACGGCAAACGCAGCAGAGCCGCCAAGGACCGGCATGGCTTGCGTTATCAGATCGGTATTGACTACAAAATCATAGTTTGGCGCAGACTCCGGAACCAGATGCCAAACATACGCTTTGATTCCACCGTCGATATTATCCCTATTTCTGACACGCATCTTTACGGCGATAACGCACGTGATGTCGGCATCCTTCAGTCTCGTTTTCGTATCCACGGTGCCATATTTTGAATAATCGTCATGTGCTCGTTTGAGATACTCGCGCGGCGTGAGCAACTCTGCCCCGTCTATGCAAAACGAATACCCATCAGTCACCACATCCTTCGACCCCAGAAACGCTCCATCCATCGAGAGCCATTCGCCCTCCGCGTAATATTTCTCAGGAATGACCGTCCGGTTCCCGTTAACGACGCTCACCCTCATGCCCGCAAGGCCGGCAGCAGCACAGCAAAAAAGCGCGAGCGCCGATCTTCTCGTCCACAGGGTCTTCTTCATCGCGCTCACGACCTTTCCCGAACTTTCACAACGGCACCGTCGCGCATGCAGTAAACCCGATCGGCCAGTTCCTCGAGCACCTCTCCGTCATGGCTGGACAGAAGGACCTCACGACCCGTTGATGCCGCCATCGCCACAACGCGCTTGAGCATTTCAACGCCCGCTTCGTCGAGGGCATTCGTTGGCTCATCGAGAACAAGCAGCTTCGGCTTCTCCATAATTGCCGCAGCTATCCCCAGACGCTGCTTCATCCCAAGCGAGTATGCTCGGAACTTCTTTTTTTCGTCTGCATCGAGCCCCACGAGCCGCAGGGCAGAGCGAATGTCCTCGGGGGTGGCAACGCCCTTGATCTGAGCGATGAGCTTCAGATTGTCGTAGCCAGACAGATATCCCAAAAAGGAAGGCGCCTCGATCAACATCCCCAGACTCGGCGGGAACGAGATGTCCGCCCCAAGCCTTTGGCCATCGATAGAGATTTCGCCTTCGGTAGGCTTGATCAACCCGCAAACCGCTCGCATGAGCATGGTCTTACCCGAACCGTTTATCCCCTGAAGCCCGACCACAGTCCCAGGGTCAACCTCGATGGACACGTTGCGCAGGACATCGTTTTTACCCATGCGCTTCGATACGCCCCTTACGATCACACTCATATCTTGTCCCCCTTTTCTATAAGGTCGGCCCTTCGAAACCACAGTCCACCCAACGATAGGCATAACGACATAAGCCCAATTGATGACAAGACACTCGAGCCCGCCGCGATTCCCTCTTTGACAATTCCACCCCAGCGCAACAGCATCAAGGCGTTACCCAATAGCGCCCAATGTCGTGCATATGCCGAGCAGATCAGGTAGCTCATTAAAACCACAAACGAGACTGACGACCCAAGCACAAACCCAACCGCTGCCTGCGCAAACGCAAGCGCCTCAAAAGCAAATAAGAGACCTATGAAAAACGGCAGCGCATCTGCCTCGGCAGCTTTGAGAAACCACGGCGCCAAATTAGCCAGTTGAAGCGACTCACCATGAATGACCGCGCTGAACGAGGAGCTCACCACCAAGCTCCAAATCACAACAGAGCAAACCACCACGAGCAGTGAAAATGCCGTTACTGCCGCCACCAAGATAAAACGCGAGACCCACCAAAGGGTTCTTGCCCGGCATCGAACAAGCGCTTGCAAACCAAACCCGTGCAACGATTCGGTCGGATAGTCGAGTGTTGTATAGAGAATAAGCAGAATGAGAAATAGCCATCCTAGCGGAGGCACAAACATGACCCCGGGCCTAGGCTCAAACGGAGCAGATCCGGCAAACACGAGCGCAAGATTATCCGCAAACCCCAAGGTATCCGTTCTAACCCCATACACAGAAGACAATCCGTAGGCGTACACCAAGTTCGCAACGGTCACTGCCGCAATTGCAATAAAAGTGATGATGTTCTTCTTCAAAACGGTCCTCAGGTCCGCGGCGACCAGCCTAAACAGCATCAGACCACCTCGCGTCTTTTCCACGCCCCAGAAAAAGCCAACGAAGCAAGGGTCAATAATATGATTTCCGCAAAACCGGCTCGAATGTCTGGCCAGTTATTCAGCGATTCCGACCTGATGCTGTTGAGGATATTGCAGTTAAACCCCACACAAGCCATTACGCCGAAGATCCAGCCATTTGCAAAATGCCACGCAACCATTAGCAGATACGGGACAATTATCGCTTTGATTCTGCTACGAAACAAAATTGAGAAGCCAGTTACAGCCATGGATAAAGTCCCGAGCGTGACAGCATCGAACAGCGTGTATGCGAGCACATATGACAAAGGATGCGAATAAAATAGACCGGAGAAGTAGCTATGCAGGTAAAGTCCTACGTAAGTCGACTCATCGACCCGAGGAAGATACGCAGGAAAAAGCATCGAGACGATCAGGAAATTGACGAGCAGAGGAATGGCAGTCACTGTAAACGCGGAGAGGAAAGCAGACAGCATCTTTACGTTCACGTACGCCTTTCTGGAAACGCGCGTGCATATCTGCATGTCATAACCACTCAAACGCTCAAAGAGACACGACCAAGATCCAGCCAACATTGCAAGCAGGGGCAGTGCATAGAAAAACACCGACGCAGACAGTGGCGCGTTCGCGCTCACAACAATCCAGTTACCGAAGCTGCTTTCACGTGTTTGACCGAGATAATTTTCGGCTTGCACGCCAACGCCGTAACCAAAAGAAAGAAGGTTGTGGCGCTCTTTTTCCAAATTTGCCCACGGCTCCAGCGCGGCAGCTATTGCAACTGCGACCGCAATCAAGAGAGCAAGGATAAAAGCTGGACGTCTAATCGTTTTCGACAGTTCGTATCTTGCGAGCTTTTGGTTCATACGTCCTCCTCCCCCTTCCGACCCAGAAAGCCGGAAGGGAGCCATTTCAAACAACTATGCGGGAAGCTTGCGGAAATGCCCGACGCAGTCGGGGCTCCATACGCCAATAACAGTGCCGTAGCCAGACTCCGCCCATGCAGTCAGTCGCGCCGCAGATCGCCCGTTCTCACGGACGAGGTTATACATTTCCCACTGTCCCTTGTGATTCGAACGATACGTTCCCTGAGTACAATTCATGCTGCCGCTACCGCTTGTGTTATACGCACCGTCTGTATATAACCGAAGCGGATTTCCCGTATGGCCCTGGATATCCAGATAGAGCGATGAGGAATCATCCTTTTGACGGTAGCCAGTTGCACTCGTCCCGGCACATTGAAAACTAAATGCCTTATCGGCATTGTTCGTACAGGTCGTAATTCCCGTATCGGCGTTTTGAGTAATGCTGGAAACCTGAGAGGTGTCAAACTCCTCTTGTGCAAACGATGCAGCGGGAACCCCTAGGGACAGACCAGCTGCAATCACCAAGCCGACTCCGATTCGAGCAATAGCGCTCCTTGGCTTAATCATGGCCTTCTCCAATCAAAAGCGGTTAACAATGCGTCGACGCACGGCAACCTTCGCATGAATAGAGAAAGATGTCTGTAAACACCCGCTATTGAGTTGATTGCTCAGGCGTTTACACGTTATTTACCTGCGATAACAATAAAATTAGCTCCGCCTTATTCTTGATCTTCAACTGGCGGTAAGATGCAGACCGCAGCGCTTGCACCGTAGATGCAGCGTAACCGACATCCTCCGCAATGGCCTTTGTCGTTGCCCCCTCTGCCGTCATCAGCAAAATTTGCGACTGAACATCAGAAAGGGAGCGCGACGTAAGCAGGGCCAGCTGGCGCACGCGGGCCGTTTCGGTGGACCCGTTCGCCCGGTACTCCAAGACGGCCTTCTCGTCCTCAACCGAGCGGGCGAGCGCGATGTGCGTAACGAACATGGGCACAGACCAGCAAACAATCACCGTTGCCACGACGACATTGACAGCCGAACTTTGCCCCAACAACGACGCGAGGAACAACGGCTCGAAAACCGTCAGATCCTGCACCATATTGAGCAAGACAGCCCAAACAGGAGCCGTCGCCCCGAAGCAAAGCATCCATATCCCAAGCATTTTGCGCTGCGGACAGCTTCGCATCACTATATATGTGAGCAGCACCCCCGTCAGCACCGCAAGTCCATGGATTCGCCCCCTAGCGACCGCATAGATTAAGGCAACCATGCCCATTGACACCAACGGCACGATAGCCCGAGCATGGGCATGCACCTTAAACGGACGCAGCCCAACAGCGAGCGAAGCCGTAGACGCCACGCCGCAAAACAGGACCGGCACAGCCATCAACGGAACGCGTATGCACATCAATGCCGCGATATAGATAAAAGACCATTCCACAGCAGATAGCACCGCCCATACGTACGGGCTTCCGAGCCAAATCGCTTCACCCGCTCTATCCAGCGCAGCGCCACGATTCGCTTTTCCACCCGCGTAGCGTAGCGACAGAAGCAGTCCGAGACCCAATGCGTAGCTTAAGAGGGAAAAGGCGACAGCCCGCGAAACACCGGACCCCCAATCGCTATCCGCCATTACCAAGGGCCCCGCCGCAAGGAGGATAAAGAATAATGTGAGCAGGTATCGAAACAGCCGGCGCGTTCGAGCTGATGCCACTATATCGTCAGCATGCCGCTGCGGTAGCTCATGCCCTACAGTATCGCCCTCACCCGCAAACAGCGCCACGAGCTCGCGCGAGCCCGCAACCGACGCCTTCCCGTATGCTCGGTGAAGCGTTGTTCTCACCGTCGATGGCTTCGCATCCGTCTCCTTGGCAATTTCCGCCGGCGTTTTCCCTTTGAGCAGCAGTCGAACAAACTGCTCTTCTCTAGGCGACAGGGCAGGGGAAAACACCCCCGCATCGAATGTGTCGGACGCACAGGCGATATCCGAATTGTTGTCCCGTTTCCCCCTTAGCAACATGCATACGAAGGCAGCAGCGATAACGGACCCCATCGCCAGCAATGCAATGACCACGGCATCGCTTGCGAAGTATGCCGCCTCAACAGCCGGAATAAGACCAATAGGAACTGCTACGAGCACAGAACAGGCAAACACGTCGCGCCGCCCATGGCCAAAGGCACGAGGGCGGCAAAACGGCGGGGCCACAGTCAATGCGAGATAGACCAACGGAATTAAAAGCGCAAGGCCAATTGACGCGGCCGTTACAGGGGGCATCCCCCATGGCTCGGGAACGACTCTCCATGAAACTCGACAGCAAAACAGCAGGCAAGACATGACGGCTATTGTTTCTGTAAAAATCGCGTCCTGCGGGTGACGAGTTTCCCTTTCGTCAGTCCGTGTCGACCTCTGCGTCAAAGGAGAGTCCGCCGTGCCCCAAATAACATATGAGAGAAGCAGCGACCCAACAAAGCACGAGACACACGAAACGCCATGTAACAACCAAATCGGTGCAAACACGATTGGAATAGAGTCTCCGCGAGCATAGAAAGCCAGGTCGGCCCATTCGGGAACCGTTGCAATAACACCAAGGAAAACACCGATGGCACCGAGATGCCTCGGCCTTCTCATTCCCCCCTTGCATAGCGCAGCACCATGAACAAACGCCGCGAGGCATGCGCCCAGGATAACGAGCCAGGTCATTGCACCTGACGCTAGGCCGATTGAAGATGAAAACCGGTGATAAGGGGTGACCGCCATTACGACAAGCGCAATGGCGCAGGCAAATGTAGCAGAACGGCGGGAAAAGAGCATACGGCCTCCATAGCGTGTCATTATATCGCTCGAGCCGCTCGTTTATCTCTGTTCTCACACCAGCCAGCATCAATGATTCAGGCGAACTCCAATCCGCGCCAGATCACGGTCCGGCTTTTGTTCGCAGTCCCCACATCAAAGCGGGATGCGGTTTCCTTTTGGACGCCGGTTCGGAAAGCGCATCCCGTTCCAGGGCACTATTCTGGGATGCAGTTTCCGCAGCCCACCCCATTTGGAAAGCGCATCCCATAATTTGGCTGAAAACTGAGATGCGCTTTCCAAACGAGCCGAAACGGGCCGAATCGATCGGGCCACCTCGCATCCCGCTATCCTCGCCATCTGCCCGAGCGTGCTACACTAGCAGCATCTATGCCACCGCGAACGGCTCGGCCCCGCGCCCGCCGCTCGCAAACGAACTTTAAACGCACGAGGGTTGGCCATGCCGCTTTTCTCGCAACATACCGCCCGGTTCTCGCCGGACGTTCCTTTGGAGGGCACCAGCTCTCGCGAGCTGCTCAAGCGGTACCAGCCGCTCGAGACACTTGCGACCGGCGGTTTTGGCTCCATCGAGATCTGCCGCGACACGCACCTGCGCCGCCGCGTCGCCATTAAACGCATCCCCCTTATCAACGGTGCCGGCATGCCCGCTAGCGACATCATGGATGTCCTGCGCGAGGCGCACACTGCCGCCATGCTTCAACATCCCAACATCGTGCAGGTCATCGACTTTACGCACGACACAGCCTATGCCTACCTGGTTATGGAATATGTCGATGGCATGTCGCTGGCCGAGTTTTTGCACCGCGCGGACGGCCACTCACTTACCTTTGACGAGGCCGCGGCCATTGCCGATGCCCTGGGCCAGGCGCTCACCTTCGCCCACAGTAATGGCGTACTCCACCTGGACATTAAGCCCGCCAACGTGCTCATCGACCACTCGGGCAATGTAAAGCTCACCGACTTTGGCATGGCGCGGCTGTCGTCCGCCGGTGGCTTTGGCGGCTCACGCGGCGGCACCATCGGCTACATGCCGCCCGAGCAGCTCGATATCGAGACCGGCACGGTCGACGAGCGCGCCGATGTCTTTGCCCTCGCCTGTGTGATCTACGAGGGCCTGTGCGGCAGCGCTCCTTTTATGGCGGCCACGCCCGCCGACTCGCTCGGCCGCATCATCGGCGGCGCCACCTATCCCAGCGAGCTGATACCACACTTTCCCCCGGGAGCCGAGGCCGCGCTCATGAGCGCGCTCTCCCCCATGCCGCAGGACCGCCCCAACAGCATCGAGGCATTTTGCGACCAGCTCCTTGCCGGTCTGGGCAGCGTGCGCGAAGGCCGTCGCAGCCTGGAGCAAATGGTTGGCGAACTTTCGGATGACGAGCAGGAGCTCGACGATATCGAGCCGTCGCACTACGAGGACGACACCATCGAAGTCGACCCCGCACTCGGCTGGGCAGGCACGCGCTGGAGCCATGCGCGCGACTACGCCATGCACGCTATCTCGGCGCTAACGTGCGGCGCCTTTAGCTTTTTGCTGATGCAGACGGCCGGCGTCGCGGCGCTTCCCGGCCTGGTCATTGCGGCTATCGCGATCGGAGCGGCGGCCGGCCTGGCCCCCCAGATTGGCTCGGCCATCTCGGCTGTGGGCTTTTTGGTGCTCATGGCAAACGCCACCATGCAGGCACAGGGCGTCCTGTCGATGTTGCCCGTCGCGGTGATCTTTGCCGCCGCCATGTCCGGTTGGTGGATCGCCTGGGGTCGCACCGAGGCTGCCGCGAGCGCCGCACTCACCTGTGCACTCGCGCTTGGCTGTCTGACCGGCAATACCTTCCTGGCAGCTGGGGTCACCGCCGGCGTCGCGTCATTTTGGCTCGGCCCGGCAAGCGCCGCCGCGGCAACGGGCATGGGCGCACTTTTTGCCCGTCTGGCCACGGTCGCGCTTTCAGCCGGAGGCGTGCTGGGGCTCGGTAACGTTGCCGCAGCGCTGGGAGACCCACTCCTTTGGGCTGCCTTTGTGCTGGTAGCGGCAACTGCCGCGGCGTCATCTGCGCTGCTCAACGCCCATGCCAAGCGTGCCGATCAGGGCTCAAACCTTGCCGTAATCGCCGCCATCGCTGTCGCCGGCATCGGCTGCGCAGCGGCGTCCTGTCTTGCACACCATATGGAAATTGCCAGCCTTGCAGCCGCGGTCGTCGCCAAGGCGGCGGTTGCGGGAACCCTATCCTCTATAATCGTTGGGATATGCCTATATTTGCTCGGATACCAAAGAACCTATACGGAGAGTGATCTTTCGTGAACTTCCTGAACATCTTCGAGGACCACGTGGCCGGCATCTTCGGTGCCACCCGTGCCCCGTTCTCCTTTAAGAAGCTTGCCAAGCAGGCCGCTCGCGACATGGAGGATCAGACTCTGGTGATCAACGGCGTCAACACCGCGCCGGCACTCTATACCATCCTGATCGCCGCCGACGACGATCCCATGCTCGCCCCGTTCTACCCCGAGCTTTCGCGCGAAGTCCGCGAGTTTGTGAAGGCACAGGCCGAAAAGCGCCGCTATGTGTTTGTCGGCGAACCCCTCGTTCGCTTTATGATCGACCCGCAGCTGCGTGCCGGTAAGTTCTCGGTCTTTGCCGAGAACGTCGACGCCCCCACGCTCGGTCGTTTGTACGAGGAAGAACGCGCTTACCAGAATGGCCTGGGCCAGAACAACTCGGCCGCAAGCCGCGCCGCCAGCGCTCCCCGCGCCGGCAAGCAGCAATTCGCCGCTCCGCAGCAACAGCACCCCGCCGCCATGCCCCAGCAGCCGTCGCCCCGTGCCGCCGCTCCCGACCCGCTCGCCGTGGCCGATCCCTTTGCGCCCAGCGTCCCCGACCCCGCCGCCGCGCCCATCCCCGTGCCGCAGACCGTCTCTCGTGACGCCCTCGCCGGCATGGGCGGAGCCGCCGCGACCGGCGCCGCCGTGGGCCTTGGCGCCGCGGCCGGTATTGCCTCCAACATGGCGAGCACCCGCGCCCCGCAGCGCCCGCTCGCCCAGCTCGTCGACGTCGTGAGCGGCGAGAGCCACAGCATCACTTCCGCGCAGGTGACCATCGGTCGCGAGCGTTCGGTTTCGGACATCGCCCTGCGCGACCCCAACGTGTCGCGTCGTCACGCCCAACTCACCTTTACCGGTTCGGACTGGTCGATCGAGGACCTCAATTCCACCAACGGCACGCTCGTCAACAACCGCCGCATCACGCGCTGCCCGCTGCGCAACGGCGACCTGCTGACGTTTGGCCTGAGCACCTTTGAATTTAGGGGATAGTCGCTTATGAACATCGATATCGTCCTTTTTGCAGGCCGCATCGTCCTGGTCGCCCTGCTCTACATCTTCCTGTTCGCCGTCATGAAAACCGGCGTGGGACTCGTACGCGGCCAGCGCCGCGACTCCGCTATCTGGACGATCGATGTGGACAAGGGTCCGCGCGGCATCCGTGGCATCCATGTAGACATGCTCGGCCCCGTCATCGTGGGCCGCTCGCCGTCCTCGGACATCTGCATCAACGAACCGTTTGTCTCGGCCTCGCACGCACGCTTTTCGCTGCAGGGCCCGGCACTCATCATCGAAGACCTCAACTCGCTGAACGGCACGCTCGTTAACGGGCGTCAGCTGGTGGAGCCCGCAACGCTGCGCGAGGGTGATGAGGTCCAGATTGGCGACGTGGTCATGAAGGTGAACCGTCGATGATCGACGAGGAGAACAAGTCCGCAACCATGCCCGAGACGCCGACTGCCCCCGCAGCTGCGCCGGCTCATGCCGCTCCGGCGCGCCCTGCGACCGTGGAGCCCGAGGACACCGTGTTCTCCCTGCCTCTTTCGCATGTAACTCAAGAATATCCGGCACTCGTCGATGACGAGGACGCCGACACCGAGCAGCTCGATGCCCCCATCGGCGCGCACGCTGCCGAGCAGTCCGCGGAACCGGAGGCAACGCCCGCACCGGCTCACTTTGCCGAGCCCGTCGCCGAGGCGATTAACGAGAGCGCTGCCGTGTTTGCAGCCCCCGAGCCTGCCGCGCCGGTATTCCCCGTCGCCCCGGCAAGCGAGGCGGCACCCGCATCCGCAACGCCTGCCGAAGTCGAGCAGCCCGTTGCCGCGCCCGCCACAGCTCCCGAGCCCTCCGCTCAACCCCAGAGCACGCCCGCGCCGTCGCACTTTGCGACGCCCGAGCCGACGGCTGTCGAGCCGCAGCAGGACGGCAATCCCGCCGACCGCGTAACCGAAGATCTCAACCTTCCGGACGTCTCCGACGTCGAGTCGGGCAACGATGCTGACACCGTCTCCCCCGGCGACACCGCCGAGATCGATGTCGCGGCCGTGGAGGCAAAGCTCAAAGATCCCGGCTCGACCATGAGCTTTGAGCCGCTGACCGACGAGCGCATCGAGACCGACTCGACCTACGACGCCGGCACCACCACGCAGCTTATGTGGGGCGCCCGCTCCGACGTCGGATGCGTACGCCCGCACAATGAGGACTCCTATCTGGTGCAGTCGCCGCTCTTTTGCGTGTGCGACGGCATGGGAGGACACGCCGCCGGCGAGGTGGCATCCTCCATCGCCGTCGAGACCATCGCCAAGACGGCGCCGCAGTCCGCCGACGCCGCGCGCCTGGCCGCAGCCGTTGAGGCCGCCAACGCCGCCGTGATCGAGGCCGCCCTCAACGGCCTGGGCAAACCCGGCATGGGGTGCACGGCCACCTGTGCCTACATCGAAAACGACACGCTCGCCATCGCCCACGTGGGCGACTCGCGCGCCTACCTGCTCCACGAGGGTACGCTCATCCGCGTGACCCGCGACCACTCCTACGTGGAGGAGCTCGTGGATGCCGGCGAGATTACGGCCGACGAGGCCCGCGTCCACCCCAACCGCTCGGTCATCACCCGCGCGCTGGGCTCGGATCCCGCCATGTATGCCGACCACTTTACCCTGCACATCGAGGAAGGCGACCGCCTGATTCTGTGCTCCGACGGTCTTTCGAGCATGATTCCCGATAGCGATATCGAGAACATCGCCACGCAGTCTTCGAGCGCACAGATCTGTGTCGACAACTTGGTGGACGCGGCGCTCGCCGCCGGCGGCCACGACAACGTGACCGTGGTGGTCGTCGATCTGGTCGACGACGGCGTCATGCGCGAGGCAAAACGCGTCCGACGCCGCAATGTCACCATCGCCTCCATCTTGGCCCTTGTCTTTGTGCTGGTAGCAGGCATCTGGGCATACACGGGCGTCACCGGCTCCTATTACTTGGGAACCTACCACGGCAATGTCGCCGTCTGGCGCGGCCTACCCGGCAAGACGCTCGGGGTCGAGCTCCACTGGCTCGAGAGCGAAACCAGCATCAAGCTGTCCGACCTGCCCGAAGACACGCAAAACCGCCTGAAGGCAGGCATTCCACAAACGAGCGTCGACGATGCGCAGGACACCATTTCCAAGTACCGCCATCAGATTGACGAGGAGCAGACCCGTCAGGTGATTGACGCGCAAACGATTCGCGACAACACCGATCAGGAATCCACATCCGAGTCAGATTCCGAGAAAACCGCCGAACAGTCAGCCGAGGCCGAAGCCTCCGATAAGAATTAGAAAGGGAGTGCCGCTTATGAGTCGCCGCAACACCGAACTGCTCTTGCTCATCGCCTCGGCGTTCCCCGTCATCCTGCTCTATGCGATGTACGTGCTCACCGCGGGTGCCACGGTTTCCTTTGAGACGCTCGCCGTGCCGATCGGCCTGTTCGCCGCCTTCGCCGCGGCGCATATCGCCGTGCGCATCCTGGCGCCCGGCGCCGACCCCGCCATCCTGCCCATCGTCTTTGTGCTCTCGGGCATCGGCATCACATTCGTGACGCGCCTGGCCCCCGACCTCGCCATCTCGCAGCTCATCATCTTGTTTGTCTCGGTGGCGCTCATGGTGGGAACGCTCGCACTGGTTAAGAACCTCGACGTGGTCATGCGCTACAAGTACACCTTTGGCATTATCGGCATCATCCTGCTGATGCTGCCGATCTTTATCGGCACCACGATCTCGGGCTCCAAGCTGTGGATTCGCATCGCGGGCTTCACCATCCAGCCTGGCGAGTTCGCCAAGGTCTTCATCGTCTTGTTCCTGGCAGGCTATCTGGCCGAGAACCGCGAGCTGCTCTCCATCTCCAACCGCAAGATCCTGGGCCTCAAGATTCCGCGCTTCCGCCTGCTGCTGCCGCTGTTTGCCGTGTGGGGCGTGTGCCTGCTCATCGTCGTCTTCGAACGCGACCTGGGCTCGGCCGTCCTGTTCTACACCATCTTTTTGCTGATGCTCTATGTTGCCACGGGACGTTTTTCGTACGTCATCATCGGCCTTGCGCTGCTGGCCGTTGGAGCCGTGGGCGCCTACAAGTTCCTGTCGCACGTGCAGGTGCGCTTTCAGGTCTGGGTCGATCCGTTTAAGGACGCCCAGGGCCAGGGCTACCAGATCGTACAGTCACTTTACTCGCTGGCTGACGGTGGCCTGGTTGGCGTCGGCATCGGCAACGGCATGGCAAACAACATCCCCGTCGTCGAGTCCGACTTTATCTTCTCGGCCATCGGCGAGGAAATGGGCCTTTTGGGCGGCGGCGCCGTGCTCATCCTGTTTATGCTTTTTGCCGTGCGTGGCCTCACCACGGCCGCCCGCGCCAAGTCCGACCTTGCCGCCTTTAGCGCGACCGGCCTTACGGCGGCCATCAGCTTCCAGGCATTCTTAATCGTTGGCGGCGTAACCCGCCTGATCCCGCTGACTGGCGTCACCCTGCCCTTTATGAGCCAGGGCGGCTCCTCGCTGCTGGCGAGCTTTATCATCGTCGCGCTACTGCTGCGCGCCGGCGACGAGGCAACCGGACGCGAAGCCGAGCTCACCGGCACCGGCACCATGGCCGCCATCACCGATGACCAGGTCGCATCCGCCGTCGCCCCGACCGGTACGCGTTTTGCCAGCGCACCTTCCTACAGCCACGGCAACCACTCCGCGGGCTCTCGCATGCGTCGTCGCCTGCTCGACACGCCAGAGTCCGGCGTGCTCGGCCGCGTGGCACTTGCCAACCGTCTGACTCGTGCCGTGTTTGCTTTCACGGCGCTGTTCGCCATCCTTATCGGCAACCTCACCTATGTCCAGGTCATCAAGGCGAAGGACTATCAGGACATGCCGACCAACAACCACACCATCGCCCGCTCCAAGTACATCCAGCGTGGCTCCATCATCACGTCCGACGGCGTGACGCTAGCCGAGTCGTTGCAGCAGGAGGACGGCACCTACGCCCGTTCCTACCCCAACGGCAACATGGCCGCGCACGTGGTGGGCTACGTGAGCCAGCAATACGGCACCGCCGGCATCGAGAGCGTCATGAACGATACGCTCACCGGCTCCAAGGATTACTCCAGCTGGAACAACGCCATCGCGTCGCTCGCGGGGCAGACCCAGCCGGGCAATACCGCCAAGCTCACCATCGACTCGCGCATCCAGACGGCTGCCGAGCAGGCGCTCAAGGGCTTTAAGGGCGCTGTGGTGGTCATGGATCCGCGCACCGGTGCGGTCCTTGCGTGCGCGAGCTCGCCCACCTACGACAACACCAACATCGATGCGCTGCTCCAGTCGGGCGGCGGCGAGGACGGCTCCATGTACGACCGCGCCATGGACGCGCTCTACACCCCGGGCTCGACCTTTAAGGTCGTCACACTCTCCGCGGCGCTCGAGACCGGCACCGCCAGCCTTACCAGCACGTACCAGGCGCCCGGCTCCATGGATATTGGCAACGCGCCGGTCACCAACGATGCCAACGAGAGCTACGGCACCATCAGCCTGCAGCAGGCCTTCGCCGTGTCGTCCAACGTCGTCTTTGGCCAGGTGGCAAACGAGGTCGGCGCCAGCTCGCTCGTCCAGTTTGCCAACGCCTTTGGCTACGGTCAAAAGCTCGGCCAGGATCTGACCACCACGGCTTCCATCATGGCCGACCCGTCGCTTATGACCGAATGGGAGACCGCTTGGGCAGGCGCCGGACAGCCCGTCGGCATGGACCACACGCCTGGCCCGCAGACCACCGTTATGCAGAATTGCGTGATCGCTGCGGCTATCGCCAACAGCGGCGTGGTCATGGACCCGTTCTTTGTGTCCCAGATACTCGCCCCGGACGGAACCGTGGTTAAGACCACGCAGTCCCGCTCGCTGGGCCAGGCTGTCAGCTCTGCCACGGCCGACCAGGTCAAGCAGGCCATGCTCGCCGTCGTCCAGTCCGGTACCGGCACCGATGCCCAGATTCCGGGCGTCAAGGTTGCCGGCAAGACCGGTTCGGCCGAGACCGGCGGCACCAACGTCAACTCTATGTTTGTTGGCTTTGCACCTTACGATTCACCCACGGTTGCCATCTCGGTGGCCCTTGAGGATTACGACAAACACGACGTCGAGGCGGCCAAGATCGCCGGCATCGTCCTGACCGCGGCGCTCGCCGCACAGGGAGCGTGATGCCTGTGATCGAAGCGGATACTTGGGACGCGCCGCGGCCGATGAGCTAGCGACAACGCGCCACACGGCCCCAGCGGCCATACATTTGGTACTACACACATCGTTGAGCGAATAGTTATGTTAGGAGCAGGAATGGAACAGAGGGTCCTCGGGGGAAGATACCTCCTCAAGGATAAGGTGGGAACGGGCGGTATGGCGACCGTCTTCCGTGCACAGGATCAGGTCCTCGACCGCACGGTTGCCGTCAAGATCATGCTGCCGCAGTATGCCGGCGACGCCACCTTCGCCGCCCGCTTTAAGCAGGAGGCCCAGGCAGCGGCCGGCCTGTCCTCCCCCTATATCGTGGGCGTCTACGACTGGGGCAAGGATGGCGACACCTATTACATCGTCATGGAGTACCTGCGCGGTACCGACCTTAAGAGCGGCATCAAGAGCCACGGCGCCCTCGATCCCAAGAAGGTCGCGCAGATCGGCTCGCAGATCAGCTCCGCGCTTTCGGTCGCACACAAGCACGAGATTATCCACCGCGACATTAAGCCGCAAAACATCATGGTGCTGCCCGACGGCAATATCAAGGTCATGGATTTTGGCATCGCACGCGCCAAGAACAGCCACCTCACGCAGGATAACAACGTGCTGGGCACCGCCCACTATGTAAGCCCCGAACAGACCCGCGGCCAGGACCTCGGCCCCACCTCGGATATCTACTCGCTGGGTGTCGTCATGTACGAGTGCGCCACCGGCCGCGTACCCTTTGACGGCGACGACGCCATCTCGGTCGCACTCAAGCAGGTCAACGAGTTGCCTATTCCGCCGAGCCAGATCAACTCCGGTGTCGACGCCGACCTTGAGCGCATCATCCTCAAGTGCATGGAGAAGGACCCGGCAAACCGCTTCCAGACCGCCGACGAGCTGCGTCAGGTGCTCAACAGCTACCTGTCGGGCCGTGCCGTCAACGTCTCGGAGCCCACGCGCATCATCGGCGCCCCCGGTGAGCTGGGCGCTACCAAGACCCGTGAGCTGTCTGACTCCACGCGCGCTATGGTTCGCCCCGTATCGGGCGTAAGCGGACAGACCAACCCCCGCAGCGCCGTCTCGGGTTCCACCGGTTCCTACGAGGTCGATCAGCCCAAGTCCAACAAGAACAAGATTATCGCCGCCGTAGTCGCCGCAATCGCCGTGGTTGGCGTTGTGGTGGCCTTCGCCACCGGGCTCTTTGGGGGCGAGCAGGTTACGGTGCCCGATGTGCTTAACAAGGACCAGCAGACCGCTATCGAGCTGATCAAGGAGGCCGGCCTTGAGGTCGGAACTGTCGACCAGAGCTATAACGACGATGTCGACGAGGGCAAGGTTGCCGAGCAGACCCCCAACGGCAACACTAAGAAGCCCAAGGGCTCCAAGGTGAACCTGGTGATCTCCAAGGGCCCCAAGCCCTCCGAGAAAGTTGAGGTTCCGCAGCTCGTCGGCCTGACCAAGGACCAGGCCGAGGCCGCGCTGGCAAGCGTGGGCCTGAAGGGCAACGCAACCGAGGAGGCCAACGAGGCCGACGAAGGCCAGGTCTTTGAGCAGGGCACTGATGCCGGCAAGGAAGTCGAGAAGGGCACGACCATCTCGTATAAGGTCTCCAGCGGTCCTGACACCACCTCCGTCCCCGATCTGACCGACATGACCGAGGCCCAGGCACGCAACGCTCTCGACATGGCTGGCTTTGGCGTCGACGTGAGCTACCAGGAAAACGACTCGGTTACCGAGGGCACCGTAATTAGCTGGAACCCTAGCGGCAAGCAGAAGCCCGGTGCCACGATCACCGTCGTCATCGCCAAGAAGTCCGGCAAGGCCAGCGTCCCGGGTAACCTGTACGGCAAGAGCATCTCCGCCGCCGTCACCGCGCTCAACAACGCCGGTTTCTACAACATCGCATTCTGCGATCAGAACGGCAACCCCGTGAGCGGCAACGAAAACGCCACCGTTACGGGCGTCTCCCCCACCGGCAAGCAGTCCACCGACAGCACGATCACGCTGACGGTTTCGGTTTCTGGCTCTGGTACTGATTCAGGCGACGACGCCGGTACAAGCAACTAGTCGGCTGCTTATTATCTGCGCAGCGTCCGAATCCGGCCTTTAGACCAGAAGAGCCCGGCACCGTAGCGGTACCGGGCTCGATATTCCTCTGGTGCCCCCGGGCGGATTCGAAAACTCCCCCCGCGGGGAAATTGGCGACGCGGGTGTCGACGGTCCGAATCCGCCGGCGGTCCCCACAAACCAGAAACGGCGCCGCTATCGCGACGCCGTCATATTCTCTGGTGCCCCCGGGCGGATTCGAACCGTCGACACCCGCTTTAGGAGGTCATGAGTTATTACTCTACCTGCGGTTTTCTAATTTCATCAACATCTTTATTTCCGCAGGTAATTTACGTATTTTGTCATTTTTGCTTTTACTGATTAGTTTTCTATTTCGCCCATTTTTCACCCCTTCAGCTCTTGATTTTGAGTTGCAAGGGTGAAATTTTTGGATTAGCCTCGGGGGCGAGGCCCTCAAAGCCCCGCCCCCGAGGCTAATCCAACGCACCACCCCTGGAGACCCATGGAAACCAGAATCAAACCCACAGCCAAAGGCACCTCCGAGCCCATTAAAGGGAAGCCCGGTTCCTTCCGCATCTACTTCTCCCTCGGTCGCGACCCCGAATCCGGAAAGAACGGAAAGCGTGTCAGATACCTAAAGACCCCGAAGAGAACCATCCACTGCAAGAGCAAGAACCCGAAGAACTGGCCCAGCGAGGTGGCGAATGCACTCGACGCCTACCGTAAGGAACTGGAGTCCTATAAACCAGCTGACGACATACCGACCACCGTTTCTGGATACGCCGAAGATTTCCACCGGCTCCGAGAAAGCTCCTTCGGCTCCCCTCTTTCCTTCCAAAGAGAGGAATACGACGTGCGCCACATACGCGAGTTGTTCGGTGACGCACCCCTCGTCGCACTGAGGCCCGATGAGATCAAACGAGCGTATGCCGACGCAATCTCAACCGGAAGGTTCACAGAGGCCGAGATCCGTCGTATCCACGTCAAACTCAAGCAGATCATGCAGGACGCACTGGAGAACGAACTCATCGAACGCAACCCGTGCATCAGCGTTAAACTCCCGAAGCCGGACCTCAGAGTGCGCAACTTCCTCCCGCCCGACGAGCTGCCCCGATTCACCAAGTGTCTGCTATCTGAACCCATGGGCCCGATGACCGTCTGCACCATGCTCATATTCCACCTGGGGCTCAGGAAAGGTGAGGCCCTGGGGCTCTGCTGGGAAGACTACAACCCCGGGGCAATGGAGATCCGAATCGTCCGCCAGTACACCAATGACAAAACGCTCAGGGCACCCAAATCGGAAATGAGCAGGCGAATCCTGTCCATAGACTCTTCGCTAGCCACGTATCTGAACGATTGGAAGGCGCAGCAGCGCAGCCTATTTGAGCAGCGCGGACTGAGACAGAGGAATACTGACCCCATCGTTCACGCCTTCAGCACGCAGAAGGATGAAAACGGCGACCTCCACGCCAGCATCACCCGCCCCGATGGACACAACTATTCACGCTGGTTCAGGGACTTCTGCGTCGACAACGGCTATGGCGAGTACGCCAACGTGACAAGCCAATTCAAGCGCAACGGTAAACTGCACACACGCGGCACCGGATACTCGGGGCTCGTCCCCCATGGCCTGAGGCACACGGCGGCAACGGCGCTCGTCGCGAGCAACGTGGACCTGAAGACTGTGCAGGCAAGGATGGGCCACGCATCAGCGAGCACGACCGCAAACTTCTACACCCATGCAATCAGGGCTAACGACCGCAACGCTGCCGAAGTATTCGAGTCTCTCTCAAATACAAACTAATGCGTTTACCTTGTACTCCACCTTTTCTACATATGCAGGGCTATTCATGCCGCTCATTTGCGTCAACATAAGCCGTTGATGATAATATGAGTTCGAGCCAAAGATTGGAGGTGAGTTATATGGCAATCGTCAAAAAGGCCGAGAAGCGTATTCGCATCCCTGAGGAGCTGAAAGCGCCCTTCTCACGAATGGTCGCAGATGAGGCATACCTACGCGCCGCCGACGAGTCCAAGACTATCATCGGCCTCGTCTTCGACAAGGTCCTGCCCGCTGCTGCCTATCCGCGCGAACGGATGTATGACGTCTACAACGGAGATAGCCTCTTTACCAGCATCTCGGATGTTCTCCGCTCCAATGTCACCGGAGCGACCGGAACCGTGGCCAACGAAGAGTACAAGCCCATCGTCGAATTCGGTTCTGAACTCATTAGAGCGAGGAACTGCGGTACGGGACTCTATACCGGCGCGGCGGATATGCCGCATCTGCGCCGTTGCTTCGATTCGGTTGTCGAGTACATGGAGCACAGCATGCCCCGAGACCCGGGGGATCCCTTCGCCGACTACGAGGCAATCAGGGCTGCAAAGTATGGCCGTGAGCTGATGGGCGAGGCGAGCACCGAGTTCGGTCGTGCCCCCGTCGCGGCTCTCGTGTACTTCGCTATCGAGTACTTCGAGGAGATAGGCACCCTGAACGCAACGTGCGCCTATCTGGCTGACGCCTTCTCCGCACTCGAAGAGAGCGTCACTATCTCGGCCGATAAGTGCGGCAACAAACACGTACCACCGGACACCCCGGAGCTGCGCCGCAAATGGAGCGACCTTCTCGAAACGGTCTGCTCCGGCTGGCAATAGAAAACGGCACCCGACTCCCCTCTCTTAGTCGCCAAACCTCGAAGAGGAGCCGAGCGCCCCAAATAAGGAGTTTATCATGCATCTTGCAGATGACCCCAAGACCGACGCCATCTCCGCAGGCTTCAACCTGCGCCACGTCGGCACCAAGCGCATCCTGAGCCGCTTGGACGTACAGATTCTCATGGGCATCGGCCAGTCATCGGCCATTAAGCTCATGAAGTCCACCCATCATTGCTTCTGCATCGCCAACCAGTACTTCGTCATGGAAGAGGACCTGTTCGACTACTTCCACAAGCTGGCAGAGAAGGCGAACGAGTAATGCAGCGCCCGAACGCCAATCCCCTCGTCTTCGAGCTGGACGTGCTCGACGAGCACGTCCACGCCCTTCAGGAAGACAAGCCCATCGCCACCTTCGGACTTGACGCCCTCAACAGCATTCTCGGCGGCGTCTACCCCGGGCTCAACTACGCAATCGGGACCGCCCCGGGCAAGGGCAAGACAACACTGGCACTCCAGGAGGCCGACAAGCTCGCGGCAGACGGGCACCCGGTAATCTATGTTTCCGCCGAGCTTCCCGCGCACAAGCTGATCGAGAAAAGCCTGGCGCGTCTCAGCGACGGTAAAGTCGCGCTGTCCGAGGTCTCCAGCTGCGCGGCCCAGAATCACCCTAAGCACGCGACCTTCGAGGCTGCACTCGACAAGTATCGCACCCAGATCGCCCCCAATCTCTGCATCACCGGCCCGCTCAACACCGTAGAGCTCTCCAACCTCGTCGGGCTGGTAACACGCGAGCGCGGCGAGGTCCCCATCGTCTTCATTGACTACCTCCAACTCCTCGCCTGCGGCGTCACGGCGGACCAGCAGTTCATCGACGAGCGATTGGCTATCACGGCATGCGTAAAGGGCCTCCGCGAAATCTCGAACCTCTATGGCTCTCCCGTCATCGCACTGAGCTCGACCACTCGCAAGTCCTACGATTCTGGGAAGTCGGCCAGGCCCAACCTCGCCATGTTCGGCGGTTCCTCCGCTGTCGAGTACGGCTTTGACTCGGTGCTCTACCTCGCCGATGACAATGACAAGCCCGAGTGGCCCTACGAGTCCCCTGCAACCGGCACGCCCCTCAAGCTCATCGCTCTCAAGAACCGCTACGGCACGCTGGGCGAAGCCCGACTCGACTTCGACGGCGCGCGCGCCACCTTCCACGACAGGAGCTAGCCTATGCGCGGCAACGCCAAGACCGCGCACATCAACGTCCGTATGACCGAGGAGGAACGTGCCGCCATCATGGCGCGCTCTTCCTCTTTCGGCATGGCCCCATCGACGTTCATGCGCGAAGCCGCCCTCCGAATCGGGGAGAAGCCTGTCAAGGTCGCCGGCGAGGCGACGCTGCGGCAAATCCTCCACCAGATGAAAAAGCAGGGCGGAAACCTCAACCAGGCCGTTCACGCCGCAAACGCCTATGGGTTGGATGTGCAGACGGCTCGACAGCTCACGGAGGCCGTCCAGCTGGTATCGAGCACGGCCTCGCAGCTCTCAAGCCTCATCTCCAGGAATCGAGAATAACCATGAAAACGAAACTGCTCACAGCGCTCCTATCATCCCTTTTCCTAGCGGTCCTCGCATGCCCCGTGCTCGCCGCCCCCATCGACGCGCTCATCGCCGGGGGCGGGCTCGACGCGTCGACGATTCCCACAACGTTCAACGCGGGCACCGTCTTCGGCTGGTGGCTCTCGGACGGGTTCGTCATCCATCCACTCGGAACCCTGCTGACCCTCCTCCTCGCTCTCTGCGCCTGCGCTCTCATCGCCTACTCAAGCACCCTCAAAGCGCGAGCCGAGGACGGCGGCGTGCTCGGCGACGCCCGCATCAAGACGGGCCGCGAGGTCGTGAAGGGGTCCATGACGTGGAACGGCGCAGCCAACCCCTCGTCGCGCGGGTTCGTCTACGGGTTCACCAAGCGGCATGGTAAGCCTTACTATCTCTATGAACCCAAGAAAATGATCTTCGTGTCGGGGACCACCGGCTCAGGAAAAAGTCGCTTCCTCTACCTCCCCTCAATCGACCTACTTTCCTACGGCGACGCCTCCAACGGCTCCGAGCCCGCGACCCTCGTCGTCTCCGACGTGAAGAACGAGCTCATAGAGCTCACGGGCGATGAGCTTGCCCGTCGTGGCTACCGCGTCCTCCTGCTCGACACGCAGCACCCCTATCGCGGCCATAGGTTCAACCCGCTCAAGCAGGTTCTCGACCTCCATGCCGAGGGGCGCGACCAGGAGGCTGAGCAGGCGGCGGACGCCATCGCGGAGCTCGTGGTCCAGGACGACGAGAGGGGCAAGGGTTCGCACTGGACGGCATCGGCCAGGGGCCTGCTCTCGGCCCTGGTCCTGCTGGTCTCAATGTCCGACGAGTGCCCGGAGGGATCAAAGCACCTCGCGACCGTCTGCGAAGTCCTGGACCGCGGTACCGAGGCAGAGGGCGACGACCCGGCCGAGCCCCTGAAGGCCGTCTTCCGCTCCCTGCCGAGCGGCCACCCCGCCAAGGGAAGGGCGTCGCAGTTCGTCTCCTCGGGCGGCAACGAGCTCAGGAGCATCCTCTCGACGCTCAAGGTGGCACTCCGCCCGTTCTCGTCCGCCCCGGTCGCCTGGATGACCTCCGGCTCCGACATCGACCCGCGCACGGTACTCACGGAGAAGAGCGCCGTCTTCCTCCACGTGCTCGACGAGGGTTCACCCTACAACTGCATCGCGGCGATATTTCTCTCGCAGCTCTGGGCTTCGGTCCAGGCGGTCGCGGACGTGAACGGCGGAAAACTCCCCCGCCCCGTGCAGATACTCGGCGACGAGTGGGGCAACCTCCCCCGCGTCGAGTGCCTGCCCGCGCTCCTCAGCCTAGGACGCAGCTACGGCGTTTTCTGGGTCGGCGCGACGCAAGACGTCAGCCAACTGAACAAGTACGGTGAGAAAGACGGTCGCAGGAAGATACTCGCAAACTGCGGCGTCAAGGTCGCGATGAAGCTCGCCGAGGAGGAGGACCGCCGGTACTTCACCGAGCTCATCGGCAAGACCACGCGCCACACGCAGGGCACGAGCAACGGCAGGGCCGCGTCAGGCACGTCCTCCTCGACGTCCTACAGCGAGAGCGCCGACGACGTGATACACCCCTGGGAGTGGCGCGACATGGCCCCGGACCGGGACGGGATCATCGTCGTGAAGCACGCGGACAACGGTATGCCCGCATGTCGAGCCGGCGCCTTCCGCTCCCCCGTCACCGACTGCACCAACACGCCCACAAGGGAGCACTTCGACCTCGGGACCCCCGAGCACGAGGCGGAGAACCGTCGCGCCTACCAGCGCCGCCTCGACGAGTCAGCTGCCGGGAAGATGCGCGAGGAGGCCTCGACCTGGTGCCCAGAGTGGCCCGAGCCGGAGAAGAAGAACGGGAGCAAGCCGGGCGGCAAATTCAGCGGGCTCTCGCTCGACTAGGGAGGCGACCATGACGGCGATAAAGCAGACGAGCGTCTGCAGCGAGAAGCACCTCGCGAGACTCAGGGATTACCTCTCCTGGGACCGCGACAAGGCGCTCGCCCACGGCACGCAGAACATCATCGACGATGACCGCTGGTTTCAGGAGATGGCAGACACGAGGGCGGCCATGGGTCACGACAGGCCCGGCAAGGCCGGTGCCAAGTGTACCTACATGCAGCACCAGATACTCGGGTTCCTCCCAGACGAGTGCGACCTCAACGGCGGGAAGATGACGCCGGAGCTGTGTATGCGCTATGCGAGGGAGTACGTGGCCGAGCGCTACCCCAACCAGGAAGTCGTGATGGTGCTGCACCGCGAGCGCTGCCGCGCGGACGCCACCGACCGCTACGCCGTGCACCTCGGCATCAACCGCAGTGATCTGGAAACCGGCCGAAGGCTCGACGAGGGCCCCGCCCGAAAGGCGGCGGCATCACGCGTGAAGACCGTCCGTACCCTGGACGAAAGGTACGGCCTCAGGCAGCTTGAGCGCGGCAAGGCCAACTCGCGCGTCCACGCGAGGCAACCCGGCACGGAAGAGCGCGACATGGCCCGAAAGGGGCAGGCCGCGCGCTCGGAGAACGCCCGCATCCGCGTCGCGGTCGCCCGCCGAATCGAGGAGGTCGGGCGCATGCGCGACTGCCCCGACCGGATGGGCGAGCTTGAGCGGCGGCTCAAGCGGGACGGCATCGAGCTCGCCAGGTCGAAGGGCGGGAGCCTCCAGTACCGCTTCCCCTCGAAGTCTCTCGGGGGCATGAGGAAGGTCAACGGCGGAAGGCTCGGCTTTGCCGTCGACCGCTCGACTGGCATCGCCGTCCGCTTCACGCTGCGCGGGATAGCGACGGCGATGCGGGCGTTCTGGGAGCTAGAGCGCAGGGCGCTGGAGAACCAGAACGGCCGAGACGACTGAGCATTTGGGCCGGGACGCAACAGGCGTCCCGGCCCCTTCTTTTGCCCTTCGGTGAGAGCGACCTCGGAGCGGTTCGCCGTCCCGCCGCAGGCGGGCAAGATGATTCCGCGCAACGGAATCCATATCTTGCCTGCACGGAGCGAGCCGGTTGCCAAGGCAACGCGAGCCCGGGCAGGTGAGCGCCGGTTGAACCGACGCCGAGGAGACGCGACCCTGGGGAGCGTCGCACGACGGCGTTCGGCGACCCGGCGCGAGAGGCCCAGCCCGGCGACCACGGCGGAGCGATGGCGACTTCTGGAAGCCATCGAGCGCAGCCGTTCGGCGGGCTGGACCGGCGTGAGCGGAGGCGGACGAAACGCGACCCTGGGGAGCGTTGCCAGGGAGCCGCAGCGAGAGCGACGCTGTGCGTCGCGGGGGTCCCGCCCATAAGCGGGACCCATCGGCCGCAAGGCCGATTGCTACGCGGCAAGTCCAAATAACTACCGTTCAAAGATCCCGATTGAAAGTAGTTTTCCTTGGTTCTATGGCCTGAAGTTAAACTGTTGAGTATCTTTGTCGCGATTAAATTCGCACCAGCTCGTTTATCGAAGGATTTCACATGGCCAGGAAAGAAGCCGCGCTCGACCTCTGGGTTGCCGATAGACTCACCGAGTGTGATATTGAGTTCACATCGCAGGGAAGCAGCATCAAAGAGATCGACAACGCTCTCAAGGACGCATCCAAGCGCGGCACGGGAAACGCTGGCTATCCTGAATACGTTTCGAAAATTGGACGCTTTATCCTCGTCATCGAAGATAAAGCGAGCCAAGGTCGACATGAGAAGCTGACTGATTCCGGCATCCTCGACATGAGCACCGAAGCTGTTACCGACTATGCCGTTAACGGTGCCTATCACTATGCCTCGCACATCGCAAAGAAGAGTCCTTTCACCGAGGTTTTCGCCGTTGGAGTTTCGGGGGACTCCAAGCATCACACCATATCTCCCGTATTCGTGAATGACCGAGAGGGCTACAAAAGACTCCCGGACCTTGAATCGTTCACTTGGCTCTCACCGAACAATATCGTTGAGTACTACACCCGATATGTGCTTGACGAGCCAACCGACGTCGAAAAGACCACGGAGCAGATTCTAAAAGATGCGGCAGAGCTTCATGAATATCTCCGCACCTACGGCTCCATCAAGGACCAAGACAAGGCCCTTGTAGTAGCTGGCATCCTTCTCGCTTTGGATGAAATCGAATATGGCGGGTTCTCAATCGACTCCCTCACCGGCGACCAGACCGAGGGCATGCGCGACGGCGACAAGCTGATGAATGCCATTCGCGGAAGACTCACGCGCTCCAACGTCGGACCAGATGTAAAGAAAAATAAGCTTCTTGCTGAGTTCGGCATTATTCAAACAAGCTTCCGTTTGAACGAGGTCAACGATACCCTAGGGATGACCCCGCTGCACTACTACACGAACTTCCTCAACGAGCATGTTTTCAAAAGCATCAAGTACCAGCAGACTTCAGAAGATTTCATTGGTCGCTTCTACGGCGAGTTCATGAGCTATTCCGGCGGGGACGGTCAAACGCTCGGCATCGTGCTCACGCCAAAGCACATCTGCGACCTTATGTGTGAGCTCGTAGATGTTAAGCCTACAGATACGGTGCTTGACCCAACATGCGGAACCGCGGGATTTCTCATCGCCGCCATGCACCGCATGCTTTCTTCTGCAACCAGCGAGCAGGAACGCAGAGACATTAAGAAAAAGCGCCTTCACGGCATCGAGCTCCAAAGCAACATGTTTGCAGTCGCAGCTGCAAACATGATTCTTAGGCGCGACGGAAACAGTAACCTCGAATGCTGCGATTTCCTCAAGCAAAACCCGGCCCAGATACAGCTCAAAGGGGCAACGGTCGGGCTGATGAATCCTCCTTACAGCCAGGGAACCAAAGCGGATCCAAGCCAATACGAGCTATCTTTTGTGGAACGTCTTCTCGACTCTCTCACAATAGGTGCGAGGGCGGCGGTCATCGTTCCGCAATCATCAATGACCGGAAAGAGCAAGGCCGAAAAGGAGTTCAAGGTCTCCATCCTCAAGCACCACACCCTCGAAGGCGTTATTACGTGCAACACCGATACATTCTATGGGGTCGGGACCAATCCCGTCATAGCTGTATTTACCGCTGGCGAGCCTCATGATCCCGATAAAGAGAGTCGATTTATCGATTTCAGAGACGACGGCTACGAGGTACGTGCACATGTCGGCCTTGTCGAAGGCGACTCCGCAAAGGATAAGAAACAGCATCTTCTAGACGTCTGGAACGATCGAGAAGAGGCCCCGTCGAAATTCTGCGTCAGCTCGACCGTTAAGGCCGACGACGAGTGGCTGCACAGCTTCTATTACTTCAACGACGAGATACCAACTGAAGAGGATTTCGAGAAGGCAATAGCCGACTATCTAACTTTTCAGCTCGACATGATCTCTCACGGACGTAGCTATCTCTTCGAGGAGGGTCCCAATGCTTGATCTGAATAACAGAAATTGGGCATCCTTTAAAATCTCAGATTTATTTCAACCGGCTCGCGGCACCGAAAAAAACATGACCTCCCTTCAAGTCGGAGACGTTCCGCTTATTTCCGCTCGAAACTGCGATAACGGCGTAAAGGCTTTTGTCTCCATCCCAAGCGAAAGACTTCATCACGGCCACGCTATCACTCTAAACAATGACGGCGATGGCGGGGCGGGCCTCGCATACTACCAACCAATGGAGTTCGCTCTCGACACTCACGTAACGGAATTAAGGCCAAGAGACTCGATTGGAAACCTCTCAAGGTATGCCATGCAATTTGTGGCCGCATCCATTTCTAAACAACGAACGCTATTCGGTCACGGAAGATCAATCAGCCTAAAACGGCTCAATCTGCTGCGAGTAATGCTTCCCATCGACGAGTCAGGCAATCCCGACTGGCAATTCATGGAAGACTATATCCACGAGCGTGAAGCCATCCAGGTTGAGCGGTGCCGCAAATTCCTGATGAAGCGCATCGCCTCCATCGAGAGAGAGAGAGAGAGTAAATAACCCCGAGTTCGACCACTCCTCACTGCACGAAAGAGATTGGAAATCGTACTCAATCAGCCAAATATTCGACATTCGTTCCGGGAAGCGCTTGGAATCTCGTAACCGGAAGCGTGGAAGACGGCCGTTTATTGGGGCACTTGACAATAGCAACGGGATTGCCGGTTTTACAGCTGATAAGAATTCGTCGCTCGACAACAATGTCCTTGGCGTGAACTATAACGGTAATGGCGTCTGTCTTGGGTTCTACCACCCCTATGAGTGCATTTTCTCCGATGACGTTAAACGCTTTCACATCAAGAACAACGAGGGTAACGAGTTTATCTACCTCTTCCTAAAAGTCACTATCCAGCAGCAAAAGAGCAAGTTTGGCTATCTTTACAAGTTCAACGCCACAAGGATGGCACGCCAGACAATTATGCTTCCCTCTGCAAACAGCGGCGAGCCCGACTTCACTTTCATGGAAATGTTTGGAATGTCAATTACTCTCCAGCTGCTTCTGAAGCAACTGGCTTACTTGAAAAAAATGCCTGCCTAGCAGAAGGGGCGAGTTTTCAACGGTCCCCGGTGTCGGAGGGTCCCCGGTAAAACCCGGAGACGCCGGGGACTGTTGGAAACTCGCCCATCTCACGGCAACGTCAACCTAGGTTTTCAACGCTTTCCATAGCCGGAGGGCTTCTTAAAAGCCCGTAGGCTGTGGGAAGAGTTGGAAACCGGACATTTGAGTGATGTTTCGAGGTGAAATATGTGGTCGAGCTGTTTTCGTCATAGAACTTTCTTTCACCCCTTTTTCACCCCTTCAACGTCTATTTCGTCCTATCTATACAGAAGCAGGCCAGACGATTTATACCGTCTGACCTGCATTTTCTTCTGGTGCCCCCGGTGCGATTCGAACGCACGACACCCGCTTTAGGAGAGCGGTGCTCTATCCCCTGAGCTACGGAGGCATGTTGTACTAGTGTAGCAGATTTACTGCATCGCCATACGTCGCATGACTAGACTTCGAAGTTGCGGTGGAATAGTTCCTGTCTGAAGCATCTAAAGCCGTATTTAGAAACTATTTCACCGCAACTTATGAGGAGCTAGTTGCCTTTGTGGAAGAGGCCTTTGATGACGGAGGGGATGCTCTTGGCGCCCTTGGCGGTCACATCGATAAAGTCGGGCGAACGCACGAGCTTATCCTCGTCGACGTACTTGCGGACCGCGCGAAGCGTCTCTTTGTCGTCGCGCGTCGAAAACGTAAAGTGACCGTTGTCCTTGGTGAAGATGGCAAAACGCGTAATCTTCTTGGTGCCGCGCAAAACCTCGGCGGCAATATAGTCGACCTCGTCCCACGGGATTTGAATATAATCCTCGGGATTGCGCTCGTTATAGTACTCGAACGCCTTATTGCCCACCATCACGTTACCGTGGCTGGTAAGCCCCATCAGGCAGGTTGCCGGCGTTGCCAGATCGACCGTGCTGTTCTGAGATTGCGCCATGCGCGCCTCGCCCTCCAAATAAAACAATCGGACCGCATCCAGTGTACCCACCGGGTGCGGTCCGTTTCAATGGCTCAAAAGCCCTTGCCTAGCAATTCTCGGTCTTAAGCCGAAACGTGCTTACATGAAGCCGCAGACGCGACCGATGATGCCGATGGCGAAGAGAGCCAGGATGATGACGATCGGGCTGACCTTCTTCTTGAGGAGCTTGCAGACCAGCAGGGTCAGGCACACGGCGGCAAGGCCGGGGATGAGCTGATCGAGGTTGGCCTGAAGCGTGGTGACCTTCACCTGATCAAGGGCGTTAGCACCGATGGAGTTATACATCGTCAGTGCTTCCTTGACACCCTCAGAACCGGAGGGCAGGTTAGCCCAGTCGATAAAGGCGCCAGCAGACTGCGTGACCTTGGAGACGACCGGGGTGAAGGAGATGGACACCCAGCGCTCGACCAGGGCGCCGATGATGAACATACCCAGGATGGATGCACCCTCGGTGACCTTGCCCATCAGACCGCCGGAGAGGTCCTTGGCGATGGAGGAGCCGACCTTGTAGCCAAACTCCTGCGTGTACCACAGGAAGGCGTAACGAATGATGTTCCACGCGAAGAAGAACAGCAGCGGACCGGCGATGCTGCCGGACAGGGCCAGGGAAGCGCCCAGAGCGCCCAGAATCGGGCGAAGGGTGAACCAGAAGGCGGGGTCGCCGACGCCGGCGAGCGGGCCCATCATACCGACCTTGACGCCCTGAATGGCGACGTCGTCAATCGGAGCACCGTTGGCGCGTTCCTCCTCGAGAGCGAGGGTAACGCCAATGACGGGGGCGGAAACATAGGGGTGGGTGTTATAGAACTCCAGGTGGCGCTTAAGAGCGGCAATCTGGTCATCCTTGCTGGTGTAGAGCTTCTTGATCGCAGGGATCATTGCGAAGCACCAGCCGCCGTTCTGCATACGCTCGTAGTTCCACGAGCCCTGAAGGAACTGATGACGGAAGCAAACCTTCTTGCGGTCAGCCTTGGTGAGCTGAATCTTGTTCTCTGCCATATGTATCACTCCCCTCCTACTCGTAATCGTTCAGAATGTCGCCGAGCGGGTCGCCGGAGCCACCGCCCATGCCGCCACCCTGCTTGGCCAGATCCTTAAGGCCAAGGTAGATGAGGGCAAGGGAGATGCCGATGAGGCCAAGGGCGATCAGCGTGAGCTGAGGGATGGCAGCAAGGACAAAGCCGAGGATGAAGAACGGCCAGGTCTCCTTGGTGGCCATCATGTTGATGACCATGGCGTAACCGACGGAAGCGACCATGCCGCCGCCGACAGCCATGCCGCCGGACAGCCAGTCGGGCATAGCGTTAAGCGCGTTGGTAACAGCCTCGGCCGGGATGATGCACAGAAGTACTGCCGGGATGGCGATACGAAGGCCCTGCATGAGGATGGCAGCGTACTGCCAGCGCTCGATGCCGGAGAAGTCGCCCTTCTCGGCGCAACCGTCCATGGCGTGAGCGATAGCGGTAGCCAGGGTACGGCAGATCATGGTCAGGAACAGACCAGCGACCGACAGCGGGACGGCGACGGCGATGGCGGCGGTAACGGCCTTGGCCGAATCGGTGGCGCCGCCGTTGAGGGCGAGCACCATGATGATCGAAGAAGCGACCGAAGCCAGAGCGGCATCAGGCGCGACGGCGGCGCCAACGTTAGCCCAGCCAAGGGCCATCATCTGGAGCGAACCGCCCAGGAGGATGCCCTCCTGAAGGTGACCGGTTACGAGACCGATAAGCGTGCATGCCACGAGCGGCTGATGGAACTGGAACTCATCCAGAATGCCTTCCATACCGGCAAGCAACGCGACAATCGCAACAAGCAGAATAGTGATTGCAGACATGTATCGGACCCTCCTTTACTATGCTTGAGCGGCCAGTTCGGCCTTAGCTTTCTTCAACATGGCGTCGAGATCCTCGGAGGAATCCGAAGGAACCTTGCGAACCTCGAACTTGACGCCCTTGGCCTTGAGAGCCTCGAGAGTCTTAACGTCGTCATCGCCCATAGCGACGGCGTTGGTGACGACGACCTTGCCCTTGGAGTGAGCCATGGAACCGATGTTGACTTCCTTGATGTCGACGCCGGCCTCGATGGCCTTGAGCAGATCCTGCGGGTTCTCGAAGAGCAGCATGGCCTTGGTGTCACCAAAGCGCGTGTCCTTGACGACCTCGGCCATCTTCTTGATGGGAACGACGTTGGCATGGACTCCCGGAGGGGCAGCCTGCTCGATCATGGTCTTGCGGAGCTCGTCGTGAGCAACGCCGTCGGAAACCACGATGATGCGGTTGGGGTTGATCTGCTTGGTCCACGTGGTGGCCACCTGACCATGCAGCAGACGGGTGTCGATACGGACGTGGGCAATCTTGATGTGCCCGTCGCCGATGACCGTTCCCGGAGGGATGGCGCCTGCAGGAGCAGCGGCGGCCGCAGCCGGCTTCTTCTCCTCGGGCTCCAGAGACTCGGGCTTGACGCGCACGCCAGCCTTAGCCTCAGTCACGAGATGTTTTGCGATCGCATGTGCAGTGTTCTTTGCGTCAAAGCGCTGCGAATATGCCTCGATGAGCATAGGCAGGTTGACACCGGTGACGATAGCCCAGGAATCGTGGCCCTCGATGAGCCCGCTGATCTGGTTGAACGGCGTGCCGCCCCACAGATCAACGAGGAAGAGCACCTGCTCCTGGTCCTCGAAGGAAGCGACTGCTTCCTCGACCTTGGCACGGAAATCGTCGGGGCCCATGCTCGGCTCGAGCGAGACCACGGCAACAGACGGCTGATCGCCAAAGACCATCGAGCCCGTCTGCTTGATTCCAGCTGCCAAGTCCCCGTGGCTAGCAAGAACAATACTTACCATCACATAACCTCCTTTTTGTCTACGTATTTCCTACACGACATGAAAGGAGTATAGCTGTTTGGTTAGTGGATTTATAGCTAAATTCGTAAAAGGTTGGTTTATTTGTTTAAACGTCTAAGTTTGTTACAAATTGATTACGTTGCTGCTTTTCGACTCATTTCCCACTAAAGCGTCGCTCATCAAGCCATGTATTTTACAGATACAAGCAGGCTGTTCATTAATAACAATTATAAGCAAGTGCGAATGTGCTTGTACTGCTGCTATTTTGTTTAAACAGACATGGCTTGACTATTTGCGCGACTTATGGCCTACGAAACCACTCAAAAAAGTTGCGGTGGAATAGTTCTTGTTTAATCGCCAGAAGGCTGGATTTAGGAACTATTTCACCGCAACTTATAGGGGGTCCTAGGCGATGTGGAGGGGGTTGGCGGCGTCGACGGCATCGGGGGCGTCGGAGAGGCCGTCAGGAGCAGCGTCTGCCGGGTCCTCGTCGGGGGTCTCGATCTGTTTGATCATTACCTCTTGACCCTGCAGCAAATAGGTCTCGCCGCTACCGCACTGGGGACAGGTCTTGCCGTGCTCGACCGTCGCGTAGTCGCAGCCGCACGCCTCGCAATGTGTCACGGCCTCGACGGGCTCCACGATAAGCTCCGCGCCCTCGGTGATAGGCTTTTTTACTGCTGCCCAGCGCCAAGCGTCGAGCAGCAAGTCGGGAACGACGCCCGAGACCTCGCCCAGTAGCAACGTCACGCTCGAAACGTGACGCACGCCATGAGCGCGCGCCACATTCTCGACATCGCGAATGATGTGATAGACGATTCCGAGCTCGTGCACTTTTAATTCCTTCCGCCGTTCTACCGAACGGCGGTCGGCTTGACGCTGCGCGAGCCCCAGACGGGCGATCTGCCTTTCAATCGTCGGGCATGGGCAAAAGCCCTATGCCCTCCTCTTTCAAGGCACCTCGCCACGCCTGGGACTCGCTCGCTGTCCAACCGCTCTCTGCGCCGTTCTCCTGCTTGTTGCGTTTCTTACTTCTTCCCGAATTTAATCTTGATGGCGCGCTTGAGCGCGTACTTGCCCAGGCTTGGAAGCTTTTGCTCGTATTTGACCATCGTGGAGCACTCGGGGCGGTCGCGATCCAGATGGATGGCGTCGAACGCGCACTTGGTGGTGCACAGGCCGCAGCCGATGCACTTGTTGGGGTCGACGATCGAGGCGCCGCAGCCCAGGCAGCGGGCGGTCTCGGCGCGCACCTGCTCCTCGGTAAAGGTCTCAACATACTCGCTAAACGGCGCAGCCTTCTCGCGTTCGCGGTCCACATGCGCAACCTCGCGGCTCGCGTTGTCGTAGCTCTCGATCACGACATCGTCGCGGTCGAGCGCGGTGTAGCGGCGCTGGTTGCGGCCGATGGTGAGCGTGGAGCCCGGCTGCACAAAGCGATGGATGGACACGGCAGCCTCGTGGCCGGCGGCAATGGCATCGATGGCAAAGCTGGGGCCGGTGTAGACGTCGCCGCCCACAAAGATGTCGGGTTCGGCGGTCTGGTAAGTCTGGGGATCGGCCAGGGCGCCCTGGCCGCGGCCGAGCTCCACCTTGGAGCCAGCCAGCAGGTCGCCCCACACAATGGACTGGCCAATCGACATGACGACACGGTCGGCATCGACACGGCGCAGATCGTTCTCGTCGTACTCGGGCGCAAAACGGCCCTCGTCGTCAAAGACACGCGTGCAGCGCTTGAAGGTGATGCCGCACACGCGACCGGCCTCGTCCAGGTGAATCTCCTTGGGGCCCCATCCGCAGCTGATGTGCGCGCCATCCTCAATGGCCTCGCGACGCTCCTCCTCGCTGGCAGGCATCTGGGCATCGCTCTCCAGGCAGAACATCTCAACGTGCTCGGAACCCAGACGGCAGGCGTTGCGCGCGACATCGATAGCCACGTTGCCGCCGCCCACCACAATGGTGCGGCCGGACAGGGAATCGATCTTGCCGCTGTTAACCTCGCGAAGGAAGTCGACGGCCACGGTCACGTCCTCGGCACCCTCGCCCGGAATGCCCGCAAGGCGGCCGCCCTGGCAGCCAATGGCAACGTAGAAGGCCTTAAAGCCCTGCGCGCGCAGCTCGTCGAGCGTCACATCGCGACCGACCTCCACGCCATAGCGGAACTCGGCACCCATCAGGCGAATAACTTCGACCTCGGCCTCGATAACGTCCTTCTCCAGCTTAAAGCTGGGAATGCCATAGGTGAGCATGCCGCCCGGGCGCTCGTTCTTCTCGAACACGACGGGCTTGTAGCCCTTCTCGGCCAGATAGAAGGCACAGGACAGACCGGCCGGGCCGGCACCGATGATGGCGATCTTCTGGTCGAAGCCGCCGGCACGCGTCGGGGTCACCACAGGTGGGACATAGCGGGTCGCGGCATCCAGATCGCGCTGGGCGATAAACTTCTTGACCTCGTCGATAGCCACGGCGGCGTCCACACGGCCGCGGGTGCAGGCATCCTCACAGCGGCGGTTGCACACGCGGCCGCAGATAGCGGGCAGCGGGTTCTCGCGCTTGATGAGCGCCAGCGCCTCGTCATAGCGGCCCTGCGCCGCGAGCTTTAAGTAGCCCTGGACGGCAACGTGCGCGGGGCAAGCCGTCTTGCAGGGCGCGGTGCCGGACTCGTGCGTCTCGATACGGTTATCGTTGCGGTAGTTGGGCGACCACTTGGTGTGGTCCCACTTGGTGGCATCGGGCAGCTCCTGGCGCGGATACTCGGGCACCTGTCCGCCGGCCTTTTTGCTGCAGAGCTTCTGGCCGAGCTTGGCGGCACCGGCCGGGCACACCTCAACGCAGCGACCGCAGGCCACGCACTTGTCCTTCTCGACCTTGGCGACATAGGCCGAGCGCGACAGGTTGGGCGTGTTGAACAGCTGCGAGGTGCGCAGGGCATAGCACACGTTGACGTTGCAGTTGCAGATGGCGAAGATCTTGTTCTCGCCGTCGATGTTGGTGATCTGGTGCACAAAGCCGTTGTCCTCGGCCTGGCGCAGGATGTCGTAAACCTCGTCGCGCGTCACGTAATGGCCGCGGTCGGTCTCGACCACGTAGTCGGCCATATCGCCCACGGCGATGCACCAATCGGCCGGGTCGTCGGCGCAGCCCTCACCCATCACGCGACGGCTCGCGCGGCAGCTGCAGGTGCTAGCGGCATATTTGCCATCGTATTTGTCGAGCCAATGCTCGATATGCTCGATCGGCACCGACGTGCTCGCGGCATCGATAGCCTTCTCGACCGGAATGACATGCATGCCGATGCCGGCACCACCGGGCGGCACCATCGGCGTGGCCTTGGACAGCGGTCCCTTGGACGCCTGCTCAAAGAACTTGGCATAGACCGGGTGCTCCTCGAGCTGGCTCACGCGCATGTTGAGAAACTCAGCGGAACCCGGCACCAGCATGGGCAGCACCCACTGCTTGGCGCGCTCGGGGTTTTCCCAGTTGTACTCGAGCAGGCCCGTGTAGCTCATATCGTCGAGCATCTTCTCGATATCGGCTTCGGGCATGCCGGTGAGCTTGACCATCTCGGGCAGCGTATAGGGACGGCGCATCTTCATCTTGCAGAGCACTTCGGCCTGCTCGTCAGTCGCGGCCTCGGCAAACGACCAGTACTCGTAGCCCAGCAGCTCATCGCGATGCAGCAGACGGTTGGTGCAGTGCTCGCACAGCTTGACGATGGCCTCGCGCGGATGCTCCGGCAGCGGCGGCACGAACTCCGAACCGATGTCGGGCTCGGTGTAGCTAATCCCCGGTCCGTTGAGAATCATGGTTGTCCCTTCTCTTGCCACAGCCCGGCGAGACCGCGGCACCCCTCTTTTTTTTGCAGGCCGGGCATGCCCCCATGCCGTTCACCCGCCATTAGTTGACATTGTGTCAAAAATAGTATTGACGAACCGTCAACAATATTCAAGACTGTTAGGCGAACGGTCAGGCAAAAGAGGATGAAAGGCGGCAAAACATGAGCAACAACACAGCAGATACCTCTGTGGTCGATGCCGTCCCCGCATCCGATAGCGCGGCAAAGCGCTTGACGGGCGACGAACGCCGTCGCGAGATCCTCGCCGCCGTGCGCACCGTGAGCTCTGAGCTAGGCGTGTCGCATCTATCCGTCTCGGCCGTGACCAAGCGAGCCGGCTGCACGCGCTCATTGTTCTACCACTACTTTGCCGACATGGACGCCGCTGTCACCGCCGTCATGGACGAGGCGATCGACGGTTTTATCTCCGAGCTCGAGCAGTGGAATGCCAACCGCACCGTCGGTGATATCGAGGGCGCACTCGACACCGTCGCCCCGCTCTTTAAGCGCCTGGTCGTCAGCGGCCACGAGCTGCCGAGTACGCTCACCTCAAGCAGCGGCGCGCTCTACGGCGGCTTTTTGCACAACGTGGTCCAGCGTGTGGCGCAGTATATCTGCGACACCACCGTGGTGGATTTTGCCGCCCATCATGAGCTACGCATCGACCATGTCTACGAGACGTTCTACACCCTCATCATGGGACTGTTGATGTATATCCGCACGCACCCCGATGTGCCCGACGAGACGGTCAAGGAGATTATCGCCTCGACGCTCCACATCGAGGGCTATACCGCCAAGTATCCGGAGCGCAAGCCCCAGAACTGACGCCATTTGGCCAAACTGCCCGCGATCAGAAGAGGGGCCGCGGGCGTGTGAAAGGAGAGCAGCATGCTGTTCGATGTTTGGGGTAGCGATACCCTTATCCACTGGGCCGGCTGGGCCATGGTCTTTATTGGCCTGATCGTGCTCAACGAGGTCGGCCGCCGCACCAAGCTGGGCGCGGCAATCATCTTTGGCGTTGCTCCGCTGGCCATGACCATCTACTGCGTCGCCATCGCCGTCGGCGTTTCGCAGGGTGCCGAGTGGGCGCTCACCAACCCCACCCATGTGTACCAGAACAGCTGGTTCCACTACGCCAAGGTATACGCGGCGCTGGCCGGTTGCTGGGGCTTCATTGCCATTAAGTACCAGTGGGGCAAGATCGGCAAGGCGCATTGGTTCCGCGCATGGCCGTTTGTGATCGTCGCTATCAACATCATGATTGCCGTCGTGTCCGATTTCGAGAGTGCCTACCACTTCTTTGTCCTGGGCCAGTCCACCTGGGTCACCTCCGAGGGTGTCACGCAGCTTGCCGGCTGGAACAACGTGTTCAACGGCATCGCCGGTCTCATCAACATCTTCTGCATGACCGGCTGGTGGAGCGTCTACGCCTCCGAGGATCAGACCGATATGCTGTGGCCCGACATGACCTGGGTCTACATCATCGCCTACGATGTCTGGAACTTCTGCTACACCTACAACTGCCTGCCCACCCACTCCTGGTTCTGCGGCTTTGCGCTGCTGCTGGCGCCCACCGTCGCCGCCTTTATCTGGAACAAGGGCGGCTGGATTCAGAACCGCGCCTTTACACTTGCTATTTGGTGCATGTTTGCCCAGGTGTTCCCGTACTTCCAGGAGGAGTCCATCTTTGTGACCCACTCCACGCTCGACCCAGGCGCCGCCACCGCGGTCTCGATTGCCGCGCTGATCGCCAACGTCGCCGCGATCATCTACATCGCCTACCGCGCCAAGAAGCTCGGTCGCAATCCCTACAAGCAGGATGTCTTTGAGGGCACCAGCGATTGGGAGAAGGCTACCGCTCGCCGCGCCAAGGTTGATTACGCGCACGCCGAGTAACGCGCCTGACGCAAACATCGCTTGAGTACGAAGCCGCATAACCGGCTCCGCGCAACTCAACGCATTGCAGGGCCCCCGGAATGTGATTCGTTCACGTTCCGGGGGCTTTTTGCTGCCGCGAGGATGCGGCTAAACGATGCACTCGGGTTAAATCGGATCTTATATTTCGCATGCGCTTTATATGGCTCCATTTTTGGGTACAGTGTTGTCCCGATATTGAGCTTGGGGGATATATGAAAGATGAGACGATGAGCCAAGAGGATGCGGCCCAAGATGCAGAAGCATGCGCTGAGGCCCTGGAGAGCCTTGACCGGATTGCGCTGGCCGAGATTGCGTTTGACGATTCGAGCGTTGATGTGCGAGATGAGCCGGAAATCGAAGCGCAGCCCGATGATCAGGATGCAAAAGACGATGGCGCCGCGCCCACCGAAGACGAGGCGGGGCACGAGGAATCCGAATGCGAGGCCGACGACCAGCCCGAATCCGACACGAGCGAGGAAACCATCTTGCTCGACAGCTTGCCCGCCGAAGATTCGCTGACCCGCGAGCTCCCTGGCTTAGGCTCTGCGCCTGCCGTGGACGAGACCATCGCCATGGGCGATATTCCCCTACCGTCCGTTCCTTCGGCACGCGAAGCCGAGGTTCGTCATCGTAAGATGTCGCCCAAGCGCCGCAACCTGATGGTTGCCGGCGTTGTGGCCGTCGCGCTCGTCGCCGGCGGCGCAGGCTATGCTGCTTGGAACGGATACCAGCAAGAGCAGGCTGCCGTACTTGCCGCAAACGCCCATACCATGATGTCGGTGCAGATTGGCGTGCATGCCGCGGGCCTCGACTGCTCAACTGGCTCCAAGATTCCCGTGCAGGTGAGCGGGCAGGATTCCGACGGTTCTTCCGTGAGCGAAACGCTCTACGTTGACGAGCACGGTCGCGGCATTAAGCTGCTGCCCGGCGATTACACGTTCTCCATCGCCGCCTCCCCCATCGCGGCCGACGGCACCATCTACACCGTCCCGACCACCAAGGCCCAGGTTACGGTCAAGAATGACGGGCAGGATCTGCGCGCTCAAGCCACCTTTATGCTTAAGGTGCCCTCAGCCGACACGGTGACCGACGACCAGATCGATGCCGCCGCCAAGTACGCCGAAGAAGGCGGCGCGAGCTCTGCCGCCGCGGCAAAGATACTCCAGCAGGCGGCAATTACGCGCCGCGATGCCGCCGCCAACGCCGTAAGCGCAAGCGAGGCTCAGTCCGCCCGCGATGCCGACGCTCGGCACAAGGCGACGAACCTGTATCAGCTCGATATTCCGGTTGAGTGGTATGGCAAGGTCGCAACCTGGCAGAACGGCAACACGCTGTGCATTTATCTGGACGGCGACACCAACACACCGCTCGTGACGCTCGTCGCGGTGCGCGATGGCGAGACCTTTACGCCCGACGACGGCGATACGGTTTTGGGCACGGTCAGCCTAGGCAACGGCTACACCGTCTACGCCAGCGGCCCTGTCTATCCGTACGTGATTCCGCAAACCGTTAATGGACGCACGCAGGACCCTGTGTCGACCTATCCCATGGACCAGGCTATTGAACTTGTCGAGCTTACGACCGGCAACCGCTACACCTATAGCCAGATTAAGAACGACCTGGTTGGCAAAGACGGCAACGCAGACGCCGCGACCAAACTCGAGACCGACTACCTCGCCCAGATTCTCCTGCCGAGCATCAAAACCCAGGACTAGCCGGCCCGAAGACAGCCGCCCAACACCCACATCCCTAACGCAGTTGCGGTGAAATAGGGATTGTTTTTGCTGGTCAAACCGGAAAACAGTCCCTATTTCACCGCAACTTATTGGTGGCCTTTTGGGTGGCGCTCAGCGCCACGGGTCAGCTTCGAACATCGGCTCGCGCTCGGGGCGTCGGTCGCTGTAGGGATCGTAGCCGTCGTCGTCCTCGTTCTCGGCACGGATATAGGGGTCGCGCGGTTTGGGCGCCGGTTTGGACGTGGGCTTGGGCGCCGGCGCGACGGGCGCAGCCTCAGCCGCCGGTGCGTTCGTCTTGTTCTCGTCTTTCATCTGCATAACTCCTTGCATCGCATCCGTTCAGCATCATCGATTGTCGCACGAAAAAGGGCGGCGGACCCAATTGGATCCGCCGCCCTTGGCGTTTGGAAACGACTGGCAAATTTTGAGGCATGACCCAAAATCTACTCGGCGTCGGGGACCTCGTAGGTGGCCACCGGCGTATTGTCGCACACGACGGTAAAGCCGCCGTCCTTGTCGACATCGACCGTCACCTGATCGCCCTCGCGCACCGTGCCGTCGATGATAGCGGCGGCGATGGCATCCACGACCTCGCGCTGCACCAGACGCTTGAGCGGACGAGCGCCAAAGACCGGGTCCAGGCCGCCCACGGCGAGCATCTGTTTGGCCGCCGGGGTGATGGCAAGCGTCATGCGCTCCTTGGCCAGACGCGCGCGGACGTCGGCGAGCTGAATATCGACGATCTTTTCGATCTGCGCCATGCCGAGCGGATGGAACACCACGATATCGTCGATACGGTTGAGGAACTCGGGGCGGAAAGTCTGAGCCATGGCCGCGTCGACCTGATGGCGCATCTCCTCCTCGTCCTTGCCGGAAAGCTCGGCGATAGCCTTGGAGCCCACGTTAGACGTCATGATGATGATCGTGTTCTTGAAGGATACCTGGCGACCCTGACCGTCGGTCAGACGGCCGTCGTCAAGCACCTGCAGCAGCACGTTGAAGACATCCGGGTGAGCCTTCTCCATCTCGTCGAGCAAGATCACGGAGTACGGACGACGGCGCACGGCCTCGGTGAGCTGGCCGCCCTCGTCGTAGCCCACGTATCCCGGGGGCGCACCGATCAGACGCTGGACGCTGAACTTCTCCATGTACTCGGACATGTCGATACGCACGAGCGCGCGCTCGTCATCGAACAGGCACTCGGCAAGCGCCTTGGCGAGCTCGGTCTTGCCCACGCCGGTGGGGCCCAGGAAGAAGAAGCTGCCGATGGGCTTGTCCGGATCGGAGAGACCCGCACGGCTGCGGCGCACGGCCGCGGCGACGGCGGAGACGGCCTCGTCCTGGCCGATGACGCGCTTATGCAGCTCACCCTCCAAGCCCTTCAGCTTGTCGAGCTCGCCCTGCATCATCTTGGACACGGGCACGCCGGTCCAGGCACTCACGACCTCGGCGATCTCATCGGAGGTCACCTGTTCGTTGAGGCCCTCGCCGTCCTGCTGCTTTTGCGCCTCGAGCGCAGCCTCGGAATCCTGAATCTGCTGTTGCAGGCCCGGAATCACGGAGTAGCGCAGCTCGGACGCACGGCCCAGATCACCGTTGCGCGTCGCGCGCTCCTCTTCGCTCCTGGCCTCGTCGAGCTGTCCCTTGAGCTCTTGCACGTGGTCGATGGCGTTCTTCTGGTTGAGCCAGCCAGCCTTTTGCACGTTGAGTTTTTCCTGGACCTCGGCAATCTCCTGGCGCAGGGCCTCCAGACGCTCCTTGGAGGCGTCGTCGGTCTCCTTCATGAGCGCCTGCTCCTCGATCTGCAGCTGGGTGAGCTGACGCGTGGTGGCGTCGATCTCGACCGGCATGCTGTCGAGCTCCATGCGCAGGCGGCTTGCGGCCTCATCGACCAGGTCGATGGCCTTGTCGGGCAGGAAGCGGTCGGCGATGTAGCGATCGGAGAGGTCGGCGGCGGCCACGAGTGCACTATCGGTGATATGCACGCCGTGGAAGATCTCGTACTTCTCCTTGAGGCCACGCAGAATCGAGATGGTGTCCTCGACGGTAGGCTCGCTCACCATAACGGTCTGGAAACGACGGGCGAGCGCCGCGTCCTTCTCGATGTACTTGCGGTATTCGTCGAGCGTGGTCGCGCCGATCGCATGCAGGTCGCCACGGGCGAGCGCCGGCTTGAGGATGTTGCCGGCGTCCATGGAGCCCTCGGTGGCACCCGCGCCCACGATGGTGTGGAGTTCATCGATGAACAGGATGACCTTGCCCTCGGACTTTTGCACTTCCTTGAGCACGGCCTTCAAGCGGTCCTCGAACTCGCCGCGGTACTTGGCACCGGCGACCAGCGCGCTCATGTCAAGCTCGATGAGGTCGCGGTCACGCAGGGTGCTCGGAACGTCGCCGGCCACGATACGCTGGGCGATACCCTCGACGATGGCCGTCTTGCCGACGCCCGGCTCGCCGATGAGCACGGGGTTGTTCTTGGTGCGACGGGACAGGACCTGGATGGTACGACGGATCTCGTCGGTACGGCCGATGACCGGATCGAGTTTGCCGGCGCGGGCCAGGTCGCAGATGTTGCGGCCGTACTGCTCCAGCGCCTCAAACTGCGTCTTATCCTCGGCAGACGTCACGCGGTCATCGCCACGCAGCTCCTCGTAGACCTGTTCGATGCGCTCCTTGGTCACGCCTGCGTCGCGCAGAACGCGGCCGGCCTCGCCCTTGTCCTCGGCAAGTGCCATCAGCAGATGCTCGGTCACCACAAAGCTGTCGCCCATCTTGGTGGCCTTCTTCTCGGCCTTCTCGATGACGCGGACGAGCTCATTGGAAAGACCCATCTGCTGGCCCTCGCCCGAAACCTTGGGCGCGTGGTCGATGGCATCCTGCGTGGAGCGTGCGAGCTGGGCCGGGTCAGCGCCGATGCGCTCGATGATCACGGAGATATTGCGCTCGCCGGCACCGAGCAGGGCGGACAGCAGGTGAATCGGCTCCACCGCGCCGGCCTGCGCGTCAGCAGCCGTGCTCATGGCGGTCTGCAGCGCCTCGCGCGACGTCATTGCTAGCTTATCGATTCTCATGGAATCACCTCTCTTGGGGCGGCCGCCCTACGGGGCGGCTTCACGTTGTTCGAGAAGTATTGTTGCCAGCTTTGCGCGATCTTATACACAAATCTAAGTCTCTATATATAAGATTTTCTGAGTGTTCCCACGGCATGCAAACCACCACAAAGGGGACAGGCACCTTTGTGGTGGTCGCGGTCTCTACTCCTTCGCCGAACCCGTGCTTCCCGATTCGGCGTTCCAGGGCATCTCATCCTCGAACAGCCATGTACGGGCAGACCCACTATCGCGTGCAGTCTGCGGGTCGGGCAAGCAGGTCTGTTTATAGGCATCTTGGATACACTGACCCATAAAATCGTTGAGCTCGGCCTGGTCGCCCTCCATGACATAGGCTGCATCGCCGGCCATGATGTAAATACCCGGACCCTCATTGCCCTCGTAACCCGGATCGTACGAGACATCACATAACTTTGCGCCGTTTGCAGTGTCCAGCTCGATGGAAGAGTGACATCCGCCAACCATGTCGTTCGCTTTTGCCCGATAGGACGCATATCCGTACCAACGCTTAAATGCTTTGCCCTTGAGTAGCTCGGACGCCCTATCGATCAGGCTTGTATCCGTGGTATAGCGCATGGCCCCAAGCTGAATACTCGGATAATTGCTAATACCCAGCACAGCCGGCTGCTCATCAAAATCAACGGTAATGGTCTCGGGCTTGTCGTCGCCGGTCAGAAGTTCGACAGATTGAGCCACAGGCTTGACCAACGGCTCCGTCACCGCAGCAGGTAGAAATGCCATACCGACAGCGCCCGCGCCAACCACAGCGATCGCAAGCGCCAAAACAATCAATCCAATACGGACAGGACTTCTCACAGCAAAGCACCTCACAATGCAAGCCTTCGCCACCTGCACTAATAATATCGCCAGCCAGCACTATTACCAAAAGAAGCCGCGCGCTCCTCACCACCACAAAGGGGACAGGCACCTTTGTGGTGGTTTTCGACGCTAACGGTCGACCATCTCGCGCCATGAGATTAAACTTGAATTGTTCTCTGAACATATCCATTTCTGCCTATCCTCAACAGATCTTTGTCTCGAGGAGCGCATATGAAGCCGTCTCATTCCACCGGTCGCAACGTCATCGCCATTCTCGCCATACCCATCGTGATGCTCTTCCTTATCGTCATCACGCCCTTTTCTTTTGGTATCGCCTCGCCCTTCGATCTTTGCGGGATGATCGACGCCGGCTCGCGTGCCACCTCGCTCTCCTTTGTCTGCCGTGGCGTGTTCTACGAATATGCAATTCCCACCGGAAGTTGGCAGTCCAAGTTACCGTTGCTCGGCAAGGTCGACGGATGCTCCCCCTATTTCTGCCTTGAACCTCAGGCGCTAAACTATCTGATCGACGACCAGCCACTCGACTCCATCACCCTCGCCTACGACTACGCACCAAACACCGATGAGCGCCACATGAACCAAGTCCTCGACAAGCTGCTTGGACAGTGCGGGCTCACCGCGGAAGCCGGTCGAACCATCTATAGCAACCGGAAATTAAAGCGAACAGAACTCCGCCGTGTCGGAAAAATCAAAGGGCGAAACGGGGCCGCCTACTGGGATGCCTGGGCAACACGCGACAAGGGCGAATTCGGACACAGCACCTATATGGTCACTGTCTACACCAAAGACGGAATTAAGGACAATGTTGACGATTTCGCGTCATCCAAACTCGGCATCCCCAAAACAACCAAACCCGCCAGCCCGGATGAAATCCTGTAGAGACGCTCATTAGAATGTCGTTCAGCGAGCGCGGCAGCATCGAGCTCGCCCCCACCACCACAAAGGGGACAGGAGCCTTTGTGGTGGTTTTCGACTCTGGCACTCGACTGTCTCGATCTGTAACATCTAGCGGCCCTTTTCGATCCTATATGTTACAGATTGAGATGAAATGATCGGCAGCGATCGTTTGTCTCAATCTGTAACAACCGCTCGTCAAATAGGGGCCCAGATGTTACAGGTCGAGACAAACGGGACCACCACAAAGGTGCCTGTCCCCTTTGTGGCGGTTTTCGACAAAAAGAAGCCGCCCCATTAACAGAGGCGGCATCAAGCAAGTCTATTTATTAGCGTCCCTCAAGACCCAACGAGAACGTCGCGGTAGCCCCTGCCACACCTTTCCCTCGGGCGACCCTCGCGAAGCGCGTGAGCACGAGGGAAAGGTGTGGCAGGGGCGTACGGCAGAGTTACTCGGCAGCGGCCTTGAACTTGTTGTAGTTGATCAGGCAGCCGGCCTTGACGATGGCACGCTCCTCTGCCGTCATATCGGCAATATAGAGCTCAATCTGCTCGACCGCACCGTCGGCGCGCACTACGTACGCGGCGATGTTCTGCAGGTCGCCATCGAGCGCGGCACGGATACCCGGCACAAAGACGTAGTCGCCCACCTCAAAGTTGGGCTCGGCCTCCATCTGGAAGGGCACCATGCCCCAGTTCATCACATTGGAGCGATAACGCTTGGTGGCGTACTCGTGGACGATGTTGGCCAGGCCGCCAATTACGCGCTGGCAGCTCGCAGCCTGCTCGCGGGCAGAACCGTCACCGGGCTTCTTGGCGTAGAGCATAGAACCGTACTCGGTCGCCTTGGCATCGGCCGCGACGCCAGCGCCGGCCAGTGCCTCAAACACGCCCGCAAGCTCGGTGTCGAGCGCCGTCAGGTCGCCTGCCGCCTCGCCGGCAACGCGGCGCTTCTCCACGGCGTCGACCTCCTTGGAACGGCCCACATAGGCCGGATCGCGGCGGCTGAGCGTAAACTCGGCCAGGCCCAGCGGGTTGGAGCGGAAGGAGCTCGTCTCGCCCGAGGGAATGAGCTCGTCAGTCGTGGTGACCGGGTCCATGATCTTGGAGCACACCTTGAGCAGGATATCGTCGCCGAGAGGCTCCATCGCGGGCCACGGCTTGATGTTGGGACCCTCGACCAGCTCGTCGGCAGGCTCCGCCTTGCCAAAGCCCCAGTACACGCGCTTTTTGTACGGCGCGTCGTCAAAGGTGTACTCGCAGGCCTCGTCCCAAGTCTCCTCGGGCAGGTCGGTCGCCGGCGTCAGGACGCCGCCGTTGGCAGCCGTCGCCGCAATGGAGCGGGCGTCCATCAGGGCTACGGCGCTCAGCTGGCCATTACCCGGCTTGGAACCCTCGCGGTTGGGGAAATTGCGCGTGGTGTGGCGAATCGAAAGGCCGTTGTTGGCAGGCGTGTCGCCAGCGCCGAAGCACGGGCCGCAGAATGCCGTGCGCACGATCGCACCGGCCTCCATAAGGTCGTAGATATAGCCGCGGCGCGTAAGCTCGAGCGCCACGGGCTGGCTCGTGGGATAGACCGACAGCGAGAACTCGCCACAGCCGGTGTTAGCGCCCTTGAGCACGCGGGCAGCCTGCACCACGGAGTCGTAGTTGCCGCCCGAGCAGCCGGCGATAACGCCCTGCTGCACGTGCAGCTTGCCGTCGACGATCTTGTCGAGCAGGCTAAAGTGCGTCTTGCCCTCGCCGATCTTGGCGGCCTCGAGCTCCACCTCATGCAGGATGTCCTCGAGGTTCTCGTTGAGCTCGTCGATCTCAAAGCCATTGGAAGGATGGAACGGCAGCGCGATCATGGGCTTGATGCTCGACAAATCGATCTCGACGCAGCCGTCGTAGTAGGCGACATCGGCGGGCTTGAGCTCGCGGTAGTCGTCGCCGCGGCCGTGCATGGCCAGGAATGCGTGCGTGTCCTCGTCAGTTGCCCAGATGGAGGAAAGGCAGGTGGTCTCGGTGGTCATGACGTCGACGCCGTTGCGGTAGTCGGTCGTCATGCTCGCGATGCCGGGGCCCACGAACTCCATGACCTTGTTCTTGACGTAGCCCTTGGCAAAGACGGCGCGGATGATGGCAAGCGCCACGTCGTGCGGGCCGACGCCGGGACGCGGGGCGCCCGTGAGGTAGATGGCCACGACGCCGGGATAGGCAACGTCGTAGGTGTCGCGCAGCAGCTGTTTGGCCAACTCGCCGCCGCCCTCGCCCACGGCCATGGTGCCCAGGGCGCCGTAGCGGGTGTGCGAGTCGGAACCCAAGATCATCTTGCCGCAACCGGCGAAGTTCTCACGCATAAAGGAGTGGATGACGGCGATGTGCGGCGGAACGAAGATGCCGCCGTACTTCTTGGCCGCGGAAAGGCCAAAGACGTGGTCGTCCTCGTTGATGGTGCCGCCCACGGCGCACAGCGAGTTATGGCAGTTGGTGAGCACGTAGGGCAGCGGGAACTGCTCCATGCCCGAGGCGCGCGCCGTCTGGATGATGCCGACAAAGGTGATGTCGTGGCTCGCCATGGCGTCGAAGCGAATCTTGAGCGCCTCGGGGTCGCCGGACGTGTTGTGTGCCTGGAGGATCGAATACGCGATGGTGCCGCGCTTGGCATCCTCGGGCGTCTGCGTAATACCGCGCTCGGCAGCCTCGGCCGCAGGCACAACCTCGCTGCCACCGCGCAGGTAGATGCCGTCCTCGTACAGCTTAACCATACTGTCTCCCACTCTGCCCGAAAGGCTCGGGCGCATAGCATACATTCGTTCAATATCGTGCCATAGAACGGTTGCGAGTGGGTTACGAATCTACACGTTCACTTTATCTCAGTAAAGTACAGGACAAGCCCGATGTGGGCAGGCAGATTTGGTGCAAGAGCGTCCCTTTCGACTAGTCATTTAAGAACGTCCCCAATGACTACCGTATCCGGAGCAAGGCAACGCCACAGGTAGAGGACGGACAGCGAGCGGGCCGTATTTCCAAAGTGAGGAACGTCCCCAAGTGCCGCATCCGGGCCATGGCAACGCCGATATTTTGGCGCGGACAGCGAAAGCCCGCCAGAGCGAGCAAGGTGCCTTGAAACAAGGCGGCATTGATCTTTTGATCATGCCGCCGAAGTTGAAAGGCAGATTGCCGCCCTGGCGGGCTTGCAGCGTCGGCCCGTTACGCGGGTTGGTAAACCCGCGTAACTACAAATCCCCTCCGGCGCCCAGCAGCTTGCGCATAACCTGTTCGGGGTTAACCGAGCCGTCGCGCGGGGCCAGGGCGGTGATCTTCTTCTGCATCTTGTACTCGTGCAGCTCGTCCTCGAGCTGGCGCACGCGAGCACGGAGCTTTTCGTTTTCGCGCTCACGCTCCTCGGCACGCTCCTTCATATCGAGGATACGCACCACGCCGGCAAGGTTGATACCCTCGTCGGTCAGCTGGTTGATGAGCTCCAGGCGCTCGATATCGGCACGCGAATACAGACGCGTGTTGCCGCCCGAGCGCTGGGGGTTCACCAGGCCCTTGGACTCATAGACGCGCAGAGTCTGCGGATGCATGCCGGTCAGCTCGGCCGCCACGCTGATCATGTACAGCGGTTTGTTCCTATTGTCCTCGGCCATGCTACCTGACCCCTTTCCGTCTCGTTATCGTCCATCATAAGCCCGCGGGCGTGGTCGTGCGCCGCGACCGCCCTAGTACGTCGCCTTGTAACGATTGACCTTCTCGCGATAGTCGCGCGTGTCGGCCTCGCGCAGCTTGGTCATGGCATCGCGCTCGTCATCAGACAGGTTCGTGGGAACCTGCACCTTGATCTCGACGAGCAGCGCGCCCGTACGGCCACGGTGCTTAACGTCGGGCGCGCCCATCTCCTTAAAGCGGAACTTCTTGCCCGTCTGGGTACCCGCGGGCACCTTCAGACGAACCGTCGCACCGCCGGGCGTCGGCACGTCCACCGTGCAGCCGAGCGCCGCCTCATAGACCGAGACCGGTACCTCCATGGTCACGTCGGCACCTTTACGCTTAAACAGCGGGTGCTCCTCCACGTGCGTGGTCACGACCAGGTCGCCGCGCTCGCCGCCGGCAACTCCATACTCGCCGCGACGCTTGTAGCGCAGTTTGCCGCCGTCGACCGCACCCGCGGGCACCGAGACCGTAATGGTCTGTTGCTCGCCTGTCGAGGGAATGCGGTAGGTGACCTTGTGCGTCACGCCGCGAAACGCGTCCTCGGCCGTCACATCGACGGTCAGCGACAGGTCGCCGCCCTTGCGAGCGCGGCTGCGACCCGCACCCGCACCGGCAGCGCCCGCAGCCCCGGCGAAACCCGAGCCCCAATCGCTGCCCCAGGCGCCGTTGCCGCTAAAGATGCTGTCGAAGATGTCGCCCCAGCCGCTGGCGCCCGCACCGGCACCGTAGCCGCCGCCATACGCGCCGCCCGCGCCCGGCATGCCGCCAAACATGAGCATCTGGTCGTACTCTTTGCGCTTCTTCTCGTCCGAAAGCGTCTCGTAGGCCTCGCTGATCTCCTTAAACTTGGCCTCGTCGCCGCCGGCATCGGGGTGATATTTTTGCGCGAGCTTGCGAAACGCGCTCTTGATCTCTTTGTCGGAGGCGCTCTTGGATACGCCCAGGATGTCATAGAAGGTTTTGCCTGCAGCCATCGTAGCTCCTCTCCTGTTATATCCGCCGCCCCTGCGGACGGCGGCTCATACTGTCATATGGCACTAGGCCAGAAAGGGCCCCGGGTGTTGCCCCGGGGCCCTTCTCAATTACTCCTCGGTGCTCTCGGCCGTATCGGCCGTAGCATCCTCGGGCGCCGCTTCGGGCTCCGGTGCGGGGCGCTTCTCGCCACCGTAGGTCACCGTCACCATCGCGGAACGCAGGATGCGATCCGCCATGCGGTAGCCCTTCTGGTACACATCGTTGACGGTCTCGTCATACTGCGATGCGTCCTCGACGCGACCCACAGCCTGGTGCTCGAGCGGATCGAACGCCTCGCCCTTGGGGTCGATGGGCTCAACGCCCTCGTGCGCAAACACGTCGAGCAGCTTGGCATGTACCGCGTCAACGCCATCGACGAACTGCTTAAAGTCGTCGGAAAGCTCCTGGCTGCGGGCATGGTCGATCGCGCGCTCGATATCGTCGATCACCGGCAACAGCGCGGTGACAAGCTTCTCGGTCGCGCGCTCGCGCTCGGCGATGCGCTCGTTGGCGGTGCGGCGACGGAAGTTCTCCCAGTCGGCCTGCAGACGAGCGGTGCGCTCGGTAGCGTCCTTCGCCTTGTCCTCGGCGGCCTTCTGAGCCTCTGCCGCAGCATCGAGCTCATTGCGCACGTCGGCAAGCTCCTTTTGGGCCTGCTCGAACTTGAGCTTAAAGTCGTTGTCGGCGGCTTCCTCACCGGCGCGGATAGCGGCTTCCACCATCTCGTCCTCGGTCATCGTCGCCTCCTTGTTGGAATCCTCTACCTGGTTCTCGGCAGCCTCGGCGGCCGGGGCCTCATTGACCTCGGTATCGTCTGCGGCCTCTACGGGAATCTTCACGTCCTTCTCCTCAGAGTCAACGGGGGCGGCGCCGGCGGCAGCCGCCTCCGTGCGAGCTTTACGGGCGGACATGATTACTTGTCCTCGTCGTCCACAACCTCGTAGTCGGCGTCGACTACGTCATCGTCGGCAGGCTGGGCACCAGCGGCACCGTCGGTCTGCTGCTGAGCGTCGGCGTAGACAACCTGAGCCAGCTCGTAGGCCACGGACTGCAGGGACTCGCCGGCGGCCTTGATGGCCTCGACGTCAGAGCCCTCGAGCGCCTTCTTGGCGTCGGCGATAGCGGCCTCGGCCTTGGACTTCACGTCGGCGGAAACCTTGTCGCCCAGCTCGTTGAGGGTCTGCTCGGTGGAGTAGCACAGGCTATCGGTCTGGTTGCGGACCTCGACCTCTTCCTTCTGCTTCTTGTCCTCCTCGGCATGAGCCTCGGCGTCCTTGACCATACGATCGACTTCGTCGTCGGACAGAGCGGTGGAGCCGGAAATGGTAATCTGCTGCTCCTTGCCGGTGCCCTTGTCCTTAGCGGAGACCTTGACGATGCCGTTGGCGTCGATGTCGAAGGTGACCTCGATCTGCGGCACGCCGCGGCGGGCAGCCGGGATACCGGTCAGCTGGAACTTACCGAGCGACTTGTTGTCGCGGGCAAGCTCGCGCTCGCCCTGGAGCACGTTGATCTCGACGCTGGTCTGGTTGTCGGCAGCGGTGGAGTAGACCTCGGTCTTGGAGGTCGGGATCGTGGTGTTGCGGTCGATCATCTTGGTCATGATGCCGCCCATGGTCTCGACGCCCAGCGACAGCGGGGTAACGTCGAGCAGCAGGATGCCCTCGACGTCGCCGGTGAGCACGCCGCCCTGGACGGCAGCGCCGTCGGCAACGACCTCATCGGGGTTCACGGACATGTTGGGCTGTTTGCCGGTCATGGTCTTGACGAGCTCCTGGACAGCGGGCATACGGGTGGAGCCGCCGACGAGGATGACCTCGGTCAGATCGGAGAGCTTGAGCTTGGCGTCGCGCAGGGCGTTGGTGACAGGCTGCTTGCAACGCTCGAGCAGGTCGCGGGTGATCTTCTCGAACTCGGCGCGGGTCAGCGTGTAGTTGAGGTGCAGCGGGCCGGACTGGTTCATGGTAATGAACGGCAGGTTAATGGTGGTCTGCTGGGCGGCGGAGAGCTCCTTCTTGGCGTTCTCGGCGGCCTCCTTCAGACGCTGCAGGGCCATGGGGTCCTGGCGCAGGTCGACACCGTTCTCCTGCTGGAACTTATCGGCCATCCAGTCGATGACGCGCTGATCCCAGTCGTCGCCGCCCAGGTGGTTGTCGCCCGAGGTGGACAGAACCTCAAACACGCCGTCGGCGAGGTCGAGGATGGAGACATCGAAGGTGCCGCCGCCCAGGTCGAAGACCAGGATGCGCTGGTCGGTGCCCTGCTTGTCCAGGCCATAGGCCAAAGCAGCAGCGGTCGGCTCGTTCACGATACGCTTGACGTTGAGGCCGGCGATCTTACCGGCGTCCTTGGTGGCCTGACGCTGGGCGTCGTTGAAGTAGGCCGGGACGGTGATGACGGCGTCGGTGACGGTCTCGCCCAGATACTTCTCGGCGTCGGCCTTCATCTTTGCGAGCGTCATGGCGCTCACCTGCTCGGCGGTGTAATCCTTGCCCTCGATGTCGACGACGGCGCGGCCACCCTGGCCCTCCTTGACCTCATACGGCACGGTCTTGATCTCGGAGGTGCACTCGGAGTACTTGCGGCCCATGAAGCGCTTGATGGAGAACACGGTGTTCTTGGGGTTGGTGACAGCCTGGTTCTTAGCGGCCTTACCCACGACGCGGTCGCCGTCGGCACGGAAGCCCACGACGGACGGGGTGGTGCGGTCGCCCTCGGCGTTCACGATAATGGTCGGAGAACCGCCCTCGAGAACGGCCATTGCGGAGTTAGTAGTACCAAGGTCGATACCAAGAATCTTACTCATTAGAAATTCCCTCTCTCTTTTGCGTTCGCGCCGCCTCGACGATCTGTCGCGCGGTGTTTCGGCTTGTCTTTCAGGATGTAGTGTATCCCCTTATGGGCCGGAATATACAAAATCTAAGTCAATTCATATAAGATTTCTTATTGCTGAGAGTTTAGGTTCACAAATGCGCAGGTAGACGCACTGATTGAGTTCTCGGCAAATCTATCGAGATCTATGTAGAGATGGCTGAGGTTTGGGTCCGGGGGCGCCTGGGGCTGCCTTGCGGAAAGCTCGTCCCGGTTTGAGCGTGGATTCCGGGTCGCAGTTTCCGTCTGAAGACTCAACCGGAAACCGTATCCCGTTTTGAGAGCTGATACCGGCTCGCATTTTCCGCTAGCGGGCCTAACCGGAAACTGCAACCCGTTTTTCGACAAAATAATGGGATGCGGTTTCCGCAAGTACGCTCAATCGCCCTATATTTCAAGTCACCTTTAGCTAACATTTATGCAGCTCAACGGCCCCACCTGCGCGTTTTTTAGTAAACCTTGGCATACTCGGCGAACGGTATGAAGATGCCGGCCAGAGGGTATTGCAAACGGTCGCTCCCGTGGTATGTTTTTGCCCGAATCAAACCGGCGCGCATCGCCTGTAGCGTCGGTCAACAGAGAGGAAACTACCATGGCTCATCCCGTAATTGATGCCGACGAGTGCATCGCTTGTGGCGTTTGCGTCGACTCCTGCCCCGCTGGCGTTCTGGAGCTCCAGGACGTCGCTACCGTCGCTGACGAGGACTCCTGCGTCGCCTGTGGCGCTTGCCAGGACGCTTGCCCCGCTGGCGCGATCACCGAGATCGTCGAGGAGTAACAACTCCCCCACTTGCACACTCAAAAGTACACCGTGCACAAAAAAGGAGGCTTCCGCATCGCCGCGGAGGCCTCCTTTTGCATATGTGGGCAGCTAATTTGGAGCGGGACCCTTGGCAGTTGCGGTGGAATAGTTCCTGTTTTATGTCTTGGATGCCGATTTGGGGGTGCGGACAGAAAGTTGGACCGCGGGGCGGTCCGGACTGGAGGTTCGCATGTACAGCAGGGAGAAGGTCGAGC
>PPYE01130075.1_pt1 | contig 67381 bp, 69 predicted proteins | sample 1559881 | NCBI WGS metagenome assembly PPYE01 (sample SAMN08240022, study PRJNA423297) | Human gut metagenome, whole genome shotgun sequencing project. | reverse complement strand
GACTTTGATGGTGGTGGTGGTCTGCAAGGATGTAAAGGAGATAATGACTTAATTAATCTGACCATAAAAATGATTGAAAAAGGATATACAGAAGAAGACTTAAGGAAGATTTGGGGAGGTAATCTCTTGAGAGTAATGAAGCAAGTACAGGAAGCACCACTTCTTTCTTCAAAAAAACGCAGATAATACCCAAACAAGGATAATTAAAAATATATAGAAATATCCTATTATCATTTTTCGGAAATTATCAGGGCTGTCTCACCAATGACAGCCTCTTTTTGTAACTTACAGTTTAATAGTAAAAGAAATAAGACAGACCTTATTCCCCTCTCCTCACCATAGGAATTTTCCTATTACAAATAGGGAAACTCTCCTTTACAAATAGGAATATTCCGTTTATTGTATCATTCCCTCCACTTATCTTTGTGACATAAGAAAAACAAATTTTAAAATTAACGGATATGAGAACAAAAATACTGAAATACTTCGGAATGGTAGTTGTACTGATAATAATGGTTAACCTAACCTCCTGTGAAGTATCCATAGAAAGTTGGTACGATGATGATGATTACAGCGAAATATATTACAGAACCACTCGGGAACTATGCAGCCGGACCTGGCAGGAAACTTGGGAACAAGACGGTGAATACTACACACAACGACTAGACTTTTACGAAAATAGAACAGGCACAGACATCATACGAATAGAACATCGGAACGGCTATGTAACCGAAGACAGCTCTAACAACGACACACACCACTATCAGAGCGATAATCACCAATGCTGTTCCGACAAAATACAACGCATTCATATCTATCGTTTCGGCAAATTGATCCAACCAAGCCTTTCCTGTAAAGTACGATACTACAATTCCTATCAAGACCGATGGGACAGCAACATATAATATATCACGGGACAGCAACCGAAGAATAGTCGAAGCTTCAGCACCATTCACCTTACGGATAGCTATTTCCTTACTGCGACGTTGTGTTTCATCATTCACGTAACCTATCAACCCCATAACAACAATAAGCAAAATAAAAGTAGAAGTAATCCATACAGAATTACGAAAACGATATACATTGCGATAGATTTCCTTCAGCATGGTATCTATCGGAATAAATTCCAATGCCTTAGTGGAATGCACCTGCTCCATGTATTCGTTCAGCTTTTTCAAATTCTCATCGTATGGCTGCTTTAAACGTACATCAAAAGTGTGACTGGTATTATGACTATAAACCAAAGCCACGGGAAACTGCTTATAAAGAAAAGACGTATTGCGCACATTACGGAATACACCAACAATGGTTCCGGCTTTATCAAAATCATTCAACCGTTTGCCTACTGCCCCATCTGTCCATTTCATCAGCCGCACTACTTCTTCGTTGACCAATACATCTCCCTCATTCTGCATATCTTTCCCTTCAATAATAGTAATCCCCATGGTTTCAGCATAATTCTTATCACAAGGATTATACATCAAGGTTTCTATTCGCTTGCCACTATTATCAATCAGCCCACGAGTCCAATATTCTCCCAGAACACCATGCATAGAACGGGTGGCATTTTCCACCATGGGTTGACGACGAAGATCGTTAACCATATTCTCTGCTTCTTCGGGTGACATCCATGTTTCCGCCTCCACCAATCCTGGAGTACGGATACCCATATCACTATTAATCAGATGATGATACTGCATCAAAGATACTAACAAAATCCCCATCACAAAAGATACCCCCATAAATTGTACAAATAAAAGAGAACGCTTCCACCCCTTTTTCCCATCTGTGTAACGACGAAAAACTTGAGTGACAGGAATGCGTGAAAACAATCTTCCCGGCAGCACTCCGGCTACTATGAACAGTACAAAAACAATGAGTATCGGAACCCATAAAGTTTCCAATGTAAAGAGTGAGGATAACTGCACCGAAAGTAAATCTTCTATCAGATCTTTGGTATTGAAAATAATAAAGAGGGCCACTATAACGGACATCAATACCACAATCCCCGTCTCAAAAAGGAACATACTGAAAATATTGATTGCACTGGCACCACTACACTTATGCACACCTATACTTTTTGCCCTGCGGCTCATGGTAGCAATAGCTACTAATACATAGTTCATGATTGCCACAAAAAATATGGCAAAGCCCAAAAAACCATAAATGTAAAGGCGAGTGCGGGTATTTGAGTCATCCAAATGAATTTCGGGCAATGGCTGTGCATCATAAAAATTTCTCCATTCATCATCAGCAGAATCAGGATAATATTTTTGCATAGCCTTGTATATCTGACGATTGATTTCTTCCCTGTCCACCCCATCGCGCAAACGGAGAATAGTATAATAAATGTCATTACGCCCCCATGTTCCACCCCCTATATAACCACCTCCGGCATAAATGGGAGCTACAAAATCAAAATGATAGGCCGTATTTTCCGGAGTATCCTGATAAACACCACGGACTGTCAGTTCATGCTGTTTATCCAAAGATAATTTTTGTCCCACAGGGTCCTGTCCACCAAAGACATCACGAACAAAAGTTTCAGAAACGAATATGCTCCCTGCCCTTTGCAATTCCTCAGGATTCCCTTTCAATACTTTGATGCCGAAAGTACGGAAATAGCAAGTATCTACATAAGCGTAGTTTACGTCTTTCAGCTTATGACCATCCTTGAATACATTTAATGTCTCAAAATTGAAAATGACTGTAGCATTTTCAATCCATTGTGACAAATCACTGCGGAATGCTTCTGCCATCGGAGCAAACAAGCTATCATCATATCCTTCTCCTTTCTCTCCAGTCTTTACATTCTCTCCTCCTCCACGTACCAACACCAATCGGTCGGCCTCAGGGTAACATTTTTCATAATTGAGTTCAAATGCTATTTGTGAAAAAAGCAGCACACCAATAGTCAAGCCTAATGAAAGCGATATGATTTTTGTCACATTGCTTCCACGGCCGTGTAATGTCGATTGTATCGCATAATAGATTTGTTTCATTACAACCACCCTTTCATTATTATTCTTTAATGTTCGCCACTACACTACCGTCAAACAAATGAATGACACGATGAGCAAATCCGGCATCATGCTGAGAGTGAGTTACCATGACAATACTAGTCCCCTCCTTGTTAAGTTCGGTCAATAGATTCATTACTTCAGCACCGTTCTTTGAGTCCAAATTACCGGTAGGCTCATCGGCGAGGATCAATTTAGGGTTAGTAACCACAGCACGGGCAATAGCCACACGCTGTTGTTGACCGCCGGAAAGCTGTTGCGGGAAATGCTTGGCACGATGACTCAAGTTCATTCGCTTTAAAATTTCCAGAACACGCTCCTTACGTTCACTAGCCTTGATTCCAAGATAAGTCAACGGTAATTCCACATTTTCAAAAACATTCAGTTCGTCTATCAGATTAAAGCTTTGAAATACAAAACCTATTACACCTTTACGCAGAAACGCAATTGTTTCTACTTCTGAAGTACGAAATACCTTACTTAAATTTTCAATCTGTATCATAATAATAAATTTTAATTGTTTGTTCTATTGATCTTTATTCTGATTTAATACTCTTTACTGGATTCTCACTGGCAATGCGCCATGTTTTGGAAATGACACAACTGACAATCAATATCAAGACCACGATAGCTACACATACATAATAAGGAACAAGCGAACCTACAGTCACAGCAAACTGTTCCATCCATAAACCACCTACATACCATGCCCCTAGTGTACCTGCGACTACAGCCGGGAAAGAAATCCAAAGAACATCTTGCACCAACATTTCCAATATCGCAAATGACTCAGCTCCATTCACTTTACGAATAGCAATTTCTTTCGAACGTCGCTGTAATTCATCATTAATATAGCCTATCAGTCCCATCAAAGTAATAAACAAGATGGCAATTGCCGCCAATAAAGTCGCATTACGAAATACACGAACGGAATTATAACTATCCGCCATTTTTTGTTCCAAGCTTTCAAAGCCGACTGTTTGATTAGGAAAAGCTTCGGCAGCATCACGCTTCAGTTTCTGAAGATTCTCACCAAAGGGTTCCTTCAGACGGAGATAAACAAGATCAGCCAAATCTTTGGGATGATGATGCAAGACAAACGGTTTCAGCTCTGAGTAGAATCCGCCAATATTAAAATCTTTAATCACACCTACTATTTTGACACGGCCTTCTTCTGTCTGTATACTCTTACCTAAAACATCTTTTCCCCAATGCATTCTCCGTACAAATTCCTCATTCACTGCCACCTCACCGGATTCACGAGGCACACGCCCTTGCTGTATGACCATTCCCATAAAAGCTACATAATTCTCCTGAGTAAAATCATAACGGCTGGAAAAAAGACTCGTTCCTTTCTCATCCGGTATCATCTGCCCGCTATATCCATTAGACGGATAGCTAGTTGCCGAAGTCAATGCTTCCACGTATGGAAGCCCCTCATAAAAGTGACGGGCAGCAAGCCGGGCTTTAGCATCCGGTGCATTATTAACGCCAATCACTACCCGCTCAGGATTATAACCCGGATCTTTATTAATAACATAATGATACTGGAGCATCACTACACACATCAATCCACATATAAAAGCCACTCCTGCAAATTGGATAAACAATAACGGACGTTTCCATCCTTTCTTACCCTCTGTATAACGCCGGAAAACCTGTGTGACCGGTATCTTTGAAAAAATTCGTCCCGGCAGCACACCACCAATGAGGAATAAGACAGCAGTCACTCCAAAAGGCACCCAAATACGTTCCACCGCAAAAAGAGACTCCAGTTTAGCAGCTGTAGTATCTTCCACAAATTCCCGGAAATTAAACATTAAAAAAACCATCAAAAACAATGAAAGCAAAATAATAATACCGGTTTCCCACATAAACATACCAAAAACAGTACCCGTTCCCGCTCCGCTGCATTTATGAACACCAATACTTTTGGCACGCCGGCTCAATGAAGAAATAGAAATCAACACATAATTCAATGTCGTGATAAACAAAATAGATATACCTAAAATAAGCATGATATTACGCATTCTTTTCACTTCATCATATCCACGGTACGTATCCCGAACAGGTTTTGCCATGACAGTGATTCCCAACTTATCACTTCTGGGAATATGTTGCTGTACTACCATATCAATACGCTTGTTCAATTCATCCAAATCAATATCCTGCTTCAACCGGATATATTCTTTCCAGCTGTCCCCACCGTTCCATGAATAATTTCCTATCCGGCGGCTCCAGATAGAAGGCAAGGAAATGACAGCCTTCGGTCGCATAGTACAATTCTCAGGTAAAGCAGCATACGTTCCTTTGACTGTCAACTCAATTTCCTTATTGAAACTAATTATTTTACCAATCGGGTTCTCACCGCCAAACATTTTATCCGCCAAATCTTTACTCAGGAAAATTACATCTTTTTGCTGCAATTCACGTACCGGATCACCACTCAAGACCTCAATACCCATTGTCTGAAAAAACAATGAATCAGCAGCAACTTTAAAATCATCAAAGCGGACACTCCCGTTATAAATAGGTGCCGAAACCGGCCACGAGCCTGTACTTGCCGCCGATTCCACAATTTCCGGCATTGCATCCAGTATGCCTCCGGCAGCTGCACCGATAATGAACTCACTCGGAGGAAAAGGCTCTCCATTTACTGTCCATTTTTATAATATTAGCTCCACGTCCATGTATCAAAGCCTGAATGACATAATAAATCTGTTTCATATTTCGTGTTTTTAATTATTATTATTTTAAAAGAGAGAAGTCCCGTTTCACAACGTTACTTCCCATAAAGTGTATAAGAAACTAAAGTTTCTATAATTCGTTCTCTATAATATAAATGCCAAAACCGTGCCACGCAAACAAATAACTGATTAACAACACATTGAAAAATAGCAAAAAGAAACAGTCTGTCTAATTATTAGACAATGATGTATGATAATTAGACAGACTATGAAAACAAACAAATAGTTCTACGCTTCAAACTTATTGGAATTTGCCTTATTTTACTATCTTTGCATTATCACCTATATAAAACAAATTATTATGAAACACATTCTTTTGGCAGCCTGTGCGGTTGCCATATTAAGCGGTTGCGGTTCGCAAGGGAAACAGGCAGCCCCTACCGGAAATCCATTCCTTTCAGAGTACACAACTCCCTTCCAGGTTCCTCCTTTCGACCAAATCAAGATGGAACATTACAAACCCGCCTTTTTGCAGGGCATGGAAGAACAACAGAAAGAGATTGACGCTATAGTGAACAACCCCGAACCCGCCACTTTCCAGAATACCATTGCAGCACTGGATCAAAGCGGAGCGTTACTTCGTAAAGTCAGCACCGTATTCTACGGACTGAAAAGCGCCAATACCAATGATGAAATGGACGCACTGAGCCGTGAACTCTCTCCACTACAATCAAAACACAGCGATGACATCGCCTTAAATGAAAAACTTTTTGCACGCATCAAAGCTGTCTATGAAAATCCCGGCGATTTGGACAAAGAGCAAAAGAAGTTGTTGGAAGAAACCTATAAAGATTTTGTACGTGGAGGTGCCAACCTGGATGCCGAAAGTCAAAAAAAACTGCGTGAATTAAATAGTGAGATTTCCATGTTACAGCTCACCTTCGGCCAAAATATGCAGAAGGAAACCAATGCTTTCCAATTGATCGTGGACAAAGAAGAAGACTTAGCCGGATTACCCCAAAACCTGATTGCCAGTGCTGCCGAAACAGCTAAAGAAGCAGGCATGGAAGGCAAATGGATTTTCACCCTGCATAATCCCAGCGTCATGCCTTTCCTGCAATATGCCGATAACCGAGACCTGCGCGAAAAGATATTCAAAGGATACATTAACAGAGGAAATAACGGAAATGAATACGACAACAAGGAAGTGGTACGCAAACTGCTCAAGGCCCGTCTGGAAAAAGCCAAGCTGATGGGATATGAAAACTATGCTTCCTTTGCACTGGAAGAACGTATGGCGAAAACACCGGATGCCGTATATAAATTATTAGATCAGATTTGGACACCTACTCTGTCCAAAGCCAAAGAAGAACTGGCAGATATCAATGCCGAAATAAAGAAAGACGGAAAAACCTTCACAGCCGAAGGTTGGGACTGGCGTTATTATGCAGACCGAGCCAAGAAAGCCAAATTCGACTTGGATGAAAATCAGGTACGTCCTTATCTGAAACTGGAAAACGTACGTGACGGTGTGTTCTATGTTGCCAACAAACTGTACGGTATCACTTTCACCCAGCTGGACAATCTTCCCCTCCCTCATCCCGATGCACAGGCATTCGAATGTAAGGACAAAGACGGTTCTCATCTAGGTGTACTCTATATGGACTTCTTTCCGCGTGCCAGCAAGAAAGGTGGCGCATGGTGCGGAAGCTATCGTTCACAGACCTACAAGGACGGCAAGAAAGTGGCTCCTGTAGTAACCGTGGTATGCAACTTTACCAAACCGGCAGCCGGACAACCCGCTTTGCTCAGTGCAGACGAAGCGAATACCTTGTTCCACGAATTCGGACACGCTTTACATAATCATGGGTGGTGGATATACTGCCGGTTACTATAGTTATATTTGGGCAGAAGTGCTGGATTGTGACGCATACGAGGCATACAAGGAAACAGGCGATATCTTTAATCAAGAAGTAGCAGGAAAGTTCCGCAAATATATCCTCACTCCCGGCTGCATTGACGATGCAATGGACATGTATGTCAATTTCCGTGGCAAAGAACCTGGTATTGATCCCTTGTTGAAGAACAGAGGACTAAAATAACCCTCTAACCCTAAATAGAATTCCTCCCCCTGCAAAAGACAAATGATTGTGACTCTTGCAGTGGGAGGATTCTCATTTTGTAGTATGATTGCGGATAGTTCTTTTTATTTTTTGTTCCAAAGCAAGAAATAATCCTCAGAGAAAGCGTACCTTTGTGCCTGTCAAATCAAAAATTAAATTATGAATCAACCTATTGCTATAAACACCACAAGAAAACATGTGGTATGGCTGGATGTCGTTCGTTTGGTAGCCATGTTCACCATAGTTTGCTGCCATAGTGCAGACCCGTTCAACTTTTACCCCGGCGAACCGCCAGCCAACATTGATGAAATCAAATTCTGGGGAGCCGCCTACGGAGCCTTTCTCCGTCCGTGTGTCCCACTGTTTGTCATGATTACAGGAGCATTGCTGCTCCCCGTACGTGGCGAAATATCCGCTTTCTACAAAAAAAGAATCAGCCGTGTATTCTGGCCGTTCCTTATCTGGAGTGTCATTTATAATTTATTTCCCTGGTTTACAGGATTGTTGGGACTTAATCCTGAAATAATCCTTGACTTTTTCCCTTATAGCGGTGAAGAAGCCGCCCGTCAGTCACTCAACGTATCATTGGGTTATATAGCAGAAATGCCTCTCAATTTCTCTTTATTAGACGTACATATGTGGTATATCTATCTGCTTATCGGATTATATCTATACCTTCCTATTTTCTCCGCATGGGTAGAAAAGGCCTCGGAGAAAGCCAAACTATGGTTTCTTGTCGCATGGGGAATAACCAGCTTGTTACCTTATTATTATCAGTTCGTATCCCCATACATTTGGGGAGGCTGTGCGTGGAACTCGTTCAATATGCTCTATTATTTTGCCGGATTCAACGGGTACTTGCTATTGGGACACTATCTGCGCATCGTGGCATTTGGCGTATCGTGGCTGCTTGTGGTATTCATTCGTAAAATAAGCGGCAAGAATGCTAAATACATTGTAGGATAATAAAAACAGGACATACAAATATCGTTATATAAGAATAGCCGGAACTACTTTTTCCAAGTGATTCCGGCTATTCTTATAATGCTTCATCCACTAGAAATCAAGTCAGTTATTTGAGATGTAATTTAAAGAATATGCCTCCGATAAAATATTTACCGTCATTCAGTTCAGCAATAAGATTGATATGGTCTTTCCATATTGAATAAGTTCCACCCACATTCACAGTATAAGTTGCTGTATGCAGATCTTCCGCATGTCCGGGACACACTTCCGCCATCAGATTAAATCCATTCAGAGCTTTCTGCCAGAAACCTTCGCCCTTTATGCCAAAGTAAAAGTTTATCCCTGCAGCAGGACGGCTATAATGCACATCACTCATAGCTTTACCGATAACCCAAGCTACATGAACCCCCACTGTACCTATTCCACTAAATTCAACATGTTTCGTTGCCGCCAGATAATAACGTGTCAAGTAATTGTGGTTTCCGCTACCACCGCCCCCCCAATCTATGTCTCCACCTCCATTTGAAGAATGGCTTCCCGGATCATTCGCACCAATCACTACCTGAGGCGTCCAAGCCTTCCACCAGCCTTCTTTCCATGCCCTCAACCGGAAATGAAACGATCTGTCCTGATTGGTAAAGCTGCCCCAAGTTTGCTGAGGCCAATAAGAAGAACCATGTATCCCCTTTACCAACGTACAAGTATATGCTACTTCCAGCCAAGGAAACAAAGTACAATTTATATAATAGTTATAGGTATAGGAATGATATTCACTTCTCACCCAATATCGGGAAAGTATATTTACATCAAGCATATTTCCTCCCAGCATAACGGTTTTATCTTTCTGCATAACGGCAGTAGGTGCATGAAGTAGTCCTGTAGTACCATAAAAAGCCTGCCCTTTGATAACATTCATTCCTCCAAAGAGTCCCCCCAGAAATATTAGAGTTCTTAATTTCACTATTCTATGAATTTTAATTTATATTTGCAGCATGAAAACAGATGTATTAAAAATACTCGGAAAAATTATTCCTACTGCTATCTTCGTCCTGTTGTTGCCATTCTCCATTATTTACATGGCAATAAGCAAAGTCTGCTCTTTCATCCGAAAATTCTTTCCCCGATAAAGCGTACCGGAAACAAGAATGCAGCTTGCAGATATCTTGTACGTGTATGTTTCTCTTTATACATTCTATAAACGAAACGCAAATTCATCTTATCAACCCAGTCCGGATAATAGTGTGGCAGAAACCAGTAAAGAGCCATCGGCAAAAATACCATCGAATTGTTCAAATAGGGATTTGTTTTCTAAAGCTATGAGGTAAGATACGGGGTTGAGAAAGGTGTAAATTCTGTTTTTCTGAGTAACCAAATGTAAAAACAGCAATTTATCTGTTTGTATGATTTTATTAAGCAATAGAGGGAGCATAAATTAAATGATAATTTATTTTTATGGAAGTTTATAATACTTCTTCAAACAGATTATACCACCTTGTAATAACAGAATCAATTGTAAAACATTTCGCCTTACACATGGCTTCCTTTGCCATTTCTTTTCTTAATTTTTCATTCTCGATTAGCAAGCTGATGCAGTCAATTGTTTTTTGACTATTATAAGGTATCGGAGTTATTAAGCCAGACTTTCCATTGTCTATGATGTCATATATAGCTTCATAACTTCCATACACAACTGGGACCACTCCATAACTCATACTTTCAATAACTACTAATCCAAACCCTTCTAAATCAGAAGTCAATAAAAATATAGAAGCTTCCTTATAATGTTGTATGGGAGGAGATACTTGAAAGCCTTTGAAACAAACACGTTGAATATCATATCTTCTAATATATTCTTCCAATGTACTTTTATAAGGGCCTTCTCCCACCAAAACAAGTTCCCAATCAACATATTTTTCATAAAGAACTTTCCAAGCTTCCACTATTCTATTTACTCGTTTATTTTCATAATCCATTCTTCCTACATATAACAGCTGCTTCTTCTTCTGTTTTAACTCCCATTCTTCAAAATACACAGGAATAGTAACAGGATTGCCTATTGCTATAATATTCTCAGTTCTCTTTATATGTGCATAATCACTTAACGGCTTGATAAAATGAGATGAAAGAAGAACATATTTTTCACAATGGCTACAATTATAACGAATGCTAGCTTTTACCAACTCTTCTTTTAGATACATTATAGCATGATATATGTATTTCAAAAAAGGGTTATAAACTGTTTCACATTTATCACGTGCCTTAATAATTAATTTAGACGTATTTGGAGCACCATGTAATACCGAAATCAATTTACATGATGTTCTTTTTATAGCCACTCTACACAGTAATGTTGACATAAAAGGAAGTCCCCACTGATTAATTATAATATCAATTTTTTCATTTATAATTAATCGATGTAACTTCCTCATATTTTTTATAGAACAAACAGGATAGTCTAATTTGACAAGCTTTACATCTGGTAGTAATTGACAAGCTAGTTCAATATGCGGTTGTTCTATTGAAGCTATGATAACACCATGTCCATCCTTTATAAAACGATTGGCAAGTACAGTTGTCACTACCTCAACACCACCATAATTAGGATAAACACGATAAAAAAACAATATATTCATATTACCATTCTCTTTATTACTGTAATAATGAAGCTAGAAATGCAATTTGTTTGTCCTGCATTTCTTTTAATCCTTCTATGCTGACAAGTCTTTCCCTTACATCAGGAATTTTCGCATTTTCAAACAAGGCTATCCTAGGACTATTGCTAAACAATCTTGCTTTATTTCCAAATGCCAAAGTAGGGATACAAGCATGTACTCTATCAGAATAAACTTCTGAAGCATTCCGGTAAAGGAGTAAATAATCCATTGGATTATCAGATACTATCACTCCATTTTTTACTAACTTACTAACTTTTGTATAAGGAAAAGGCTTATGATAAGAATAAACAATATTCTTTTCTTTAAAAATATTTTTCAGTTCTTCTTTTATCCTATAATGCTTAGGTTCTTCAATATTCAATACTACATACGGTGTTAAATCAGTATCTATTTGGGGTAAATTAAGTAAATTCACAAAGAACACATTATCTATTCCATTATAACTATTTTTTGTAAAATTTGCATAGTACTTATAGGCAAGGATATCACGGGTCATTATAGCGTAAGGCCGCAATTTTCTTAAATATTCAGAAACAAATTTGACTTCATATTCTGTATAGAAGTTTCCGCTTGCACCTAAAAAAATAATCTTACTTCCTTGTTCTGCTTTTCTCTTTATTAAATCTCCATAAATCGTAAAAAATGGAACAGTTAATACACATCCCGGAATTATAAAATAATCACATTTAACCATACTGGCCATACTAAAGATATTTTGCGTTTTTACCGTTTTGTATGAACGGTCATGAAGCTTTTTAGCAGCCCTTTGCATGGTATGTACCCATAACCAATTTATTATTGGGTTTTCTTTCAGCATGAACATTTGTCCCATTGTAGCTGCAAAATTAGCATTTGAGCTAACTTTAAATAATTCAGCATTAAGCGGTAATGCTTTCATCAAAGCAGCTTCAGCACCCAAATCTATAAATCCGTTACCAATATTATTAAATGTAACAGAAGTCAACAATGCAATTTTCTTTTCTAACATATTAATAGTAAACTAATTTGTATGTAGTTATATTTCTTTCCAATCATGCGGTTTATTCTCTCATCAGTTCCCTAAACAGGTCTAACCATTTTTGCATTACCTTTGGTTTTGAAAAGCATTTTCCCGACATATAAGCCTGCTTACCCATATCTTCTAGTAATACTTTATTTTCTATCAATTTTATACAAGCTTCCGCCAAGGCATTTACATCATTATCCGGCACTAAAAATCCATTCTTACCATTGTCTATGATACTATTTGCTCCAGTAATGTCAAAACTAACACAAGGCAAGCCACAATTCATCGCCTCCACCAATACCAACGGGAAACCTTCATACAAAGATGACATGACAAAAAAAGAAGAATGAGAATATACTTCACCTATACTAGGTGAAACACCTTTCAGATGAACAACTGATGAAAGATGCAAAGCATCAATTTGTCGTTGAAGACTTTCTCGCAGACTTCCTTCACCCCAAATTTCCAATTGCCAGTCCGGACACTTTTGTGCAACTATCACCCAAGCTGCAATCAATCGATTATAACCTTTTACAGATTCTAATCTACCTGCTGATATAGCAACTTTGCTTTTTCTACCATTTCTTTCATGTAGTTGTATATTGCTAAAATTAGGTATTACAAATATATTCGGTAAATTCCACATTTTCTTGTCAGACTCTGTTAATGCAATTACCTTATCGAATTTTGTCAAACAACACTTTCTTAAATATTGAACTAAAAATTTCTTTCCTCGCGATTTAAAAATTTCCTCATCTAATATCTGTTGTCCTTTATAAGAAAAATGAAACTCATGGATCTTCTTTATCCGCCGACAAATAAATGGTAATATCCATATCAATAAAGGAGCATTGGCATTGACAGCAATATCTATCTTATATTTTTTAAATATGTGACGTATAATACTTATATTTTTCCATACTCTATTAATTTTCTTTCCAAAGCCTACCTTCCACTCTATATCAATAGGTAACAGTTGAATGTTCGGGTGCAAAGGATATATAGGTTTTTCCTGTCCATTACCATAATATGCCAAAAAAAGCCGTCCTTCCATATTTTCCGCCAAATAATTCATCTTGTCTGACACTATACGGAATATACCTCCTGCAATGGTAATATTGGGAACAAAATAAATGATATTCATTATTTACTTTTTATCCATGAAATTACTAGTAATAATAATCGCTCTGCCCATTTGAATCTCCAAGCAATAGTTTTAACACTCCACAACTCGGCCAAACATGTATCGTAATCATGATGTATAAATGCATTTTTTGCATGTATATACACAACTAAAATCACATACTTTCTATAATAAGAACTTTCCGATGTAAAGTTAAACCACTCGTAATAAGGAAATTCTCCATTTTTAGAATAATCTGATGTAAGACTATCAGATAACCCTGTTCTATAAAAGACTTTCGGAAGGTTCAAATAGGCTACATCATAATTCAACGCTATTCTAAGCCAAAGGTCCAAATCCTCACCACGCTTAATACCTACTCGAAACATTGGTATCTCCTTTATCATTTCTTTTTTTAAGCACAAGGACTATCAACTTCTTTTGGCATTCCAAATAATCAGATTCCCAAATATCATCTGCATCCAGAAAAGCAATATAATCATATTTAGCATGCATAATACCATAGTTACGTGCTGCTGATACACCTTCGTTTTCTTTTGTATAAATATGAATTCGTTCATCCTGAAAACTAGAAGCCACTTCCAAACTATTATCTGTCGATGAATCATTCACCACGATTACTTCATAATCACAATATGTTTGATTCAGAACTGACTTCAGTGTTTCTGCAATATAATCAGCCTTGTTATATAGAGGAATAATAATAGAGAACATTATCTTTTTAATAAATTAAGTTTCTGACTCTTATATATAATGAGCAAAAATATAATCGGAAAATTTATATATAATCCCACTGTTAATGATACGAAAGAAGCCAATACCCAGATACCAACAAAAACCATGTTGAACTTTCTATATGAAGGCAATAATTTGCACATTGAAATTATCAGCCATAGATATCCCAATATACCTAACAAACCACGTTCAATCAACAAATAAAATAATTGAGACTCCGCACCTGCAAGTTCCGGGATTGATATATCTGTCATTAAATAATAAATCATACTCAAGCCACCACCAAATATAGGGTTTTGTAAAAACAGAAAAAGAGAAATATCTAATTGTCTCATTCTCATATCCATAGAGCTTCCACCAACATCATAATTACCCGTAAAATCAAATATGGAATGATATACATTTAATATATAATCAGAAAACGGCAAGACCATGATTAAAAAGATAGAAAAAGCGATTAATAGAGTTTTAGGCTTTCTTATATAGTCAAATTGCAACAATCCAAATACTAATGCAAGAATAGTAGCACGTGAATTAGCAAGAAAAACACCGATAAGAAGCAAACACAAAGTCTTAATATAAGATTTCCTTGATATAAATACTCCTTCATATTTACTATAGAAGAAGGTAAGAAAATAAAAGAATACAACGCACGCATCTCCAAATGTTATGGGAAAATGAAAAAATGAATTATATCGCCCATATCCATATCGGATATCATTGGTATGATCTACCCAAAAAGATAAATCAGTCTGAGATTGCAGCCAATATAGAATTATATTATAATTTAATAGAAACTCTATAATTCCATATATACATAACACCCAAAACACTTTCAAATAAAGATTTACAATTAATTTAATATCGTTCTTTGTTCGCAAAAAATAGATAAATGCAAGTGGCAAAAGTATTTCATTTGATATTGTTTTCCACAACACATACAATGAAGTCCGTTCCGTTCCATACAAAGCAATTAATAACAACAATATAAAATTACCAAACAAAGGTAAAAACAATGGATTGCAGAATATAGCTTTCCTTGCATCTTTCCGACCAAGAATATACCCGTATATAACAAAATTTATCGCATCACAAAGACCAATATACGTACCCCCTATTCTTACAACAGGAAGCATTGTAAAAAACAAAGACAATGGTATTATATAAAGAACAGCCTTCTTTTTATATCTTATAAAAAAAATAATAAAGAGCAGAAAAATAAGCTGAGTAATTATCATCTATCCATTTTTTAGATTCCACACCATGATTCAGGAAAAATATCAGGAGTAAATGTATTATACCACTTTGAGGGATAAATCACCATATTAGTTTTTTTATTTAATCGTGCCGCCCAATAACTAAAAGTACTATTGGCTATAATGTTGTATTTGCAGGAAGACATCAAATACATGTCATAGATGCTGGATTCTCCTGTATTCCAATTCACATAAACAGCATTGGGTATATCCAAATGAGTTTGTACCCAGCTAATATCATCAGAAAAAACATAGAAGACAGCATCATTTACTTTCTCTGTTATTATTCTTATGGCATCATGATAATATTTCTGCGTACAAATATTTCCAAATATAACCAAATTTTGTTTGGTCATGTAGTCACCTCTTCTTATATGCACGCCAACACTATTTGAGTTTTGAATATCCTTCAGCAATGATTGGTTCTTTTCCGACAAAAGAAGATGTTTAAAATCAATAGTATTTTCGTCATAATACTTTTTGTCTAAAAAATATCCAGCTTGAAACAAATGATTAGGATATTGATACTCTACAGAACCTACTACATATATTTTCCAATGGTATAATTTTGATAAAATGGTTTTAAACAGAATTATCCAAAACCTACTACATTTTTTCAAATCATCAGTTTTAAAATATTTATCTAATTCAAATCCATTATGGCTCACATTATACCAAGCATCATTGTAGAAATAAAAGGTTTCATCCTTTCTTGAAAGGTATTTATAAAATGCATACTGAAAGAGTTGATTACCCAGTCCTCCTTTGAACACTACTATTTTCATAAATAAACTATTTAAATATTCTTACTATTTTAACCATTATTGCAAGCCCCTTTTTTACTAAAAATCTTATCCAATGATTATTAAATAAAAAAAGAGCGTTTTCAATAAATTCTTCTCCCAAACAGGATAAACACTGATAATCATTGACAATATAAGCTGGGAGTAGATCTTTAAGCACTTTTTCGCGTTCTTCTTTTATCCGGTTGTTATCACTGCTGGCTCCTCTGGGATTACATATCACAATAACATTGTTATACGCAGCCACACTATGCCCACCTAAAACGATTGATTGTAAATAGAATTTCCAGTCTGATACTATTTTTAAAGATGTATCATAATAATACTTTTTTAATAAAGAGGCCCTTATAAAGCAACTTTGATGAGGTATGGTAGTTATATAAAAATGCAGAAGATTATATCTTCGAGGTAATACACTGCGTGATACTATTTTATTATGTTCATTAACATGTAAATCCTGACCAACTATTATATCTGCCACATGATTAAAGTCCATGACCTGTTTCAATATAGATGAGGAACAAAATTTATCACCTGCATTGATAAAATTACAATATTCTCCATGCGAATAAGCAATTCCTTTATTCATCGCATCATAAATTCCCTTATCCGACTCACTCACCCAATAAGCGATTTTATCCGCATACTTTTTTATTACATTAACCGTTCCATCCGTACTTCCACCGTCAATGATGATATACTCAATATTCAGATAAGTTTGGTTAATGACGGAAAGAATGGTTTGTTCAATTGTTAAAACTGCATTATAAGAAACAGTTATGACAGAAATTAGGGGATAATTCATATTGTTTTTCATTTCACTTCAGCCAAATTCCTTTAGCCGTACCATTTATCATCTTCAATATCTGCACTCTTCCAATAAAGGCCTGCAAAATAAATACCGTAGTAGGAACTATCAGTATACCTTCTATACCATAATACTTACAACAATACTTCATCAACGGAATAGAAACCAAAGCAAATGACAAATAAATGATTAGTTGCAAACGTATTTTGCTCGTTCCATTAATAAGAAACATATACATATTTCCTCCCGTCTGACATAATACATATATTGCCATACAAAATGATAATGAAAAAGATACAGCTACAGAATCACCAATCCAAAATTTATATAAGAGATCAGAACTCAGTACCATTAAAACTAAAATAGGAATACATAACAACCATAATTTCTCCAGTTTTTCTAGCGTACCACGCATCCAATTATAATCTCTCTTAATATAAGCATCAGTAAATGCTGACCAAAACGGAGTCAAAATAATATTTGCAGCCATGTTAAGTACATTAAAATACTTATAAGCAATATTATATTGCGTAACTGCTTCTGGGCCTTGCACTCTTGACAAAATGATATTAGTAAGTTGAAAAATAAAAAGCATAGAAAACATAACAACAAAAAACTGTCCACCCAAACCAACAACACTCCGCACCAACGAAAAGCGAACGTCACGCAACGAAGGGGCTACAATCTTGTATTTTTTAGTTTGATACACACGAAGCTAAAGCAGGCTTTTGATCTGCCGTCAGCATGGTAGTAAAGACACTTGCCACAATGTTCAGGCAAAAGAAGCATGCCAACAAACCGAAAACCAGACTCAGCTCATCCTTATAAACAGGATCAATATTTAAAATACGACTCCAATCCAAATAATTATTCACCACCAAGGTTATCAATAAAATTACGGAAAAGAGCAAGAAGAGCACTGCATATGTAGTACTGACATATTCTTTTGCCAACTTCATATCCCCTTTTGCTTTTGCCTCAGCAAAACGATTACGAAATCCGTGGGCAAACCCCAAATCAAAATAAGACAGCCAGGCAATAATGGAACTCAACGTCAGCCAAATGCCATACTTCGTAGGATTAACATAACCGATGGTCAATGGAACGACCTGCAAGGAAACTAAAATACTTATACATTTCAACACTAATGAAACGGCGATATTTTTCTTCACCGCAACACTACGCTCATTCCCCTTAGTGAAATAAGCACTAACTTTATCTTTTATATACTGAAACTTCATACGTTTATGATTGTATCACTAGCAAGATATGCAATCTTCCGCCTGCAACATTACTAATCTTACACCCCACACATTAGTAACGTGTGGGGTGACACGTTACCAACCTTCCGGCATACACGTTACTAACCCTTAAAAGATCCTGTTCTTTTCCGAAAAGAACAAGGTCTTTAAAAAAAAGAACAGGACGTTTTCATTGAAAGAACAAGAGCTTTTAAAAATTTGACCTGTTATTTTTTCCATAACGGACGGGTAGGGCGTTTGCGAGCAGGCTGAAGCTTTTGAAGGATTTTTCAGGGTATTCCCTATAGAGCATGACGGATGACCATATTCCATTGAAAAAAGTAAGATATCTTCGTAAGCAAAGTAACACCACTTACTTGGTCCACGAAGTCCGCATACTTTTCTTTACAACAAAACAGACCTCACAGCCATCTCATGCCAATGACGATAATCCCCCATCGGCAAAACATGCTCCGACCACACTTTCCGGTAAATTCCATCGTGCAAAATGATGTACTCACCCAAACAGCCCTCCGCCTCATCGGCAGGAACAGAAACCATCACCACATATTCCACACAATCCGGGACACGAAACAAAGTCAGCTCACTTTTAGAAAACAAACCGCTCAACCTACAGGCGGAACGCTCGAAAGCCACCCAATACGCGCCAATGTCATACAGATGAATGAATTTATCATTATTCTTTTCCCTGGCTAAAATTTCCTTATACTGATTCTGAATCAGCTGCTGGAGCCGGATGCCTGACGGCATGAATGTGGTTCTACACATTATTATACATAAGATTTATATTATCAGATCATTTACTTCCCCATTAATCAAGGGATAACAATATTTAACGTAGCAAATGAAGTCATCTCTTCTTCGGCTCTTCTATCACTTCTATCAAGTCCGGCGAAAGCGTCGCCATGGCCATGGCTATCACCCCTTGCAGACTGATAACCACACGACGGTCTCTCGCACCTTTCACCTTTACAAACACCCCCTCGTAGCCCTCGAAGTCACCACCCGTAATACGGACTTTCGTACCTTTACGCAGGTTCACCTCATCGGGACTGAAGAAGATAAGATGCTCGTCATACGTTCCAGCCACAGCGATAAACTGCCTCATCTGATCATCGGGCACAATGATTTTCTGCCCGTTGCGGATATCAATCATATATTGAAAATACGGAAGTTTGAACTTCACCTTCTGAAGTTCGGACTGGACGGAATGAACAAATATCAGATCACTGATAACGGGAACCAGCTCACGCCTCTTGCGCCCGTTCCTTATACGAACTTCGTAACGCATGGGAATGAAATTGTTGATTCCTTCTTTATCCAACAAAGCCTTGATCTGCATCCCCCGGCGATAAGTGGCACGCATGGCAAACCATTGCATTTTTTCACTTGAAAGCATAGTTATGGAGCTTTGAAGTACAGATATATATCTGCATTTCAATCAATTACGAGAAGTTTCGTAAAGTACAAGAGGAATCGGCCTCTTGTGATTAAGCTGACCGGAGAAAAGCTATTTCAACAAATGGAGGATGGGAATCCGCACGATGTAGATGCAGCCTGTCGGGTCAACCGATGACCTTCCGCAGATTCCCGAACCGGACGGTTCTTATGTGTTAAATCAGAATTTATAATACCTATATATAAAAAAAGCGCGGGAATCTGTACCTGTTACTCGTCCCGCCCTACAAGGCCTTCGCATTGCCCAATCCAGTCTGAACGAGCAACGCAGAAGCCCACGCCGATATGTATAATGACACTTGAATGCACCTTTGACCGGCAAAGGCGCACCAAGGATATAAACATACCCCGCAGACACCTACTGTTGCTTTGTTTTGGCTGGATTTTAGAATTTGCGAAGTTCTGTAGAGCCAAGAACAAAACGTCAAGTAAACGTCTTTTCTATATATGTATATTCGGACGCATCATCGCCCAGATGGTAAGATATAAGATACAGCAAACAAGGCTACCTGGTACTCGGTACACGCCTACCCTGTCTGCATCACATGCTTGCCCGGTTCTTGGTATGAACTTGGCTTGTTCACCGCATCTCCCTGACGGATGCAAAAACGTCACGCAGCAACATAGCCGTATTTGTTTATTCTAGCCATATCTTCCTTATATTTAATTATCTTTCTGTTGAAACTATGATTGTGGAAAAATTAACATAAAAAAGGCGTGAAACCAAATGGAATCACACCTAAACTATTATTAAGAGATTAATCAAACGGCAAGTAATTCTTTTCCCAAAAGATGGAGAGCCTCTTTAATCTGCATCTTCCTTATATCACTCGGCTTTTTAATACCATAGATATACTTGGAAAGAAGACTCTTGTTTATTCCCATACTACGTGCAACCTCTGACACATTTAGTTGAGGGAAACGTTTAAATATCATTGCTATCTCATTTTCATAATCCGGCTCCGCTGTATCGAAAAAACTGGATATATGAATATCCTCATCCAATGATTCCCAACGAACATCGTCACCAAACTTTCCTATCTTGAAATCAAGGCGCTCTCTGTCACTTGCATCCTTCAGCAAAGGGAATGCCTCTAAGGGACGGCTGAAAGTTTCTCCACCATCCGTTTTCATATAAATGCGGTTAGCATCAAACCAAATGTCTTTTATTGTATCCATAACTTTCAGTTTTAATAATCATTCTCCATGATATTTTTAATTTTACTAATACAATATAGGGATAAATATTTATCCCCACAAATAAATAAGCAAAAAAATAGCGACAACTCTTTTCGAACCACCGTTCCATAACCTATGATGTACAAAGGAACTGATTTCCCTCCTGTTTTCCTAACAATCATCATCCGGCACACGGGTTCTTGCGTGTCAGAGCAGAGCTGCCATTTAATTGGAAAGATAATAATTATCTAAAGAATATATTTGTAGTTAAAAAGTTTCCTACACAAGAAACTTTATCTATTTTTGTGGTATGAATACGAATTTGCAAAAAATAGGAGAACTTTTGGCCCAATGCCGAAAAAACAAAGGATTGACACAAGAAGAAGTCGGGGTGATGATTGGCGTCCAAAAAGCAATGGTTTCCAAAGTGGAAAACGGTCTGTGTGTTAATTTTGGCACTGTCAACCGCATAGCGGAGGCGTTGGGTGTCGAACCGATAGTGGCGCTCAAGTCCAAAAAGAAAGCGGACAAGAACCTAATCGATTATGTGATGACGGTCATTGTCGAATTTGCGCGCCGTCACGATTTGACAATCCGGGAGGCAAGCAATTATATCAGACGTTTCAAAGGCATTGATTTTCTCACCGAATTTTACGATGTGGAACACACGCTTTCTTTTAACGACTGTGTGGATGACCTGACCATCGTCTGCCAAAACAATGGAGGAACATTGCGATGATACTTTACCACGGTTCAAATACGGCAATCGACGGCATCGACCTCAACAGATGCCGCCCCTATAAGGATTTCGGCAGAGGATTTTACCTGACCGACATTAGGGAACAGGCCCAAAGGATGGCCGCAAGAACAGCGCGGATGTTCAGCGGAAACCCCACTCTGACTATGTTTGAGTTTGACCTCGAAGAAGCGCAGTCGAGCGAATTGAAAGTCAAGGTTTTCAAGGAGCCAGACTGGGAATGGGCACGTTTTGTCATGTCGAACCGCGATATAAACACTACTCAGCCTTGCCACGATTACGATATCGTAATTGGCCCTGTTGCCGATGATACCATTGCGCGCTTGCTACGTTTATACACCGAGAATTTTATTAACGAAGAACAACTATTGCACGAACTGACATTTTCGAAAGTGACTTCACAATATTTCTTTCACTCAGAGGCAGCGATTAAAATGCTGAAACGACTATGAACACGAATACCGCAAAATTCCTCTTTGAAGGAATATCCGCCGATGTAGTCCGTTACTTGGTGGAACGTAATGATATGGATTTGCAGGAAGCCATCTCCACATTCCACAATTCGGAGACATTCGTCAAACTGGAAGACTTCTCTCCTGTGAAAGCGGACTGGTAGTAGAGCCGATTGAGGCAACCCATCTACCATTTTCATCAATCAGAAACTTATGAAAGTTCCACCCTATCTTAGCATCCGAAACCCCGTTTTCACTTTTATGCGTAAGCCATTGATAGAGGGGAGCTATATCTTTCCCTTTTACAGATATTTTAGCCATCATAGGAAAAGTCACTCCATAATTCAACGTACAAAACTCCTTGATTTCTTCATTCGTTCCGGGTTCCTGATGCAGGAAATTATTGGCAGGGAATCCGATAACGACAAAATCATCTTTTCCATATTTTTCATACAACTCCTCCAACTTGGCGTACTGGGGAGTGAAACCGCATTTAGATGCCACATTGACTACCAATACTTTCTTACCCTTGAACGTGGAAAGTGGCAAGTCCTTCCCGTCAATAGTCTTGACCGTAAAGTCATAAAAACTTTTTTGCTGTGCACCAGCTACCGATGTAATCATGGTTACAATTATGCTTAATATAAATGTTTTCATTTGAAATGCTATTTTATAATAGAACAATTCATGAAATTGAAAAGTTTTCTCTGAAAGAAAAGATTGGCGGATACCTATCGGACAGCTTCCTCCATGTTACCAAAAAGAAAGAACCTTTGTTTTTTGGAGAAGCAGGGAAAAGAAAGTATCTTTGTATGCTATACATATCTCTTTTACCAGAGTTTATTCATAAAAAAAATAATATAACTAATGGAATATGCACCTTCAAACAGGAAACGATTGCCATACGGTATGATGAACTTTGCAGACATCCGTTTCGACAATTATTATTATGTGGACAAAACCGCCTTCATCCCACTGATAGAACAGTCGGACCGGTTTTTCTTCTTCATCCGTCCCCGGCGATTTGGCAAAAGTCTGACCTTGAGCATGCTGCAACATTATTATGATGTACGCACCCGCGATAAGTTTGACGCCCTGTTCGGAGACCTCTACATAGGAAAGCACCCCACGCCGGACCGCAACACCTATCTGGTGCTGAAACTCAATTTTTCCGGTATCAGCGGGGAATTGCACAACTACCGTCAAGGGCTGGACGCACATTGCCAGACCATGTTCGACTATTTCTGCGATATCTATGCCGACTATCTCCCACAAGGTATCAAGGAGAAGCTGGATGAAAAATCAGGAGCGGTAGAACAATTGGAATATCTGTTTACGGAGTGCAACAAGACTGAGCAGAAAATTTATCTTTTTATCGATGAGTATGACCACTTTACCAATGCCATTCTCTCCGATGCCGAAAGCCTGCACCGATACACTGAAGAAACACACAAAGAGGGTTACCTGCGCGCATTCTTCAACAAAGTGAAAGCCGGAACTGATTCCTGCATCAAGCGTTGCTTCATTACCGGAGTAAGCCCCGTAACCATGGATGATCTCACCAGCGGATTCAATATAGGTACCAATTACTCCCTCTCACCGGAGTTCAACGAAATGACAGGGTTCACGGAAAAGGAAGTGCGTGAGATGCTGACGTATTATTCCACAAACAGTCCGTTCAACCATACCGTCGGTCAACTGATAGATATCATGAAGCCGTGGTATGACAACTACTGCTTCGCACCGGAATGCTACGGAGAAACAACCCTGTACAATTCCAACATGGTTCTCTATTTTGTCAAGAACTATATTCTGCGAGGCAAAGCGCCACAGAAAATGATAGAAAGCAACATACGCATAGACTACGAAAAACTCCGGATGCTGATTCGCAAGGACAAGGAGTTTGCTCATGATGCATCCATCATACAAACCCTGGTAAGTCAAGGATATATCACCGGAGAACTGAAGGATAGCTTTCCGGCTGCGAATATTGTCGATCCGGACAATTTCATAAGTCTGCTCTATTATTTCGGTATGCTTACCATCAGCGGAATGCATAAAGGAAAAAACAAACTCACCATTCCCAATCAGGTAGTGGAAGAGCAACTATACACCTATTTGCTGAATACATACAATGAGGCCGACCTTAGTTTCAGCAGTTATGAGAAAGACGAACTGGCCTCGGCTTTGGCATACGATGGTAACTGGCAGGCCTACTTCGGTTACATAGCCGACTGTCTGAAACGTTACGCTTCACAACGTGACAAACAGAAAGGAGAGTTTTTCGTACATGGATTCACACTGGCCATGACAGCGCAAAACCGCTTCTACCGCCCTATTTCTGAAGCGGATACACAAGAAGGATACGCTGATCTTTTCCTGTGTCCTTTGCTGGAAATCTATCCGGACATGAAGCACAGTTATATCATAGAGTTGAAATATACCAAATACAAAGATTCTGAAAGTCGTGTGGAAGAACTGAGGCTGGAAGGGATCGCTCAGGCAAATCGTTATGCTGATTCCGACCGGGTGAAGAATGCTGTGGGCACCACACAGCTACACAAAATAGTAGTGGTCTATAAAGGAATGGAAATGAGAGTGTGTGAAGAGATAGTACCTTTGCATGAAACGTACAACTAAAGATATCTTTAAAGAAAAAAGAAGCTACAACGACTTATGAGCAAACAAGGAACCATCATTGTGGTAGATGATATCCCTAAAACCGTATCTTCTATGTATTGGGGAGAAAGCAATGCCATGAAGCAACTGCGGACGCTGATAGAGAAAGTGGCGCAAACGGATGCCAATATTCTGATTACAGGAGAGAACGGCACAGGAAAAGAAATGCTGGCGCGGGAAATACACGCCTTGTCCAACCGATACCGGCGGGATATGATAACAGTGGACATGGGTGCCATCACCGAATCCCTGTTCGAAAGCGAACTGTTCGGTCATAAAAAAGGCTCGTTTACCGATGCCCATACCGACCGTGCAGGTAAATTTGAAGCCGCCCATGAAGGGACTTTGTTTCTGGACGAAATAGGCAACCTGCCCTATCACCTGCAATCCAAACTACTCACCGCCATTCAGAGCCGGAGCGTGGTGCGAGTAGGAAGCAACGAACCGATACCTGTCAACATACGTTTGATTTGCGCCACCAATTGTGATTTGGAAGAGATGGTGGCCAAAGGCAAATTCCGCGAAGATTTGCTTTACCGCATCAATACCATCCACATCGAGATTCCCCCTCTGCGGGAACGCAAAGAAGATATTATCCCTTTGGCCGAACGCTTTATAGACCGGTTCTGCAAACAATATGACAAAGGAAATATCCTTCTTTCTACCGGTGCGCAAGAAAAGTTACGGACATATCCGTGGTATGGAAACATACGCGAACTGGAACATGCCGTAGAGAAAGCGGTCATTATCAATGAAGATGGTATATTGAGTGAGGAACATTTTCATTTTCCCCGAAAAATAGCGGCTCCTGCGACAGAAACAAGTGTCTCTACACTGGAAGAGATGGAATTGCAAATGATTCAGAAAGCGATAGAGAAATGCAACGGAAACCTCTCGGCTGTAGCGGCACAGTTGGGAATTACCCGGCAGACGCTTTATAATAAGATGAAAAAATTCGGATTATGACCTATTATCTCATCTCATTCTTCACGATGGGTCAGGATGACAAAACAAATAACAATAATCTATTTTTAAACAGGAACTAAAGGAACATTCAAACGAAATAATAAATAATTAAGCTGTGAAACTATTCTTCTTCCGCCTATTTACCGTACTGGTTCTAGCCATTGCCTGCACCCTGCTGATTCAGCAGCGCAACTGGTTGTGGCTATGCGTAATCGTACCTTCATTCCTCGTTTCCATAGGCTGGTTTTACCGCCTGTACACTTTTAATACCCGGAAGATAGCCTTTCTGCTCGACGCCATCGAAAACGACGACCCCGCTGTTCGTTTTTACGAACATGCCTCCCCTGGCGATTCTTCCATGGTCAATGTCATGCTGAACCGTATCGCACGTATTTTGTACAATGTAAAACAGGAAACGGCACAACGCGAGAAGTATTATGAGCTCATCATGGACTTTGTAGAAACCGGCATAGTGGTACTGAACAGCAAAGGCTCCGTTTATCAAAAGAACAAAGAGGCCATGAATCTGTTGGGGCTGGATGTTCTGACTCATGTCAAACAACTCTCCCGCATCTCGGATGAACTGATGACTGCTTTGGAAAAAGCAGTTCCGGGTGACAAGCTGCAAATTCAGTTCAATACGGAACGGGGAACGGTGCATCTTGCCTTACGGGTGTCCGGCATCCGTATCAAAGACGAGGAACTCCGCATTATTGCCTTGAGTGATATCAATCGGGAATTGGATGAACGGGAAATAGATTCATGGATACGCCTTACCCGCGTGCTGACACACGAAATTATGAACTCCCTGACCCCGGTGACTTCCCTCAGCGAAACGCTGCTGGCTCTTCCCGGAGCTGAAAATGAAGAAATGAAACAAGGGCTGGAAACGATTCACTCTACAGGTAAAGGATTGATAAATTTTGTCATGTCTTATCGCAAACTGACACGACTGCCATCACCTGAGCCATCGCTGTTCTATGTCCGTCCTTTCCTGGAACGGATGATCCGACTGGCACAGCACCAGCATCCATGCCCCAACATCACCCTTTCCATCCTCGAAGCCCGGGAAGACCTGATAGTCTTTGCCGACGAGAACCTGATAGCCCAAGTGGTTACGAATCTGCTGAAAAATGCGATTCAAGCCATAGGTAATGCTCCCGACGGAAAGATCACCTTGAAAGCTTATTGTGATCCGCAAGAAAGTATCCGTATAGAGATAGCCAACAACGGTCCCGCCATTCCTCCCGATGCAGCCGGACAAATTTTTGTACCTTTCTTCACGACCAAAGAGGAAGGAAGCGGCATCGGACTGAGCCTGAGCAAACAAATCATGAGACTGAGCGGTGGCACACTGACCCTGCTGCCTTACAAGGAAAAGGGACAGGCCACTGTTTTTGTGCTGGTTTTTAATTAAAAATAAAAATGTACTAATGTGTCAGCCAATTACCATCCGGTACACAGCGCAGCCATTAGCAAATTAGCAAATTATTTAAAATGAAACATTCTCCTGAATTATTAGTTTATAAAGCCTCTGCCGGTTCGGGAAAAACATTCACACTGGCCGTGGAATATATAAAGCTGCTGATACAGAACCCACGGGCATACCGTAATATACTGGCTGTGACTTTTACCAACAAGGCCACTACCGAAATGAAAGAGCGGATTCTGAGTCAGCTATACGGAATATGGATAAAGGATAAGGATTCTGATCCCTATTTACAGAAAATCACAGAAGAACTGGAAATACCCCAAGAAGACATAAGGACAGCCGCCGGTACGGCACTGCACTACATGATACACGATTACAGCCGCTTCCGGGTGGAAACCATTGACTCATTCTTCCAGTCGGTGATGCGCAATTTGGCACGGGAGCTGGAATTGGGTGCCAATCTGAATATCGAACTGAACAATATGGAGGTACTGAGTGATGCCGTGGACTCCATGATAGAAAAGCTGGACCGACAATCTCCCGTACTCTATTGGCTGTTGGAATACATAGAAGAAAGAATAGCCGATGACAAGAGGTGGAATGTTTCCGGTGAGATAAAGAATTTCGGACGAAATATCTTCGATGAAGGATATATAGAAAAAGGAAACGGACTACGGGAAAAATTACGGGACAAAGACTGTATCAAGAATTACCGCGAAACGCTGCAAGCCATTTTGGAAGAGGTGCAGGAACAAATGAAAGGATTTGCCGACCAATTCTTCGGAATATTGGATACAAACGGGGTGAAAGTAGAAGATTTGAAAAACGGCTTCCGAGGTATAGCCAGCTATTTTAATAAATTACAATCGGGTAAACTGGATGACAGTGTCCGCAATGTAACAGTGGAAAAATGTCTGGACTGCCCCGACGAATGGGTGAAAAAAACCTCCCCCATACGCAACGCTATCCTAGGTCTGGCAGAAAAAGAACTGATTCCTCTGCTGAATGAATCGGAAAAATACAGAAGCCGGAACAATATGCTGGCCAATTCCTGCCAACTCTCCCTGCGCCACGTAAACAATATCCGTCTGCTGGCCAATATAGACGAAGAGGTACGCGAATTGAACCATGAAAACAACCGCTTCCTGCTGTCGGATACCAACGCGTTGCTTCATAACCTGGTAAAAGAAGGAGATTCCTCGTTTGTATTCGAAAAGATAGGAACAACCATACGCAACGTAATGATCGATGAATTTCAGGATACTTCGCGTATGCAATGGGATAATTTCCGTCTGTTGCTGCTCGAAGGTTTGTCTCAGGGAGCAGACAGCTTGATTGTAGGAGACGTGAAACAATCCATCTACCGCTGGAGAAACGGTGACTGGGGCATACTGAACGGATTGAAAACAAACATCGAAGCCTTTCCCGTCAAAGTAAAGACACTGACCACCAACCGCCGGAGCGCCGCAAACATCATTCACTTCAACAACGAAGTGTTTACAGCCGCCTGCGAGGTGTTGAACAACATTTACAAGGAAGAACAAAAAAAGGAATGCAAGGAACTGAAGGAAGCCTACAACGACGTGTGTCAGGAAACATACAAAGATCCCGGAAAAGGGTATGTCAAAGTGGAATTTCTATCGGATACGGAAGACATGACCTATATGGAAAACACCCTGCACCACCTAGGAGAAGAAGTGGAGCTGCTTGTGGCGCAGGGCGTGCAACTGAAAGATATTGCCATCCTGGTGCGCAAGAACAGAAGCATTCCTTTAATAGCCGATTACTTCGACAAGAACACCTCTTACAAAATCGTATCCGATGAGGCATTCCGACTGGATGCCTCACTGGCGGTATGTATGATAATGGATGGCCTGCGCTACTTGTCACAACCCGAAAACCGGATTGCCAAGGCGCAACTGGCTGCTGCCTATCAGAATGAAGTATTACATAAAGGAATAGACCTCAACACTCTATTGCTGAACGGAATAGATGATTATCTGCCATTCGATTTCATAAAAGAAGCGGAGCAACTTCGCCTCATGCCACTGTATGAGCTGATGGAAAAACTTTTCAATCTGTTCCAGATGTCCTGCATCGAACAACAGGATGCCTATCTGTGCGCCTTCTTTGATGCCGTGACGGAATATCTGCAAAGCAATTCTTCCGAATTATCCGCTTTTATCACCTACTGGGAAGAAAAACTAGGCAGCAAGACCATCCCTTCCGGCGAGGTGGAAGGAATTCGCATTCTCTCCATCCACAAGTCCAAAGGATTGGAATACCATACCGTACTGCTACCCTTCTGCGACTGGAAAATGGAGAATGAGACTTACAATCATCTGGTATGGTGTGCTCCCCGGCAAGCTCCGTTTAGCGATCTTGACATTGTTCCCATCAACTATTCCACAGCCATGCAGCAATCCATTTATCGGGAAGAGTTCCTGAATGAACGCTTGCAATTATGGGTGGATAATCTGAACCTGCTTTATGTGGCATTTACCCGTGCCAAAAAGAACTTGATTATATATGGAAAGGCGGAACAGAAAGGAACGGTATCCGAATTGTTGGGAAGTGCCTTATCCGACATGACCGGAAAGAGCTATGCCACCGGAGAAGAAATATACGAACTGGGAACGCTCTATCTCTCATCTCACGAAGAGGAAAAACAAGTATCCGGCAACAAGCTGCTGACTGTAGCCCAACGTTTGCCTATCCATCTGGAAACGCTGGAAACCAACATCGAATTCAAACAGTCCAACCGTTCTGCCGAATTTATCCGGGGAGAAGAGGAAACGGAAGACAAATACATCCGGCAAGGACAGTTGTTGCATAATCTGTTCTCCGTAATCCGTACCACGGACGATGTGCCTCCCGCCATAGAACGCCTGCGTTTCGAAGGAATCATAGAGTCGGCACAACAGGAAGAACAGATACGAAAACTCACCGAATGGGCTTTGAAGCATCCGCTGGTCAAAGAATGGTATTCGGGCCGCTGGGAACTATACAATGAGTGTGCCATTATTTATCGGGAAAAAGGAGTGCTGCAAACCCGCCGTCCAGACCGCGTGATGATGAAAGACGGAGAGGTGATTGTGGTGGACTTTAAATTCGGTAAAAAGCGGAAAGCTTACAACAAGCAGGTGAAAGAATATATGGATTTATTATCAGATATGGGATATGAGCATATCCGTGGCTATTTATGGTATGTATTTAACAACGAACTGGAGGAAATAGAATAATGGAAAGCTTTTTGAAACTGGTAGCAGCCGATTTATATAAACATACGAAAGGAAACCTGGCACATACAGCCGTGGTTTTTCCTAACAAACGTGCCGGACTTTTCTTTAATGAGTATCTCGCCCAAGAGTCGGATTCACCTATTTGGTCGCCCGCATACGTCAGCATCAGCGAATTGTTCCGTAGCCTTTCTCCGTGGGAAGTGGGTGATCCGGTAAAACTGGTATGCGAACTTTATAAGATATTCCGACGGGAAACTCAAAGTACGGAAACACTGGATGATTTTTATTTTTGGGGAGAAATGCTGATCAGTGATTTTGACGATGCCGACAAAAATAAAGTGGATACCGACAAACTGTTTTCCAATTTACAGGATCTGCGCAACATAATGGACGACTACACCTTCATTGACGATGAGCAGGAAGAAGCTATCCGGCAGTTCTTCCAGAACTTCTCCATCGAACGGAGAACAGCGCTGAAAGAACGGTTTATCTCTTTATGGGACGTATTGGGAAACATCTACAAAGGGTTCCGTGAATCCTTAGCTTCTCAAAACATTGCCTACGAAGGAATGATGTACCGCCACGTCATAGAGCATCTGGATGTGGACAAACTTCCATACGAGAAATATGTTTTTGTAGGATTTAATGTACTGAACAAAGTAGAACATACGTTGTTCACCCAATTGAAAGATGCCGGGAAAGCTGTTTTTTATTGGGATTACGACGAATTTTATATGAAGGAAAACAGACAAGCCGTCACCCATGAAGCCGGAGAGTTTATCCGCCGGAACTTACGCGACTTTCCTTCTCCTTTGTCCGGTGAGTTATTCAAAAATCTCTCGAAACCTAAAGAGGTACACTACATCGCATCTTCTACTGAAAATGCACAAGCCCGTTACCTGCCTCAATGGATACGAAACAATCTGACTACACCGGAAAAGGAAACCGCAGTCGTATTGTGTAACGAAGCATTGCTTCAGCCGGTCCTCCATTCATTGCCGGCAGAAGTAAAACATGTCAATATCACCATGGGATTTCCGTTATCGCAAACTCCTGTATATAGTTTCCTCATCGCCTTACTGGAATTGCATACCCACGGATTTAATTTCAAAAGCGGCCGCTACACGTTTCAATCGGTTGTTACACTGTTAAAACACCCCTATACCCGGCAACTCACCGGTCAAGCCGAATTGTTGGAAAAAGAACTGACCCGGAACAACCGTTTCTATCCGTTACCCGGCGAATTGGGTAAAGATGAATTCCTTACCCGGCTTTTCACTCCGCTTTCCGGAAACCTGAATCTGTGCATACGCCTGTCCGAAACTTTGCAGCAAGTGGCAGGCATTTACCAGGCAAACACTTCCGGTACCGAGGACACAGATGCATTCAACCAACTTTACCGGGAGTCGCTTTTCAAAGCCTATACCACCATCAACCGGTTCCGCACACTGATAGAAGAAGATGAATTAACCGTACAGAGCGAAACATTCCGGCGATTGCTGGTCAAGGTCTTGTCAGCGACCAATATTCCATTCCATGGCGAACCGGCCATTGGTATGCAGGTCATGGGGGTATTGGAAACACGTAACCTGGATTTCCGCCACTTGGTATTACTATCGGTCAACGAAGGGCAGCTTCCCAAATCGGGAGGAGACTCTTCCTTTATTCCTTACAACCTGCGCAAAGCTTTCGGAATGACTACTATAGAGCATAAGATTGCCGTATATGCATACTATTTCTATCGTCTGCTGCAACGGGCAGAAAGGATTACCTTGATGTACAATACCAGTTCGGACGGACTGAACCGCGGCGAATGGAGCCGTTTCATGCTGCAATTCCTTATTGAATGGCCTCACCCCATCACACGCCAGTTTCTGGAGGCCGGACAGTCCCCCCAAGGCACCTCGCCTATCACTGTAGAAAAGACCCCGGATGTCATGCGCCGGATGCAAAGCCTGTTTGATGTCCGTGCCAATCCCAAAGCAAAATTTTCTCCATCAGCCTTGAATTATTACCTGGATTGTCCTTTAAAATTTTATTATAGGTATGTAGCCGGCCTCTCCGCCCCCGATGAAGTGAGTGCGGAAATAGATTCTGCCACATTCGGAAGTATTTTCCATTATGCAGCCGAACATATTTATAAAGACCTGACCACTCATGGCAAAGTCATTAATAAGGAAGCATTGGAAACGTTGCTACGCAATGAAGTGAAGCTGCAAGATTATGTGGATACAGCATTCAAGAAATTATTCTTTAATGTTCCGCAAAACGAGAAACCGGAATATAACGGCATACAACTTATCAACTCTGCCGTTATTGCAAGATATTTAAAACAACTTTTACAAAATGATTTACGTTACGCTCCCTTCACTTTTATTGCATCGGAAATGGAAGTGGATGAACCCATCGACATACAAACACCCAAAGGAGTCATAAAATCACGTATCGGGGGAATTATTGACCGTATGGACAGCAAGGATGGCACACTCCGTATTGTGGACTACAAGACAGGCGGTGATGCAGACACCCCACCCCATGTGGAATCTCTGTTTATTCCGGACAAGAAACGTTCCAACTATGTATTCCAGACGTTCCTGTATGCCGCCATCATGTGCCGCAAGCAACCAACGATGAAGATAGCTCCGGCCCTTCTCTATATTCATCGGGCCGCTACAGAAACCTATTCTCCCGTTATACAAATGGGCGAGCCACGAAAGCCCAAAGAGGCTGTGGAAGATTTCAGTAAATATGAAAAAGAATACCGTGAACGACTTCAAGGATTATTAGAAGAGATATTTAATCCGGAAAAATCATTTACCCAAACAGAAATCATAGAAAAATGTACCTATTGTGATTTCAAGGCACTATGTAAAAGATAGACTATAGTGGTTAGTGGTTAATACCTGCGGCATGACAGCGCAGTCCACTAATCACTAACCACTGATCTGCCACACTATTCCAACGCTCTCTGTCTGCAAAAGCATCCACAGAATTTATCTTCCACATTCTCTATCGGTGCTTTGAAAATACCATAGACGGAAGACCCCGAGCCACTCATGGCGGCATACACTGCCCCCAAATCATACAATTCATCTTTGATAGCAGCAATCTCAGGGAACTTTTTGAAGACACTATCTTCAAAATCATTCTTCATACTGTTTTTCCATGTTTCCATAGGTTGCCTTACAATTTCTTTCAAAGAAACAGCCGGACGCACAGGCTTTATTTCGGCAAACGCATCCCGGGTGGACACAAAGATATCAGGTTTAATCAAAATTATATGGTATCCCTTTAATGACAATTCCACAGGCTCGAACAGATTCCCTATTCCGGTAGCGAAAACAGGTTTGTTCCGAATGAAAAAAGCACAGTCTGCCCCTAGTTTTACCGCATATTCCTCCATCCGTTCCGTACTGAGTCCCAATGAAAATTTATCATTCAGAAGCTTTATCATACAAGCGGCATCTGATGATCCGCCACCTAGTCCGGCACCCGCCGGTATATGCTTGTACATGTGTATATCTACCGGCAACAGTCCGGGATAGTCTTTTTTTAATAACTTATAGGCTTTTACTACCAGATTATCTTCGGGTTCACCCTCCAAAGGAGATCCGCTTATGTGTAAAGTGTATTCTTTGTCATTGTTTTCCCGCCGCGTCACTTCCAGAGCGTCTTGCAGGTTTATCGGATAAAATATGGTTTCCAGATTGTGGTATCCATCCGGGCGCTTTTCTACAATATTAAGTCCCAAATTAATCTTTGCATTAGGAAATGTAATCATATTCTGTTCTTTAAATAGTTATTTTTAGTGTGTTTCGTTAGATTGTTGCCCGTTCTACAAAGATGCACGCCATCTTTTATCCGGACAGAGCGCCAAATATAGAACAAACTTTTCATTTTACCATATAAAAAAACCATTTACTGTCCAGATTGTTCATTTCTCCGTAGATTCAGGTTCATATTTCTTTTATTATTTTTGGGAATGGACGAGTGTCCAACTCAGCAAAAAGTTCTATCTTTGCCCTACTTTAAACAGACGACAATGGCAGAAACGAGAAAAATGACACGTACTCCCAAAACTTCGAAAGCAAAGCCTGTTGACGAATACGGACATTTACAGCCCCAGGCACCTGAGCTGGAGGAAGCTGTATTGGGAGCCTTAATGATAGAAAAAGATGCTTACTCATTAGTAAGTGAGATTCTTCGTCCCGAATCTTTTTATGAACGCCGTCACCAACTTATTTATTCGGCTATTACCTCTTTGGCTTTACGCCAGCAACCAGTCGATATCTTGACTGTGGCCGAACAATTACGCAGCACCGGTGAACTGGAAGATGCAGGCGGTCCTTTTTACATAACACAGCTAAGCGGCAAGGTAGCCTCTTCCGCACACATAGAATATCACGCACGTATCATCGCGCAGAAGTTTCTTGCACGCGAACTGATTACCTTTACCAGCAACATCCAGACAAAGGCTTTCGACGAAACCCAAGACGTGGACGACCTGATGCAGGAAGCGGAAGGAAAACTGTTCGAAATCTCGCAACAGAACATGAAGAAGGATTATACGCAAATCAACCCTGTCATTCAGGAAGCGTATGAGATGCTTCAAAAAGCGGCGGCACGAACGGACGGGCTGAGTGGTCTGGAAAGCGGTTTCCATGCATTGGACAAAATGACCTCGGGCTGGCAAAATTCCGACCTGGTGATTATTGCCGCCCGCCCCGCTATGGGTAAAACGGCTTTTGTGCTTTCCATGGCAAAGAACATGGCGGTAAATGCGAAAATCCCTGTGGCTTTGTTCTCTCTTGAAATGTCCAACGTACAGTTGGTCAACCGTATGATTGTCAACGTGTGCGAAATTCCGGGTGAGAAAATCAAGAGTGGTCAGTTGGCTCCGTATGAATGGGGACAACTGGATTATAAAATAAAAGAATTATACGATGCTCCGATGTATGTGGATGACACACCATCCTTGTCCGTCTTTGAATTACGCACCAAAGCACGACGGCTTGTACGCGAGCATGGAGTAAAAATCATTATCATTGACTACCTTCAGTTAATGAATGCCAGCGGAATGTCATTCGGTAGCCGTCAGGAAGAGGTCAGTACCATTTCACGTTCACTGAAGGGGTTAGCCAAAGAACTGAACATCCCCATCATCGCACTGAGCCAGCTGAACCGTGGTGTGGAAAGTCGTGAGGGTATTGACGGAAAACGTCCCCAGCTCAGTGACCTCCGTGAATCCGGAGCTATTGAGCAGGATGCCGATATGGTATGCTTTATCCACCGCCCGGAATACTATAAAATCTACTCGGATGAAAAAGGGAACGACTTGCACGGTATGGCAGAAATCATTATCGCCAAGCACCGTAACGGTGCCGTAGGTGATGTACTGCTGCGTTTCCGTGGCGAATTCGCCCGCTTCCAGAATCCGGACGATGATGTCATCGTGCCTATGCCGGGTGAGGCACCGGGTATTATCCGTTCCAAAATGAACGGTGGCGGCAACAGTGTACCTCCCCCATCTCCTGATGCCGCACCTGCCGACAATAATCCGTTCGGAGCCCCTATTCCCGAAGGACCTTTACCGTTCTGACATTTATTTATCCCTCACAGAATTAACACGGATTATTTCCCTCAAAGAAAAATCTGTGTTAATCTGAGTAATCTGTGATGGATAAATAACAGGATAAAAGAAAATAATTACTAAATTTGCAGGTCATTTGGAAATACATAAAAAATATCATATATGAATATCTCTTATAATTGGCTGAAAGAATACGTCAACTTCGATTTGACACCGGATGAAGTGGCCGAGGCGCTGACTTCCATCGGTTTGGAAACCGGAGGCGTAGAAGAAGTCCAAACAATTAAAGGTGGTCTGGAAGGTATTGTCATCGGCGAAGTGCTGACTTGCGAACCTCATCCCAATTCAGACCACATGCATGTTACTACTGTGAATTTGGGACAAGGCGAACCGGTACAGATTGTCTGTGGAGCCGCTAACGTAGCTGCCGGACAGAAAGTGGTGGTTGCCACATTGGGCACCAAGCTATACGATGGCGAAGAATGTTTTACCATCAAGAAATCAAAGCTCCGCGGAATTGAATCTATGGGTATGATCTGTGCCGAAGACGAAATCGGTATCGGAAACAGCCACGAAGGTATCATCGTATTGCCGGCGGATGCTGTTCCGGGTACTCCCGCTAAAGATTATTTCAATATCAAAAGCGAATACGTACTGGAAGTGGATATCACCCCGAACCGTGCGGACGCCTGCTCACATTACGGCGTGGCCCGAGATCTGTATGCCTACCTGATTCAAAACGGCAAACAAGCCACTTTAAAACGTCCGTCTGTAGAAGCGTTTAAAGTGGATAACCATGATATGGACATCGCCATTGAAGTAGAGAATACGGAAGCATGTCCGCGTTATGCCGGAGTTTCCATAAAAGGGGTAACTGTAAAAGAGAGTCCCGAATGGCTGCAAAACAAATTACGCCTGATCGGAGTACGTCCTATCAATAATATCGTGGATATCACCAACTACATCCTTCACGCATACGGCCAGCCCCTGCACTGTTTTGATGCAGATAAGATTAAAGGTGGTAAGATTGTAGTGAAGACTGTTGCCGAAGGTACTACATTCGTTACTTTGGACGAAGTGGAACGCAAGTTATCCGACAAGGACCTGATGATATGCAACACAGAAGAACCGATGTGCATTGCCGGCGTATTCGGTGGTCTGGATTCGGGAACAACCGAGCAGACAGTAGACGTATTTTTGGAAAGCGCTTATTTCAACCCGACTTGGGTACGTAAAACAGCCCGTCGCCATGGATTGAGCACAGACTCTTCTTTCCGTTTCGAACGTGGTATTGACCCCAACGGAACTATTTATGCATTGAAAGAAGCGGCTTTACTGGTTCAAGAACTGGCAGGAGGTACTATTTCTTCTGAAATTAAAGACAACTACCCTGCCCCGATAGCCGATTTTACAGTAGAGCTGAATTATGAGAAAGTCCACTCACTGATAGGAAAAACCATACCGGTGGAAACCATAAAGAGCATTGTCACCAGTCTTGAAATGAAGATTGTAAACGAAACACCCGAAGGCTTGACTTTACAAGTTCCCCCCTATCGTGTGGATGTGCAACGTGATTGCGATGTAGTAGAAGACATTCTCCGTATCTACGGATATAATAATGTGGAGATTCCTACTACCTTGAAATCCAGCCTGACCACCAAAGGTGAAGTGGATTACTCCCAGAAATTACAAAATCTGATTTCAGAGCAACTGGTAGGTTGTGGTTTCAATGAAATACTGAACAATTCACTGACCGCCGCTTCCTATTACGAAGGGTCGGAAACATACAAGAACGAAAATTTGGTTTACTTGATGAACCCATTGAGTAACGATTTGAACGTGATGCGTCAAACTTTGTTATTCGGTGGTTTGGAAAGTATCCAGCACAATGCCAATCGTAAGAACGCCGATTTGAAATTCTTTGAATTCGGTAACTGCTATTTTTATAATGCAGAAAAGAAAAACCCGGAAAAAGTGCTTGCGGCTTATGCTGAAGAATATCATTTAGGATTGTGGGTAACCGGCAAACGCGTCAGCAATTCATGGGCCCATCCCGATGAAAACAGCAGTGTTTACGAATTAAAAGCATACGTGCTGAACATCTTTACCCGTTTGGGATTGAATTTCGGCAACGTGGTATTCGGCAACCTGACCAACGATATCTATTCAACAGCCATCAGCGTACACACACGTGGCGGCAAGTTATTGGCCACCTTCGGCATCATCAGCAAGAAGATTCAAAAAGCATTCGATATAGACAATGAGGTATATTATGCAGAAATCAACTGGAAAGAACTGATGAAAGCCATCAAGTCGGCTAAAGTCAACTTTAAAGAACTTTCCAAGTTCCCGGCTGTGAAACGTGACTTGGCTTTGTTGATTGACAAGAACATACAGTTTGCAGAAATCGAAAAAATAGCCTATGAGACTGAAAAGAAACTGCTGAAAGAAGTAGAATTGTTTGATGTTTATGAAGGCAAGAATCTGGAACCGGGTAAAAAAAGTTATGCAGTGAGCTTCTTGTTACAGGATGAAAGCGCAACACTGAACGACAAACAGATTGACAAGATCATGTCCAAACTGATTGCTAACCTGGAAAACAAACTAGGTGCAAAACTAAGATAATAATAAAAATAACCATTATAAAACTACAATCCAATGGGAAGAGCATTTGAATATAGAAAAGCTACAAAGCTGAAAAGATGGGGCCACATGGCCAAAACATTTACAAGACTGGGTAAACAAATCGCTATAGCTGTAAAAGCAGGTGGTCCGGAACCCGAAAATAACCCGACCCTACGTGGTGTGATCGCTACTTGTAAGCGTGAAAACATGCCGAAGGATAACATTGAACGCGCCATTAAGAATGCAATGGGTAAAGATACCAGTGACTACAAAGGTATGACTTACGAAGGATATGGTCCTCACGGAGTAGCTGTATTTGTTGATACATTGACAGACAACACTACCCGTACCGTAGCAGATGTGCGTTCAGTATTCAACAAATTCGGTGGAAACTTGGGTACTACCGGTTCCTTAGCTTTCTTGTTCGACCATAAATGTGTATTTACTTTCAAGAAGAAAGAAGGAATGGATATGGAAGAACTGATCCTGGATTTGATTGACTATAATGTAGAGGATGAGTTCGACGAAGATGAAGAAGAAGGAACTATCACCATCTATGGTGATCCGAAGAGCTACGCAGCAATTCAGAAACACTTGGAAGAATGTGGTTTCGAAGAAGTGGGTGGTGATTTCACATATATTCCCAATGACTTAAAAGATGTGACTCCTGAACAACGTGAAACTCTAGACAAGATGGTAGAGCGTCTGGAAGAATTTGATGATGTTCAGACCGTTTATACAAACATGAAACCTGCTGATAATGATGACAGTCAAGAATAACACTGATAATCAACTAGTTATAAAATATATAATTTAAATTTTAACTTAGATTAACGCAAAAGGGAAGTGATTAGCTTCCCTTTTGTTGTATATGTTGCACCATCAGCTATAGATTTACGCTTTAAATGTGTCTTAATGGGCTATAGTCTAGCAAAATGTATCTGTAATGAAATATTAAGGTTTTAGATATTCAAATTCTACAGTTCGTGGAAAGTAGGGTAGGCTGGGGTTTAAAGCACTATCAGCTTAAAATATTACCCCATTCCCCTTCATTCATTACTTATTCATAAATTCATCTAGTTCCTGCTTCTTTCGTTCCATATAATTAGTATATAGTTCTGTTGGTTCATCTGTAACCAAAGTGGCTTCATCACCGCCAAAACATATAGCTTCAAATTCATTCCTAGATAAGAATACAGCCTTTATATCTTCCTTATCAACCTCTATAGAATATACAGCAGTATCTTCCTGCTCATTTCTAAATGCAAAGAACTCTGCTACATCTCTACTGGTAGTCCAAGAAATACCGAAACAGCTATCTCCATCTTCATCTTCATACTCTTCTATACTGCAACCTCTATACAAAGTAACCTTATCGGGCAAACTATTATAATAGACTAGTTCTTCTTCATTCATCACTAATTCCTTCTTACACCTCATAAAGTATTGTATAGCCCTAAAATCCCCTGTACCTCTGCCCTCAGTCCAAGCTATAGCCAGTCCTTTATTAAAGGCTTCATCAGATAGTTTGCCCTTCTCAGCAAGGTCTGCAAATAGTTCCCATCTGAGATTAGTATCTGTATAAGTCCATAATAAATTAGTAATATCTTCACCTGTTGCTATCCCTCTTTGGAAAGCATCTTCAATAGCTTTAGCTTTCTTAGCTTCCCATTCTTGCATCTGCTTTAAAGCATCTTCTAATTCTTTTCCTTCTAATATTCTCATACTTATTAGTATTTAATGTTGTTTACTGTTCATTCTCTATATACTCTTTTACTCTAGCTATTAATCTTTCCTTATCATCAATCTGCTCACCTCTAAGCATATCAAAGGTTATATAAGTCCTTAACAAAGTATTCCCATCATCTAACTTACCTCCTAGTAATACGCCATTAGTAGTAGTGAAGAATATATTATCATCATACTTATCATTAGTCACATCTATATATCTACCTACCCCGTTATTCTTAAAGAACTCTATAATAGTCTGCATCTTTGGTTTATGAATGTCCTGTAGTTCTCGTTCTCTGTACCTATCAAACAGATGCGGAATATAGATATTATAAGATGCTTCCTTCAAATCCCAGCTAGATTGCGGACATCTCATTACTGCATATATACCTTCTGGTCTATGATAGTACATAAACAATAAAAACATTAGCCCACCTCTTTTGTAATCAGACCTACCTTTACTGTTTATCTGTAAAATATATTTATTTCCTCTCTTACTAGTTAGTTCTATTGGTTTAAAGAATACAGGAACATTATCCTTGGCTTCTTTAAGCATATATCTCCGATACTTGCTATCATTCATAAATCTAGGCAGAACATTTGGAAAATAATTCCCCCAGTCCTTCTTAAACTCAGATATTATTTCTTCATAAGTCATACTATCTACTATCATACACCATAAGTATTTAAAGCCAGCTACCATTACCGATAACTGGCTATTGATTTAAAAATCTATTTTAACTTGTTTCCCTTCAAAAGTCTGTAATAGCTTATCTCCAATCAGCTTTACTAATGAATTAACAGAACCTCTTTTGTATGCAGCAGGTTTTTCCATATAATCATTAACCAAACTGGCTACAGCTACTAGACCAGCAGCTTCAAACATAGATACCTGTTTAGGCTCTATAGGTTCATTCCACTGTTCAGCAGTTTCAGCTATTGCAGTAACATTAATAACTACATCCTCACCTTCATTAATAATTCCTTTATCAGCATATCTAAGGGGTAATTCAAACCCTAATTCCAATAAATTCCAAAGCTGGATTAATTCTTTTGTTTGTGTATCCATACTCATCCGTTTAAACCATTAATAAAATTACTTCTTTCTTCTTCACTCATTGCAGCCAGCATAGCCTTTAGTTCTTCCTTGTGCCCATTAGCCATCTCTGCCAACTTAGCCTGCTTCAACTCTCTTAGGTTAGAGATATACATCTCATAGCTCTTAATACGGTCATCGCACATCTTAATGTACTCATCGACACTAGCAGTACTTTTGAACTGCTTGCCGAATGTTCCACACTGTACCTTGCGGTCGGTTAAGTCAATAGATTGACCTTTGATAAAAATTTGATTTTGCATCTTACTTTATTACCTAGTCCTATAGCTAGGGGTCTTAGTTTTAAGATGCCGCAAAGTTATAGCTCATTAAACAGACTACCATAGAATTAATTGTTACTTTCTAAAGGTGGAAAGCTAACAGTTTCACCTTCTTTTAGCATTTCATATTCTACTTCTAGCCAGTTATTAGTATTCCACTGCTTCCACTTTATAAAGGTTACAGGTAATAACTGACCTTGCAAGTTCACCCAGCTTAGATTCTCCTTGAATTTGTCAGCCACCATTAATAACTGTCTAAATCGACTTCGTTTCACTAAATAAGGTGTTAATTTAAATAGATGCAGAATCTTTAGAATCATATCCTGTTCATTGGTGCTAACCAGACTATCCTTCTTCCTCTTTACAGGAAAGTAGTAATGCAGGAAGTTAGCCAGTTCTACAGCGAACATACTTTGTATGTAGGTGTTATTAGCTACTTCTGGTAACTTACATATACTATCTACCTTATATTCCCCATTCTTGCTAGCACCAATAGCATTAGTAACATCCTTAATAATACTACTGCTGTTTAATGTGAAGGATGAACCGTCTTTGTATTTTAATGTAATGCCTTCCAAACTATCAGCATTTAATTCTTCTAATGTAGGTCTTAGCTTTACAAAGTAATGCTGTTCCATTACATATATTATATAGCAACACAATTCATACAGTTCTTCTTTGTCCCCATCAAATTCTATCTGCTCATTAAAGGTATCAAAGTCTACTGTAGGCACATAGTTTCCTGCCAACCAAACAGTAGCAAATTTATCTGGCTTCACAGAATAACACCTGTCACCTTCAACTATAGCATAATACTGAATTTCCTTATAATAGTAATCTATATATTCCATACTGCAAAGCTAATAAAATAGCCTGCAATCCAATAAAGGACTACAGGCTAAATTTATTTATTGTCTTACCCTATAATGATAATCTACTCCGAATAGAGCACCAGCAAAGGTACAAGTTTCACCAAAAGCTACCAGTACACTACTATGGATAATTCCTAATGGTGCTACTGTAAATCCTGCAATCAGTAGCCCACAGCCCACCAATATCAATAAGGCTGCTACCACCAACTGTACATTTAATTTCATCTTCTTTGTCATAGTCTTAATAAATTTAAAGTACTTACTGTATATCTGGCATCTCGGCTAATATACCAGTTGTGTATTGAATTGAATTATTATAATAAATCAACAAATACGCCATCATTGAACCACCTCTATTATATAATTGTCCTGTGAATGTTTGAGAAGTTGTTTCATCTGCAATATAGAGAGAATTACTTAATAATGTACTTGCAATAACATTAACCCCATTTCTATCCTTACTTAATACTGCTCTAACATTTGTAATCGTGCCACCTCTATAAGTCGCGCCAACTGCACTAAATTTAATTTCATAACTTACATACTGGTTAGTACTGTTAGTAAATTTGGCAGTACATATAGTATTAACAATCTTGCTTCCTGCTGGTACATCATTCTTAACCTGTATAGTATATACTGGTTCTGGCAGTGCTAAAAACCTGTCATTGGCATTAGCTACATAAGCATTAGTAGGCGTATTGGTTGCATTGGTATAAAACTCATATACTGTCACTGTTTTACCTTTAAACTTCTGCATCTGTGTAGTCCACCAGTACAGCTTATCACTATACCATACTGTATTTGTACCATCTGTCACTAATGCACCTCTTTTTAAGCCTATCTTATTCCCACTATTATCATAAACTGTATACAGATTATCTTTACTGAGATAAGTTGCAGAATCCCCACCATCCATATTTTCAATACCCATCAATACTTTCTCATAGCTTGCGTGATTGGATGAAGTAACACCACCAACATTAACACTGTCACCATTTTTATAGCTTGCTCCAACAGGCATCGCTGCCGAATGGTCATAGTTTCTAAAATCTCCCAACCTATAAGGACTGTTAGCACCGCCTATAGGTTTATTATACTTATATCCCAGATTACTATTATTCTTTATCTGTGTCACCAATGAATCTGGTGTATTGGCTGACAGTATGCTTATACCATAATTCCTGTTCTTCAATTCCGCTAGTGTCATTGTACCTACATTACTTGATATAGGTTTCCATTTAGACCACTCATTTATAAGTGAGGAACTGCATAGAGCACCAACATTCCTGCTGCTGCTCCCTATTGCATTTCCTACCAGACTTGTTGTTATTCCTGTACTTGATAATGCCATTTCTCCAACTGTTTAACTCTGTTATTCAATTCTATTATCTGTGCTTGTAATACTGCTACATACTGTGCATAATTGACAGATAGATATTTATCTTCTGTATTATCTTCTATAACTAGTTCTGGATATAATTCTCTTACTTCTTGTGCTATGAATCCTATACTATCCTTACCATCCTTCTTATATGTAACAGGTTTAATGTAACCCCTATTCTCTAATGGCTGAATGCTGGTTTTAAGCCTAATATCAGAATAAGCAGTCACTTCACCTGTAGCTGTAAGTGTACCGACTTTAATGTTAGTTGGTAATTTCAAATAAGCATTACCACCACCGTTTACACTAACTGCCGAACTGGTATTAGTAGCTGTAGCATCTTGGATATAAATACTTCTAGTAGTACCCCAATTTGCCGTAGTAATGTTAGCAGTACCATTAAATGAAGTACCATTAATAGTTCTGGCTGTTTGTAGCTTTGTAGCACTACCAGCGTTACCACTGATACTAGCACTACTAGTAATGAATCCACTATTATTAGTCAAATGGCTGGTATGTGTTGGAATATTAACCGTTTGATTGGAACTGCCGTTAAATGACTTTGTACTAAAACCACCTGCTGAAAATGACAATGTACTATTAACTTTATCGGCACTACTGACACGACTTGAAGTAGGTCTACTAACATTAGTATTATAATTGTTAGCTACAGTGCTTGAATAAGAAGTATTAGTAAACTGACCTGCCGATACACTACCACCACTATTAGTTACTGTATATTCAAGACTTATATTAGTCCAATCGCTAGGTTGCCTTACTTGTACCTCCCAACTGTTGTTATTATATCGTACTATCCTAATCATATCCCAAGTACAATAAGGAGGAAGGTATAGATAACTTTGATTTAACATTGAGTTTGCAGTACCGCCATAGGCATACATTATCGCTTCAAATGGTATATCTATTACGTGCCCTTGATTGTGATTACCTGTTATATAGTAGATTGTACCTTTGACTTTACAGCTTTGATATTGCCCTCCACCTGTATTAACATAGGTTACTATCTTCTTCCAGTTCTTGTCTGTACTACCTCCCCATCTGTCAACCCTATATTTAGTTGAAGCAGTCCAGCCCATACTGAATGCTGCTTGGTGGTAGCCATCCACTGTATCGGCATTTGAGGCATAAGGAACAGTAATATTATTAGTAGTACCGTTTTTAGTCCAAGTAAGGTAATTGCCATTAGTTCCTAATGCAGATACATAACTGCTATTATGATTATGGCTACTAGCTGCTTTACCATTTAAGGCATCTTGTAAACCACTAACATTACTAATTGAATGACTATGCAAACTGGCTGCTGCACCTACACTAGCTGCTGTTATATTGAAACTCTTTGCAGCACTACCATCATAAGCACCCTGTGAAGTACCATTCAAGCTAATAGTAAGTGCATTAGGATTTTTTAAAGCAGAAGGTACTGTAGGATATGCTGGTAAGCTGATAGTATTTCCACTAACATTATAACTTGTTGAACCAACCTTAACAGTACTAGCATAATTATGTGTATGCGTACTGGGTGTAAATGTTGAAGGTTTACTACCAATTTCAGACCAGCTATAAGAAGGTTTAGTATCAGTTATCCAGTTTGGCTTATCTGTTAAATCATTCCAGCTACTTACACCACCGCCAACATTATCAATCAATTCCCTTAGAATCCTACCTTGATTGGCTGAAAGTGCTGCATCTGTAGCCGTACTGGTTAAAGCATCTACTATAGTAATACTACCACTTCCACCAGAAGCACCTGCACCATAGGCTGAAACTTCCTTCTCACCGATAACATTTACTTTAACCTTCAAATCTCCATTGGAATCAAAGTAAAAAGCCTTATTCCAGTTAGTTGCTACACCATCCCAATTAGTAACCTTAGCAGATGTTATTCCATCCAATACAGACTTATTAGAATGTGTATGCTTCTTATTATTAGCATCATTCCAGTTGGTTATATTAGCTTCTGTTATCTTATCCAATGCGGACTTATTAGTATGTATGTGATTATTCTTAGCCAGTTCATTCCATTTGGCTATATTGGTATCTGTAAGGTCTGCTGGTTTACCTTCTATATTAGTCCAAGTAACCTTGGTATTATCTAGAGTATCATTCACCCATTTCTTTAAGACTGCATCATACTTTAGTATCTGTCCATTAGTCAAACTGGATAATGATACGTCTGTCAGTTTAGCCAGTGCAGTAACACCACCAGCTGTATTATCTATCAGTTCCTTTAATATCCTACCTTGGTTGGCAGACAAGGCACAATCTGTAGCCACTGAATCCAGACCATCAATAATAGTCACCCCACCTGTTGTAGTACTGCCACTGCCATCAGACGAACCATAAGCTGTAACCTCACCCTCACTAATAACGCTGCCAGTAAATAATACTTTAGACAAATCCACCGTATATGAACCATCACCATTATTAACAGCAGGTAGAAAGTTCCCACTTAAAGAAGAACTTCCCCCACCAACATTAGTAACAGCTACATTACTGGCATTAACTACACCGTTACGAAATGTCTTATTTATGTTTGTTCTTGTAAATTGCATATTACTTCTTCTCTATTAACCGTATTTCCTGCTTACCTAATCTATAATCTGTAATAATGCTGTCTACTATGAATTTCTTATTAGGAAGGTGGTTATCAGTCATAGTAGCATATACTTTAAACTTGTTCTGTAAGTTCAGATTCAGAATAGCAGAAGGTGTACTATACTGCGTTACTAGTCTATATATAAGATGCTCTTCCAGTCTATACATCTGCTTAGTAGCCTTATTATATACGTTATCCAGATAAGTAAAGCTAGTACCATTAGCACTATAGCAAACTGCACTATAGTTACATTCCTTATTATCCCAAGTACATATAGCAAATTCTTCTGAATCCATCTCATTTACAAAGTCCTCGTTTATAATGTTGCTGTATTCAGTATCAGAATCCTTATCTGCTTCCTTCTGAAAGTTCTGAACTTTAGCCTGTATATCAAAATTAGACAACCAGACTGCATCACATCTATAACTATTATCCACCTTGTGCGGATGGTATAATGTAAATGTAGGCTTGCCAATAATCACTTCATTTGTACTAGGCATCGGAATAGCATAGCCTTCACCTTCTAACCCCATATCCCAAGTAATATTGTTCTTTACTGGGAAACTTCTGTTAATACAATGGTCTGTCTGTCCTTGATTGTCAAAATAAAGCTTAAAAGTAGAATCTGTAGTAGTCCATTGTATACCATTCCAGTACATATTACCGTACTTTAACTTACAGTCTATATATAGATTGTCTGGGTTGAAGTCATCATTCTTATTGCTATACCCCTGCATTATATACATCTCACCTTCCCTATCCATAAATAGGAAATTACCCTTAATAATCAGATAGGTAGAACCACCAATAAATGACACATTGGAATCATTCACAGCCAATTCAAACATTGGTCTTAACTGACCGTCATAAGTGTTATGAATATGCAATAACACATAATCGGTAAAGTTAATATCATTGTACTTCTTATTGAAGTTATCAGTCTTTTCAAAGAAAGCCTTACATATAGTTGCGCCTACCAAGTTTTGGCTTGTACCATAATTAAACACCATTGGTTCTAATACCATATTTAATGTATTCTTATCATAGTAATAGCAAGTATAGTTCTTATGCTTTAAATACTTAAAGAAACATTTGTGCATACCACCTTTACCATCTTCATTTACTTCCTGCACATAAGACCAGCTACCACCATAGTTAGTTAAATACTTCTCATCCCAGATACTAGGTATAATGCTGTCAAAGCTGTATAGACTGTCTTTAACAGTAACCTTATTATATACATTATCTAAGGATAACTGACCACCATTTTCAACATAATCACTGGCTTCTATTTCCTTAGATTGCTGCAAAGTAACCTTAGTAGGTGTTTCTGTTCCTAAAGTAAATCTATAGTAAGTATTGATTCCATTTTTAATAGCATCATAATCCAAGAAGTAAACCTTATCACCATCAGCTACAGCAGTTACATTAAGGTATTTACAAACTTCTTCCAGAACTTCCTGCATAGTCATAGGTTCATCATCTTCATCAAAGAAGTTCTGTTCACTGATATACATCTTACTAGGTAAACAAAAGTCAGATGTAGCATTTAATTGTGTATTATCTGAAATATAGAAAGAACTATAAGCATTACATTTACTAAGCAGATGGTTTATAATCTGGGTAAATGAAACTATATTCTTCTTACCGCCTATAGTGGTGTACTTATAATACTGTAATGTGCTGAGTGCATCTATGGCTTCTACCTCTATTTCTTCTAATTCATTCTCATAGCCTTGACTGTATAGATTGGGTGTTACATACCCAACCCATACAATACCACTAGCACTACTAAGAACTACCTTATTCTGTTGTGCTGTACTACTATACAAATCAAACTTATAATCGTCTGTAATCATTCCTATAGTAGCACTGCTATACTTACAAGGTTTATATAGATGTGAATCAGAAGTTTCTAACTCGGTTATGAATGGTGTAGCAGATAAAGTAATGTTCTGCACTTCTCCAGAACCTATTTCCAATGTGTATAGCTTCTCATTTATATCATAGAATTGTGCTGTATATTTCATCTTACTTTAGCTGTTTTATTATTGTAATTGGCTAGAACTCCTACAAGTTCCTTGCCTCTAATCTTAAACTCTACCTGACCACCGCCAGCAGAACCTATAATCCCATTGCCATTAAGCAGGTTAAACAGATTCCTTTGCTGTCTGTTATTAAGAATCATTTCACCAGCATTTACCCTAGCCAGGTTCATATCTCCAATAGTACTATTGCCAGCGAATATACCACCAGTACTAAAGGAAGGAATACTAGCCAAAGCTGCTACTACAGCCGCTGCTGCTGCACCTGCCAACAACCATCCTACAAACGGGGTTTGGGCTGCACTGGCTACACCACTGGCAATAGCTTCACCTTTCTTGGCTGTAGTTAATGCTACAATTTGTGGGATAGCTGCCGCTACAGCACTAATCAAATTAGCACCCCAACTTAACCAAGCTGCCGCACCTTCATTGGTCATATTGGTTACAGAACCCATAATAGAAGCTATAGCACCTAAACTTTGTGCATACTCATTATTCAGTTTGATATTCTTATTAGTAATAGGGCTACTAAACTTAGGAAGTGAAGTAGGTATTTCTGGCTTCACCATACCAGCCAAACCAGCAGGTTTGCCATCCAACTTACCAGTAGGTGCATTAGGATATTTGTACTGGAACTCTATTACCCGCTTCTGTTCAGTAAGTGCATTTAGTTCAGCATTGATTCTTATCCTATCTTCATTACTAATAGCTAGGTTTAATTCCTTTCTTAAAGATGCTATCTGTGCATCCAGTTCTGCTAATGAACCAGTAGGAATAACAGGTTTTAATTTAACCTCTCCATTATTAAGACCATCCTTTAAATCCTGTCCTGCATCAGACATATCTTTCTTAATAGTACCAGCCTTATCAGTAAAGGTTATAGCCTTATCTAGCATATCCTTTACTTCTTCACCGACTTCCGAAGTAAAGATATTCTGGAATCTAATCATATTCTCTAGGCTCTCATCTGTAGCTTCTTCCAGTTCTTTAACACCTCTAGTATAAGTGTCTAATCCTTCACCACCTGTACCAGCACCGCTAATCATCATTAAGTAACCTAGATTCCTAGTACCTTTAGCATCTGACTTCCTTTGCTTGTACTTCTCTAAATCTGCATATTCCTTAGTAGACGGGTCTAATAAACTCTCATATAGTTTCTGTGCTTCCCTAGCATCATTGATACCAGTAACACCTTTAGCCTTCATTACTTCTTGAATCTGTTCCCAGAAGTACTTACTTTTACTTTCCCTCTCTAAGATTTCCTTCTTGGATAATTCTATGTAAGTGTTATAGGCTGCTGTCCTTTCTTCATTACTAATACCCTTCTTAGTAATAAGGTATTCATAGTTATTTCTTTCTGCTTCTAATCTATCTGCTTTAGATTCACCAATAGCCATAGCCATCTTAGCATTAGATAAGGCTTCTGTATATCTCTTAGCTAGTCCGATAGCATTTAATATCCCATTCTCAAATACAGTCCAATCACCACTATATAAAGACGAAAAGAAATTATCTACAGTAGTCTTAGCAGTACCTACTACAGTATTCCAGTCCTGTTGTGCTTCTCTGGAACTATTAACAGCAGCATTAAATGCTTCCCCAGCAGTCATAGCTATACCTAGCACACCAGCAAATCTTCCTATAGTGGCTGTGATATTCCTTCCTACCTGCTGAAACTGTTGTACTTGTTGTGTGGACTGTCTTATGTTGTTATCGAATTGACTACTATTTAATAATAGTCTGGTTACTAAATCAGCCATATTTAATTATGTGTTGTATATTGTTTAGCTTTCTCTTTCAATCTCTTAATATCTTCATTACTAATAGATGTTTCTCCTATAGTATCACTATCCCAAGTAAACTGCATTATATCAGTAGGCTTTAACTTCTTAGTGCTGTTACATTGTGCAATTACATAAGCTACCATTCTAGCCTGTTCCCAGCTATTTCTGTCCTTCCTATGTAGATTGCTAATCAATGGTTCTAACTCATACATCTGCATCTTGTCTAGTACATATTCTGGGTCTAGTCCACCTTCTATTACTAAGGCTGAATATATCTCCTTAGTGGTTAGGACTTTTTTTTAGCATCCGCATTATTAGTAATGAATAGCTGCTGCTTCTCCAGTTCCTTCTTTAAAAAGTTCTGGAACTCTACCATAATACCCATATCTTCATCTATGGCTTCTATCAGTTCTTCAAAGGTTAGTGGACTGTCTGGATTATTAGCCATTAAGACACAGTAGAAGAATAGATATTCATCTGTGATAGTCTTTAGCTCAAATGCCTTACCTGTAATCTGTTCATAGATAAATAAGGCTCTAAGTGTATATTTCAGTTTGTAGTCTTGTCCTTTAATAGTCATATCAATAAGTATTAAATAATAAAGCCTTTACACCTCCATAACCTAGAGATATAAAGGCTTATAATTATGCTGTCTTTGCAAGTGCCCCAACTCCTTCAAATGAAGCTGTAAATGTTGCATTATCTCCATTAGGTGCATTGGCTTCAAGTGCTGTAATAATAACATTACCCGAATATGTTCCAGTAGTGGCTGGCAACCATCCCCCTTCTGGCACTTCATCTTTCTTTGTTGAATATTCTTTCTCTAAACAGAATACAGCCTTAATAGGTGTTCTGGCTGTCAGCTTATCGAATAACTGGTCAAAAGTCATACCTTCACCATCATTAGAATAAAGGTTCTCGGTACTACAGTTCCAGCTAATCTTTCTAGCAGCCTTAGCTACCCATTTACCACCGCTATCCTTAGAAGTGGTTTCTACTGTTTCTACATTTATACTTAGTTTGTGGCTAGTGGCAAATGCTATAGACTTATCGTCAATAAATAGCATTAAGTCACCACCGTTAATTACTTGTCCTGCCATTTGTCTTTATGTTGAATGTAAGGTTTTGAATGAACGTATCTTCTATGTAATCTTCATCTGCATTAGTCATTCTAATATCCTGTATGTTAATACCAGAATAGATTCCCCTCTTACCTTGTAAGGCATCCTTTACTAAATCAGCTATTTCTATGCTTTCATTATACTTATCAGAAGCTATAACTACTTCTACATAAGTATCTTCCTTATAGATAAACCTATCTTTACTATCAGATGGTTCTATACCAGTTCTTCTATAAACAATAAAGGGAAATGTAGTACCAGTATCAGCAATTAAGGGATATATTTTATTATGTACCCTGCTAGTAACATTAGCATCATTACTAAGCAGGTTATATATTGCTTTGCCTACTTGTAAACTCATCGTCTGTTTCTATTAGCTATTCTCTGAATTGACTGGCTTATAAGGTTATCCATATTATCAAAGATTTCCCTTTCCTTATTGGCTTTAGCTGTTCTAAAGAAATGTGCCGCATTGATATTACCTCTATTGGCTGATACTCTCTGCCTTCTTATTGGATTCCGACCTCTAACAGATGCAGTATTACTACCAGTGGTTCTTCTAACTCTAGTACCCATTTCAAAGAACTTCAATCTAAAGTCCCCCATAATATGTACTTTAGCTTCTTCTCCGTTTCGGTCAGCATTAGATTTAACCCCTGCTGCTAAAGTTCTACCATTCCACCAGTTTCTACTGGAAGCCGCCCTACCTAAAGCCTGTCTTAGTTGTCTTTTAGTTTCTGTTGCCAGAATACCAGCACCCTTTCTCAAAGCACTTCTATAAACCTGCCTTTGCTGCCTACTAGTCAAATCTGCAAACATAGAAGTAACCTGTCTGGCATCTACTTCTATATTATTCATTTATCAATTCAGTTACTATGGTTATTGATTGCTTATATAATTCTGGATTTATGCTAAGAATCCTGTACTTCTTTCCATTCCAAAGGATTCTCATATTCTCATTAACTTTGTGATATAGCCTTATAGTAAAGGTTACAGTATAAGAATGAACTATTTCATTATTCTGATTCTGTCTATTACCACTGTTATAAGTAACATTAGACCTAGTGCTAATAACATCTCTCCAATCAATAGAGTTAGCACCATAGCCATCTTTAATAGCTACAGGTTCTTGTATGGTAATAGGATAATGTAATGTTCCTGCTCTCATTTAATTGTGTATTTACGGTAAAGTCCTATCAGATATTCATAACTATAGGGAATCTTAACTACTGTACCATAACTAACAGGTTCTCTATTTGCATAAAGATTACCTATCATTAGTAACATAGCGTGAATTATAGCAGGTGGTAAAGTACCACCTACTTCTAATTCATCTAAAGCTATGTCTAAATGTTTAGATACCGAATCCTCTGCTACAGCTATTAAGTCCAGAATGTACATATCATCTGCCCTAAAATCCTCATCTACTAGCAGGTGTTTCTTTGCTTGTTCTAAAGTTATATACATAGCTTACTACTTATTAAACAGACTATAATTAGGCTTTAAGAACCTTCTTAACAAATGCTTCTGCTCTTCTAGGCTTGGCATCAAAGTAAGCATTGATAACAAGTCTTACTTTACCGTTAGCAGCTTGTGTATATGGGTCTACTGTTAAATCAATTCCACCCCATTGACCAATAACCAAATCAGCGAAATTACCGAAGATTACGCCCTTACCAGCTACAGCAGAAGTAGAAAGAACTGGATAACCGTTTACCTCATTACCTTCCATCAGATACTTACCAGTATCAGTACCCTTGTCAGTAGTCTTTAAATCAGCCTTAGCAGAAGGTGAAACAATAAACTTAATATCACCTCTCACATTCTTAGCTTCCAAATCAGCTTCCATCTTAACAATATCCTTGTAAGTGATAGCATTGCTATCTGCTACTACAGCATTAAGCATACCAGCAGGTTTCTTTGCATCACCAGCTTCACTACCCAAAATAGTAGCTTCAAGTTTGTTGGCAATAGCTGAAACAATATCTCTCTTTAGCATTTCTTCTGCACTATTAGAGTCTTGGATTAAGAACTGCTTAGATACATCAATGTAAGCAGTAAGTCTTTTAGGCTCTAGGTTTACTTCTGAGAATGTACCACCGCCATTAGAAGCAGCATCAACTTCACCAGCCCAACCTACATTTGAACCAGAATAAACAGGAATAGAAACATTACCTACAAGTCCTGTCATATAAGAAGCACCAGCCTGTGCCAATACTAAACTTGCTCTCAATGGTTCTAGAATGCCTAACTTATCTTCTGCTACATTCTCCTGTCCTGCTGTAGCTACAGTAGCTTTAATATCACCTCTTTCCTCGATAGGAAGTACAATCTGTCCGCTATAAGATTGACCTGCCTTTCTCATTTCAGCGATACCAGCAGTTACTACTTCCTGTGCTCTCTCGTCTAATTGTCTGTTATTGGCTACATCATTGATAGCCTTTAAAAGTGAAAACTTTTCCTTCATAGTATTAGTTGTATGTGTTGTTTGTTTAAGGTTATCTTCTTCAATCTTCCTAATCTGAATATCTATATCTGCCACTTCTTTAGTAAGTGCATCAAATTCCACCTGCTCGCCAGCATTTAGCTTTCTTACTTCCTTCTCAGCACCAGATATAATTTCCTCTGCTCTCTTTTTAAGCAGTTCCTTTTTGTCCAGTAGTTCTAAGGTGTTCATTAGTTTAACTTACTCCTAAGTCCAGCGAAGTAATCTTTTAAATCCTCGCTCTCTAAATCCTGCATCTTTCTTAATGCTACAGACGTATCTGGATATGCTTCCTTATATACTGGTGATACATCGAATAATTCTTTGAAGCTATTGATAGTTCTTAAATAACTACCATCTTCCTTCTTAGTCCAAGTATCTTTACCGATAGTAAAGGCAAATGAAGAAGTACTAATATCACCCCTTCTAAGACCTTCTAACAGTTCATCACCTAAAGCAGTGTTAGGTGCTTCAAACCTGTATTTAAGTCCAGTATCATCTATAGTTAATTCTAGGCTTCCAGTACCATATTTAGACCTGGCTAATATACCTCTATCCTCATTGTGATTCAGTAAGCATAGTATATCAGACTTCTCTAAAATACCTTCTAAGGCTGTAGGTTCTATTACTTCAGTAAAGCCACCTAAATCCCTAGACTGCTTACCGAATACTAAAGCATACCCTTCTACAGTCCTAGAATCCATCTTTACAATTTCATTACAGTTTCTTAGTTCTCTCATAGTATTGTTATTATTCCAATAGAATCCAACCAGTATTATCTATCTGATTCTGTAATGCTGCTACCTGTTCCTTTAATAGCTTGTTCTGTTCCTCTAAGGATTCAATATACTTTCTTAATGCAGAATCGTCATAGTTACTAAGTCCAGCCAGTTTCTGTTTCTCTGGTGTTGTGTAGTCATTAGTAGATAAACCTTTGCCAGATACCTTGTCCACCTTATTAGCTATGCCAGCCTTAATAATAGAATCATCATAAACAGTATCAGTAAACTTAGCATTAGCAGGTACATCACATTCTACTGTATGTCCGTTTACAGTATCAGCATTACCACCATCAGCAGGAACTTTAGTAGGAATACTATCCTTTACCTTCTTTAGTTCATCCTGTAAATCGGTCTGCTTAGTAATATCACCTTCTATAGTACCCCATACAGCCTTAACTGTACTACCAATCTTGGCACTGATTCTATCCAGTTCTAATACTCCTTCTTTAGTTGCTCTCTGTAGTTCCATTACTTCAAATAATAATTAGTCTGCCCTTTAACTACCTCATCATAATAAGCATCATTAAACATAGCATTAGGACTTTTAAAGCTGTAGCTGTAATAGATTAGTCCAGATTGTAGCTTATCTAGGTCAGATGAATTAATAACCGCCTTATCTATTCTATCTTCTTCTACTATACCAGTCAAATCACCACCTTTAAAACTACATTCTATAAACTCTGCTGGGTTTGTGGTGTAAAGTCTAAGTATAAATTCAGAAGTGTTTCTTACCCTAAATGGAATACCGTCCTTATCTTCCAACTTAATATTGAATACCAAGTCAGTTCCCTTGTAAATTGTCTGTATCATTGATTATATTGTTATTAGATAGAATGTTATTAGCAGCATTTTTAATCTCCATTAGATTCACTTGTACGAAATGGGAATCTCCACCATCTATAGCAGGTAAATCCAACTGCTTTCTAATCTCATTGGCACTAACCACACCGATATTAAACAGTGTATTGTAGTAGTTTGCTAAAGATTGTTTGTCTGCTCTTAGTAATACAGAAGTATCAAATCTTACATCTATTCTACTCCTTTCAGAAGGCTTATACAGCTTCCTTTCAAACTCTAATTCTATCTTCTCTAGTAATGGTGATAATGTATCAGTAAGAAAAGCCAGCTGGGTAGCCTCAACAGTACTATAACTGCTCTTGGATAAGTCAAATGCTTTTACAGGTGATACCCCGAAGAACCTACAAATATCAATTACATTAAACTGTCTGGTTTCTAATAGTTGTGCATCAGCAGGATTCACTGTAATAGGCTGGAAGTCCATATTACCTTCTAATACAGCTACTCCATTAGGTGTACCAGTAGTAGGACTAAAAGCAGTCTGCCAGCTAGTTTTTAAATCTACCTTCTGCTTACCAGTTAAAGTAGATTGTACTTTAAGAATACCAGCCAGATTAGCACCACCTTTAAAGAATCCTTGTGCGTGTGATTCAGAATCTGTAGCCAGTCCTAAAGTCTGTCTGGCGTGTTGTAAAGTACTGATTCCAGTAATACCATCATAACTAAAGTTCAGTATATGAATCATATTGCAAGGCTCTACCAGTCCTTTAATGCCTACAACACTATATTTAATTCCGTCCTTCTGTTCAGTAATAGTAACATAATCTGGCTGTAAATAATGAAGTGCCACTACATCTCCTTTAGCATCTCTTTCTATGTAAGCATATCCATTGCCTTTAAGCAGTGTACTTACTATCAAAGTCTTTATAAAAGTAAACCTACTCATCTTATTGTTCGGCTCTTTGTTCAGTAAGTAGTAAGTAGGATGCTTAATAAACTTTTCTTTATAACCAGAATCATTAATGTAATATGGCTCTAATGGAAGCTGTGCCACTGCATCACTAATAACATCTACACATCTGTAGACTGTAGATAACAGCATAGCCTTATTAGTGGTATAACCGCCATTCATATTATACATTAAGGAATCACAGAATAACCCTCTGGTTTCCTGTTCTGGTTCTTTCTTTTTAAACCAATTAGTAAAAATTCCCATTAAATAGTCAGTATTTCATTTGTGTAATGTGGTGTTCTCAGATACATACCTAAAGCCTGTATCATTGCTATAGTTCCATCTATCTTCTTCTTATCTACTGCCTTATTCGGTTTAACATTACCATTATAATCAGACTTCAAAGTAACATTTCTAAAGCAGTACCTATTTATTTCATTGTTATCAATAACTGCCTTACCAGATAGTATCAGCCTTTCCAGTTCTCTAGTAGGCATATTAAAGTTACCTAGTGTTTGTGGATATTCTTCTAATGGTAATCCCTGCTCTGTAGAATCTATAGCCCATTGTGTAGCATTATACTTGTCATATCCTACAGACTGGATATTAACTACATCAGCATATCTAAGCATATCAGTAGTTATATAGTCATAATCAGTAACATTACCACTGGTAACAGTAAGATACCCCTGCTGCTTCCAGTATTTGTAAAGTTCCTTATCTGCCTTATCCTTTAATGCCGATTCTGGAAGATAGTAATGTGTTTTGAAGTGGTAAGTACCATCCAGTACTACTAAGTAGGCTACAGCAGTCAAATCCGAAGTAGCAGCCAAATCCACACCTACATAGCAATCCATACCAGCGAACTTATTAAGGTCTACTTCCTGACTGCACTTAATAATATAGTCCTCTGGTAGCCACACATTAGAACTGTCACACCATAAATTCAAAGTCTTAGTTTTAACTCCGACTTCATCAGCAGGGTTATTTATTGCCTGTTGTACCTGTCCTCTAATGTATTTGGAAGTTACTGTAATATCCAAGTTTGGTGCACATTTAACCCAGTTCTTTTCATCTCTCCAATCATCATCAGCATCTAAAGAATAGATAGCTATAAACATTTCATCATCTACCTTTAAGCCATTAAGCACTTCTATAGCTACGGTTCTTAATTGATAACAGGGTAAAGTTTTATCGAAGCCAGCAGTAGTAATAGTACAAAGATGTGGATTCATTCTCATCCCCATACTGGACTTAATAACATCACGTACTTTACTATTCTTAGCAGCGTGATATTCATCCAATAAACCAAAGCTAGCATTAAATCCATCCAGCTTACTATCATCAGCAGCCAATACTTTCAACTTGGAATTAGTAAGGTTAAACAGAATATCAGCTCTATAGGCTGTAAGATACTTGCCTTTAGAATCCAATCCCTTACTAAACTTGCTACACATACCAAAGGCTATCTTAGCCTGCTCTTTACTATTAGCAGCCAGTAATACTTCTGCACCATCTTCACCATCAGCTATTAAATAATACAAGCATAAAGCAGCAGCCAAAGCTGTCTTACCCTGCTTTCTACTTACTTCTATATAGCTGCTAGTATATCTTCTGGTAGCAGTTCCCTTCCAGTAGAATCCAACTATATTAGCTATTATAAACTGCTGCCATCCTTCTAAGGTGAATGGTTTACCAGAATGTTTACCTGTATAATGCTTTAAAGTCCCTATAAACTTAATGGCTCTATCTACCTTATCTTCTCTAAACTCTAAATCATCCCTTTTAAGGTCATTCTGGAATCTCTTACAAGCCAGCTTAATTGTTTCACCAGCTATTATTTCACCATTAAGAACCCTACTACAATATTCATAGTAAAGTTTGGTATTCATTACCTAGTTTCCTTTCCTTCCTTTATAAACTGCTCAAATGGGTTATACCCGTCCTGTTCTACTTTAGGCAATTTAGTTCTAGCCTTAGCTGTTAGTCCGAACTCCAGCATAACTTTCATAGCTTGCGTTTGAGCATCTTTAGCAATCTTAATAGCTGGGTGCGGTGCAATGTTACCCCTATCACTGGTAACAGTCAAACCTTCATCTTCTAACTGTTTGGATGCCTTAATGAACATACTGTAGTTTCTAGCCAGCATTGTTAAAGCTGCACTATCCACATTCTCTAACATACCAGTACTATCCAGCTGTTCCAGTACATTCTGCATATATACCTTAGCATCCTTTTCAATGTCCTTTGGAATAGTGTAATTTATCATATTATAGTCTATTTAATTTTTATAATTTATAAAGCTATGTAATGGCTCTAATTGACTTATAATCACTATAATATGATTATCAAAGAATGTGTATTATTTATTTGGAAGTCTGTTAAGGTATTAGTAAATTTGTAATACAATTAAAGGCTAAACTATGGAAAGAAGAAGTAATTACCCAATAGAAATTAAAGCTAAAATAGACCTAAATACTGACCTGCTACTAACAGAACTACAGCAATTACTAGGCAAAGACAGGTCTAAACTACTAAGATTGATAATAGCAGATTTCTTTAATAGAAATATTGATATTATAGATGAACATACTAACCACAAATCAGATAAAGCACCACTGATAGAAGCCATACTAAAAGACTTCTTCAATTATAACAGGGAAACCATTAACCAGTACATTAAATTCAAGAATGATAAGACCACCTAAATCAGTCCTTCTACAGTATATATATGATTACGGACTAGACAAAGCAGCAGCATTATTTCACATTGATATAGAAACAGCAGATAAGATAATTAACTGGAAGCCACAATATGACCAGTACAGCTACAATACAGTAATAGATAAGCCACTTCATAGAAATGCTTCTAAAATAGCTGATATAATAGCCAAACATTATCCCGAATTAGTAAAGCAATACACCACATACTATAAAGATACTATCTATATGTCCCAGACTGTAGAAGATTTCCTACAGAAAGCAGTAATAAGATGTATGGAAGTAGGGCTGGAAGATGTAACAGAAGAATCTGTATTAGAACTACTAAGAGTGCAATTCAATACTATAAGATGCTATGCTAAGAAGTCCAGCTATACAATGAATAGTAAATTAGCACCATTGGAAGTACAGAATGAAGAAGGTGAATACATAATACCATCAGAACTATATGCCATACCTAAAGAAACCGAATAAGCAGCCTTCCAGAACATTTAACAGGGAAGAAAGACAAAAGATATACCAATCTACCAAATGGAAGGAATTAAGGCAGGCAAAGCTAATGCAGCAGCCATTATGTGAACTCTGTTTAGCCAAAGGCATCATTAAGCCAGCAGAAGATATTCACCACATAGATTCCTTTATGAATTATACTGGCACTAAAAGACTAGCCAAAGCATTTGACTTTAATAACCTTATGTCTATCTGTAAAGAGTGCCACGCAAAAGAACATCACTATGAACATTAAATTAAGCATACCAGTATTACAGGCATTAACCAATAATGAAGCATTTACTTACTTCTGCACATTAGTAGCCATTAGTAAGAATCCAGATAGTACTATTAAAGATATAGTAAGAATAACAGGTGTTAGTGAAACTACCATCTTTAACCATCTAAAGAAGTTTGAAGAAGTAGCCAACCTAACAATAGATAGAACTGGATGCAGTAATAAGTATAGCTATACAGAACCTACCAAGTTCTTTGTAACCATAGATAGCAGCCTGTTAGATACAGATGTAGATAGATTAGTAATCGGCTTCTTAATCCGATTCAAATGCTGGTCACGAATAGCATCCAATATTGTAGACCTATCTCTGAATAGAATAGTTCACGAAATAGGGGTACAACATAATACAGTATATTCAGCTTTAGAAGCTGGTCTAGTGGAAAGAAGTGACAAGAAACTTTACTTTAAGTTCATTCATCCATCACTTTGCATACTGTAATACAAGAATATAACTGTTATAACATCCTCAATATAAATTTTAAAATTTGTTACAATTAATTTGTATATGTCAAAATCTTTCACTATCTTTGTATTACAATAAATGAAGGAAACTATCATACTGAAACATAGATTTTAATTCGATTATCTAAGTGGACTGGCTAGCTGATTAGCCAGTTCTTCCACTTAATTCACATCTAAGAATCACAAAGTTATTACCATAAGTACCTTTTGAGCATATTTTAGGTACTGAATGTTAATTATTCATCATAATTTTTGAGTTTGGGTTAGTTAAGCGTAGAATAGTAAGCGTAGTGATACGCTTATTATTTTATTTCAAGTGTAACCAAAATTTGCAAATTATACCTTTAAGACTACTAAAAAAGTTACATACCCAAACTTAAATTATTTGCTACAGATATACATCTATTCAGATTTCTACTTACCCAGATAGCGTAACCATTTTTATCACAGATTATATGAACTAAACTACAGATTCTTTACAAACTAATCTAAACTAATTATTATGAAAACATTATTAATCAATTCAAGCAATGGCTATTTAAACCTATCAGATTTACCTTATAACTGCATCTTTAATAAAGTTGTTACTGGTTGTGGTGGAACTACTATAGTTCTTTTCAATAATGAAAACTATGTAATAGCAGTACCCACTACCGAACTTATTACTAATAAGACTGGTCTTAGTGAAGCTGGTGTAGCCACTATTACTAACTATGATGGTAAAGAGCAAACTGTATTCGGCTTATTCGGTGTATTCTCTTATTCAGTAAAGAAGGAATTAAAGAAATATGCAGAAGGTAAAGGAACTAAGAAGATTATGTGTACTTATGATAAGATAGGTAAATTAGCTGAATACTTAGAACCAACTGATTACAGGTTACTGGTAGATGAATATCACATCTTACTAAAGGCTTATAGCTACAGAAGTAAGGCTATAGATGGTGTATTAAGTACCTTTAGAAGCTACAAATCATTCTGCTTTATGTCAGCTACTCCTATTCAAGCTGATTTTAAACCTAGCTGTTTAGCAGATGTAGAAGAAATAGAAGCTGTTTGGGATGAAACTGATACAATGATAGTTAAACTGGACTTAACTAATAAGCCATATATTAAGGCTGCTAACTATATCAATGCTTATAAGAAAGATGGGGTTATAGAAATAAATGGTAATAGAAGCTATGAAGCCTTCTTCTTTATAAATTCGGTTACAGATATAGCATCCATCTTACAATACTGTGACCTTAGTAATGAAGAAGTAAAGATAGTATGTGCAGATAATGAAAGTAATAGAGCCAAATTAGCAGGATATACCATTACTAATAGCAGAAGTGAGAATAAGCCGTTTACCTTCATTACTAGTAAATCCTTTGAAGGTGCAGATTACTTTAGTGATTCGGCTTTATGCTTTGTAGTTAGTAATAGTACTAACACTAATACCCTGCTGGATATTTCTACTGATATATACCAGATAGCAGGTAGAATTAGAACTGAATCAAACCCATTTAGAAACTTACTGGTACATATCTTTAATACTACAGGAAACAGAAATATAGAACTGGATATTACTTATGAAGATATGATAAAGCGTACTAATGATAATATAGAAGGTGCTAATGAAATTATTAGTGCTATCAATAACAGCAGCGACAAAGCTAAAGAAATGGCTAAGAAGATGCTTAATAGTCAGTATGTAATGCAGGATAAGGAAGGTAATTACTTTGTAAATGATATGTTAGTGAAGCTAGACCTATTTACATTCAGATTAGAACAGTCTATTTATAAAGATGGTATAGCACTTAGAAGTGCATATAATAAGAATGATATGCTTACTACTGATATTACTGTAGAAAAGATTACCGATTCAATGAAGAAGGCTGGTAAGAAGATGTCATTTAAAGATGCTTTCCTTAGATATGCAGAACTTATTAGTAAGATGGTGATTACTACAGAAACTAATACTTTAGCTAAGATACAGCCTTTAATAGTTAATGCTTATCATAGATTAGGTGTAGATAAGGTTAGAAGCCTTAGATATTCAAAATCAGCAGTAGAAGCAGCTTTAATTAACTGGGAATCCGATAAGAACAAAGATACTAAAGTAGCACAAATACTAGGTAAGAGAATTAAAACAGGATTCTATAGTAGTGCTGATATTAAAGGCTGGATAAGTGAAGCATATAATACTGTAGGTATTATAGATAAAGTCAAAGCTACCGACTTAACTAATTGGTTTGATTGTGAAGCATCTACTAAGAGAATTGATAGCAAAGTAACAAAAGGATTCATAGTTTACAGACCTAAGATAGTGCTTAAATGAATTATTAAAATTATTGTAATTTAGTTTTGATATGTAAAATATTATTATTACATTTGCAATATGATAAAGAGTTAAATAGGAAGGACTTTATCATTCTGATTAGTGAGTAATTTAGTTCTATTTTACTACTAATCAAAGTAATAATACTACAGATACTTCTAATACAAAGATTATTTATTTTATAACTAACTTCGTTATTCATTCAGTAAGGTAGTCTGTGAAGATAGCCTTACTTTACTTTGATTATTAACTACTTAAACTATATATACTATGTTTACAACCTATGTATTACTAACATTCTTAGCAGTTTTAATGTATTTCCTTATTAGGACTGTAGTAAATGAGATTAAACAACATATCACAGAAGAAACAGATAGGGTTATTAAGGCTATTAAAGATAAGAACTATGTGGGTAGATGAAGAAGCAGTTATATCAGAATCAGATGAAGCATTAAATATACTAAGTGAATGAAACGTATGTCAGAACAAACTATTAACGCAATTATTAACTACTTAGTCCAGCAACCTTATAAAGATGTAGCTGGGCTGTTACAGATGGTACAGCAGGATTTACAAACTAAAGAAGAACCTGCTAAGGAAGAATAACCCATTAGCCTGTAAATGGTATATGGTTAATGTGAATGGCTAATGATTTATGATAATGGAATACAGGCTAGTACAAATTACTAGCTTAAATGGATAAATTTGATGAATTAGAACTAAATGGAAGGAAACTACTAGAATCATTTTTAATACAAGTGGGTGCTACTAATCTGCATCCTACAGAAGATAAGTTTGCACCAGTGGACTACTATTTTACTTATAATGATAAGAAGGTAGTAGCCGAAATAAAGGTAAGAGATATTAAGTATGAAGGCTATGATACTCACTTAATGGAAGTATCTAAATATAAGTCCTTAGTGAAGGATAAGAAAGATAGCCAGTCAGATACAGCATACTACATTAACTTCTTTACAGATGGAACTAAAGTTAATGCCTATTGGTATAGTACTAATACTGTTAGGAACTTTGGTACTATAGATTATAAATACTGTCCGACTACTACAGCAGCCGATAATGGTAACTACTATAAGAAGGTTATTATGATTCCTTCTAATAAGGCTCAAAGATTTACCTTAGTAAATGGTGAATGGTCTAAATCAATAAATAATGATTATCTTTGAAGCAATATTTTAATGTTATAAAATGGAAAGTTGGGAAATTGCATTACAAAAACGGCAAGCAATAGTAAATGATGCTATTAACACACTTGAATCAATTATTAACAATGGGATAACTAATATTCGCCTATATAATGGCAATGGATTCAATGGTTATCTTTTCAAGAGTGTGAATAAATGGTACAAATTTATTTATGTATTTAATTATGGAACAACTATAAAACTCCTTCAAGGAGATGAAGAGGAAGATATTAATACAGTATTGTTCCAGACTTTTAAAATAGTCAACAGGTCTTGCTGGATGCTTCAATTTAATAAAATATTAGATAAAGTAAAGCAACTATATATCCTACAAAAATCTGTAAATGGGCAAACTGTCAGATTTATAGATTTAATAGACCAATGTGAATCCATCGAGAAACTAAGTGAAGACATATTTACCTTAAAATTACAAAAACAATCAGCTAGAAGAAATTTATGCTTTGAGAGAATTAAAAATATTACTAATTACAAATATATAACGACACATCTTAATGTTAGTCATTATAAGTATAATGAATTAGTAAATATTATATATGAATCAGATGATGAATCTTTTATAAGCAGTGTATTTGATATGCTAAATGCTATATACTATCTAAACAAAGCATCAAGATGTATAACATTAGATAACATTATTAATTTGATTTCGGTAAAATAGGCACTGCCCGAATAAAAAATCTAACTAAATATAACTATCCCCAGCTTACTTTAATTGGTAGGCTGGGGGTTTGTTTTAGTATTCTATCACATAATTATTAATACTACAGATTTCCTTCATATCCTCAAAGGATGCAATAGCATCTAAATCATCTGGTTCATCTAGTAGAAGGCTAGCCATAGGAATATAGAAGAAGTTTCCCAAAGGTGCTGTAGAGGTCTTTAATAATCCGTTTTGCCACTGTGCTAAAGAAGATTGAATATACCAGCATCTTCTTTTGCTATTTCTAGGCTCAAACAGAATACAATAGTTAGTCTGTTTGGATTCTACTTCTAAAATCAGCCTAGCTTTGGTAAGCCTATAAGGTCTGATAACCTTAATATATTCCTTTATAAGTTCTTTCTTCTTTAATAGGTCTTGTTCTATTTTATCCAGAACTTCATCTGTAAAATCGGCTTCTTTAAATCTGGCTATATTACCTTCACAGATAGTTATTTCAGTATTAAGGAACTGGATTCTATTATTATAGCTATCTATTTCCTTATTAATAGCTTCTCTTTGCTCATTAAATATAGCTGTATCATCATCTTCTATATCCAGGAATAAGGCTACCAGTTTCTTCTTCTTAACATTTAACTTATCAATAGATTTAGCTATTACATCTAGTTCGTCCTTATAAGAAGCTAACTTCTGTTCTGCTTCATCAATCTTAGATTGCCTTTCTTCTAATGATAGTTCTTGTAGTGCTAGAATTTCTCTTTTGGTCAACTGCCATATAATGCTTTCTATATTATCCGCATTTAAAGTAATATCAGAAGTACATTCACTAAAGTTGTACTTACTAACACAGCAATAGTTCCAAATCCTATATCTTTCACCACTCTTATTAGCACTAGCAGTTTTACTAGTATAGGAATCACCACATATAGGGCAGGTTATTAATTTAGCTAATAAATGTATCTTCTTGTCCTTATTTACTTTCTTGGTTTCAGTTGTTCTATTCTTATCCAGTTTAATTTGTACCTTATTATATATAGTAGTATCTATAATGGCATCTACCTTATATATATAGACTTCCTGCTTCTTTGCTTCATCTGGTTCATCTGGGTTTACTAGATTATACCTTTGCTCTCCTATATATCTTCTTTCTCTAAGTAAGTTCCTGACTGAACCAGTACCGAACTTCTTATTAAATTTCTTATCATAACCACAGGATAACAAGTACCTGCATACAGAAGGAATAGAACCACCATCTTCCAAATATTTATTATATACTAGCCTTACTACTTGTGCTTGTTCTTCATCTACTTGTAATTTACCGTCTTCATCTTTATAGAACCCGAATGGAACTGCACCGCCAATAGTTTTACCTTCTCTGGCATTCTTTCTCTTACCAGAAGCAAATCTAGTCTTCATAGATTTAAGTTCATTCTGTGCCATATCAAAATAAAAGCCTAACATTGTTTCAAATGACCTGTCTACTATTCTAGTGGTAGGGTTAATAGTCCACATTCCCAAATCTCTAAAATAGACAGGTATTTTATATTCATCATTAAATTCCCTAATGAATAATCTGCCTGCTATGCTGTCCCTAGATAATCTTGATACTTCATTTATAAAAATAGCATCTACTTTACCTTCTCTAACTGCTTGCTTACATTCCGCTACTGATTCTCTATCCTTCTTGCGTACATCATCTTTACCTGTGATATACTGACCAAATACTAAATCATCAGAAGTAGTATACCCCATACCTTTAATAGTATCTAGTAGGTCTAACTTTTGCCTTTCGTAGTCTTGTGCATCAGTACTACATCTTAATAATAATGCTGCTCGTTTCATTGCTCGTTCAAATTTATTGGTTACATTTGCAGCAAATATAGTGAATTTATTGTTTAACTGTAATAATTAGCAGGTTGTTGAAACCTGCATCTGAAGAGGAAGAATAAAATGAAAATAACCTATAAGACGCAAGGCACTTGCAGCAGCCACATCGAAGTGGAAGTAGAAGATGACGTTATTCAACAAGTTTTCTTTTGGGGCGGATGCAATGGAAACTTACAAGGTATCAGCCGATTGGTGAAAGGAATGAAAGTGGAAGAGGTCTTACAGAAACTGGAAGGTGTAAAATGCGGAAACCGCTCCACCTCCTGCCCGGATCAATTATGTAAAGCGTTGCGTGAAATGAAACAATAAAAAAGAAGCTGTCTCATCTTGTAATTCAAGTTTGAGACAGCTTCTCTTTTTTTCAATATATTATCTTACTTCCGGATCATTGTTCCGTTTCATTTTCTGTTCTCTTCAAGGCCCTTCAAAGGTTGATGGTCTTTACCTTACCCGGAATGATGGTCAGATGCACCGTTCCATCCTTTTCTATCTCCACCTTCTGATATCTGGCCTCCA
>PPYE01293398.1_pt1 | contig 67390 bp, 51 predicted proteins | sample 1559881 | NCBI WGS metagenome assembly PPYE01 (sample SAMN08240022, study PRJNA423297) | Human gut metagenome, whole genome shotgun sequencing project. | reverse complement strand
CTTCGGTTCGCTGTTTCCGCCACTGGCGGCGCTCACCTTTGCAGCATCCAGTATTATCTGCGCTTTTGGCCTAGCAGCTACCGCACCTCGCTCGCCGTATCGGCACTTAGAATTATGCGGTATTGCCTTTATTATTTCTGCTCTTATTGGCTACAAAACCGCAAAAAGGGCCGCAGCCCTTACGGACTGCGGCCCTACATATTACTTTATGCGGTGCGGCTATTAAATCAGTACATGCCGCCCTTCCAAACCACACTTTTGGAGCCGAATCACGCATATCCGGAAGCGTAGACTTTTGTAGAATTATCAAGGCCACAAGCCGATTTTTCCAGATTCTCCGTTTTTGCACGATCCACGCTTTTCTACGCAAATCTACGCCACTTACCGGGTGATTGGCGTAAGTTTTGGCGTAAGTTTCGGCGTAAGAAATTCCGCTTCATACGTCGAAAATCACAGGTTGCCGGCGATTTGTTCAAAGGCCCTTTCAACCGATTCAAAGCTGCTGTGCGTGTAGACATCCAGCGTCACACTGGCATTAGAGTGTCCCATCAGGTATTGCAGGCTTTTTACATCCAGCCCGGCCTGCTGGACATTGGTGCAGAAGGTGTGTCGCAGCACATGAGGTGTAATGCGCGGAACAGGTTTGCCGTACGCCTTCTCAAACTTTCCCTGCACGCCACGCATATAGTTTTCCAAGTGCATTGCCACCTTCGGCATTCCGGACTTGTCCAGAAAGAGGAATCCGCTGCAACCATCCACCAGCGCTTCCACTTTCGTGGACGCTCTGGCTTTTACTACACGCCGTAACGCTGCACAAACGGTATCTGTCATGGGAACATTGCGGATACCGCTTTTTGTTTTCGGCGGTGTGACAAAGTAGGGTTTTTCAGCCGTCCGGCAAAGCTGCCGCCGGACATGGATACAGTGCCGTTCAAAGTCGATATCTGCTCGTGTCAGGCCGTACAGCTCGCTCACACGCAAGCCGGTTCCCATAAGAATGACGATATCATCATAATAGTTGCCACCGTAGTCCTGAACGAATTGCAGATATTTCATCTGCTGCTCTCTGGTCAGAGCATCACGCACATAAGCGTCCTTTGGCACAACATCGGACAGTTTGAACTTGAACGGATTCTTGCGGATAATGTCATCCTCCACCGCCATCTCAAACGCCGGTCTGACAACGCTTTGCAGGATTCCTATGGTGTTTTGCTTGAAACCGCTGTCATGCAGAAACACGAACCAGCCTTTCGCATCGGACAATTTATACAACGCCGTTTCTTGTGGATATCGGTATAACGATAGTCGTAGGTGCCGTTTGCTCTCTGGCTTTCGCCATCCTTCAAAACACGGCCCTTGCTATCTTTGCGCTTTTCAGACATTTAGAAACTCCTTTCTGTGAAAAGCGCATCTATAAGGTCAGTGTCAGTATAACACATCAACCATGCGATTTCCACCCGCAGCGAATGAGAAAAGGACGGTTTCACATTTGCAGCCTTTGGCAGCCTCTCAAATAGAATATGCTTGCTCGACAAAGCAATCGAACAGGCGACGTTTGATCAGACGCTTGTTTCCCACCCAAAGGACGAATTTGCATTTATCTTCGTTCGTAATTTCACGCAGTTTATTGATGCCAATGCCGGAATAGGCCGCAGCTTCTTCCAGCGTCAAGTTGCTTTTTTCCCAGATCGGGACATCCTTCATAGGCAGACCTCCAATTCCTTGTAACCGAACGCCTGTAACCGGGCAGGAAAACTCTCTTTTTCTGCACACAGGCTGTCCGATGCACTTTATACTTTTTCTTATTCTTTTAAGGTTACATGGTTACAGAAAGAGGAAAACGCATCAATCATGCGGCTTTTGCGCTGTAACTGAGGTGTAACCGAATCTGTAACCAGACGTGTAACCGCTGCTCGTCAGAAGGGAAAGCCCAGCTGCTGGGCTTCCGCATCCGTTATTTCGGAGAAATCTTCAGCCCCGGTTTCGGGGCTGGTTACGCGCTCCCAGCCTTTCTGAACGCCGTACTTCGGGTAACGCTTGGCGGTTTTGTGCGCCTGCCAGCCTTGGATATCGCCGCGCGAAATTCCTGTGTTCATGATCTCGCAGATAGCGCGGGTCTCCCACTCTGCCGGGATGTTGGTGTTGCCCAGTGCCTCCGCATAGAGCTGCTTGGAACACACCCGGTTACCCGTGTAGTCCTCCAGAAAGGCATAGATCATGCCCGCCTGCGCGTCCTCCTGCATGAAGTCCTGTTGATGGGCTTGCAACGTTTCCTGCATGGCGGGGCTGAACGCCAACCTGTAGTCGCCGCTGTTGTAAATCGTCATGACTTCTGCCCAGAGCTGGTCGATATAGGCGCGAGATTCCTCCTCGTTGTCCAAAATGTGGGTCTCAGCCAGTTCCGCATCCACCGGGATGGGGATAAAGCGGCGGTTGCCCGTGCGGTCACGGGGCAAAAAATCCCGCCGATTGGTCGTGCCAGCAAAGATGCACTGGCGCAGACGGTCGGCAGGATGGGTCTCGTAGGGGACTTTATAGGTTTCCTTCTGTTTACTGAGAAAACTTTTGATCTCCTCGATACTCTTGGCATTGGCGGTGGCGATCATCTCCGACATTTCGATGATCCAGTGGCCTTGCAGCTTTCGGTACACGTTGTCGTCGTCCAGCCGCCGCAGGTCGTCCGAGAACCATTCATCCTTGACCGCCAACAGCCGAAAAAAGCTGGACTTTCCTGTGCCTTGTCCGCCCACCAGACAGAGCATGGTCTCAAACTTACATCCCGGCTGGAACATGCGTTTGATGGCTCCCAGCAGGAAAATTTTCATAGCTTCGCAAGTGTACTCGTCCTCCGCAGCACCGAGGAAATGATGCAGGACATGGGGAATCCGTTCAGTCCCATCCCATTTCAGACTGTTCAGATAATCCCGGATGGGATGATAACGGTTCTCGTTGGCAACGATGTGGATGGCGGATTCGATCTTCTTCTCGCTGGAAATACCGTATTTCTCCATTCTCCGCAGGATATACTTCATGTCGGTGTCGTTCAGGGGCTTGCCGGAGCGGGGCCAGCCTACGGGCTTCACAATGTCGATGCGCTCACTCAACAAGTTCAGCCGGATGGCATCGGCAAGCACATGGTCGTTCTGCAAAATCGTGATACAGTTCTGGATCGTCCGCTGAATTTCGCCATTGGAGTGCTTGGTCAGCATTTCTTTCACATCGGTAACGGTTCGGGGAGCACGTTCTTCGTTGACTTCTTTGCTCAATAAACATCACCTCGTATTATTATTGAAAGCGATTTTCTGACTTTTCCGCAGTTGAAAGTACAGATGGATTCCGCTGCGCCTGTTCTGCCTGCAAGCGGCTCAGCAGTTGCAGAACAGAATCCCGTGCTTTCTCCTTGACCTGCTCCTTGCCTTTCTGCCGGACTTCCGGCTTCAGGAGCTTCTCCTGCAAGCGGGCAGCGGTGGTCTGCATGGTCTTGAGAAACTTGTCCAACACGGTATCCAACCGATGGGCTGCATATTCTCTCGTGGGTTGCGGAGCCTTGCGTTCAGGGGACAGCACCCACTTCTTCGTGTCCTCGATCATCTGCATATCCTCTTTCCGGGTTTCGGTGCGCACCACGTCCGTCACGACCTCCACCGCCTTGTCGTAAGCCGCAGCCGATACCTCGTCGATCAGTGTTTCCATGTCGTTGACCTTGAGGGTCAATTCGTCCAGCTTGCTCTGCTGGGCGGCAAGCTGCTCCTTTTGCTTGGCAAGGATAAAATCCTGCTTTTCCAGATATTTGCGATTACCATACTCCGCTTCTTCCTCCAGATCCAGCCCATGCCGCTTGGCAATTTCAAACAGCATTTTCCGGCAGGCTGCATCGAAGGTGATCTTGCGGTTGTTGCGGCGGCTGAGGGGCTTGTCTGGGTCGGGCAGGTCGAATCCCAGTGCTTCCAATGCCTTTTCCTGCTGGGGTGCCACCTCGCCGTACTTGTTTTCGCAGTCGAACACATGACGCTCGTGGATGTGGGGTGTGCTTTCGTCCAGATGCAGTGCCCAATCCAGCACATGAACATGGTCGCCATACTTGGCTTTGAACTTCTCGATGAACTCTGTGACGACGCTCAGCAAGTCCTCTGCCGAAGCGTGTTCATCCAGCGTTCCAAGTTGATAGATGGTCTCTTCCGGGCAGGTCTTGCGGCTGGACAGCAGGTCAGGAATGGAGCGGTTGCGTTCCGTGTGCCGGATCTTGGCGTTGCGTTCGTTCTGGCTTTCGATAAAGGCCGTGTAGTGGGTCTCATAGAATTGCCGTTCCACATCTGAGAAGGTCGCTGCCAGATCATCTGGGTCTTGTGGGTCGAGAGCCGAACGGAAACCGTGGAAGCAATCCCAGTAGATGTTGCCCTTGGCGCGTTCCGGGTCGATGTGCTCACTGTTGGCAAGGTTGAAACTGCGGTCATTGTGCTTGGGGTTGTAAGTGCCGTGTGCTCCGGCTCGTCCGTTGTGTCGTGTCAGTTTCAGATAGACATCCCTCCGTTTCAACAGCTTGGCGGGGAGAGCGCAGCAGCGGAGCTGCTGGATCTGCCGCCGTTTTGCGCCAGATAATACCCAGTAGGATATGACGCACAGCATCATATCACTGGGCAAGGCGTTCCCCCTTGACTCCCTTCAACGGGCCATTTTGGCCCGTTGATTTTGGCAAGCTGGCGGTCAAAGATTTGCGAATCCCTGCCCATAGCTCGTCCGGCTTTTTCAGTTGGCCACTTTGACCAACTGATTCCGTTACGGGTAGAATCAAGTGCCGGGTGGCGGCACCTGATTTTCAATAGACCTTGCAGCGTTACAGGTGGAATCAGGTGGTCATCTTGACCACCTGATTTTTACGAGTGGGAGTGACGTGTAACAGATAAAACCGAAGTTATCAAAATGAGAACTCCGGTGGCTCTGCCACGGATGCAATCAAGTTATCATTTTGATAACTTGATTTTGATACGGCTACAATCAAGTTCCCAAAGTGGGAACTTGATTCGGCGGGAGTTGCAAATCAAGTTACGGAAAGCGTAACCTGATTTCAGATGACAGCCCGAATTCCCACTTTGGGGATTTGGGAGTGAGCGATTAAGAGTTACGGTATTTTGGCACTTCCCAGAATGGGAAGTGCCACTTTACTAGATAAAAGCAGCACCGATGAGGAACTTGACAAACTTTGTCAAGTTCCTAAAAGAGAAGTGTGAACTGTCGCTTTACGCTGGCGGTAGTCTTTCTGCCGACAGGCATTGCTGCAATATCTGGCATCCGCCCGAATCGGTAAGAACTGCTCCCCGCAGCAAGCACAGGTATATGTTCCACGTTCGGCACGCTTTTTAAGGCTTTTCCGCAGATTCAGCATCTTGTGGCCGCAGGTCTGGAAGCTGCAATATTTGCGGTTTCGGGTCTGGGTGTAGATGATTTTCCGGCAGTATTCACACTGGATTCTGCACACACTGGGGTCGCCATCAATGAAATATTCCATCAGAGTGTCCTGATTTTCGCGTTCCCATTGTTCTGTTGTCATAGGCATCCTCCTTTGGCAGTTATGGGTGGATAATGAAAAGCATTATTCACCCAAAATGTTACGGATGCGTGGTGATTATCAAAATGATAACCGCCACTTTCACGCAATAAAGCGTTGCGATTATTTGGTTGATGGTCAAAATGACCACCAACTAAACTTTCTCTGTTATGGTTGAGTGGTGAGTTACGGTTCTCGTAACCTAGCACAGAGTGACCACGTTACAGCAATTTGGTAAGTACTGAAAAGCAGTATTCACCAGATTTCACCGTGGCTTGACAAAATGTCAAGTTGAGGTCAGCCGTAACACGGGTAGAATCAATGTGGACAATTTGTCCACATTGATTTAGGCAGCGGCAATTCACCTCGTGTGGACAAAATGTCTACATGAGGTGAGCCATAACGCAGAAGATCCTTCTGGGAAATGACGCTTTGTGTCATTCACCACATCAACTGGCCATTTTGACCAGTTGATACTGGGTGCGCCGTTCTCCCTGCATGGCTTTCCTGCCCCCTTCCGGCGGCGTTTTCCGGCTCTCCCTTGCGGGGTCATCGCCGGGTATCCCATGCAGACGGTCTTTCTGTTTTCAAGGTTCAGTGCTGGATTTGGCAACAAAAAATCGCCACACAACAACCTGAACCTGACCATCCCTTCCGGGATGGCCTTGGTTCGGGTTCGTTATGTAGCGATCAGAAAGTTAAAAACTTGCTCTGACTTCTGTGAGAGCCGAGCTTGAACTCTAAGTAAATATGTTATATTAAATTGTTGGGATAGACTACCACAAAAATTGAGCCGTGTCAACAAAAAGTTTTGAAAATACGACACTTTCGGCAGCTTGTCAGAAAAAGCAAGGGAAACTTTGGTAAAAAGAGCGAACAGGACAACTCGTTCTGTTTGTAATGGAATGCCAACTCGGAACTTTTTTGAGCAGAAAAATAACCGTCCACTTCAAGTTGAGCTTGAAAACGGACGATCATTCTTGCAAAGTGATTTTCAAATTTGGGAGGCGTTTTGAAAGGCCTCATAGCGCCAGCAAGAGGTTATACAAAGACCATTTTTGCGTTGCCAAACACTTGTTGGGAAAGTCAAACCCTTGAACTGCATCCGGTGGATGCAGACTGTGCGATTGCATCGCTGATTCGTTCAAACTCATCGCAGCCCTATATTATCGCTCACACTCCCGATCAGGATGTCAAATGCAGAAGCGGCCATCTGCATCTACGCAAACAGCCGCTTCATGATTCATTTTGTACTGGTCACTGCAGTACCTTATTCATCAGCTCCTGATAGCTGTCCACATGGTCGTATGTCACAAGACCATCTGACAATTTTGCGAAGAGCTTCTTGGCGCAGTCGATCTTGGACTTCTCGATTGGGCGCAAGTTCAGGCTTTCCATCGTGCCTTTGGTTTCTGCTACAAAATAGATGTGTTTCACCTTGCCCTCATGGAACACGATTGCCCAGTCCGGGGAGTAGTGTCCAACCGGGGTCGGAATATAGAAGCCTTTTGGCAGTTTTGCATAGATAAAGACTTCCTCTGCACCGTCCAGATTTTCCGCAAACTTCCGTTCCACGCTCTTTTCCGCTGTGCCATCGGTGAAAACGTAATCCTGAATCGCCTTTTGTGCCTTGTAAGCCTTATCCATCGTCAGAGCGTGTTTCTCTGCCGTAAAGATGCTGCTGTCGTAGCTGCCCTCAATGGTATCATAGGTGATATGCTCCACGATCATGGTAGCTTTCTGCTCCTTGATCAGCCGGATCACCTTTGTGATAAATTCTTCCGGGTTGTTCTGGTACATCGCAAAGGTCGTCGGCTTGATGCCCTGCAAAATCCGTGCGACGGTGCGCCGGGTCAGCGTTGTGTTCTCTGCAATTTTGCCGATCAGGTCATACGCAACCTGACCTGCGTAGTCATGTTCTAATTTTTTTGTTCTGCTCTTGGCATCTCTGAAGCTGCTGCCTTCCCGCACCATATCGGCACTCAGAACATCTTTCTGTCCAGCATAGGTGACGGTATATTGCAGGCGACTGACGTACAGTTCCCTGTCGATGTATTCGATTGCTTTCTGAATCAATTCCTCAGAATCAAAATCCACCGTATAGGCATATTTGTGATTGATCGTCTGCCAGAGCTTCTGAAACTCTGCCTTTTCAAACCGGTCATTCAGCGGGTTTTCCAGCACTTTCGGCTTGTTGCCATCCTCAAACATGGACTTGAGCATACTGTCATCATAAATTGCCTGCACAAGCGTGTGCACGCCCTCTTCAATGGGCTTCAGCGTTTCCGGCACCGGTGCAAGTGTTCCGGTCTGCACATCGTCCCGGTAGTCCTGCGTGACGTTATCCTGCTCATCCACATAGTTATTGCGGACAAGATACTGATAAATCGCCCGTGCCTGATGGTCATCCACCTTGACAGTTTTGCCATCCAGCCTGATGGTCTTGCCGGTAAAATATGCAATGTCTGCCTTGCGTGGGCGGTCATACAGCACTGCTTCGGTCTGCTTTTGCAGTCCGTCTACAAATCCTGCATAGCTCTCGCTGGCAATAACGGTCAGGACGTTGATATCCTGCACCTTATCTCCCAGCACTTCCGCATCCATGCGGTTTCCGTCCTTATTCACGCACAGACGCAGACCACGGCCTACTTCCTGCCGCTTCTGCGTGGTGCTGTCGCTGTGCTTCAGGGTGCAGATTTGGAACACATTCGGGTTATCCCAGCCTTCCCGCAGGGCAGAGTGGGAGAAGATGAACCGGGTCGGCTCTTCAAAGGACAGCAGACGTTCCTTATTTTTCAGGATCAGGTCATAGGCAGAAATGTCATCCGACATATCTGAGCCACGCTTGACCGAACTGTTGACGCTGTGACCTTTCTTGTCGATGCTGAAATAGCCCTTGTGGATATCATGCACATCGGTTGAATCCAGATAGGCTGTATAAGCAGGGTCGAACAGGGTGCGATGCTCATTCAGAACTGAAAGATACTCCTGTTCAAAAATCTTGCCGTACTCGCCCAGCAGCTCGTTTCCGTCTTCATCGTACTGGCGGTATTTTGCCACTTCGTCGATGAAGAACAGCGAAAGTGTCTTGATGCCCAGTTTGAAAAGTTCCTGCTCTTTTTCAAAGTGCGAAAGGATCGTTTCATGGATCTGCACCCGGCGCATATCATTTTCGGAAATGTCACCGCTGACATCGCCTTTGCGGATGGTATCGCCGTTCGTAAAAGTCACAACACCCGTGATCGGGTCGATTTCCGACACCACGAAGCCCTTGTACTGCTCCATTTTCTCGGAGATGTAATAAAGATTATCGCCCACATCCAACGTATGGAACTCTCGCTTCGTACCGTTCTGGTGGCTGACTTCCAGCTCCACTTTTGCCCGTGGCGGATTCTTCGGGGAGATGATGATGCTTTCCAGATACAGATACTTGTCCGTACCACGCAGATTTTTTACCTCAAAGCCTTTGACTTCGATTTTCTTGACCAGTCGCTTATTGTAAGCGTCCAGCGCATCCAGAACGTAAATCAGATTATGCTGCTTGGCGTGGGTAGCAGAGTAATTCAGTGTGAAAAGTGGATTGAACTTTTTCAGGGCTTTCTGAGTGGCAGAGTCCTCTTTGCCCATCTTCTGCGGTTCGTCCAGAATCAGGATCGGGCGGTTGGCGGCAATCACATCAATCGGGCGGCGGGAGCCGAACTCATCCCGCTTGGTGTAGATAATTCTCGCAGCGGCATCACCCTTGCGGCCTTCCACGTTCTTGTCCTCGTTCATGGATGCCGCAAACGCCTGCGTGTTGATGATCATGACATTGATGCCGGAATTGCTGGAAAAGGAATCCAACTGATTCAGGTTGCTGCTGTTGTAGATAAAGAACCGTGCCTTTTTGCCGTAGCACTCCATAAAGTGATCGGCAGTGATCTCAAAGGACTTCTTTACGCCTTCACGGATGGCGATACTCGGCACAACAACGATAAATTTGCTCCAACCATACCGCTTGTTCAGCTCGAACATGGTCTTGATGTAAACATAGGTCTTGCCTGTGCCGGTTTCCATCTCAATATCCAGAGAACACCTGCCCAGCGGTGCCACCAACTTGTCCGACTGATGGATGTTTGCTTCTGCTTGCAACGCGCGGATGTTCTGAAGCAGCTCCTGGTCGGTCAGTTGGAGTGCTTCGTTCTTAAAACCGGAATCGTTGATCAAATCCAGCAACTCCACCTGTGTTGCATCGTCCCCACTGGAAACAAGGCTCAACTGCTGCGGCTGTGCAGACAGGTTTCCCATATCCCGCAGGTACGACACGCCTGCATTGTAGGGCTGACCCTGAAAGACCCGTGCCACCGCATCCACAGCATCCGTCTGGTACTGCTGAATCTTAAAACTAAACTTCATCTTTGTGGTTTACCTCCTGCTCCAGCATCAGGAACCGGTCAAAATCGCTCTCATACAGGCGATCCTGAATGACACGATACTTTTCGTATTCGGTTTCCGCATGAAGTTTTGCCTGCTCTGCGCTGATTTTACCGGGACCTGTCAGCAGTTCATTGCCGTTGAACTCCAGAAAACCGTCCAGCCGCTTCGCCCAGTCCTCCATGCTCATGGGGATCTTGCGCTCGGCCTGCAGCTCGGCATAATCCAGATAGAGCGACACGATTCGCTCCAGATAGTTCATTTCCTCTTTGCTCAGGTAGTTCTTGGCCACCGTCACATCCACTTTCAGGATTTTCCCATCCGGCGCATTTTCCCATGTTGTCAGACCCATGTGCTCTTTGGTGGCATCTGCTCGCTCATAAATCAGCTCTGCTGCGGTATGGCGATGCACCGCAAAATGCATCTTGTTCTGTACGGTCTGGAAGAAAAGCCGCGTCGTTTTTGCATCCTTGTCATAATCAAACGCTGTTGCGTACAAATCTGTGACTTTCTGGTAAAACTTGCGCTCCGACAGACGAATTTCCCGAATCTGCTGTAACTGCCGCTCGAAATATTCATCTGTAAACATGTGGCCCTTTTTCAGACGGTCAACATCCATTGTCCAGCCCTGAATCGTATGGTCTTTTACGATCTGGCCCGCCCATTTGCGGAACTGCACGGCACGCTGATTGTTCACCTTAAAGCCGACTGCAATAATCATTTGAAGATTGTAATGATCCTGCTTGCGGCTGATCTGCCGGGTCCCTTCGGTTTGAACTGTCAAGTATTTCTTGACAGTTGCCTCCGGCGTGAGTTCTCCATCCGCATAAATACGCTTGATGTGCTGTGAGATCGTTTGCTTTGACACATCATATAAGGTTGCCATCATCTTTTGCGTCAGCCAAATGTTTTCATCCTCATAGCGCATTTCATAGCTGGTATCACTATCTCCGGTAGAAGCCACGAAGGTCAAATATTCTGCCGCAGAGCTGTGGATGATTTCATTCTTTTTTTTCTCATTCATACCATAATACCTTTTTAATACGAAGACATACCAATCAGCCGTCTGGAATCGTCCAACAGATTATCATAGTGTAGCAGTTTTATGTCGCTTTCTTTTTTCAGCTGTCGTTGCAAAACACGAATTGCAGGATCATCAAAATCTTGCCTGCGGCCTGCAACTACCGCATAGTGCATCCGTGTAGGGTCATAGCGAAAGAATTCTTCGGTCAGAATCTTCGGTGTGTATTTTTTGAATTCTTCATACAGCACCGCATAATTTGCCGCAATAAAGGCTTGCCAGTCTCGAATCTGCTTCAGTCCCTTTCTGACAGTCATACCCCAATCGCCATCCTTTACCACGATATTATTGTATGGATTTTCAAATTCAACAAAGATAAACTGCCAGCCACCAGATGCCCGACCTGCCAAAAGATAATCTACTACATACTGTGTTCCCAGCGGAAACTCCTTAAACAAAACAGCTTCGTGATGACCAAAGGTATAGTTGCTGAAAATAGATGCAGGGATGTGATAGTATTTATTGTTTTGAATGTACCTCTTGATGTCAAGTTCTGAGATAGACCTATCTCTAAGCAATGCTTCAAAGCCATCACACTGAGCATTGAGTACTTTCTCATCCCTTAGCAACATGAAATCCATAAAGTTATTCGGAAAAAGGCTGGCGTAATAACGCCGGACAGCTTCCGGATAGTAGTGAAACATATTTTTCCGGCCAAACTGAGTTTTTCTAGCGGCATTTTCTTCGGCATCAATTCGCTCTTTTTCTTGTTCTTCTTCAGGGGCTAAAACCGTAAAGTCTCGATCATACAAGCCTTTCATTCTTAAAGAACCTTTCTTACTGTATCCGGGCTATAGGTTTCAAAAATCTGGTCAAAGTTCGTTGCAACACTGTCGTTTGCCATGGAGCTGTCACGGAACACGGCATAGTAGGGCTTCATCTGTGCAATGGCCTTGACGGTTTCCTCGGTCACATCATGGTCGAAGCAGGCCAGCAGGAACCCATCTGCCACATTGAACACCTTTTTGCCTGCGATCTCTTTCACTTCAATGGAGCTGGACAGCAGCACGCCCAAATCCAGCATCACCTGGAACAGCAAGTCCTCCGGGGTACGGTCTTCCTTCACGTTGTCCACCAACGAGAACAGATCCTGCTGACCGACTTCATCCGGCGTGTAGTATACAGGCTTCATATTGCTTTCATCCAGACGCAGGCAGCGGAAGCCGATGTCCAAATCAGCCGGAGCCGTCAAACCGGCATCCTCTTTGATTTTCCGGCCCGCACGGCGGATACGCTCCTTGCCGATTTCGCAGATGTTCTTGTAGCCTGCCTTGTAGGCTTCGCTCTTTTCATCTGTTTTCTCTGGCAGTTGTACCATGATAAACTTGCGGTGTCCGCCATCCTCTGCATTCAACTGCATGACGGCATGGGCAGTTGTAGCAGAACCAGAGAAAAAGTCGAGAACAATTGAATCTTTCTCACAATTCGCTACCGTTAGCAAATATTTCAGTAGTTTTATAGGTTTCGGATTCGTAAATATATTATTTTCGAGTAAATTTCTTACTTCATCAACTGCCTCATGGTTATGTCCACCTATAGAAAACGGAATAATTGTTCTGGGCACAATTCCGCTATTTTTAAGATCACACAGAAATGTTTTTCGTGCCGGAACCGCAGTACCGTCTTTTCCAAACCAGATTTCGTTGTTCTCATCAAATTTACGAAGTGTTTCGGCAGAATAACGTGAAAACGTACCAGCTGGCGGGCAAAACACCACACCATTCTTAAATGTATAAGAAAAATTAGCACTATTAGCAGATCCACTTTTCGCATGAAGTGGAGTTGCTTTCCATGGCCCTTTTGGATGATGGTCAGGGTTTTTGTAGGCTGCATTCATTTCATCAGTTCTTGGTAATTTACCGATTACAAAAGAGGACGAATTCTTAACATAGCACAAGATATGGTCATGGTTATCAGAAAAAAATAACGCATCATTTGCGACTGTGTATTTTTTTTCCCAAATTAAGTTAGCAAGAAAGTTTCGTGCGCCAAACACCTCATCGCATACCTCACGCAAATTTCCAACTTCTCCGTCATCAATGGAAATAAAGATAACTCCGTCATCCGCAAGCAAATCTTTTGCAATTTTCAGACGCGGATAAATCATATTGAGCCAATCCGTATGGAACCGGCCATTGCTCTCGGTGTTGGTCACAAGGCGGTTGCCTTCTTCATCATACTGACCGCTATTATCCATATATTCCGCCGCACTCTGGGCAAAATCGTCCTCATAGACAAAATCATTGCCTGTATTGTACGGCGGATCAATGTAGATCATCTTAACCTTGCCCAGATAGGTTTCCTGCAAAAGCTTCAGCACTTCCAGATTATCGCCCTCGATGTAGAGGTTCTCACTGTCAAAACCGCCGGGTGTGCCATCTTTGCCCACACTGTCTGCTGCCACCGGACGCAGCGTTGCCGTGATGGGCGCATTGGCCGCCAGCATTGCCTTTTTCTTGTCCGGCCATGTAAACTGATAGCGTTCCTCTCTGCCCTCTACAATGGAGTCGGAAAGTTCTTGCCGCAGAACGTCAAAATCAATGGCGTGTTCTACTTTGCCGTTGCGTTTCACCTCGGTAATGGCGTTGGGAAACAGCTTGCCGATCAATTCTATGTTGCGCTGTACGCCGTCAAGGCTGTGCATTTTAAGGTTGTCCATAACTATAAACTCCTTATTTAGGATAACGATTTCGGATTTCAATTGCTTCTTCTATCAGTTTTTCAATATTATCTTTAATATCTTGATAAACAACCTTACTCGTTACATATGGCGGATCATATGCTTTACATACTGCGCTCATCAGAACGTCATTATCATCAAGTGGAGTACTTCTGTGAGATATATAATTTATTTGTCTATCAATGTAAAAATCATCAAAAGGATTGTGTCCTTTTGATGCCTGCCGTCCCCAATAATCTTCCAGTCCGTGAATGTAAATTCCAACGACTCCTTTTCCAAGTCTCCACGCTTGCTCAATTTCATATTGAACCCACCTGCGTGAAGCTGTATCAGTTCCAATGAGAACAACTATGCAAGAACGCATTCTCATCTCACTGTCAATCCATGCTTTAATCGCCGTATCGCTCTTCAAGCGAACTTTTTCCCAACCATTATCAGAAAATATTTCCTGCCCATCTACAGCCCCTATGTTTCTGACCTGTCCAACACGCCAAATATCTTTGTCAAAATGAAAACTAAAAAAGACTTGTCTCTTTGCCATCTTAAATCACTCCTGCAAATTTCAACGACACAATTATGACTCCAATAATAATAATTGGAACATAAAACATCCAGATGCTTGGGGATTGTAAACATTTAAGCCACGTTGCATTTGCATCATAAAGTTCCGTATTTGAACATCTTGAATCTAAAGAAAAATCTGGAACGATTTTTTCATTCCGTATCTTTTCGTACAGAATCCGATACTGCTTTTCTAATTTGAGATAGTATGTATCCATCACCAGAAAGCAGATTACTGGAAGGAACGCAATCAATAATATCCATGCGCTCACCTCTGTAAAGGAAATCGCTGCTATCCCTGTCACAATAGTTGCTGCAAATCCTTTGTAAATTGCTGCTGATGTTGACATACGATCAATGACACCCTGTATCATCTGAAGATGTGCAACCTTGTCTTCATGCCTTGTTTTTTCATTTACTTCCAGCTCAGTTTCAGTATCCATTATTTCGTTCCTCAATGATTATTCAGCCAGTCTCTAAGAGGATTTATTGTGCGATTTCCTTTTTCATCTTCAGTCACAACATAATAACCCCTTTGTACTGGGGTTCTATTTCTATAAAATTCCGTTCCATCATAATAAGCGATATATGGATATATCTGCATGTACTCATTTCCCTTATAGGAAGAATCACTATATCCTTTCCGTTTTAACGGTAATATTGCGATATCTTTACTACTAAACTTCTGAGAATCTCCATATCCCAGTTCCCAATTGCACCATTTTGATTCCACTGCTCCATCCGTTGCAAGAAGAATAAATTTATCGCATTGACGAATGCGCTCTTTTATTTTTGATGCCGTCACACCAGAAGTCACACTTGGCATAGAAGAATCTTTGCTGTCAATGTAAGCTTTGACATTGTAGTTTTTCTCCAAGAAACCAATAAGACCGCTTAAATCCTCAAGGTCTTCATGTTTATGAGAAATAAAAACTGTCGTCATTCCATAAGATTGATAAATACTGGAAACCTCTCTGGATGCCGAATCCAGTCTTATCCCATCTCTATAATTTGAGAATTGACCACTTTCCAAAATTCGCTTCATTTTTATTTCTTCCTTTCCTGTTCACCTTTCATGCCATTCAGCTTTTGCACCATCTCAAATTTCTTCCTCGGCTGCTTTTCCTTACGGATTTTGGCTTCCAGTGCTGCGATCTGCTTTTCCAGCTGCTCTCGTTGCTTCTGCTGCTCCACACTGCCTTTCAGGGACGCACTTTCTCCTGTGCCAAGCACATCACCTGCGATCTGACGAACAAAATTCTCGTACACGGCATCCAGCGTAAGTCCATCCAGATGCACCGGCAGGTCGTCCTCGTCCAGCCAGTCCGTAGAATAATAGCGATCAACCTTAAAGGCTGTCTTGCCCGCCGCAGCCTCCTTGTAGCCGATGACAGCACGATACTTGCCCTCGTATTCCAGCAAAAAGAGGATGTGATACGGAATTTCCCGGTCGATTTGGCGCAGGACACTCTCATCCAGCTTCGGGGCAGACAGCCGTACCTCGAACGCCTCGATCTCCGTCACCTGCTCGCCAGCAGCCAAATTCAGGGTAGTGGTCGCAATCTTATTGCGCCAGTAGATGATTTTGATCTGCTCGACAAAGGCTTTCTTCATAGCCGGAGTAACGGCGATGTTCTCATAGAACTTCTGCTTCGGGATACGCTTGTTAAACTCCGTGGATTTCGGCAATCCCAGCACGGCATCTCACCTCCAGACAATCATTTCACAACAAGGAAGCAAATCAGTTCAAAATCATCCAGCCCGGATATATTGCTCATCAAAGCGGATGTTCCACCGGCAGAGAACAGACTGTCAATGTCGCTTTCTTCTTTGACATCAATGATCGAGTCAATGGCTTCACTCAGCAATTCGGACATTTCTGCCATGTCCTTTCCATCGTCTGTTTCCCGGTTGAAGCGTTCATACACCTCTTTGATTGGCTCAGTCTTTCCACGGCACAGCAGCCGGATATCGTCCAACATCTTTTTGGGGTTCAGGTAGTCGCAGATGATCTGTCCGTCCATGCCGATGTAAACCATGTAGAACGGATGGATGCGGTTCCGATTGTCCACATTGACGCTGTTATTGATGTTTTTCAGCACGAAGATCACGCCCTCCGGCAGTTCATCCGTAGCTGGAACCACCGCATGAAGTCCACGGGGCTTCTTGTTCAGATCACCATTGTGCTTGATGTAATCCAGCAGGTCGAGCCGGAACTCGTTCAGGCCCAGATCCATGATGGAGATGCCGTCCGACATATCTTCGATGTCAACGACCTCTTCCTGCAAGCGTTTCAGCTGTGCCTTGCGGTACTCCAAATCGCCCTTTTCTTCGGGGTTGATAAGGTCATCATCGCCGGTGGAGGTCATAACGGTGATTTTCATGCGGGTCTCCACACGGGATTTCAGGTTGATGTAATCGTCCAGCGTCAGATCAGGCCAGAAATTCACAAGCTGGATGTACTGGTTTCTGCTGCCGATACGGTCAATTCGTCCAAAACGCTGGATAATGCGTACCGGGTTCCAGTGAATGTCATAGTTGATCAGATAATCGCAGTCCTGCAAGTTCTGACCTTCAGAAATGCAGTCTGTCGCAATCAGCACATCAATTTCCGTGGCACTACCGGGCATCAGAACATCCCGGTCTTTGGAAATGGGAGAGAAGCAGGTCAGCACGTTGTTGAGTGTTGCCTTGAAGCCTTTGATCGTGGTACGTCCGTCAATCGAGCCGGTAATTACAGCGGTATTCAGCCCATATTTCTGCTTTACAAACGCACTCACATTGTCAAAGAGGTACTCTGCCGTATCCGAAAATGCAGAGAAAATCAGCACTTTTCTGTTGCCGGCATTGATCGGGTGCTCAATTTTTTCAGACAGCAGCTTGAACAGTTCTTGCAGCTTTGTGTCATGCTGCGGCGTGATATCTGCCACCATAAAGGTCAACAGCTCCAGAATTTCTGCATCTTTCCGAAGCTCCGTACGCCAGCTCTTCCAGTCCATATCCGCAAGGTCGATTTTGACTTTTTTGCCGACGGTGAAAAAATCAGTGTTTTCATCGTCCATGTCAAAATCGTCTCCGGCCATGTCGTATATATCCAGATCAGCGTGGCCGGAGCGTTCAAACTGGTCAATGGACTGAATCGTACCATCAATCAGTTTCTTGATGCGCATCAGGGTCAGCTGGAACGAATGTACAGAGCTTTCCAGCCGTTTCAGCAGGTTGATACTCATCAACCGACAAATACCCTGCTCACGGCCTCTCTGGGTCAGATTCTCTCCCTTATTGTGCGTCAGCTCCTGATATTTCTGGATCTTACTTGCGAAGATGTAGTTGGAGGGCATATAGACGCACAAGCTCAGCTGAATCAGCTGCTCATAAATTTCGTTGTAGTTGATGGCATTATTCAGGTCTGTCAGACATGGCCGAACAGAGATCGGCTTCAACCGCTCTGGGAACTTTCCGATAGCATTGGTGTTGTAGTACTTCTCGATATGCTTCCGAGAACGTGCGATGGTAACACTGTCCAGCAGCTCGAAGAAGTCGAAATCCAATGTCCGCAGCAGCGCATCCGTGGTTCTCTCTTCTGGTTTCAGTTTGCTCCATGCGTTAAAGGCTTTCTGCGCCTGCTTAAAGATGTCTTCAATGCTCTTTGAGGTGTTCAGCCTTTCATCCAGATATTCGGAGTTCCCCTCATAGGCAAGGGCCAACTGATTTTTCAAGTCAACAAAGCGGTTGTTGACAGGCGTTGCCGAAAGCATCAGCACCTTGGTCTTGACTCCGGCATGGATCACCTTATCCATCAGCCGCTGGTAACGATTGTCCTGCGTCTTGCTATGAGTTCCGATTCCATTACGGAAATTGTGCGATTCATCAATGACGACCAGATCATAGTTGCCCCAGTTCAGGCGATCCAGGTCGAGGCCATTCGACTTTCCGCCGCTTCTGGACAGGTCTGTATGGAACAGGACATCATAATTCAGCCGATCCGATGCAATCGGGTTGTTCACATAGTTGTCCTTATAGGTATTCCAGTTTTCCGCCAGCTTTTTGGGACACAGCACCAGAACCGACTTGTTTCGATTCTCATAATACTTTACGACTGCCAGTGCGGTAAAGGTCTTGCCAAGGCCAACACTGTCCGCAAGGATGCAGCCGTTGTACTTTTCCAGCTTATTGATGATAGCAAGCACCGCATCCTTCTGGAAGTCGTACAGCAGACTCCAGATTTTGCTCTGCTTGAATCCGGTTGCCTCATTCGGCAGTTCGTCTTCCGAGATGTCGTCCAAAAACTCGCCGAACACATGATACAGCGTCATAAAGTAGATGAACTCCGGGGAATTTTCAGCATAAGCCGTGCTGATATTCTCCAGTACTACATCGGTGACATCCTGCATTTTGTCCCGGTCGTTCCACAGGGTATCGAACAACTTCATGTACTGCTGTGCGAACGGAGCCTCCATGCAGTTGACCATGTTGTAGCTGTTATTTCCGCGCTCACAGCCAATATCAACTGTCGTAAATCCGCCAATCGGCATATAGGCGGTCTGTGCTGCGCCGGAATCCACAGTCATAAAGCCAGCCATATTTTCACCGGTGGTGTTCGATTTGAACGTAGCCTTCCTTCTGATCCAGTCTGCACACTCCTTTGCGATGGCTCTCTGGGTCATCTCATTGCGCAGTTTGATTTCAAACTCTGTACCGTAAAGGCTCGTTTCACGAGAAATGCGGGGAATGTAGAACTCCCGCTTCTGCTTTTCAGCCTTTTCTTTCACAAACGTGGGCGACGTAAAGATAAATTTGAACTCGTCTATGGTCTCCAGCTGCTTCTTCAGCTCTTTGTAGGCATACATCGAAAAGCAGGCTGCCGCAATAGACACCCTGCTGCCTTTTTTAATCTCGACCCGCAGATCATCTCGAACGGTATTGGTGATGTTATCCAGAATTTTCATATCATCCACCGGTTTTATGCTTATCCGCATTCTTTTATAGCCTTGACTATGAAGGCGCTCTTACAAAACTTTATTTCTATTATACCACCCGCTTTTTCCCCTGTAAACGAAAAAGCTGACGGTGTGTAGCGTGCAGCATCCATCAGCTTTTCGTGACACAAAAAATCGGCACCCGCTTTTCAGCGAGTGCCGATTTTGTTACCCTATCATGCGCTTTGATTTTTGGCGTAAGTGGCGTAAGTTTGGCGTAAATCCGCTTTCGCGTGCTCCAAAAATCAAGGATTCATGCGGTTTTTAGGCAGTTATTAGTACATGCCGCCCATGTCACCGCCGGCGGGGGCTGCCGGTGCCGGGGGCTCCGGCAGGTCAGCGACCAGGCTTTCGGTGGTCAGAACCATAGCGGCAACGCTGGAAGCATTCTCCAGAGCGGAGCGGGTGACCTTGGTCGGGTCAACAATGCCGGCTTCGATCATATCGTCAACATATTCTTCCTTCTGGGCGTCATAGCCGTAGTTGGGCTTGCCGGCCTGCAGAATGTTGTTGATGATAACGCTGCCTTCCAGGCCAGCGTTTGCGGCGATCTGGCGCAGAGGAGCTTCCAGAGCCTTGCGGACGATCTTAGCGCCAGTGCGCTCATCGCCTTCCAGCTCGCTGACCAGCTTATCAACAGCGGGGATAGCGTTGATGGTAGCGGTGCCGCCGCCAGCAACGATGCCCTCTTCAACAGCAGCCTTGGTTGCGTTCAGGGCGTCCTCGATGCGGAGCTTCTTATCCTTCATCTCAACTTCGGTAGCAGCGCCGACCTTGATGACAGCTACGCCGCCAGCCAGCTTGGCCAGGCGTTCCTGCAGCTTTTCACGGTCAAAGTCAGAGGTAGCGGAAGCGATCTGGGAACGGATCTGGGCAACGCGGTCAGCAATGGCCTGCTTATCGCCAGCGCCACCGACGATGGTGGTGTTCTCCTTGCCAACCTTGACCTGGCGGGCGCTGCCCAGCAGCTGGATGGTAGCGTCCTTGAGCTCATAGCCCAGGTCGCTGCTGATGACGGTGCCGCCGGTCAGGATGGCGATATCCTGCAGCATTTCCTTGCGGCGGTCGCCAAAGCCGGGAGCCTTGACAGCAACCACATTCAGGCCGCCGCGCAGACGGTTGATGATGAGGTTGGACAGTGCGTCGCCCTCAACATCCTCAGCGATGATGAGCAGCTTGCGGCCGGACTGGATCACGGACTCCAGCAGAGGAACGATATCCTGGAACACGCTGATCTTTTTATCGGTGATCAGCACGCTGCAGTCCTCGTAAACGGTTTCCATCTTCTCGGTATCGGTGACCATGTACGGGGTAACGTAGCCACGGTCAAACTGCATGCCTTCCACTACCTCGGTGTAGGTTTCAGCAGTGGTCTTGTTCTCCTCAATGGTGATCACGCCGTCAGCAGTAACCTTTTCCATAGCGTCAGCGATCAGCTGGCCGATCTGTGCATCACCGGCAGAAACGGTACCGACACGGGCGATATCCTTGCTGCCGTTGACTTTCTGGCTGTGTGCCTTGACGGCCTCAACAGCGGTGTTGACAGCCTTCTGGATGCCGCGCTTGATGTCCATCGGGTTTGCACCGGCGGTAACGTTCTTCATGCCCTCGGTAACAAGAGCCTGTGCCAGAACGGTAGCGGTGGTGGTGCCGTCGCCGGCAGCATCATTGGTCTTGGTGGCAACTTCACGCACGAGCTGTGCACCCATGTTCTCGAAAGCGTCTTTCAGCTCAATTTCCTTTGCGATGGTAACGCCATCGTTGGTGATGACCGGGCTGCCGAACTTCTTGCCCAGAACAACGTTGCGGCCTTTGGGGCCCAGGGTGATCTTAACGGTATCAGCCAGCTGGTCAATGCCGGCGCAAAGAGCCTTGCGGGCGTCTTCGCCCTGCTTAATCTGTTTTGCCATAAATCAGCATCTCCTTTTATCAGTAAGAACAGTTAAAGTTTACTCAACGATTGCCAGGATATCGCTCTGGCGGACAATGGTGCATTCCTCGCCGTCAACCTTGACTTCGGTGCCGGAGTACTTGCTGGTGAGGACCTTATCGCCAACCTTGACGATCATCTCAACGTCTTTGCCATCGACATTGCCGCCGGGGCCGACTGCGATAACTTCAGCAACCTGCGGCTTTTCCTTGGCGGAACCGGTCAGGATCAGGCCGCCCTTGGAGGTTTCTTCTTCTTCAACGAGTTTGATCACAACGCGATCAGCAAGAGGTTTGATTTTCATGATGAAATATCCTCCTATAATTAAAGTTTCTTTGAAACATTTTGTTTAGCACTCTTTTCTCCTGAGTGCTAAATCTATTATAGCGTTCCTTTGCCAAAAATCAACCCCTTGAAGTATAAAATTTTTGTGAACAGTGTTTTTTGTCGTTTATTCGTTGTAATTTATTAGCGTTCCGGGCTGTTTTCTATCTGTTTTTTGGTCTTGGCTGGCAGACTGCCCGGCTGAATGGTACACTGGCACTGCAAATAAAGGCGTGCTTTGGTGGGGATCAGCCTTCGCCGGGGCGGTGCCAGTGCAGGGTAAGCTCCGCCCGCAGCGCCCCCTGCGTGCTGCCATAACGGTTTTGCAGCCAGAAACACAGGTCGAGCGGGTCGGCATCCGGGCCGTTTATTCCGTACAGTGCCGTTATCAAACCGTCAAATTCCCGGTTGGCGGCTGCGGCAAATGCCACCTGCAGTTCGGCATCCGGGCGGGCGGTGGGAGTCAGGTCTTTCAGTTCCACATCCCGCAGGGTCAGGTTTACCCGCACGCTGCCGGGGGCCAGTACCTGCACATCGGCGGCGGCTTTGGCGGCAAGGTGCAGGTCATCCGGCAACGTGCAGTCCAACCGATGGGCCTGGCCGCACAGAATAGCCGCCAGCTGGGCAGCCAACGGGCTTTGCGTCTGGCGGGCTGTATTGGCAGCGGTATCATAAAACAGCATGGCGTATTCCCCGCCCGCACTGACGGGCACAGCGGCGGTTTCGGCGTTATCAAACAGGGTTTGCAGGCCGCAGTGCAGCTGCTGCTTTTCTTCCAGAGCTTTCAAGTTCTCGTACAGGGTCGGCGTTTGGTCCTGGATGGGCATCTGCACGGCAGGATCCAGCACAAACACGGCGATTTCCGGCGCGGGGCGGGCGGTGCTTTGCAACAGCTGAGCGATTTCTTCTGCCAGCGGCCAGCTGCACCCGGCAGGCAGAACGGCAAGGTCCATCAGGCCGTAAAACGGCTGGCCGTTCATGGTTTGGGCGGCGGCATTCCAGGCGGCAGCACAGGTAGCGCCGCTGCCGGTAAAGCTTTTGCAGGCGGCGGAATCCTCGCTTTGCTGGTCACTGGTCAAAAGCGTGACCGTGTAGCCGGCCTCCTGCGCGGTAAAAAACACCGCCCGCACAATTTCCCTGTGGGAAAGCAGCTGCCCGCCGCAGCCCGCCAACAGGCAGCCCAGCAGCACCGCCGCCATCAGGCGGGATGTTTTATGCATGATACCAGCCATTGGCAGCCTCCTGTTACCATCACAACCGCAGCGAAGCCCCAGCAGACGGCACTGCGCCAATAAAATGCCTGTTCCAGCGGCACGGTGCGCAGCACAGCACACAACAGAGCCATGCCGCCAAAGTACAGCGGGTAACGGTCCAGCCCGGCGGCAGCGCTGCCCGCCCCGGCGCGGCCACCCCACAGTTCCACCATGGCATACAGGTACAGTGCCAGCCGCACCGTGACTACCATGCACCACAGCAAAATTTGCAGCCATTCCAGCCGGTTAAAAATTGAAAGCGCCCCGCACTGTGCAGCCCCCTGCACCGGGGTTTGGCGGGTGGGCATGGCCGCGCCAAAAAACAGCTCCAGCAGCAGGTGGACCGCGGCATCAAAGCCCAGTGCTGACGCGGCAAATGTTACTGCCTTGCGGCAGCGCTGGCCGGGCTGCGGAGGCCAAAGGGCAAACAGCAGATATTCCGGCGGGAGTGCCAGCTGAGAAACAAACGCCGCCTGCCAGTCCTGCCCTGTCAGCGGTGCCGCATGCAGGTTGGGTACACGCAGGCGCGGCGCGACCGAGAGTACCATGATTGCCATACACGCGGCACCGAACACCAACAAGGCGTTGGCCGTCTGGCGCAGGGCGGGCTCCCGCCGGAGGTAGATGACCGGTGCCAGCACGACAAAACAGGTGCCCGCCAGCCCCAGTGTACCGGGGTACACGCTGCCAAACAGGGCGTGCAGGCGCAGAATTTCCAATGCTGAACTGATTGCCAGCAAAACACAGAGAACTTTTTGCAGCAGGGCGTTTTCCTGCCAGCTGGTCGACACTAACAGAAGCACAGCGGCCAGCACCGCTGCGCTGGCGGGCAGAGCCAGCAGCCCTGCCCGCGCCCAATAACCGGTGTGCAGCCGCAGCAGCGTATCGGCCAGAATACTGAGGAGCAGCACGGGGTAAAAATCCACATTACTCTTTTGCATGGCGCGGCAGCACCTCCCCTTTTTGTGCCAGGCGGGACCAGATGGCCCGCACAAAACCATCCCGCAAGGCTGCCTTGCCCGGCGGCATGAGCGGGTAAAGATAATCATAACCGAACGGGTCGCTGCCGCAGGCCATGGCCAGAATCAGCAGCGCCCCGCAGGCCAGCCCCGGCACACCGAACAGTCCTGCCAGCAGTATGACCGCAAAGCGGAACAGAATCGACTGTTCATACAGCGCCGGGACTGCCAGGGTGGCGATGGTGGCCGCCGCGGCCATGGTGAGCACCGGCACGCTGATGATGCCCGCCGAGACAGCGGTTTCGCCAATGATGAGCGCCCCCACAAGGCTGACGGTGTGGCTGATGGATTTGGGGGCGCGCAGCCCGGCTTCACGCACAATTTCCAGCAGCAGGGTCACGGCCAGCATTTCCGGCATGGGCGGTAGCGGCGTTGAGGCTTCGCCCTGGGCCAGTTTGGCCAGCAGGTGCACGGGGATCAGCTCCGGCGCAAAGCTGACCGCCATGACATACAGCCCCGGCCCAAACACCGCCAGCAAAAACGCCAGATATTTGAGCAGGCGGATGAGACCGGCAAACACTGCGCCGGAAGAATAATCGTCCAGGCATTCAAAGTGCTCGGCAAAAAAGCTGGGCACCACCATGGCAAGCGGGCTGCCGGATACAAGGATAACGATTTTGCCCTCACAGATGCGGGCGCAGGCGGTGGCCGGGCGCTCGGTATAGGCTGCCGCGGGGAAAAGGTTGAGCTTGTCCTGCTTGAGGAACGAGGCAAAATAGGTGCTGTCCAGCAGGACGGGGATTTGTACCCCGGCCAGCCGCTGTTTGAGGTTTTGCACCACATCCGCCGGGGCCAGGGCGGTATCATAACAAATGGCGTACTCGGTTTTGGCACGGGTGTTGGCGGTGCAGATCTCCGCCGTAAAGCTGCCGGTGCGGAACTGGCGGCGCAGCTGGGAAATGTTATTGCGCAGGTGCTCGGTAAAGGCATCCTGCGGGCCGCGCATGTTGCCTTCCCCGCTGGGGTTGGTCACGCTGCGGCCCGGCATATCCTGGGTGGAAAACGCCAGCGCCTGGCCGCTGCCCTCCACCAGCAGCACGGCCATGCCGCCGGCGAGGGCTTCCACCAGCTGGGTACGGGTGGTGATGGGGGTTTGCTCTGTGGGTAGGCAGCTTTGCTCTGCCAGGTACTGCACCAGCTGCGGCCCGGCCTTGCAGCCCGGCACGCCTTGACCCAGTGCGTGCAGCACCATGATGCAGAGTTTTTCCGGCGAGGAAAGCCCCGCAAACATGGCGATGCAGCAGCGGCAGCCGCAAATCGTAAAGCTTTTGGTATAGAAATCCGATGAGCCGCCAAACATAGTTTGCAGAAACGCCTGATTTTCAGCAAGGGCCTGCCCCAGCGGCTGGTTATCCGCAGTTGTCATGTAATCACCTTCCCTTGCTGTTCAGTGTGACCCAAAAGCGGCAGGGATAAACGCAGGAGGTGTTTTTATGCTTGCATCGGTTTTGCATACCGTAATTATTTATGCTGTGGTTATTTTTGCTATGCGGCTGATGGGCAAGCGGCAGCTGGGGGAATTGCAGCCATCCGAGCTGGTAACAACGTTCATGATTTCCAATGTTGCCTCCATCTGCATTGATGAGCCGGATCTGCCGCTGCTTTCCAGCCTGGTGCCGATTTTATTGATTGCGGCGCTGGAAATATTGAACTCAACCGCCGCCTATTACCTGCCCGGCTATGCGGCGCTGCTGTTTGGGAGACCGGTGACGGTAATCCAGGATGGGCAGATCCGGCAGGATGCACTGCGGCATCTGCGCATGACGCCGGGCGATCTGATGGAAGCGCTGCGCGGCAAGGATATTTTTGACCCGCGGCAGGTAGTATGGGGTGTGGTGGAACCCAACGGGAGCATCAGCGCCGCGCAAAAAGTGGCGGACGACAGCCCGCTGCTGCCGCTGTTGGTAGACCAGGAAGTTTACCCCGAAAATCTGGCCCAGCTGGGGCGCAATGAAGCCTGGCTGGATACCGACCTTGCCAGGCGCGGGATGCGGCGGGCAGAGGTATTGGCTTACCTTGGCAATAAGGAAAGCTGCGTTGTGATACAAAAAAAGACCGCCCAGAACGGGCGGTCTGAAAAACCGGAAAGTACAGGTGGTTTTTGAATGAAGCGCAACTGGTATGCCATCGCCATTCTGGTTCTGCTGGCGGCGGTGCTGCTTGGCTGCAAACAGTATGTAAGCGCCACTGCGGGCAGCCTGCGCGCCCAGGTGCAAAGCGCTTATGCGCAGACACTGACACAGCAGTACCCGCAGGCGCAGCAGGCTTTCCGGCAGGCCGCGCACAGTGCAAGGCAGGCCAGCAAAAAGCTGGGGCTGCTGGTGCGCCGCAACGCGCTGGATCGCATGAACGAAACCATGGCGGTTTTGCCGCAGTATGCCAACCCGGAAAACCAGGCCGACCTTGCGGTGGAAGCTGCACGGGTGCTGGCGCAGATTGACCAGCTGGAACAGTGCTTTACGGGCACATTTTAGCCCTGCATGCCGCCGTTTTTGGCGCGGGAATCCAGCATGTCTTTCAGCTCATCCATAAAGGTGTTGACATCGCTGAACTGGCGGTAGACGGAAGCAAAGCGCACATAGGCAACGTCGTCCATCTTTTTCAGCTGCTCCATGGCAAGGTCCCCAATATAGACAGAGGTCACTTCCCTGTCGTAAGAGTTCAGCAGCACCTGTTCAATGCGGCTGACGGCGGCATCCAGCTGCTCATAGCTGACAGGGCGCTTTTCGCAGGCGCGCAGCATGCCGTTGAGCAGTTTCTGGCGGTCGAACACTTCACGCGAACGGTCTTTTTTGATGACCATCAGGGGCACAGTTTCCACGATCTCATAGGTGGTAAAGCGTTTTTTGCAGGAAAGGCACTCGCGGCGGCGGCGGATCTTTTCGCCGTCCTCCGTGGGGCGCGAATCAATTACCTTGGATTCATCGGCACCGCAGTACGGGCAACGCATAGCAAAGTTCCTCCTGGTTTACGCTTTCTTGGGGGCGGGGGCAGCCTTGCGGGTCTTATAGCTGACCCACAGCTGGGTTGCAATACACATGGTGCTGTAAACACCGCTGACCATACCAAACAGCAGCGGCACCGCAAAGGTGAAGATGCTGTCCAGCTTGAAGATGATGGACACCACGCAGACGATTGCCAGTGCAATGCAGGTGGTGATACTGGTCATCATGGAACGGCCAAAGCTCTGGTTGATGGACAGGTTGACCAGCTCCGGCAGGGACATCTTTTTGCCGTAAAGGCCGGTGTTCTCGCGGATACGGTCATAGATAACAACGGTATCGTTGATGGAGTAGCCCAGAATGGTAAGCATAGCTGCAATAAAGTTGCCGTTGAGGGGAATGCGCAGCAAAACAAAGACGCCGTACACAACAAACATATCGTGCAGCAAAGCAACGATTGCCATGGCACCGGCGGACCAGCCGCCAATGCGGCGGAAACGCACGGCAACGTACAGCAAAATCAGCACGCAGGCAGCCACAACAGCCACAACGCTCTTGGCCAGGAACTCGTTGCCGATGGTGGGGTTGACGTTGCTGACTTCCTGCTGGACAAACTGGTTGTCCGGGTAGGTGGTGTTCAGGGTTTCGATCATGCTATCCAGCTGCTCGGTGGAAAGGGTCTCGCTGCCGGGCAGGTTGATGGTCAGGGTCTGTGCACCGGAAACATCAGTGCCGGTCTGTACGGTCAGGTTGCTCTGGCCCAGCTCGGCGGCTACCGTCTGCTTGACATTGTTCAGGTCAACATCGCCCTGGTAGCCAACGGTAACCATAGCGCCACCCTTGAACTCGATATCCATGGTAACGCCGAAGACAAAGCTGAACACCAGCACCACGGCAACCAGAACGCCGGAGAATGTGTAGAACTTCTTGCGGTTGCCGACAAAGTTGATGTTGGGGCACTTGTAAGTCTTTTTGCCATCCTTGGAACCGCCATACAGAACGGGGTTGCGGAACACCTTGCAGCGGGATGCACCACGGATCATAATGCGGGTTGCAAACACGCCAAAGACAAAGTTGAGCAGAACACTGGTGAGCAGCGTGAAGCCGAAAGAGTAGATGCTGCCAGCCGTGGAAGGACCAAACATGAAGAAGATGGGGTTGAACACCTTGCCCCAGAAGCCATCGGTGGGGCCAAAAGCACCCATCAGCAGGGCTGCAACGATGACGATGGTCACGTTGCCGTCAATGATGGGGGTCAGGCCCATCTTGAAGCCGCTGGCGATAGCGCCATCCAGCGTTTTGCCGTTGCCAAGCTCTTCTTTGATGCGCTCAGCGGTGATAACGTTGGCGTCAACGCCCATACCGATACCAAGGATGATACCGGCGATACCGGGCAGGGTCAGCGTGGAGCCATTGAACACGGTGAAGTAACCGGAAACAAATGCCAGCGTGGCGACAACCTGGCCAAACAGAGAGATGACCGCAATGGTACCGGGCAGACGGTAACGCACGATCATGAGCAGAGCCACAAAGGCAAAGGCAATGATGCCGGCCAGCACCATCACATCCAGGCTCTTAGCTCCCAGGGTGGGGCTGATGGTGGAGAAGCTTTCGGCCGAGAGGGCAAAAGGCAGAGAACCGGAGTTAATCTGGTTTGCCAGCGCGGTGACCTGGTCCTGGGTGAAAGAACCTTCGATCACAGCGTTGCCATCCGTGATGGCAGTCTTGACGGTAGCGGTGGAGATGTTCTCGCCGTCCAGCCAGATGGAGATGGTGCCGTTGGACTGGGCTGCCAGCTCGGTGGTGGCCTCAGCAAACTTTTTGGCACCGTCAGCACTGAACTGCAGCTGAACAACATAACCGTTTTCCTGGTTGTAGCCTGCGGTTGCGGACGTCACATCGTCACCGCTCAGGATCTCTTCGCCGTCGGCAGTAGAGCCCTTGCGGAACACCATCTCGGCGGTGGTGCCGATCTCGTCAATGGCGGTCTGGGGATTAAAGTCGGTTTCGCCGGTTTTCCAGGGGAAACGGACGATGATGCGGTCCTTGTTATAGTCCACATAATCCTCATAGTCGGTAATGCCAAGGCCGACCAGACGGTCTTCGATGACGGTTTTGGCCGCGGTCATCTGGTCATCGGTGGCTTCCACACCGTCAGCCGGCATGAACGTCACGTCCACGCCGCCGCGGATGTCGATACCGAAGCGGATATCCTCCGCGCCCTTGATGTAGACGTTCTTGGTATCGCCGTATGTGTAGCTCACGCCGAACAGGGCGGTAAACGAGAACACGACGATCAGCAGCGCCGTGACAATCAGATGCCACGACTTCCCTCTCTTATTCATATGTACCTCCAAACATTGCCCGCGCACCGGCACGGGCGGGGTTTTATTACCGGCGTATGCGCGTTGCCGCACACCGCCATGCAGGGAAGCAGCCGCCTGCCGGAAAGCAGACGGCTTTTTCCCTTTTTACAGGCGCACCCGGCCGGGAAAACCGGGCGTACCTGTTTTAACTATGCAGGATGGCTGCTTATTTTATTCTGCCAGCAGCTTTTCGACCACAGCCAGGCGCACGCAGACGGTGAGCAGCATGGATGCGGTTTCTACCTCAGACAGGCTGGGGTAAGTGGGGGCAATGCGCAGGTGGGAATCCTGCGGGTCAATGCCATAAGGGAACGCTGCGCCGGCGCCGGTCAGGGTCAGGCCACAGTCCTTGCAGAGCTGGGCCACACGCTTGGCACAGCCGGGCATGACATACAGGCTGATGAAGTATCCGCCTTTGGGATTGGTCCAGTGGGCGATATCGCCGCAGGGGGTCAGCTCATGGGCAAAGGTGGTTTTGACTGCGTCAAAGCAGGGCACCAGGCGGCGGCGATGCTTGGCCATATGCTGCAGCACGCCGTCCTTGTTCTTCAGGAAGCGGACATGGCGCAGCTGGTTCATCTTGTCATAGCTGATGATCATGACAGAGAAGCGCCTGCAGATATAAGCCAAAGATTTTTCACTGCATGCCAGGGCAGAAACACCAGCGCCGGGGAAGGTGATCTTGCTGGTAGAGGTGAACATGAAAACGCGGTCCTCGGTGCCATACTGCTTGCTTTCATTCAGCAGCACCGGGGTCTCGATGATTTCATCGGTCAGGTGGTGGACAATGTAAGCTTCGTCCCAGAAAATCTTGAAATCCGGGGCAGCGGTCTTCATGGATGCAAAGCGGCGGATGGTTTCATCGCTGTAGACATAGCCATCGGGGTTGGAGTACTGCGGTACGCACCAGATGCCCTTGATGGTGTCGTCTTCGGCAACCAGCTTTTCCACCATATCCATATCGGGGCCGTCCGGCGTCATGGGGATCGTGATCAGCTCAAAGCCAAACTCCTCGGTGATTTTGAAATGGCGGTCATAGCCGGGGGCCGGGCAGAGGAACTTGCGGTGCTCCACCTGGGACCACGGGCAGGGGGATTCCGGGAAGCCAAAGGTATGACCCATGCTGATAAGGTTGTACATCAGCTGCAAGCTGGAGTTGCCGCCCACAAAAACCTCGCTGGACTTAACGCCCATCACATCGGCAAACAGGGTGCGGGCTTCTTCCAAACCTTCCAAGTTGCCATAATTGCGGGCATCATAGCCATTCTCGGTGGTATAGTCACTCATTTTCAGCAGATCCATGGCCAGGTCCATCTGATGAGGGCCTGGTTTACCGCGGGCCATGTTGAGCTTAAGGCCCTTGGCCTTGAACTCGGCATAGGATTGTTCCAGCGCAGCCTTTTCTGCACGGAGCTGGTCTTTGGACATTTCAAAATAATTTGCCATAATCATTTCCCCTTAGATCGTGGGCTGCCATGGTGCTGCACGCGCACAGGGCAGGTCCAAGTACGTTTCCCTCTTGTGTCCGCTTGTATGCACAGAGCATACAGTTTTCAGACATACATATTAGTATAAACGAAACGGCCACAATATACAAGCAGTTTTGAAATTTTTCCCACAAAAAGCAGGCGGTTTTTGGCCCAAAAGCAGGTAAAGAAGAATGGATAACCAGCCACAGATTTCTATATTGACCTTTCAGCGTGGACATGTTACACTTTTGTTGTAATAAGTTGTACGCATATTTATTCATGAGCTCAACTTTTGTCCGGCCGGGCAGCACAACTGGAGTATGGTTATGGAACAGCATGTCACCTTCCGGCGCGTGGCCGGTATGCTGGTGGGCATTGTGATCATCAGCCTTGGTGTTGCCCTTTTCAAGTTTGCCCATCTGGGCAACGACCCTTTCAACGCGCTCAACATCCGCTCTGCGGAGCTTGCCGGGCTGACCCTTGGCGTACAGAACCTGATTTATAACGCGGTATTTTTCACGATGCAGATGATTTGGGGCCGCAGATATGTCGGCTTTGGCACCGTTGCGAATGCCGTTTGCTGTGGGTTTATCATCACGTTTTTCTATGATTTCCTCACTGCGCATTTTGCACAGGCCGCTACCCTGCCCGCACAGCTGGCGTGGGTGGCTGCAGCGGTGGTGTGCACCTCACTTGGCATTTCGCTGCACCAGACCTCCGATTTGGGGGTTGCCCCGTATGATTACCTGGCGCTGGGCCTGCGGGACCACACGCCACTCCCCTATTTCTGCTGCCGCCTTTTTACGGATACGCTGTGCGCATTGCTGGCTTTTTTGCTGGGCGGGCTGCTGGGGCTGGGCACCCTGATCTGTGCGTTCTGCCTGGGACCGCTGATCCAGTTTTTCAACACCCATGTTTCCGAAAACGTGTTGCAATATGTTCCAACCGGGCAGCAGGCATAATATTTACCAGCGGCGCAATTATAATTTTGCAGCGGCGGCAGCTTTGGCTTGCCGCTGCTTTTGGTTGTTTAATGGCATTTTATCCAAATTTGGTGTAAGATATAAGAAAACATAGATTTAGGAGCGTAACAAAACAAGATGGCACAACAAAACAAAAGCAATTCCCTGACCGAAGGCAGTGTAGCGCGCGGCATGCTGCTGTTTGCGATCCCTATTTTTATCAGCAATTTGTTCCAGCAGCTGTACAACGCGGCAGACTCGCTGATTGTGGGCAACTTTTTGGGCGGCGAGGCGCTGGCGGCAGTTGGTTCTTCCGGCAGCCTGATTTTCCTCTTGACCGGCTTTGTGAACGGCGTAGCGCTGGGTGCCGGTGTGCTGATTGCCCGCTACTTTGGCGCAAAGGACTGGGAGAGCCTGGAAAAAGCCATCCACACCACGGTGGCGCTGGGCCTGGCCGCCGGGGCGGTGCTGACGGTTGTGGGCGTGATTTTGACCCCACAGATCCTGCACTGGATGGGCACGCCGGAGGATGTTATCGGCAACTCGGTCGCCTACTTCCGCACCTACTTTTTTGGTTCCATTGCAGTGGTCATGTACAATGTGGGTGCCAGCATTCTGCAATCGGTCGGCAACAGCCGCAGTCCTATGAAGTACCTGATTACAGCATCGCTCATTAACATTGTGCTGGACCTACTGTTTATCGGCGTACTGGGGTACGGCGTGGCTGCGGCCGCATTTGCCACGATTATCTCCCAGTCAGTCAGTGCCATTCTGGCATTCTCCAAGCTGATGCGCAGCAAGGAAGCCTGGGCTGTGAGCTGGCGCAAGGTTCGGTTTGACGGCCCCATGCTGCATGGCGTTATTTTGCAGGGCCTGCCCTCCGGCATCCAGAACTCGGTCATCTCGCTGGCAAATGTTATTGTGCAGGCAAACATCAACTCGTTTGGCGCACTGGCCATGGCCGGGTGCGGCTCTTACAGCAAGGTGGAAGGTTTTGCTTTCCTGCCGGTCACCTGCTTTTCGATGGCACTGGCCACTTTTGTCAGCCAGAATGTGGGCGCGGGCAAACCTGACCGCGTGCACAAGGGTATGCGTTTTGGCGTGATTTGTTCGATTACGCTGGCCGAGTGCGTCGGCATTGCGGTTTACCTGCTGGCGCCTTGGCTGATTGGTGCGTTCAGCAGCGAGGCCGATGTGGTCGCCTTTGGCGTGCGGCAGGCACACACCATTGCGCTGTTTTACTTTTTGCTTGCGTTCAGCCACTGCTGCGCCGGCATCCTGCGCGGATTGGGCCGCCCCATTGTGCCCATGGCCGTTATGCTGGCGGTCTGGTGCGCATTGCGCATTACTTACATTACGATAACACTGCACTTTATCCATGATATCGGGGTCATCTTCTGGGCATACCCTCTGACCTGGAGCATCTCTTCTTATCTGCGCTTTTGGCTTGGCATCTGCCGCACCTCGCTCGCCGTATCGGCACTTAGAATTATGCGGTATTGCCATAAAATAGCGGGACACTGCCACATGAAGTGAGCTGCTTTGCCGTTCACCGCAAATAAACCATTCGCTTTTTTACACTCTGGGCGGCAGGGCTTTGCGGATTGACAATTCCCCCGTTTTGCGTTACAATACCATACAGTTAGCCGCCGTGGCGGAACTGGCAGACGCAAGGGACTTAAAATCCCTCGGTGGAAACATCGTACCGGTTCGATCCCGGTCGGCGGCACTGGCTGAGCCTTACTGGATTTTCCGGTAAGGCTCTTCTTTTTTTGTGGGGTTCCCCTTTGCATAACCGCTGCAGCCACGGCCAACACTGATTGGAAAGCGGCAGGCGGGGCCGGCTCGCATTTGTTATGCCTAACCGCCATTTCTGTGGTCACCGAACGCCAAAAATCGCCCGATTCGTCCATTTTTGGTGCAAAATTGCAGGATTTGTACCAGTTTTTGCGGTTTGCCCTTGACGCAAAGAAATTGTTGGAATATAATAAGCACCGTTAATCCTAGAGTTTTTATAGGATATGAAAATAACAAAGGTGCCCGGCACACCGCCGCCTGCCTGCTTTGCGCTGCAAACGGATGGCTGCACCGGACGCCGAACCAAGCTGCGGGTTTGCCTGCGGCTTTTTGAAATACAAACGCTCACCTTATTATAAAGCGAGCAGGAGGCAGTTTTTATGGCAGAGCAAGTTTTGAACGTAACCGGTCTGGCCGCACGCGTGGAAGACAAACAGCTGTTGCACGGCGTGGATCTTACCATCAACAAGGGCGAAACCCATGTGCTGATGGGCCCCAACGGCGCAGGCAAATCCACCCTGGGCTATGTTTTGATGGGTGCCCCCAAATATACCGTGACCGGTGGCCAGATCCTGTTCAAGGGCGAGGATATCACCCATGAATCCACCGATAAGCGCGCCAAGGCTGGCATGTTCCTTTCTTTCCAGGAGCCGCTGGAAGTTCCCGGCCTGACGCTGGAAGGCTTTATCCGCAGCGCATTGCAGCAGAAGGTCGGACATGTGCGTTACTATGACTTCAAGAAAGAGCTGGCCCGCTGCATGGACATTTTGCAGATGGATGCTTCTTACGCAGAGCGCAGCCTGAACGTTGGTTTTTCCGGCGGCGAAAAGAAAAAGGCCGAGATTTTGCAGCTGATGATGCTCAAGCCCTCCCTCGCCATTCTGGACGAGACGGACTCCGGCCTGGACGTTGACGCCGTGCGCCTGGTTTCCAAAGGCGTGGAAGAATACCAGAAAGACCACAACGGCGCTTTGCTGATCATCACCCACAGCACCCGCATTCTGGATGCGCTGTCTGTTGATTACACCCACGTGCTGGTCAACGGCAAGATTGCTGCAAACGGCGATGGCAGCCTGGTGGAAGAGATCAATGTGAACGGCTACGAGCGCTTTGAAAAGATGGCGGAGGCCTGAGAAATATATGGCAGAAGTAAACGAAGCAAAACGCGAAAAATCGCAGGTTGAGGACATTAACCGCAGCCTGTATGATTTCCGCTATGAGGAAAAAGACGCCTACAAGGTAGACGCTGGCCTGACCCCCGCCATTGTAGAGCAGATTTCCCGTGAGAAGAACGACCCCGACTGGATGTTGGAGCTGCGCTTGAAATCGCTGGAGATCTATAATAAGACCGGTATCCCGGAGTGGGGCCCGCCGATTGATGAGCTGAACATGGATGATATTATCACCTATGTGCGCCCCAACACCAAAATGAGCGCCAAGTGGAGCGAAGTGCCCACTGACATCAAGGATACCTTTGAAAAGCTGGGTATCCCCCAGGCCGAGCGCGACAGCCTGGCCGGTGTCGGCGCACAGTATGACTCCGAGCTGGTATATCATAACGTGAAAAAAGAGGTTGCAGAGCAGGGTGTTATTTACACCGACCTGGAAAGTGCCATGCACGGCCCTTATGCCGAGATGATCCGCACCCATTTCATGCACCTGGTTCCCCCCACGGATCACAAATTTGCCGCCCTGCACGGCGCGGTATGGTCTGGCGGTTCTTTTGTGTATGTTCCTCCGCATGTGCATGTGGAGATTCCCCTGCAGTCCTATTTCCGCCTGAACGCCCCCGGCGCTGGCCAGTTTGAGCACACGCTGATTATTGTGGACGAGGGTGCTTCGCTGCATTTCATCGAGGGCTGCTCTGCCCCCAAGTACAATGTGGCCAACCTGCACGCCGGCTGCGTGGAGCTGTTTGTGGGCAAGAACGCCAAGCTGCGGTATTCCACCATTGAGAACTGGTCCAAGAACATGTACAACCTGAACACCAAGCGCGCCATTGTGGAAGAGGGCGGCGTGATGGAATGGGTTTCCGGTTCTTTTGGCTCCCACACCTCTTACCTGTACCCCATGACCATCCTGAAGGGCAAGGGCTCCCGCATGGAGTTCACCGGCATAACCTTCGCCGGTCATGGCCAGAACCTGGATACCGGCGCCAAGGTTGTTCACACCGGCGCGGATACTTCCAGCTATATCAACACCAAGTCCATCTCCAAGGACGGCGGTATCAGCACCTTCCGCAGCGCGGTGGTCATTAACAAGGATGCCAAGAACAGCAAGGCTGCGGTTTCCTGCCAGTCTTTGATGCTGGACACCATCTCCCGTTCGGACACGATCCCCGCAATGGACGTGCGCACCCCCGATGCTGACGTGGGCCACGAAGCCCGCATTGGCCGCATCAGTGATGACGCCGTGTTCTACCTGATGAGCCGCGGCATCCCCGAAGAGGAAGCCCGCGCCATGATCGTGAGCGGCTTTGCGGATAATGTTTCCAAGGAGCTGCCGCTGGAATACGCAATGGAAATGAACAACCTGATCCGCCTTGAGATGAAGGGCAGCATTGGGTGAGCAAAGGAGTTGGGAGTATGGCAAATGAAACAATGACCGTCAACCGGCTTCCCGCTCTGACGTGGAACTGGCTGAAAATGAATGCAGCCCGGCTGGAAGCAAACGCTCCCGCCGTGGGTGCCGCCCCCAGCTTTGTGCAGACCGCACAGCTGGCCCGCAGCAGCGCTGCACAGGACTGGGCCATGGAGACCGGCATGGGCACCGACGTTGACCGTTTTCTGGCCAACAGCCCAGCAGAGTACCTGACCCTGGGCGAAAACGAAGTGATGGATGCCCCCGCGGTTATCACCTATACCTACCAGCCCGGCACCCCCGCCGGGGACCGGCTGTACCTGGAAGCCAAGGCTGGCAGCACCATGCAGGTGGCTGTGATCCTGCGCAATGAGACCGCTGGCGAGGGCCTGGCCGCTTTGCAGATCAAGATCAAGGCCGAGGCTGGCGCTGTGGTCAAGCTTTCGATGGTGCAGGTTCTGGATAATGGCTTTACCTGCCTGAGTGATATCGGCACCACCTGCGCAGACGGCGCAAGCTTTGAGCTGACCAAGCTGGAACTGGGTTCCGGCAAGCTGTATGCCGGTGCTGCCGCCGATCTGATCGGCAAAGGCAGCAACTTTACCGCCAGGATCGGCTACCTGGGCCAGGGCGAACAGCGCCTGGACATGAACTATGTAGCCCGCCACCGCGGCAAAAAGACCACCTGCGAGATGGATTCCACCGGCGTACTGGCCGGTAAGGCATTCAAGCTGTTCCGCGGCAGCATTGACCTGCTGCCCGGCGGTTCCGGCGCCAAGGGCCAGGAGCAGGAGAACGTTCTGCTGCTGGGCGACGGCGTGGTCAACCAGACCATTCCGCTGATTTTGTGTGGCGAGGAGGATGTGGAAGGCAACCACGGCGCAACCATCGGCCGCCTGGACGAAAAGATGCTGTTCTACCTCGCCAGCCGCGGCATTCCTGAAGAAGCTGCCCGCAGCCTGCTGGCCCGCGCCCGCATTGAGGCCGTAGTTGACCTGCTGCCGGAGGCACTGGCGGAAGAAGCACACAAATTCATGGAGGCGCACACCGATGAGCTTTGATTTTGTGGATTATAAAAAGGACTTTCCCCTGCTGATGCAGCAGGACGTCGCCTATCTGGACAGCGCCGCCACCGCGCAGCGCCCGGCCAGCGTTTTGCAGGCAGAGAAAGAATTTTACGAGCAGGCCAACGCCAACCCCCTGCGCGGCCTGTATGAACTGGGCGTGGAGGCGACTGACCGTTACGAGGCCGCCCGCGAGCGGGTACGCAAGTTCCTGAATGCACGCAGTGATGCCGAGATCATCTTTACCCGCAACACCACCGAAAGTATCAATCTGGTTGCTTACAGCTATGCGCTGAACAACATCCATGCCGGGGATGAGATCGTCATCACCATCATGGAGCACCACAGCAACATGCTGCCGTGGCAGATGGTTGCCCGCCAGACCGGTGCCAAGCTGGTTTACCTGGAATGTGAAAAAGACGGCAGCCTGCCGGATGAAAAGCTGGAAGCCGTCATCGGCCCCAAGGTAAAGCTGGCCGCCATTGGCCATGTTTCCAACGTGCTGGGCTGCGTAAACCCGGTAGAGAAAGTGATCGAGCTGGTACACCGCAACGGCGGTGTTGTGCTGGTAGATGCCGCCCAGAGTGCCCCCCACATGAAAGTGGATGTGCAGGCTCTGGATGCTGATTTTGTTGCATTCTCCGGCCACAAGCTGATGGCCCCCATGGGTATTGGCGTTTTGTATGGCAAGGAGAAGCTGCTGGATGCCATGCCGCCGTTTTTGACCGGCGGCGAGATGATTGATTCCGTCACCCGCGATGGCGCTGTGTATGCCGAGCTGCCCCACAAATTTGAGGCCGGCACCGTGAATGCAGGCGGCGCGGTTGCGCTGGCTGCGGCGATTGATTACCTGGAATCCGTTGGGCTGGAAAATGTCCACGCCCAGGAGCAGGCCCTGACCCGCTATGCCTATGAAGGCATGAAGAAGATCCCCGGTGTGAATATTCTGGGCAGCGATGACCCGGACAAGCACTGCGGCATTTTGAGCTTTACGGTGGACGGTGTGCACCCGCACGACATTGCCACCATTCTGGACAGCTGCCATGTGGACGTGCGTGCCGGGCACCACTGTGCACAGCCGCTGTTGGCTTATCTGGGTGTGCGTTCCTGCGCACGCGCCAGCCTTGCATTTTATAACACCACCGCTGACATTGACCGCTTTCTGGCGGCGCTGGGCGGCGTAAGAAAGGAAATGGGTTATGCCGAGTAGTACGTTTTATAATGAGGTGCTGACCGACCACAACCTCTACCCCGCCCATAAAAAGCCGCTGCCCGGCGCCAACATGACGCTGGAGGGTGTGAACCCCAGCTGCGGCGATGACATTATTTTGCAGCTGAAAGTAGAAAACGGCAAGATTGAGGACGGCAGCTTTGTTGGTGACGGCTGCGCGATCTCCCAGGCTTCGGCAGATATCATGCTGGACATGATCATTGGCCGCAGCGTGGATGAAGCCAAAGACCTGGCCGAGACCTTTTTGAAGATGATTAAGGGCGAAGCTACCGATGCCGACATTGAAAAGTTGGAAGAAGCCGGTGCGCTGCAGGATATCTCCCACATGCCGGCCCGCGTAAAGTGCGCAGTGCTGGGCTGGCACACCATGGAAAAGCTGCTGGATCACAAGGACGAGCAGTGATTCCTGGTGGAGGGCTGATTCTTTCACGTTGGCCCTGAAAGTGATTTTATAAAATAAAGCCAGGCGTGTTTTGCAAAGTCGATTGCTTTGCAGGGCACGCCTGGTTTATTTTTTGCTCTTTTATTTGTTTTATTGCGGTTGGATAAACGCATCTGCGAACGCTTTATCCACGGCGGGAAAAGAGAGCCGGGAGCGTTTTGTACCAGATGTTTGCAATGCCGTTCAGGATGGCACACACCGGGGCGCTGGCGCACAGGGCCACCACCGCGGGGATGATAAAGCACAGCCAGGTAATAACGGCAGGCAGACCGTGGGAAGCACAGGCTTCGTAACAGCCAAGTTGAACCAGAAGCGCGTACAGCGGCATGTGCAGGATGTAGATGGGCAGGGTTCGCTGGCCCAGGCTGGCAAGCGGCTTGATGAGCCCCAGAATGGGGGTGATGGCCAGCACGGTGCCAAAGCCCAGCAGGTAGAACACTGCGCGGTCCTGCATCAGGTAGCCGCCCACCGCATAGGCGTCGGACTGGAAGATGCGGGCTCCCTCATACACCGGGGTTTCGGCGGTGACGATGCGCTGGACGGTTACGGTATAAAACACCACGATGGCCGCCGCCAGCGGGCCCCAGGCATACCAGCGCTTTTGCCAGCTGCGGAACGGCTCCGCAAACAGCACACCGAACGCAAAGAACGGAAAAAAGGAAAACACACGGCCCAGATCAAACGGCCAGTTGACACAGCCGCCCAACAGACCTATGGCAATGGCCGCGGCCATCCCTACGGTGCTGGCCAGCAGGCCGCGCCGCTGGATGGCGCGCAGCAAAGGCACGGTGAGCATCCAGAACATGAGGGCGTACAGATACCACATGTGCCGCCATGGCAGCAGTACATTTTGCAGCCAGCCGCCCTGATCCACAATGTTATCTTTCAGGGCAGCCGCACGGAACGCCGTGATGCCCGCCTGGCTGATAAGGTAGAGCCATAGCTGCTGCGTGACCAGCTTGCGCAGGCTGAACTTAGCCACCAGGCCGCTGGCTGTGCAAAAAATTGCCATATGGAACAGGTAAATGCAGGTAAACAGCGCGTTGATGCCCGGCGCGGTACCACGGTGATACTCGATAAAATGGCCAATGACAACGCACAGGATGCCAAAGCCTTTCATAGCGTCCACATAGGGTTGGCGCTGGGCGGCAGTTTTCTTGTTTGGCAAAGGTCGGCTCCTTTCTTGAAACGGCGCTGGCGTGGTTTATGGGTTCCAGTATTCATACACCAGCTGGCCAAGGGTCTGCATGGCCTGGGTGGGTTCTTCGGGGAAGTCTACATTTTCATCTCCCTGGTCTGTCATGCAAACAATCCAGTAGGGATGCTTGGCATACACAATGGCAACATCGTGATATGCGTAATCCCAGCTGCCATACTTTTTGGCGGCAGGCACACCATCCGGCACATACAAAATATCATGGTCAGCGGCCAGCATACAGGTTTTCAGGTAAGCTGCGGCGGCGCTGCCTGAATCCAGATAATCATACACCGCGGACACAATGTTGGCAAACTCGCCAGTGGAAGCCATACCGATAATGCCGGTTTGCGGGGTAAGGTCGCAGGTTGCGGCATAGGCAAAGCCGTAATCCGCCAGGAACTGCTGGAAGCCGCTGGATTCATTGGCTGGCCAGTGGGTGGTCAACAGGGTGACGGCGTTGTTATCGCTGTGGGCGATCATAGCACGCATGGCGGCTTTGGCCGGGATGGTCTCGGCATCGTTATAGGCTTGCAGCGCCGTATCAGACAAACGGCCGCGGAACTGGTTGGGCAGTTCATCTTCCAGGTCCAGTGTTCCGGCATCGGCCTGGCCGCACAGCCAGAACGCATAGGGCAGCTTGAGCAGGCTGGCGGGGTAATACAGGGCATCCGTGTTATAAGTATAGCTTTCCCCCGTTGCCGGATTTTGCAGGTAAAGCGAAAAGCTGCCCGGCTGCGCGGCGCAGAATTCATCCAGCAGCTCGTTCAAGTCTACGCTGGGGGCTGTTTCCCGCGTGGCGGCAAGGGCGGATTCCAGCTTTTGGGCTGTGGACCAGTATTCCAGCTCTTCCGCCGCAGTAGCATAAACGCTGCCATTGGGCACCCATTGCACGGCCATGGCGGTTTCGGCTGTGGCCTGTTCATTCAAATCCACCGTTGCGCCGCAGCCCGCCAGCAAAAGCGCGGCCAGTGCCGGGGCGATGCACGGTAAATACCAATGTTTTCTTTTCCCCATAGGATTGCTGTTATGTTTCCTTTCCCGATTGACCGCGGGCATGGGATTCTCCTTAATGCCACGGCCAAAATTCCGGTACTATTGTAACACATGTTCGGCAAATTGTGGCAAAAAATCCGAAATTTCTTCATTTCCGGATGGCTGGCTTTTTCGAAATTCCTGTGCTGCGTTCTGGAAGCATTCGGTTCGTCTCCCCTGTCACGCTGCTATGCTGCCGCACGGGCGTATCTATTCTTTCCGTTTTCCTTTTCACCGGACCAATCCCAATGAAACAAAAATCCCGCTGTATACGGCTTTTCAGGCTGCACACAGCGGGATTTGATTTTAACTCATCAGGGAACCGCTTCCCAAAGGCTTACCAGAGGTTCACGACCTCATTGTACAGGCCCTCATAGCTCTTGGCGGAGTTGGACCAGCTGAAATCGCATTCCATGGCGCGCTTGACCAGCACGGGCCAGCCTTCCTTGTTCCAGTAGCCTTCCTTGGCACGCCAGCAGGCTTCGTACAGCTCGTGGGCGTTGTAATTGGCAAAGGTAAAACCATTGCCATAGCCATCGCCGGAGTCGTGGATGGAGTCGCGCAGGCCGCCGGTCTCACGCACAACGGGGATGGTGCCATAACGGCAGGATACCATCTGGGCCAGGCCGCAGGGTTCGGAGCGGGACGGCATCAGGAAGATATCGGCACCGGCATAAATGCGCTGGGCCAGCTTGGCGTTAAAGCCAATGTACACGCCAACGCGGCCGGGGTTGCGGGCGCACAGCTCGTTGAAGAAGTTCTCGTACTGGGCTTCGCCGGAGCCGAGGATCACCAGCTCAATGCCCTGCTGCAGCAGACCTTCGGCAATGCTGCGCACCAGGTCAACGCCCTTGTGACCGACCAGACGGGTAACCATGGCCATGACCGGGCTGCCATCCTTGTTCAGGCCGAACTCATCCTGCAAAGCTGCTTTGCAGACGGGCTTGCCCTGCTGAACCGTGTTGGCATCATAGTTCTGCGGGATATCTGGGTCGGTGGCGGGGTTGAAAACATCCACGTCAATACCGTTCAGGATACCGCACAGCTTATACTGCTTCTGGCGCAGCAGGCCGTCCAGACCATGGCTGAACCACGGGTCCAGGATCTCCTGTGCATAGGTAGGGCTGACGGTGGTGACCTTATCAGCAGTCTCGATTGCGCCCTTCATAAAGTTGGCGCAGCCATCATACTCCACAATGTGAGCATCGCGTGCGCCAATGCCGCAGGTATCCTCCAGGATATCCATGCCATACTTGCCCTGGTAGGCAATGTTATGGATGGTGAATACCGTCTTGATATGGTTGAACTTATCCAGGTGGCGGTAGTACAGGTTGAGGTAAACCGGGGTAAGGGCGGTCTGCCAGTCGTTGCAGTTGATGATATCCGGCTCAAAGTCGGTATAGAACAGGGTTTCCAGAATGGCGCGGGAGAAGAAAGCAAAACGCTCGCCGTCATCATAGAAGCCATACAGGCCGCTGCGCTTAAAGTAATATTCGTTGTCGATAAAGTAGAACGTCACGCCGTCATGCTCGGCCTTGAACAGGCCGCAGTACTGGCTGCGCCAGCCCACGGGCACGCTGAAATTGGTAACATAGGTCAGCGTATCCTTGAACTTGAGATCGCCGTACAGGGGCATGATAACGCGGCAGTCAATGCCGTCATGAACCAGAGCCTTGGGCAATGCACCGGCAACATCGGCCAGACCACCGGATTTTGCATACGGTGCAGCCTCGCTGGCTGCATAGAGAATTTTCATGGGTACCTCCTTGCAGAGCCGCTGGAGCGGCTGTTTGCAACGCCTGCCGGGCAGGCTGTTATGATAAAATAAGGAAAGAGCGGAGAAGCGTGTTCACTCCCCCGCCCTTTCCTGCAAACCACCCGCCGGGGAGAGTTGGCGGGAAAGTTCAGGGCGTAATCAGGTTACACCGTGTGCCTTTTGGCAACAAACACCGGGAAAGAATCCGTGCCGATCAGCTTTTTATCTGCCGTGATGTGGACATTCTTGTCGGTAACCACATACTCAACGGAGCTGTTCTCCTCCACAACGGTATCCTGCATCAGCACACAGTTGCGCACAACAGCACCCTTCTTGATCTGGCAGCCACGGAACAGCACGCTGTTTTCAACGGTGCCTTCCACCACACAGCCGTCAGCCAGCAGGCTGTTCTTGACCTTGCTGCCTTCCAGGTAACGGGTGGGGTTGTCGTCACGAATCTTGGTGTAGATGGGGTTGCCTTCGTTAAAGAGCTTATCGACACTGCCAGCCTGCAGCAGGCGCATGTTCTCGTCAAAGTAGCTCTTCATATCGCTGATGCGGGCCACATAGCCGTCAAACTCATAAGCCTGAACATTCAGCAGGCTCAGGTTGCGGGCCAGGATATCGCGCTCAAAATAGACCAGACCGCGCACAGATGCATCGCGGACAAGCTGGATCAGGCTTTCGCGCTCGATGATGTACAGGTTCATGGACAGATTCTGGACGCCGGGACGATAATCGTTGGAAAGCAGCTCAGCCACACGGCCATTATCAATGCGGATGGTGTAGTTATCGGTGCGGGCGCCATCGGGGATTTCGCCGCGGTTGTATACCATGGTAACGTCTGCGCCGGACTTGACATGAGCTTCGATCAGCTTGTTAAAGTCGAAGTTCATGGCAATGTTGCTGTCAGACAGGATCACATAGCGCTCTTTCTGGTCCCTCAGCCAGTTCAGAACGCTGGCCAGTGCATCCACACGGCCGCTGTACAGCTTGATGCTGCGTTCTGCAAAAGGCGGAACAATGTTCAGGCCTCCGCGCTTGCGGGTCAGGTCCCATTCACGGCCTGCGCCCAGGTGATCCATCAGGGAATGATAGTTTTTACGGACGATGACCGAAACATTATCCACACCGGCGTTTGCCATGTTGGACAGAACAAAGTCGATCATGCGGTAACGCCCTGCGAACGGGATGGAGGCCATTGTGCGCTCCGCTACCAGTTCGGGGACAAGGTTATCATAAGAGTTTGCAAAAATGACGCCCAGTGCGTTTGCGTTGCTGCTTACCATTGTTCCTCACCATCCTTTACATCATTGGAAATCATTGCCTTGGGGCCAACCGTTGCGCCCTTGCCGATCTTGACACCGGAGCCAACCGTTGCAACATCGCCGGGTTCGGTAATATTCAGGCCGCTTTCCGGCATTTTGCCCACGGTAGCACCCTCTTCGATGGTGACATTTTCGGCCACGATGCAGTGTTCGACCTTTGCGCCAGCCTTGATGACAGTGCCGCCCATAACAACGGCTGCTTCAACAGTAGCGCCCTTTTCGACCACAACGCCGGGGAACAGGATGGAGTTTTTAACGGTGCCGTCAACCTGGCAGCCTTCGGTGATCATCGAGTTCACGATGTCAGCGTCCGTACCAATGCGCTGGCAGGGGCGGCCGGAGTTGCGGGAGTAGATCTTCCAGTTCTCATCAAACAGGTTGATGCCGGAATGGGTCGGATCCAGAACCTCCATGTTGGCCTGCCACAGGCTGGAGATGGTTCCGACATCCTTCCAATAGCCGCTGAAACGATAAGCGTACATGCGGCGGTTATCACGCAACAGTGCGGGAATGACATTCTTGCCGAAGTCGTTCTCACTGTTGGGATCGTTTTCGTCCTCGGTGAGGTACTTTTTTAGGATATCCCAGTTGAAGATATAAATGCCCATGGAAGCCAGGTTGCTCTTGGGGTTCTTCGGCTTTTCCTGGAATTCGCTGATGCGGTCATTCTCGTCCGTAACCATCAGACCAAAGCGCGGGGCTTCGCTCCAAGGCACTTCCATAACGGCAACCGAGAACTCAGCGTTCTTCTCTTTGTGGAAGCGCAGGAAATCAGCGTAATCCTGCTTGCAGATCTGGTCGCCGGACAGGATGATGACGTACTGCGGGTCATAACGGTCAATGAAGGAAATGTTCTGGTAAATTGCGTTGGCAGTGCCCTTGTACCAGTCAGAGCCGGTGGCCTGCTGGTAGGGCGGCAGCACATGGACGCCGCCATGCAGGCGGTCAAGGTCCCACGGCTGGCCGTTGCCGATGTATTCATTCAGGACCAGCGGCTGATACTGGGTCAGGATGCCAACGGTGTCAATATCAGAGTTGACACAGTTGGACAGCGGAAAGTCGATGATACGGTACTTACCGCCGAACGGAACCGCCGGCTTAGCCAGCTTCTGGGTCAGCGCGTAGAGGCGCGAACCCTGGCCGCCAGCCAGGATCATTGCGATCATTTCTTTTGCCATAATTGTTCTCCCCTTAAACTTGTTTATCTCCACGGGCCGCACCGGCTGCGGGTTGCCGCCGGTACCGCCCTTACACACCAGACGTTTACGATTCCGTTACCGGTGTTTTGGGCTTGGTTGTTTTTGCCGCTCTGGGCTTTTTAGCAGCCGGTTTTGTTGCCACGGGTTTGGCTGTGCGCTTTTTGGGGGCGGCAGTTTTGGTGGCCGCAGGCTTGGCTGCCTTTTCGGGTTTGGCTGCTTCGGCAGTTTCTGCCTTGGCGGGCTTTCCTGCCTTTTTGCGGGCAGCGGGAACGCTGAAATAGATGGTGGACAGCGGCGGCAGGGTTACCTCAATATGCTGGTCAAAGCCGTGCATCGGGCCCTTGACGCTCTTTACGCTGCCATTTTTGACACCGGTACCGCCATACTTGACGTCATCCGAGTTGATCAGCTCTTTGTATGTACCGGGGTTGGGCACGCCCATCGAGTAGCTTTCGCGCAGGACGGGGTTAAAGTTGCAGACAACCAGGAGCATCTTGCCCTTGGCGTCCCGGCGCAGGAACGCGATCACGCTCTGTTTGTTATCATCCGGCACGATCCACTGGAACCCTTCCCAGCTGTAATCGACCTGCCAGAGAGAGGCGGTCTCACGGTAGAAGTGGTTCAGATCCTTGACGTAGGTTTGCAGTTCATGGTGCTTATCATAGCCAAGAAGCATCCAATCCAGCTGCTTTTTCTCGTCCCATTCAATGAACTGGCCGAATTCCTGGCCCATGAACAGCAGTTTTTTGCCCGGATGGGCCATCATATAGCCATAGAAGGTGCGCAGGTTGGCGAACTTTGCTTCGTAATCACCGGGCATCTTATTGATCAGGCTGCACTTGCCGTGCACAACTTCATCGTGGCTGATGGGCAGGACAAAGTTTTCACTGAACGCATAGAAGAAGCTGAACGTAACTTTGTTATGGTTGCCGGCACGGAACAGCGGGTCAGTCTTCATGTAGCTGAGCATATCGTTCATCCAGCCCATGTTCCATTTGAAGCTGAAGCCAAGGCCGCCATCGGCTGCCGGTTTGGTAACCAGCGGCCATGCGGTGGATTCTTCGGCAATCATCATTTTATGCGGGTGGCGGCCCAGGATAGCCGTATTGCACTTTTGCAGGAACGCAATGGCTTCCAGGTTTTCCTTGCCGCCCTTTACGTTTTGTTCCCACTCGCCATCGCGGCGGTTGTAATCGAGATACAGCATGCTGGCCACTGCGTCCACACGCAGACCGTCCACATGGTACTGCTCAATCCAGAACAGCGCACTGGATACCAGGAAGCTTTCCACTTCCGGCATACCAAAGTTGAACACCATGGTGCCCCACTCTTTATGCTCACCGCGGCGGGGGTTGGGGTCCTCATAGCAGGGGGCGCCGTCAAACATGTACAGGCCGTAAGCATCCTTGGGGAAGTGGGCGGGCACCCAGTCCAGAATCACGCCGATACCGGCCGCATGCAGCTTATCCACAAACTCCATAAAGTCGTGCGGGGTACCGTAACGGCTGGTGGGGGCAAAGTAACCGCTGACCTGATAGCCCCAGCTGCCGTCAAACGGATATTCCGTAATGGGCAGCAGCTCCACATGGGTATAGCCCATATCTTTAATATAAGGCACAAGCTGATCCGCCAGTTCGGAATAATTATAGGGGACACCGTCCTCCTTCATTTTCCAGCTGCCGGCATGCAGCTCGTAGATGCTCATCGGGCCGTTGATCACATCATTTTTCTTCTGCGCATCTTCCCACGCGGCATCGTGCCAGTCAAAGCCGGAAATATCAAAAACTTTGCTGCCGTTGGACGGGCGGGTTTCGGCATGGAACGCATACGGGTCAGCCTTGTACACCAGCTCATCCGCCGGGGTGGTAATGCAGTATTTATAAACATCATAGATTTTGATGCCGGGAATGAACAACTCCCAAATGCCGTCTGACACCTTTTCCATCGGATGGCTGGTGGGCACCCAGCTGTTGAAATCGCCCACAACGGAAACTGCTTTGGCGTGCGGCGCCCACACGCGCAACGCAGATGCCGTGCCGCAGCCGCCGGAGCGGTGCTTAAGCCGTCAGGCGGGAATTGTGCGGTGTTGCCTTAGGTTTCCGGAAACACCTCTGATTGAGGCAGGCTATGCGCCGATGATATAAAGAACAGCACAAATTCCTGTTCCTGCTGCCTGTTCCGGCATAAACTGCACCCAATTTGTTTTTGCTATATTTATATTACCTGTTTTGCAGCGGAATTTCAAGAGATTTCTGTAATAAAGCGCTAAAATTTTCGTAAGTTGCTGGGTCGATTTGTGTAAAATTGACACACATTTGCAGGAATCTTTGTTAAACTAGACAAAAAACGATTTAATACCGCGAAATATCCCGCCGTTTTTTCTATGCAAATAGAACAAAATGCACCGCCTTGCCCCACGGCAAAACGGGGGCTGGCAGTGCATTTGTTGTACTTATGTTGTTGATGCTGCATAAAGGCGCGGGCAGCATCAGCTGCCCAGGATATAGAGCGGATTTTCGCCCGCATAGGTGTTGCGGCGATCCCATGCCGTATGGGTTGCCAGATAGTTGCACCAGGCGGTATAGCCTACCGGCTGCATGTGGATGCCATCGGCTTCGTATTCGTCAATCTGGCTGCCATCGGGCTGATTCAGGGCTTCGGCAATATTGACAAAGTAGCAGCCCTTGCGCAGTGCCATGTTAGCCAGCAGGTTGTTGACCAGCTTGATGCGGTCATTCTGCAAGCCGGGCTTGGAATCCTTGACCCATTCCTGAACGCCGGGGATGGACTGCACATAGATCGGCACGTTCGGCAGGCTTTCGTGGAACATGTCGATCATTTTTTCATAATAGGTGATGAACTTGGTGGCGGTATCCTCGCTGCCGTTGACCAGGGTGTTGGTGCCGAACAGGATATACAGCGCATCGGGCTGGGTCTCCACCACGGCGTCAAAGGCCGGTTCCTGCACATTGCGGATGTGGTCCTTGACGGTGGTATTATAGACAACGCTTTCCGGGCCGGCACCGCGGTAGGCGCGCACATGGGCGTTCTGGTAGCCGGCGGCATAACACTCCATGCCCTCGGTAATGCTGTCACCCAAAAAAGTAACAGTGTCAAAGTGGCTGCGCTCCACGGTGCCAAGGGCAGGCAGGGCGGCCATGCGGGAATCGGTGTTCAGGTACTCCAGATCTATGGTCTGTTCCACCGGGGTGGCTGTATCCCACGCGGCGTTATCCACGGCGGGAAGCAGGCGCTGGGGGTTACCCGGCGTTTGAGCGGTGGGTTCGGGCTGCTCCGGGGTTGCCGTGGCAGCAGTTTCCGCCGTGGGCATGGTAGGCTCCGCCTGGGGGGTGTTCGCCTGCTGATTGTGGCGGGACATCCAGAAAAAGCCTGCAGCTGCACACAGTATGATCAGCACCACCATCAGGGCAACTACCGCGTTGCGGCGGCGGCGCTGTTTTTCTATCTTTTGGCGGTAGTGGTAATAATCAGCCATAGGGTTTATTTTCTCCTTTTATCAGCAGCCCCGGCGCGCCGGAGGGCAAAAGCAACAGATATAGATATTATACCCCGCTGCACACATTGGCGCAATAGCCCGCCGGGAAAAGGCGCTAATTTTTACACTTGCTGTTTTTTCTTGCTTGACGCTTTGTTGGGCGGCCCGTATAATAGAATTAGAAAATAGTATCCGCGGCCTGGGGGTTGGCCCCGCCGCGGCACGGCGGCCACGAGCGCGCCAAAAAAAAATGCCGGATTGTTCCGGCTGATTGCGCAGCTTTTTGCCTGCGTTACAGGAGGACTTTTTATGGAATGGATGATCGCATCGGACTCTTCTTGTGAGATCCGTACCCTGCCGGACACTGCACCGGGGGTTCAGTTTGCATTGGTTCCATTCAAGATTCGCGTTGGCGAGCGCGAGTTTGTGGACTTGCCCACCCTGAACACCAAAGCCATGCTGCAGGCCATGACGGATTATAACGGCGCCAGCGCCACCGCCTGCCCCAGCCCGGAAGAATGGGCCGAGCTGTTTTTGATGGCGGACAAAAGCATTGCGCTGACCATCAGCCATAATCTTTCGGGCAGCTACAACGCCGCGCTGGCCGCGCGGGAGATGGTGCTGGAAGAACACCCCGAAAAGCAGATTTTTGTGTTGGATACCCTGAGCTGTTCCGGCGCGCTGGCCGGTGCAGCAGAGCTGGCCAACAAGCTGATCCGGATAGGAACCAACTTTGATACCATCTGCATTGAGCTGGCCAACTGGGCACAGAAAGGGCATATTATGTTTGCCCTGGCCAGCTTTGATAACCTTGCCAAAGCCGGGCGGGTCAGCCGCGTGGTGGGCTTTATTGCCGGGCGGCTGAACATGCGCGTTTTGGGCCGCCGCACCGAAGATGGCACAATCGACTTTTTCTTTAAGACGCGCGGCGAAGCGCGGGTGCTTGCCAAGATTTTGGAACAGATGGACGAGGACGGTTACGATGGTGTGCGCCCGGTGCTGATCAGCGAGTGCAACAACCAGAACGCCGCCAACCTGTTGGAACACGGCATCCACGCCAAATGGCCGGATGCGCGGGTGGATATTGTGCCCTGCAGCGGTCTGTGCAGCTTTTACGCACAGGACCAGGGCGTGATCATCACCTATTAAATTTTGAGCTGAATGACCTGCAAACGGGGCCGCTATCCTGTTTGCAGGATTTTTTATATTTATTCCATCCGAAAACGATCCATACAGAATGCCCATATAAAAATAAAAAGCACATGCTCTCCTGACGGGCCGGATTTTCCCGGCTGACATGGGGCATATGCTTTTATTTTATCTAATTTGAATTTTGCTGAATTTTGTTTTCACCCTGATTTTACAGCCAGAACTGCACCAGACGGCTGACATTCTGGTACAGCGCGGGATTCTGGCCCAGAAGGCCCGGTTCCGCAGCAAAGTAGACACAGAAGCTGTAACAGATCCCCACGGCAACAGCTGCCAGCATCGCCCCCTGCAGCATGTGCTGCACGGTATGCAGGATGCTGCCCGATGCGGCGGCCTGCACACGCGGGGCAAGGGCGCTTTCGGCCCACAGCCAGACCAATGCGGCGGCGAACAGCAGCGGGGTTAAATAGTCGCTGAGATAGCGGTAGAGCACACCGGCCATCTGGCAGTCCAACGCGGCCAGAATAACAGCCAGCAGCACGGGCAGCAGCACCATGGCGCGCAGGTCTTTCTGCCTTGCCATACGGCGGCGCAGCAAAGGCAGGGCCGCAAAGGCCCACAGCAGCGGCAGGCTGACCAGGGCACCGCCGTAAAATACTTCGGTAATGGTCATACCCATAAAGTTTGTCTGCATTTTGGCACCCGCCAGGTAGGGGAACACCGCCTGCACCACCGGCAGGGACAGGAAATAGGTGAACAACGCCGGGGCCAGCCGCCCAATGCGGAAGCCGCGGTGGGTCATATCGTTGCTGGTCAGGTTGTAATTGGCACCAAAATCAAACGGCGAGCCGAACCGCGCGGCATTGTAGGCCATCAGCCCCAGGGCTACCAGAATAACCGGCAGAACAAAGGCGATGGCTTCGGTTATTCCCTGCTTGCTGCGCAAGCGTTTTTGCCGGATATACTGCGGCCAGAAGATCGGCAGGCAGAGCACGGCAAACAGCTCCATTTGGGGGCGGCATCCCGCCACCAGCGCCATGCACAGGCTGCCAAGCGCCATGTGCAGCATGATTTTGCCATGGTGCTGCACCGGGGTGTTGGCGGCGCACAGCCACTGCCACAGGGCCAGCAGCACAAATGCCGCGCCGCACAGGATGGCGTATTCATACACTGAGGGGCGCAGCAGCAGGTAGTACACCTGACTACCGCCCGCAATGCCCGCCGCAGCCAGCAGGCAGGCCGCCGCTGAGGCGGACGGGAACCAGCGCTGCGCAGCCTGCCGCACCAAACCAAACACTGCCAAAATCAGCAGCCAGGCCATCACGATCATGGCCAAGCTGGGCGGCAGGTCCGGTACGCCGGTCAGCAGCTCAAACGGCAGCTGGAACAGCAGGCACGGCACAATGCCAAAGTAAACATAGTACCGCCCCTGATAATAAGCAACATCCCACAAAGCATCCGGGGCCGCGCTCTGACGGGCGGCGGTATCGTAAGGGTTCTGCATCTCCGCCATGGCAGCGGGCGGGTCGCGCTGCAGATCCAGGCGGCCATTCAGCAGGCTGTGGGCCAGAGCGCCGTACTGCGCAGCGGAATCATTCTGCCAATCGCTGATATGCTGGGTGAAGGTGATGCGGCTTTCGCCGTCCCAGTTTTCGACATTATAAAACGAGGTCGCCACGCCGGAGTTGCGGGCATCGGCAAAGGGGGCCGCTGCGGCCAGCAGGCAGAGCATGCAACCCAGCACCAGCACCGCCGGGCGGTATTTGGCGCGGTGGGTCAGGTAGGCTTCGTGCCACGCGGCAGCGCCGGGGCGCATCCCCCACAAGGCCAGCAGTGCCAGATACACCACTGCCAGCCGCAGCAGTGAGAAATCCATCGGGCGGGGTACATTGGCCAGAACCGCCTGCACGGTATAGTTCAGGTCATAACTGCGGTACTCTCCGCTATAGCCCTCCGCTTGCAGGGTCAGGGTATCCACCGCGCCGGAAAAATCCAGCGTGCGCACCAGGCTGCGTGCCGCTCGCGGGGCCGCCCGCCACTGCCAGCTCTGGCGCGGGGCGGTGCTGGCTTCGTCGGTACCGGACACCCACAGGATAAACAGCGGGTTCTGATCCTGCGGATAGTTGCCGTCATACTGGTAGACAACGCCATCCAGCGCAACGTTATACAGCGGCTGATGGATGCCGGTAAAGGTAAGGGTACTGTGCTCGTCGTTCAAAGCAATCGGCTCCCCATCCGCCGGGGCATCCTGCAAATAGGCGCGCAGGTCAACGGGCTGGTAGCCGTGGGTTGCAAAATAGGGTGCGTTGCCCACGAATACTTCCAGGCCGATGGCGGCAATCAGCAGCGCAGCAACCGTCCAAAGTGTGCGGTACCGCCGCCCGCTGCGCAGGCGGAGTAACAACACAGTGCCGCAGGCCCACAGTGCCGCCCCATTGATGGCCAGCAGGCGGAACAGATCAAACCCCTGCGCCAGCCCCGGCTGGGCAAACACACATGCTGCGATGATCCACACTGCCAGCACAATGCCCGGCCCGGCCAGTACATCCGCATGGGTTGCCCTGCGGTCGCACAGCCGCCCCGGCAGTGCCCAAACCAGCACCCCCAACAGGATGCTGACACAAATTGCTGCTGCAAACATAAAAAGCCCCCATACCAAAGTGTATGGGGGTATTATACTATGAATTGCGGTTTTTGTCGATATTGGGGGTGCAGGCATCCTCTTCCTGCGGGTCGGACGGCTGTTCGCCTGCCCGCTCCGCTTTGCGGTACTGCGCGGGGGAAAGCCCGGTTTCCTTTTTGAACACACGGCTGAAATACAGCGGGTTATCATACCCGACGATCTCGGAAACTTCACCGATGCTGTATTTGGTGCGTTCCAGCAAGCGCTGTGCATTGACGATACGCAGCGACTGGATATACCGTGCGGGCGACAAGCCCACATACTGTTTGAAGCTACGGATGAACCATGCCGTGCTCATGTGCAGGGACTCGGCGTATTCATCCACATTGATGCGGGCAGTATAATTCTCGTTAAAATAGGCGGCTGCGGCTTCGATCTGCTCCCGCGTGGTGCCGTTGATCGACCGCCGTTCCTGCCGCTGGCGGCTAACCAGCACCAGCATCATCTGGAACAGCCCGGCCGTATAATCCCGATAGGCGTACTGGCAGAGCTGCAATTCCTGGATCATGCGGCGGAAAGTATTTTTGTACTCCGGCATAATGCCGCTGTAAAACACATGGCCATCCAACGGAATCTCATGCGCCTGCAGCACTGCAGCGGCCTCGCTGCCGGAAAAATAGACCCAGAACACCTCCGGGTGGTCCTCAAGATAGTAGATATAGCGGCGCTCTTCCTGCGGGCGGTACAGCACCATATGACCCGCTGTTACCACATGCTCGGCATCATCAAACCAGAAGTGCGCCTTGCCCGCAGCGATATAAAACAGCTGATACGCATTTTCATCATACCGCGTAATAGTTGGCAGGCTGGCGTGCTTTTTCAATCGGCATGTTCCGCAGGAATCCACTGTAAGCGGTATTATCTGCGCTTTTGGCTTAGCATCTGCCGCACCTCGCTCGCCGTATCGGCACTTAGAATTATGCGGTATTGCCATAATATTATCCACTATAGTGCAAGTGCAACTGGCCAAATCATATTGTTTTGTTATCCTTCTGCTATGATTTTCGTAAATAATATTAGAATTCTTATCAAAATGTTTTTTTAGCTTTTCTGTTTTACCGCGGGGCCACAACAAAAAAGTGCCCGCCTGCTGCAAGGCAGCGTGCGGGCGCTTTCATGCTTATTCCTTTGCTTTTGAGCCGGGATTATTCAATACCGGTCACGGTATAATCTTTGTCCTCAACGGCTTTTTTCAGCACAGTGTCATCCACCGGCTTATCCAGCGTTACAACAGCGGTACCGGCGGTGTGGCTTACTTCGGCGGCGGAAACACCGTCCAGCGCTTCCAGTGCCTTTTTCACGGTTGCTTCGCAATGGCCGCACATCATGCCTTCAATTTTAATGGTCTTATTCATGGTCGTGTTCTCCTTTTTGCTTGTTTTGTGTGCTTTGCGTTTATGGTCATGTTTGGTGCTGCGAATATCGAACAGGTTCAGCCGCAGTGCGTTGGAAACCACGCAGAAGCTGGACAGGCTCATGGCCGCAGCGCCGTACATCGGGTTCATCTGCCAGTGCAGCAGCGGGATAAAGACACCTGCCGCCAGGGGGATGCCCAACACATTGTAGGCAAAGGCCCAGAACAGGTTTTCGTGGATATTGTGCAGAGTAGCGCGGCTCAGGCGGATGGCGGCGGGCACATCGCTCAGGCGGCTCTTCATCAGCACAACGTCAGCGGCGTCAATCGCAACATCCGTACCGGCGCCAATGGCAATACCGACATCCGCGCGGGTCAGGGCCGGTGCATCGTTGATGCCATCACCCACCATGGCCACGCGGCCCTTGTTTTTCAGGCTGCGGATCACAGCTTCCTTGCCATCGGGCAGCACACCGGCAATCACTTCGTCCACACCGGCCTGTGCACCAATGGCTTTGGCGGTGCGCTCGTTATCGCCGGTCAGCATCACAACACGGATGCCCATGCCCTGCAGTTCACGTACAGCCTGCGGGCTGTCCTCCTTGATGACGTCCGCCACCGCGATAACGCCCTGCATGGTGCCATCCTTGGCAAAGAACAGCGGGGTCTTGCCCTGGGCGGCCAGTGCTTCGGCGCTGGATGCCATCTTTTGCGGCACCGCCACGCCAAGGGTCTGCATCAGCTTGGCGTTGCCGCCGTACAGGGTACTGCCGTTCAGCACAGCCGTCAGGCCGTTGCCGGGCAGAGCCTGGAAATCTGCCGCCTCGGCGGGGGACAGGTTATCCTCCTGTGCCTTTTGCAGCACAGCGCGGGCCAGCGGGTGTTCACTCTTCTGCTCCAAGGCAGCGGCAAGGCTCATTAGTACCTGCTCCGTCACACCGTCTGCGGGCAGGATATCCGTCACGCGCGGCTCGCCGCTGGTGATGGTGCCAGTTTTATCCAGGGCAACGATCTCGGTTTTACCGGTCTGCTCCAGCGAAACCGCGGTTTTGAAGAGAATGCCGTTTTTAGCGCCCACACCATTGCCAACCATAATGGCAACCGGCGTTGCCAGGCCCAGCGCGCAGGGGCAGCTGATGACCAGCACTGAAATACCGCGGGCCAGCGCATAGCCAACGGTCTGCCCTGCCAGCAGCCAGACAATGGTGGTGATGACCGCCAGGGTGATGACGGTCGGCACAAACACACCGGAGACGCGGTCTGCAATTTTGGCAATGGGTGCCTTGGTGGCTGCGGCATCGCTGACCATCTGGATGATCTGAGCCAGCGTGGTATCCTGACCCACGCGGGTGGCACGGCAGCGCAAAAAGCCGGATTGGTTCAGGGTTGCGGCGCTCACGCTGTCGCCTTCGGCCTTATCCACCGGGATGCTTTCACCGGTCAGGGCCGATTCGTTCACCGCGCTGCTGCCTTCCAGCACCACGCCGTCAACGGGGATGTTCTCGCCGGGACGCACCACAAACACATCGCCCTGCTGCACCTGTTCGATGGGAACGGTAACTTCCGCCCCATTGCGCAGCAGCGTTGCGGTTTTGGGGGCCAGGTTCATCAGGCCTTTCAGGGCATCGGTGGTCTTGCCCTTGGAGCGGGCTTCCAACGTTTTGCCCACCGTGATCAGGGTCAGGATGGTTGCGGCGGATTCAAAATAAAACTCCTCCATATAGCCCATCACGGCCATGGCATCCCCCTGCACCTGGGCCACCGTCATGGCAAACAGAGCGTAAGTGCTGTAGCCAAAGGCCGCGGTAGCGCCAAGGGATACCAGGGTATCCATATTGGGGGCACGGTTCCACAGCGCCTTAAAGCCGCTGATAAAGAACTTTTGGTTGATGACCATGATGATAATGGTGAGCAGCATCTGTAAAATACCCATTGCCACATGGTTGCCCTGCATAAAGCCCGGCAGCGGCCAGTTCCATAGCATGTGCCCCATGGAGAAGTACATCAGCACCACCCAGAAGATCAGCGAGGCAATCAGGCGGCGTTTGAGGCGAGGGGTCTCGGTATCTTTTAAGGCATCTGCTGACGGCGCGGCGGACTGGGCGGCAGCGTTTTTAGGGCTTGCGCCATAGCCTGCGGCTTCCACTGCGGCCACAATATCTGCCGGAGCGGCGGTGCCCTCCACACCCATTGAGTTTGTCAGCAGGCTGACCGAGCAGGATGTTACGCCTGCGAGGGGCTTTTGCCCCCGAAGCACGATGCGGGTACCGCAACCCGACATTATCGAGCATTTTGGCAACGCAGATGCCATGCCGCAGCTGCCGGAGCGGTGCTTAAGCCGCAAGGCGGGAATTGTGCGGTGTTGCCCTATCCTCACTCCCCTTTTGGTGAGCGGCTAGCCTGCAATTCGACGTATTATTGAGGTTACCATTTCTATCCACACTCTCCTTGCGGAGAGCGATACTTTGGGGGCAACCAAGGCCGATGCGGCATTTCTATCCACACCCTCTCACAGGGAATGACTGGCATTTATTCATGGCTCTGGTAATGTTACACAAACTTTTACCGATGGTTTGTGAACAGAAAAACAATCGTACTGGGCACTGGCATGGTATTTTTGCTGGCTCAAACACTCGTGCATTTATTTCATGTTCTGCTTCTGCTATTTTGTGCAGGCAATGCTTATTTCATCAGTTTCTGCAGCGTTTTCAGCAGCTCATCCACAACTTCGTCATTCCCGGCACGGATACCATCCGCCACACAGGTGCGGATATGGTTTGCCAGCAGCTCACGGTTGAACGCGTTCATCGCCGCCGTTACCGCCGCCGACTGCACCAAAATATCCGGACAATACACTTCGTTTTCCACCATCCCACGGATGCCCCGGATCTGCCCTTCGATCCGGTTCAGTCTGTGGACCAGGCTTTTATACTCTTCTTCACTGCGATGCTTTGTTTTGTGTGCACAGCAGCAACACGGTTCCTTCTTTTCGTTTTCCTGCATTATGTTACCCTCCCATCACATGCAAGGTACCCCGGCGGGGTATATTCACTATATACCCCGCCGGGGTACCTTGTCAACTAGATAATATAATATTTTTATATTATTTTATGCGAGAGTTTTTTACTATAGCAATTTTTAAAATTAAAGCGGATATCCGCATGAACAAAACCACCCTGAACAGTCAGAAAGAGAAACATTTTATGCTCTCCTTGCGGAGAGCGACTGTCCCATCCATGTAGTAATATAACGAGGCTCTCATTTCTATCCACGCTCTCCTTGCAGAGAGCGACTTGGCTGGACTTGACCCGGTCAGCCTTGCTGTGCTATTTCTATCCACGCTCTCCTTGCGGAGAGCGACACGAATTATCAGAGAGACGATGGAGACCCAGCGGCATTTCTATCCACGCTCTCCTTGCGGAGAGCGACGGCCATGGGCCAGCTTGCCGCCCAGCTGAACGAAATTTCTATCCACGCTCTCCTTGCGGAGAGCGACCGAAAGCGCTGCCAAAGCCGCCCAGACAGCCGCAATTTCTATCCACGCTCTCCTTGCGGAGAGCGACTTACAACTCTGACAACATCCCGCCGTACCGAACAATTTCTATCCACGCTCTCCTTGCGGAGAGCGACCGTCCGCCAGGTAATTCTTGCGGAACCATTTATCTTCATTTCTATCCACGCTCTCCTTGCGGAGAGCGACCACCGGCCGGCAAAGTCCGGCCTTGGGCGTCCCATATTTCTATCCACGCTCTCCTTGCGGAGAGCGACGCATGATGAAGCTGTTTTCTCAGTTAAGCACCGACATTTCTATCCACGCTCTCCTTGCGGAGAGCGACCGTTGCTGCCCCTGTGCTATAATCGCCCCAGCGATTTCTATCCACGCTCTCCTTGCGGAGAGCGACTTGTTGCCGTTTGCTATGACTATTACAGCATTGGATTTCTATCCACGCTCTCCTTGCGGAGAGCGACCGAAACGGTATTTGCCTTGCTGTACGAGCCGGATATTTCTATCCACGCTCTCCTTGCGGAGAGCGACCATCAACCAATGGTACAGCGCCAACCTGGCGCAGATTTCTATCCACGCTCTCCTTGCGGAGAGCGACCCGATAATCTCAAGCGCAACATCATGCAGATGGCTATTTCTATCCACGCTCTCCTTGCGGAGAGCGACTGGCTCAAATCCGGTATCTAAAATTAAAGCTGGGATTTCTATCCACGCTCTCCTTGCGGAGAGCGACACACCCGCGGGCAAGGTGCGCCCTTGGGCGTCCCATATTTCTATCCACGCTCTCCTTGCGGAGAGCGACTAAGCGCGCGGTGCGCGGCACCATGCGCGCGATAATTTCTATCCACGCTCTCCTTGCGGAGAGCGACCACACAGAGCATTGCCAACCTTGATGACATCATGATTTCTATCCACGCTCTCCTTGCGGAGAGCGACGCCAGCTACTCGCTTACGGCGAGAATCTAACCAATTTCTATCCACGCTCTCCTTGCGGAGAGCGACGGTTTCACTTCAACGCTGGGCAGCACATTTGTGTGATTTCTATCCACGCTCTCCTTGCGGAGAGCGACCATAGGTCTTGCACCTTTGCTGCTCCGTTGCTTCGATTTCTATCCACGCTCTCCTTGCGGAGAGCGACTCCCGTCTGCCAGTGGCGCCGGTCCCTTAAGATATTTCTATCCACGCTCTCCTTGCGGAGAGCGACCCACTGTCCATATCGCTTTGCGGGCTTGTAGCACAATTTCTATCCACGCTCTCCTTGCGGAGAGCGACTCAGGCGATCCAGCTCTGGAGAGATACGATGCTCAATTTCTATCCACGCTCTCCTTGCGGAGAGCGACTGTTTTTGTCTGTGTCATCTGCCAGCGCCTGGCAATTTCTATCCACGCTCTCCTTGCGGAGAGCGACCATGTTGGCGCTGGGACAATCCAAACACCAAGCCAAATTTCTATCCACGCTCTCCTTGCGGAGAGCGACCAGCTTCGATTTTTGCATAATCTGTTTGCCGTCTTATTTCTATCCACGCTCTCCTTGCGGAGAGCGACTCCCGCATCCAGGCTACAAGCGCCGTCCAGCCAATTTCTATCCACGCTCTCCTTGCGGAGAGCGACCAAAATGCGGGAAAGCACCGCCCATGCCGCCGCACAATTTCTATCCACGCTCTCCTTGCGGAGAGCGACTGCCGGACAATGTGCAGGAGTGCCGGGAGCGGATCATTTCTATCCACGCTCTCCTTGCGGAGAGCGACGGTATTTGCGGCCAAGGGCGGGCGGTTCTATGTGGTATTTCTATCCACGCTCTCCTTGCGGAGAGCGACGCAGGCCCGGCGGGCCCTGGAACAAGCGGCCCAGATTTCTATCCACGCTCTCCTTGCGGAGAGCGACCAGGACCCCGTTTTGGCTGCGCCGGTCAGCTTGTTATTTCTATCCACGCTCTCCTTGCGGAGAGCGACGGTCACGGCTACACTGGGCATCGCTGGGTTCTTATTTCTATCCACGCTCTCCTTGCGGAGAGCGACGACGCTGGAAATCAAAGAATGTTAAGGGGGTGTCTATTTCTATCCACGCTCTCCTTGCGGAGAGCGACGGGGAACATCGCCCCAGATAGCGCACATCAATGCCATTTCTATCCACGCTCTCCTTGCGGAGAGCGACCGCCGTGCCCACGTTGCAGCCGTGGCACGCTGCCAATTTCTATCCACGCTCTCCTTGCGGAGAGCGACGGCAAACACCGGGCGAAATGGTTTGTGGCCAAAATTTCTATCCACGCTCTCCTTGCGGAGAGCGACCCTGCGCAGCGGGTTCAACGCGGTGTGCAAGGCTGTAATTTCTATCCACGCTCTCCTTGCGGAGAGCGACTTGACGTGGTGAACATCGTGATTGACCACATGGCCATTTCTATCCACGCTCTCCTTGCGGAGAGCGACAGTACACGCCCACCGCGTCAGCGCGGATCGCTTGATTTCTATCCACGCTCTCCTTGCGGAGAGCGACTTGGCAATTATCATGGCCGTGTTCGCCCCAAAGTGATTTCTATCCACGCTCTCCTTGCGGAGAGCGACCTGCCGGCGACCAGAGTACCGCACCCGCCCCGGCAATTTCTATCCACGCTCTCCTTGCGGAGAGCGACGCCATGATTGGGCAGGCCGTGTGGGGCAAGCTGATTTCTATCCACGCTCTCCTTGCGGAGAGCGACCGCCGTGCAGCAGGTCGGAGAAACAGAAAAGGCTGATTTCTATCCACGCTCTCCTTGCGGAGAGCGACGCGCCTTTTTCTACAGCCTTACGGCCTGCCGCCAATATTTCTATCCACGCTCTCCTTGCGGAGAGCGACCTCCCGCTTGGCGCTTGCCTTGATAACAAGCAAACATTTCTATCCACGCTCTCCTTGCGGAGAGCGACGGAACCGCCTGGCCCCTGCCGATGTGGACGGCCGCATTTCTATCCACGCTCTCCTTGCGGAGAGCGACCCATCAACCAATGGTACAGCGCCAATCTGGCACAGATTTCTATCCACGCTCTCCTTGCGGAGAGCGACCAATTCTTAACGGGAGGGCCTTCCCATGACTTCCATTTCTATCCACGCTCTCCTTGCGGAGAGCGACCTTAAAGCATTCTCTTCGATTGTGGATGTTTTCGCAATTTCTATCCACGCTCTCCTTGCGGAGAGCGACGTGTAACATGCACTCGCTGCGGTATTGCTGCACCAATTTCTATCCACGCTCTCCTTGCGGAGAGCGACTGCAGCAGCGCCTACCGCCCACTTGGCAGCCTTATTTCTATCCACGCTCTCCTTGCGGAGAGCGACCCCAGGGCTGCGTCGGCTACAGCGGCAACAATTAATTTCTATCCACGCTCTCCTTGCGGAGAGCGACTGCATCCGACAACATGGACGACATGGCCGCCAAATTTCTATCCACGCTCTCCTTGCGGAGAGCAACGCAAAACCCAAAGAAACCCAACAAAACCCAGAGATTTCTATCCACGCTCTCCTTGCGGAGAGCGACACATGGACAATTTATTCCGCATCTCCTACCGCAACATTTCTATCCACGCTCTCCTTGCGGAGAGCGACGGCACTGCTTGCCCTGCTTGACCACAACCTTGACGATTTCTATCCACGCTCTCCTTGCGGAGAGCGACAACCAATTCCTTGAACGCCGATTCGGGGATACGAGTATTTCTATCCACGCTCTCCTTGCGGAGAGCGACGGAACGCAAGGTTTTGATTGCTAATGTGTACATGATTTCTATCCACGCTCTCCTTGCGGAGAGCGACAAAAAGGCAGCGTAATGCTATTTCTATCCACGCTCTCCTTGCGGAGAGCGACCGCCGGTTGCGAACTTGAAATCCCGACGCAGGAATTTCTATCCACGCTCTCCTTGCGGAGAGCGACGGGGAAACTCAGGAACCCAAGCCGACCCGGCAAAATCAATTTCTATCCACGCTCTCCTTGCGGAGAGCGACGCCCCCCGTTCGCGAGATAATTCAATGGGAAGGAATATTTCTATCCACGCTCTCCTTGCGGAGAGCGACTTGCATTGTCAGCTTTAGGCGGTACAACAATACTAATTTCTATCCACGCTCTCCTTGCGGAGAGCGACTGGAGCAATCGGCCAGTTACAATGCATACATGGCAATTTCTATCCACGCTCTCCTTGCGGAGAGCGACCCGGATCCGTCAGGGGGATAAGCTCCAGCACGGCAATTTCTATCCACGCTCTCCTTGCGGAGAGCGACAATGTACACCCTGATATTCGCCAACTCTATGCTATTTCTATCCACGCTCTCCTTGCGGAGAGCGACTCATGGGTCATCGCCTCCGTGCTTATGCTCCATCATTTCTATCCACGCTCTCCTTGCGGAGAGCGACTTGACTGTATATCGGATTACTGTATCCATCATGGATTTCTATCCACGCTCTCCTTGCGGAGAGCGACTGCAGTACTTCACGTTCGAGGGCATCATCTACGATTTCTATCCACGCTCTCCTTGCGGAGAGCGACTCGTCCGCGGTATCCTCCGGTTGCTGCACCGGGATTTCTATCCACGCTCTCCTTGCGGAGAGCGACCAGCCCGACCGATCCGCGGCAAACGGAGTATCAACATTTCTATCCACGCTCTCCTTGCGGAGAGCGACACAAAAAAAATGTGCAAAAACGTCCACAAAATGGATTTCTATCCACGCTCTCCTTGCGGAGAGCGACGGAGCAATCCGCGAGTTACCATGAATACATGGCAATTTCTATCCACGCTCGGAGAGCGACTTTGGCCGGGCCTTCTGGCCCGGCCTTTCTTTATAATTTCTATCCACGCTCTCCTTGCGGAGAGCGACATAAGGATTTAACGCAATGGTTTAGAGATTATGGCATTTCTATCCACGCTCTCCTTGCGGAGAGCGACGCAGTTAGCAAGTATATGATGAAGTACATCAATAAATTTCTATCCACGCTCTCCTTGCGGAGAGCGACTAATATCAATAGTTCTGTTAATACTGCCGATCAGATTTCTATCCACGCTCTCCTTGCGGAGAGCGACATAATGTTTGCCGGGGTTTTGCCGCATAACCGCCATTTCTATCCACGCTCTCCTTGCGGAGAGCGACGCGGAACTCGTAACGCTTGTAAACAAGCTTTTTATTTCTATCCACGCTCTCCTTGCGGAGAGCGACGGTTTTACACTTGTCTGGATGGCTCCGCGTGCTTATTTCTATCCACGCTCTCCTTGCGGAGAGCGACCGCGTGCTTGAAACTACTCGTAACTGCTATACCGATTTCTATCCACGCTCTCCTTGCGGAGAGCGACTTTTTTCTCCTTTTGGTGTATTCTATGTTTGCATATTTCTATCCACGCTCTCCTTGCGGAGAGCGACCGTACATTACGACAATTACAATCTGCACTGCGTAATTTCTATCCACGCTCTCCTTGCGGAGAGCGACGTAATGGATACCCTCAAACTCACCAACGCGGTGCTATTTCTATCCACGCTCTCCTTGCGGAGAGCGACTGGGTCTTGATGGGAGATTTAAGTTATGAGCGAAATTTCTATCCACGCTCTCCTTGCGGAGAGCGACCCGCGTCTTGGAAGTTACTCGCAATGCACACACTGATTTCTATCCACGCTCTCCTTGCGGAGAGCGACTCGAAAAAGTTCCTGCCGACGTGTACTATCAGGCATTTCTATCCACGCTCTCCTTGCGGAGAGCGACTCGTTATGGTCGGCCTATTGATGTTCAGCTTGTATTTCTATCCACGCTCTCCTTGCGGAGAGCGACGGGTCTTGACGGGAGGTTTAAACTGTGATGCCTGAAATTTCTATCCACGCTCTCCTTGCGGAGAGCGACCAGGCTGCCAACGGCCTTGCGGACGCCCCACCACAAATTTCTATCCACGCTCTCCTTGCGGAGAGCGACGCATCAGACATATCAGCTAAACGCATAGCGAGCATTTCTATCCACGCTCTCCTTGCGGAGAGCGACGTAGGACAGAAACGATTTTTGCAGAAGTTAGCAATTTCTATCCACGCTCTCCTTGCGGAGAGCGACTCTATACAGATCTTAATTCCGCCTATGGAGCGCTTATTTCTATCCACGCTCTCCTTGCGGAGAGCGACCGGAATACTTCTTGACTTGACATTTCAGGAGCGAGATTTCTATCCACGCTCTCCTTGCGGAGAGCGACAGCTGGTAAGCATGCTCAACAGCCCACACAGCAAGATTTCTATCCACGCTCTCCTTGCGGAGAGCGACGAGGTATCCGGCGATACTTGGCAACGCGGCAGTAATTTCTATCCACGCTCTCCTTGCGGAGAGCGACCAGACGGCTTATTTTTTTTTGGCAGGCGGAACAGAATTTCTATCCACGCTCTCCTTGCGGAGAGCGACCTCCTTATAATTTAATGATACAACACGCAAAAAAAATTTCTATCCACGCTCTCCTTGCGGAGAGCGACGGCAAGTCAAACAAACTTGCCAAAAAAAAACTAGTATTTCTATCCACGCTCTCCTTGCGGAGAGCGACGTGTCTCTTTTGCGAAAAATTACAATTACGGTTGACATTTCTATCCACGCTCTCCTTGCGGAGAGCGACTCAACAGCATTGGCCTGATAGTACACATCGGCGGATTTCTATCCACGCTCTCCTTGCGGAGAGCGACTGTCTTGTGCGCGGTCAGCGTCCAAATTGGCGGATTTCTATCCACGCTCTCCTTGCGGAGAGCGACCAACGGACATGAGACAACGCCTTGTAGAGTTGAGATTTCTATCCACGCTCTCCTTGCGGAGAGCGACCGCGCGGCGAGCCTCACGCCAACAGCCAGCAGGAATTTCTATCCACGCTCTCCTTGCGGAGAGCGACACGCGCGGCGAGCCTCACGCCAACAGCCAGCAGGAATTTCTATCCACGCTCTCCTTGCGGAGAGCGACTGCACTATGACAACTACAATCTGCATTGTACCGAGATTTCTATCCACGCTCTCCTTGCGGAGAGCGACTGCGGCGGACATATCAGCAAGGCGAGGGGCAAGCATTTCTATCCACGCTCTCCTTGCGGAGAGCGACTGGTGGCTCCGGTGCTGGCAGTTGGCTGCGCAGGATATTTCTATCCACGCTCTCCTTGCGGAGAGCGACCATGGACACGGCTTCCAAAAACAGGTATTTGCGATTTCTATCCACGCTCTCCTTGCGGAGAGCGACGTTTATATCGGTACAAACTCGGCTGGTTTCAATGTCATTTCTATCCACGCTCTCCTTGCGGAGAGCGACGGTCGGCCATTGAAAACCAGTACAGCGCCGAAGAATTTCTATCCACGCTCTCCTTGCGGAGAGCGACCGTTTGGAGGTCTACAAGCGGCATTATCTGGCGATTTCTATCCACGCTCTCCTTGCGGAGAGCGACGTTCAGAGGGGACCATGGCCACATCAATGGAGACATTTCTATCCACGCTCTCCTTGCGGAGAGCGACGTTACAGGGTCGGAATCGCAGAAATTGATCTTGCATTTCTATCCACGCTCTCCTTGCGGAGAGCGACTGTTCCGCGTCGCGATATTTCAGCATGCCATCGTGATTTCTATCCACGCTCTCCTTGCGGAGAGCGACCCAAGATACCTAAACAAGGCTTTGGCCCAGTCGATTTCTATCCACGCTCTCCTTGCGGAGAGCGACCGCAATGGCGGACCTTGGCAAGCGGGATATACGATTTCTATCCACGCTCTCCTTGCGGAGAGCGACGGCCAACGAGGCCCTGAAAACAGTTAAGGAAGTTATTTCTATCCACGCTCTCCTTGCGGAGAGCGACGCATCAAGGGGTATCACTCCAAAAGGCTGCAAATATTTCTATCCACGCTCTCCTTGCGGAGAGCGACCCAGCGCAACCAAAGCAGCCAAAGCCAGCACCCTATTTCTATCCACGCTCTCCTTGCGGAGAGCGACCCTCGCAATGGCGGACCTTGGCAAGCGGGATATACGATTTCTATCCACGCTCTCCTTGCGGAGAGCGACCTGGTGTTGGTATTTGGGATGCCGACCTCCGTATCATTTCTATCCACGCTCTCCTTGCGGAGAGCGACTTTTGTGGGTGTTGCGCAAGGTTCCGATACTGGATTTCTATCCACGCTCTCCTTGCGGAGAGCGACAATGCACGCCCTGAAACTCGCCAACGCGATGCTATTTCTATCCACGCTCTCCTTGCGGAGAGCGACGTGGCTCCGGTGTTGGCAGTTGGCCGCGCGTGATATTTCTATCCACGCTCTCCTTGCGGAGAGCGACTTTGCCTGTATCGGCTTCCACTAACCACGCTGCCTATTTCTATCCACGCTCTCCTTGCGGAGAGCGACGCGTACATTATGATAATTACAATCTGCATTGCGTCATTTCTATCCACGCTCTCCTTGCGGAGAGCGACCACTAAATCAGCATCAAGCTTACCTTCGATATCAATTTCTATCCACGCTCTCCTTGCGGAGAGCGACAATAGCAGGTCTGATCACATCAAACGGCACGAAAATTTCTATCCACGCTCTCCTTGCGGAGAGCGACACGCCAGAGGAAGCGAAAAGATGGAACTCGACAATTTCTATCCACGCTCTCCTTGCGGAGAGCGACATCGTTTTGGCCGCCCTATTGATGTGCAATTTGTATTTCTATCCACGCTCTCCTTGCGGAGAGCGACTTAAACCTCCCGTCCAAACCCATGGACAAAAACATTTCTATCCACGCTCTCCTTGCGGAGAGCGACAGGATGGACCCCGACCAAGTACCGGGATAGACAATTTCTATCCACGCTCTCCTTGCGGAGAGCGACGCGCTTCCTGGCCTCCTGATCGGCAGTATTAACAATTTCTATCCACGCTCTCCTTGCGGAGAGCGACCATAATGCTTGCCGGGATTCTGCCGCATGACGGCGATTTCTATCCACGCTCTCCTTGCGGAGAGCGACTTACACTGCAATACATTAAAAACTTTTCTACATTATTTCTATCCACGCTCTCCTTGCGGAGAGCGACACAGAAGCCCAATCCTTAGCGGTCACGACCGTAATTTCTATCCACGCTCTCCTTGCGGAGAGCGACCGAGCACGCCAACAACAGTAGAAACGCTAATCTGCATTTCTATCCACGCTCTCCTTGCGGAGAGCGACTAATGGATACCCTCATACTCGCCAACGCGATGTTATTTCTATCCACGCTCTCCTTGCGGAGAGCGACCATGAGCAAGCGCCATATAGAGTTTGCAAAACTCAGATTTCTATCCACGCTCTCCTTGCGGAGAGCGACGTAATGGATACCCTCATACTCGCCAACGCGATGTTATTTCTATCCACGCTCTCCTTGCGGAGAGCGACACACCAGAGGATGTAAGAAGATGGAACTCAACAATTTCTATCCACGCTCTCCTTGCGGAGAGCGACCTTCCACGCAATGCAAGTTATAGTTGTCGTAGTATTTCTATCCACGCTCTCCTTGCGGAGAGCGACCTGCCGGGTGAAAATTAGTGAAAACCAATACAGGCATTTCTATCCACGCTCTCCTTGCGGAGAGCGACCTTCCACGCAATGCAAGTTATAGTTGTCGTAGCATTTCTATCCACGCTCTCCTTGCGGAGAGCGACAACACCATTGGAATTATAAAGGTGAAATTCAACAATTTCTATCCACGCTCTCCTTGCGGAGAGCGACGCATTAAGCCAATCTTCGGCAAAATCAACACCAATTTCTATCCACGCTCTCCTTGCGGAGAGCGACGGCTGGACTTTGAATATTAACGGTCCGATGACTATTTCTATCCACGCTCTCCTTGCGGAGAGCGACCAACGGACATGAGCAAGCGCCTTATAGAGTTGGGATTTCTATCCACGCTCTCCTTGCGGAGAGCGACCAAGATACCTAATCAGCGCGAGATAAACCAGTAAAATTTCTATCCACGCTCTCCTTGCGGAGAGCGACCGGCGGTCTGTTAAACTCTTTCGCCAAAATTACATTTCTATCCACGCTCTCCTTGCGGAGAGCGACAAATCAACCCGGCAAGTCAAACAAACTTACCGGGCATTTCTATCCA
>PPYE01739780.1_pt1 | contig 67526 bp, 52 predicted proteins | sample 1559881 | NCBI WGS metagenome assembly PPYE01 (sample SAMN08240022, study PRJNA423297) | Human gut metagenome, whole genome shotgun sequencing project. | reverse complement strand
TAATAGGTCGAGGGCATAACCAAAGCAGTGATAGGTTTGGATGATGATGTTGGTTTTAACTGTATGTAGTTTTGAAGGTGCATGATATATAGACAGGAATGAGAAGCAGTGCGAAAGCGCTGTTTTTTTCTTGCAAAAAAATCAAATTTCTTGACAAAGAAAAGATTTTGCTATATGTATATATCAGATGAGGCTTGTGTGTTTCGCGGCAAAAATGCCGGTGACATTCTTGACAAAAGTATATAGAAAAGATGAGATAATAAATGATCAAGGGAAGAATCATAATAGCTGATATAGAAAAAATATCATGCAATAAAGAGTGGATTCTCTCACAGATAGCACAAAGATATGTTGAAAAGTATCAGAAGCATAAGAGAGAAACGGATAAAAAACAGGAGCTGATAGCGGGATATCTTTTAAAAGAGTATTTAGGTGTAGAAAATGATGCTCAGCTTGTAATGAGTAAAAATGGGAAGCCAATGCTTGTGGATGCAAGAAAACATTTTAACCTGTCACATAGCGGTAAATATGTAGTTCTAGCGATTGCTGATCAGGAAGTGGGCATTGATATTGAACGTGTGCGTCCGTATCATGAAGCTACAGCGAAGAAGATATTTTCGAATGAAATACAAAATGCAATGTCTGAACTTTGCGGGGAGGAAAAAGACCGGATATTTACTCAATTATGGACAGAACTTGAAGCGAAGCTGAAAGTAAAAGGCATTGGATTTAGTAAAGAATGGGAAAATGAAAAAGTAAAGGAATATTTTATTGAGACAAGATGTATAGATGAATATTATGTAAGCTTAGCAACAGAAGAAAAAATTTCTGTAGAAATAGAATGGTTTACAGGGAATGGAAAGGAAGTAAAAAAGTATGATTAAGCCTATTATGAGAGACATATTTTTCTTAAATCAAAAATCAGAACCGGCGACAGAAGCGGATAAACAGATAGCAATCGATCTGTTAGATACATTGAAAGCAAATGAAGCAGGATGTGTAGGTATGGCAGCAAATATGATTGGAGCAAAAAAGAGAATCATTGCAGTGAATATGGGGATGTTTAATATTGCTATGTTTAATCCGAAAATCGTGAAGCGCACAGGCGCTTATGAGACGGAAGAGGGGTGTCTGTCATTAGACGGAGTGCGAAGCTGCAGACGTTATCAGGAAATAGAAGTTGAATATCAGGATATGAATTTCAAGAAGAAAAAAGAGAAATATAGCGGATGGACGGCTCAGATCATTCAGCATGAAATAGATCATTGCGATGGGATTTTGATATAAATTTTATTTGTGCATTGAGGAGGTGCGTCGCATGGATTTCAAGTATTGCAAATTAGAAATCTTTATTCCGGAAACACATATTTCGCAGCTACAGAAAGCGTTACAGTCAGTAGATGCAGGACATATAGGCAATTATGATTCATGTATGTCATGTTCACAGCTTACCAGTTACTGGAGACCGTTAGGCGGGACATCTCCTTATATTGGAAATGTAGGTGAAATCAGTTGTGAACCTGAAGTAAAAGTTGAGGTAACTGTATTTACAGAGAAAGTGGATGAAACTATTCAGGCAATCAAAGAGGTACATCCATACGAGGAACCGGTAATCAATGCATTGCCGATTTATCGGACAAGTTTTTAAGGGAAAATGAAGTCTTACGATCAGACAGAAAGGAGGTTTGATCGTAAGGCTTCTTTTGTTGAAAAACTACAGGAAACAGATGGTTTATCTTTTTCTTGTTGCGGTATCCTGGAAACAGAAATAATCCGGACGATGACGTGACTGGGTGTATTCAAACATAATTCCATCGGCATTGAATGTCTGCCCGGTGACAACTGCCAGACAGTTATAATCGTTGAGTTGTAAGTATTTCTCATCAATCTGAGTTGCCCGTTCTACGGTCATTTTTCGTTTACTTGTTACAATCGACATGCCAAGATCATTTTCAATATATTCATAGATGGAATTCTCGGCAATCTCTTTTGTGAGATTTGGAACCAGTGATTTCAGAAACATATTGATATCGAGAATCAATGCAATTCCATCTAAAAATCTGACACGTTGGAGATAGTACAGTTCGCTTCCAACTGGAAATCCAGTTTTGGCTGCAAGACGTTCATCAGCAGTGATTTCAGCAAACTGAAGGACTTCTGTATGACGTTTTCTGTGATTTCGAATTGCAGATTCTTTAAAGGATTCAATCCCACCAATTGTGAAAGCTGCCTGATCGATCGGTTGGTAGATAACGCGAACACCTTTTCCGTGGAGTGGCTGCACATAGCCTTGTTCTGTCAGTTCAGAGAGTGCACGCCGGATGGTGTTTCTCGAACAATTATAAATGCTTACCATTGTATTTTCAGATGGGAGAAGATCCTGATAGGCATAATCTCCACTTTCGATTTTTTCTTTTAAATCTTTATATATTTGCTCAAATTTAGACTTTGGCATTTCAAATCACCTCATACTTGTTTAAACATCACATTCATTATAAGCGGAAGTACGGGAAAAAGCAATTATTTGGAAACAGAAAAGTGCATAACGAAACGGCTAAGAAAAATGGAATTACACTTGTTTGAACAAGTATGGAAAATAATGTTGACTTGTTCAGACAAGTGTGGTATAACAAGATTAAAGAGAAGTTGTTTAAACAAGTAAAAAATAGGAGGAATGAAAAATGGGAAGATATCAAGACGATGCCAAAGAACTTCTCCGACTTGTAGGAGGAAAGAGCAATATTGCAGCGGTATCACATTGCGTAACAAGAATGCGGTTCGTATTAAATGATCCGAAGAAAGCGGACATTGATGGAATTGAGGCGATGAAGGCCGTGAAGGGAACATTTACTCAGTCAGGTCAGTTTCAGGTAATTATAGGAAATACAGTTTCAGATTTTTATAACGATTTTGTTGCTGTTAGTGGTCTGGAAGGTGTTTCCAAGGATGCAGTGAAGCAAGTAGCGCGGAAGAACCAGAACATACTTCAGAGAGTGATTGCGGTATTGGCAGAGATTTTCGCTCCGTTGATTCCCGCGATTATTACAGGAGGTCTGATCCTTGGTTTTAGAAACTGTATTGATAGTATTTATCTGTTGGAGAACGGAACAAAGACACTTTGTGATGTGAGTCAGTTCTGGTCCGGTGTGGACAGTTTTTTATGGCTGATCGGGGAAGCAATTTTCCATATGCTTCCGGTTGGAATCTGCTGGTCTGTAACGAAGAAAATGGGAACTACACAGATGCTTGGTATTGTTCTTGGATTGACGCTGGTATCCGGGCAGCTCTTGAATGCATATTCGGTAGCTTCTACAGCAGCTGCGGATATTCCGAAGTGGGATTTTGGATTTTTCAAAGTTGACATGATTGGTTATCAGGCGCAGGTACTGCCGGCGATTCTGGCAGCATTTGCCCTTGTTTATCTGGAGAAATTTTTCCGAAAGGTTACACCGGCGGTGATCTCGATGATCGTTGTTCCGTTTTGCAGTTTGCTCCTTGCTGTTGTTGCGGCTCATTTTGTGATCGGACCGATTGGATGGAAGATTGGATCTGTAATTTCTTCTGTTGTATACGCTGGAATTACAGGTTCCTTTAAAATTGTTTTCGGAGCAATTTTTGGATTTATTTATGCACCGCTTGTTATCACAGGACTACATCATATGAGTAATGCGATTGACCTACAGTTGATTGCAGACTACGGGGGAACGATGCTTTGGCCGATGATTGCTTTGTCTAATATTGCACAGGGTTCTGCAGTTCTTGGAATGATTGCACTGCAGAGAAAAGATGCACAGGCGCAGGAAGTAAATGTACCTGCTAGTATTTCCTGTTACCTTGGAGTTACAGAACCGGCAATTTTCGGTGTAAATTTAAAACATACATTTCCATTTGTCTGTGGAATGATTGGATCAGCATGTGCAGCAATTGTCTGCGTGGCGACAAGTACAACTGCAAATGCAATCGGAGTCGGAGGCATTCCGGGAATCCTTTCCATCCAGCCGAAATATATGCCAACATTTGCAATTTGTATGTTGATTGCAATCGTGATTCCATTTGTACTGACCTTTTTTGTTGGAAAAAAGAAACTGCAGGTTGTGACAGATACATCAACAGAGGAAACAGATGTGGAAAAGGAAACAGAGAGTGTGGATAACTCTGCAAAAGCAGAGAAAAATGTGGAAAACAAAGAGCAGCATCAGTTGAAGGCATTTCTCACAGGGGAAGTGATACCGCTTGCAGAGGTAAATGATGGAGTATTCTCAGCAGGAATCATGGGAGAAGGAATTGCGATCAGACCAGAGGAAGATACGGTGTATGCTCCGGTGGATGCGAAAGTTACCGTATTGATGCAGGAGTCAAATCATGCGGTCGGTCTAACACTTGCAAATGGACTGGAACTTCTGATTCATGTTGGGATTGACACGGTGGATATGCAGGGAGATGGATTCGAGTGTCTGGTTACGGAAGGACAACAGGTTACAGAAGGAACTCCATTGATTCGTTTCGATCGTGAGAAAATCAAAGCGGCAGGACACCCAGATGTGACAGTATGTGTGATCACAGACCAGGGAAATGTCAAAAAGATCAGTCTTCATAGCGGAATGCATGCAAAAGCAGGTGAGACGGTAATAGCAGAGTTTTAATACATATCTCGGAAATTGATTGATAAGAGTAGAACAGGAGAGTCATGACATCATTTAAAGATAAAGTAATTTATGAGATTTATCCGAAATCATTTCAGGATTCAAACGGAGATGGATGGGGAGATCTCCGGGGTGTAACAAAGAGACTGGATTATCTGAAAGAGCTTGGAGTGGATTATCTCTGGCTGACACCATTTTTTATCTCCCCACAGAATGACAATGGATATGATGTGGAAAATTATCGCGAGATTGATCCACGCTATGGAACGATGGAAGATTTGGAAGAATTGATCCATGAGGCAGATCAAAGAGGAATTGGCCTGATGCTGGACATGGTATTTAACCATACATCTACGGCTCATGAGTGGTTTCAAAGAGCAATGAAAGGTGAGAAAAAATATCAGGATTATTATATTTTCAAAGAGGGGACGGAAGATCAGCTACCAACGAACTGGGAGTCGAAGTTTGGCGGACCAGCATGGGAATATGTGCCATCACTTAGAAAATGGTATCTGCATCTGTACGATGTGTCACAGGCAGATCTGAACTGGGAGAATCCGGAAGTACGGAAAGAACTGAAAGAAGTAATTCGTTTCTGGAAAGAGAAAGGGATTAAAGGATTCCGCTTTGATGTTGTAAATGTGATCTCCAAGCCGGAAAAATATGAAGATGATACCATTGGAGATGGCAGACGTTTCTACACAGATGGGCGTCATGTGCATGAATTTATTAAAGAGTTGGTTCGTGACACCGGAATAGAAGATATGGTGACCGTCGGTGAGATGTCTTCTACTTCGCTGGAAAACTGTATCCGCTATTCCAATCCGGAGGAAAAGGAACTTTCCATGTGCTTTAATTTCCATCATCTGAAGATTGATTATAGAGATGGGCAGAAATGGGAGCTGATGGAGCCGGATTTGAAGGCAATGAAAAATTTGTTCCGTACCTGGCAGGAAGGAATGCAGGAGAAAAATGGATGGAATGCTTTATTCTGGTGTAATCACGATCAACCACGTATCGTAAGCCGTCTCGGAAATGAAGAAAAATATTGGAAAGAATCGGCGAAAATGCTGGCAGGTGCAATTCATCTGATGCAGGGAACTCCGTATATTTATCAGGGCGAAGAGCTTGGAATGACAAATGCGCATTTCACTTCGATTGATCAGTATATGGATGTGGAAAGCCGGAATTACTTTGAAATTCTTCGTAAGAATGGAAAAAGCGAAGCGGAAGCATTGCATATTCTGGCAGAGCGCTCAAGAGATAATGCCAGAACACCAATGCAGTGGACAAATTCTGAAAATGCCGGATTTACAGATGGACAGCCGTGGATTGAAGTACAAAAGAATTACGATAAAGTCAGTGTAATAGCAGAGGAGAATGATGATACGTCAATTTTGGCGTTTTATAAGAAACTGATTGTTTTCAGAAAACAAAATTCGATCATTTCACATGGAACGATTCGATTTCTTGATGAAATGCCAGAAGCTGTGATGGGATATGAGAGAGAATGGCAGGAAAAGAAAATGGTTGTTCTCTGCAATTTTAAAGAAGAGGAAGTTTGGGTTTCATATAAAGAGGAATGGAAGGACTATGGACGGATTCTTGGAAATTATGAAGGAAGCAAAGAAGAGGAAGAATTCTCAGCACAGGAAGGACAGAAGGAGTTAAAACTGCGGGCGTATGAATTCGTAGTAATCGGAGATAAATAAAGTAGAGAAGTGGAAAAAGTGTCTGGAAGGACACTTTTTCTGTATACAAAAATATGTGATAATTCTACTTGAAAGACGAACGTATGTTCTATATAATAGAGACATCAACGAAAGGAAAGGGGAATCTGCCATGAAAGAACGCACCTATATTGCAATTGACCTGAAATCTTTTTACGCTTCTGTGGAATGTGTGGAACGGGATTTGGATCCGTTGGAGGTGAATCTTGTCGTGGCAGATGTGACCCGTACAGAGAAGACTATCTGCCTGGCGGTATCTCCGGCGCTGAAGTCTTATGGGATTCCGGGAAGAGCCCGCTTGTTTGAAGTTGTACAGAAAGTAGCGGAAGTGAATGAGGCGAGACGGTATCGAAGTCCGGGTGGAAGATTTCAGGGAAGTTCGTCTGACCAGCGTGAATTAAGGAAACACCCGGAGCTTGCATTGGATTACGTGACAGCGCCACCAAGGATGGCTCTTTATATGGAGTACAGCCGTAGGATTTATGCAATCTATCTGAAATATATTGCGCCGGAAGACATACATGTTTATTCCATAGATGAAGTGTTTCTTGATGTAACTTCCTATCTGAAAACTTACGGACTCACGTCGGAAGAACTGACGAGGAAGATGATTCGGGAGGTACTTCATGAGACTGGAATCACAGCGACTGCCGGGATTGGGACGAATCTGTATCTTGCAAAGATTGCAATGGATATTATGGCGAAACATGTCGAACCTGATGAAGATGGAGTGAGAATTGCGAAGTTGAATGAACGAAGCTATCGAGAACAACTTTGGAATCATAGACCATTGACAGAGTTCTGGCGCGTAGGAAGAGGGTATGCGAAGAAGCTGGAGGAGAATGGTCTGTATACAATGGGGGATATTGCGAGATGTTCAATGGGGAGCGCACAGGAGTTTTACAATGAAGAACTATTGTATCGTTTATTTGGCGTGAATGCAGAACTCCTGATTGACCATGCCTGGGGCTGGGAGCCGTGTACGATGGAGGCAATTAAGAATTACAAGCCTTCATCGAACAGTGTCGGTTCCGGTCAGGTGCTCCAATGCCCGTATTCCTATGAAAAGGCAGGTCTGATCGTACGGGAAATGACAGAACTTCTGGTATTGGATCTGGTTGATAAAGGTCTTGCGACTAATCAGATTGTACTGACAGTAGGATACGATATTGAAAATCTGAAACAATCAGAATTTCAGAAGAATTACCGAGGTGAGATAAAGACAGACCGTTATGGGAGAAAGATTCCGAAGCATGCACATGGAACAATGAATTTGGAAGAGTATACGTCTTCTACGCGAAAAATTGTGGATGCAGCGGTAGAACTGTATCAAAGGATTGTGGATCCCAAACTGCTTGTACGCAGGATATCACTGGTGGCGAATCATGTGATACAGGAATGTGAGATTGCAGAGACGGACTCGTATGAACAGATGGATCTTTTTACAGATTATCAAGCGAAGGAAGAACAAAAGCAGCGGGAAAAAGAAGAACGGGAGCGTGAGAGAAGCATGCAGCAGGCAGTCCTTGAACTCAAGAAGAAATTTGGAAAGAATGCAGTGCTGAAGGGAATGAATCTGCAGGAAGGAGCGACAACTATTGAGAGAAACAGACAAATCGGCGGACACAAAGCATAAATATGATGATATTTTAGATTGTCCACATCACGTATCTTCTGTTCATCCACCAATGCCGTTGATAGACAGAGCGGCACAGTTCGCTCCGTTTTCAGCATTGACCGGATACGAAGAGGTCGTGAAGGAAGAAGCAAGACTTACAGAGCAGAGAGTAGAACTGGATGAGGAGGAACTGGAACGGTTAGATCAAAGTTTACAATATCTTAAGAAACGATTACAGGACGATAGGGAAACAAATCCGGATGTGAAGATTACGTATTTCTGTGCAGACCAGAAGAAGGAAGGTGGTCAATATCGAACTGTTCAGGGGAAGGTGAGAAGAATCAGACAATATGAAAAAGCGGTCGAGTTGGAAGATAGGACCGCAATTCCAATCAAAGATATCGTGCAGATTTCACGACTATAGAGGAAGAGAGAAAGCAGAAGACGAAGAACGGCGTAGGAAGATCTTCCCTCGTATAAGTCTCTTCGGCAGCAGAAAGTTCTTTCATAAATAATATGCTCCAATCTGGTATGTTCATGTGAGTTTTATTATACAACAGATTCTGATTTCATGCATAGAATAGTTAAGAGAAAGTATCGGCAATCATGGAATAATGCCTATGAGATTCTGTGAATTAAAAGAAAAAGAGGTAGTGAACATCTGTAATGGAAAATGTCTTGGAGGTGTAGTAGATCTGCAGATAAATGAATGCTCCGGTGCGATAGAAGCATTGATTGTTCCTGGGCCGGGAAAGTTCTGTGGATTCTTTGGAACGGATAGCGAATATGTGATACCATTTGCATGTATAAAGAAGATTGGACCGGATATTATTCTTGTGGAAATTAAAGAAGAAAAGTTTTTGCAAAAATATTAGACATTGTGTATAATGAAGGCAATAAGATACGTGGAAAGGCGGAGTGGATTATATGAAGTGTCCATATTGTGGCAATCCAGATACAAGAGTGATTGATTCCAGACCAGCAGAGGATAATAGTTCTATCAGAAGAAGACGTTCTTGCGATGAATGTGGTAAGCGTTTTACAACTTATGAAAAGGTAGAGACGATCCCACTGATTGTAATTAAGAAAGATAATAACCGTGAACAGTATGAAAGAGCGAAGATAGAGAATGGAGTTCTGAATGCATGCTACAAGCGTCCGGTTCCGGCTGAAGAGATTCAAAAGACAATTGATGCGATTGAACTGTCAATTTTTAATCGTGAAGAGAAAGAAATCCCAAGCAGTGAGATTGGTGAAATTGTTATGGAGAATCTGAAGGCATTGGATCCGGTTGCATATGTCAGATTTGCATCTGTCTACAGAGAGTTCAAAGATGCGAATACATTCATGGATGAATTGAAGAAATTTCTAAAATAATAAAAATCGGTTATACTCTATTCGTGAGTATAACCGATTTCAATCTTTCGGAGAATGTTAGTATATTACACGGGGGCGAGAATGAGAACTTATAAATTAACAATTGCTTATGACGGAACTGCATATCAGGGATGGCAGAGACAGGCAAACACAGAGAATACTTTGCAGGGAATTCTGGAGCGAACAATTTCGTCAGTGGCAGGATATCCAGTGGAGATTGATGGTTCAGGACGAACAGATGCAGGTGTTCATGCGAATGGACAGACTGCAACAGTAGTTCTTTCTGGTCAGGTGGAGGATGGATTTTTTACAGAAAAGATAAATTCAAGATTACCCGGAGATATTCGGATTTTAGATGCAGAGCTTGTGAGGAATGGATTTCATGCGAGAAAAAGTGCAGTTGGAAAAAGATACATTTATCAGCTGGATTTGGCGGAGAAACCAGATGTATTCACAAGACGATATACATATCATTTTCCGCAGAGATTGGATTTAGATGCGATGAGAAAGGCAGCACAATTGTTGATTGGCACGTATGAGTTTGCCGGATATACGGATAAAAAGGATGAAAAGTCCACAAAAAGAACAATTTATGCTATAATGATTTGCGGACAAGGAAGCAAAGTCAGTATTCAATATGAAGGAACAGGATTTCTTTACCATATGGTAAGGATTTTGACAGGAACTTTGCTGGAAGTTGGAACCGGAGCACGAAGCATAGAGAGTGTGAAGGAACCTTTGAAATCAAAAGATAGAAGTCAGGCTGGATTTTTAGCACCTGCAAGAGGGTTATTCCTTGATGAGGTGTATTATTGATTCGGTTATGGAAAGTTGCTGATTATTCACAGAAGAGTTGGCGAATGGACGGTGAACAGCAACACTCTTGAAAGGGAGGATGCAGCGTATTGAAATTAATATCATGGAATGTAAATGGTATTCGTGCCTGTGTACAGAAAGGATTTCTTGAGTTCTTTCATGAGGCAGATGCGGATATCTTCTGTATTCAAGAGACGAAGATGCAGGAAGGACAGCTAAATCTGGAATTAGAAGGCTATTATCAGTATTGGAATTATGCTGTGAAGAAGGGATATTCCGGAACAGCTGTGTTTACAAAGAAAGAACCATTGTCGGTAAGTTATGGAATCGGTATTGAGGAGCATGACCAGGAAGGACGTGTGATTACGTGTGAATTTGAAGAGTTTTATTTCGTCACAGTATACACACCGAATTCTCAGAATGGGCTGGCAAGGTTAGATTACAGAATGAAGTGGGAGGATGACTTCCGTACTTATCTGAAGAAGTTAGAAGAGACAAAACCGGTGATTGTGACCGGAGATATGAATGTAGCGCACAAAGAGATTGATCTTAAGAATCCGAAGACCAACCGTAAGAATGCAGGTTTTACGGATGAGGAAAGACAGAAATTTACTGAACTTCTGGATGCCGGATTTATTGATACATTCCGGTACTTTTATCCGGAGCAGACAGGAATCTATTCCTGGTGGTCTTATCGTTTCAGTGCCAGAGCGAAGAATGCAGGCTGGCGTATAGACTACTTCTGTGTCTCGGAAAGTTTAAAGGACAGACTGGACGATGCGAAGATACTTACAGATATTATGGGATCAGATCATTGCCCGGTTGAATTGGATTTGAAATAAATGATAGAAAAAGGAGAAGAGAAAAATGACAAAGATTGACATTATTTCAGGATTTCTTGGAGCAGGAAAGACAACTTTAATTAAGAAACTTCTTTCTGACGCATACAAGGGAGAGCAGGTTGTATTGATTGAGAATGAATTTGGAGAGATCGGTATTGACGGTGGATTTTTGAAGGAAGCAGGAATTGAGATTCGTGAGATGAATTCAGGATGTATCTGTTGTTCACTGGTTGGAGATTTTGGGAAATCTCTTCATGAGGTTGTAGATACTTATCATCCGGATCGTATTCTGATTGAGCCATCAGGAGTCGGAAAGCTTTCTGATGTAATCAAGGCTGTACAGGATGTTCAGGGTGAAATCGATGCAGAACTTAATAGTTTTACAACAGTTGTAGATGTAACAAAGTGTAAGATTTACCGTAAGAATTTTGGGGAATTTTTCAGCAACCAGATTGAATATGCAGGCGCAGTTATTTTAAGCCGTACAGATAAAGCGAAACCGGAGAAGATTCAGGAAAGTGTTGCGCTGTTAAGAGAACTGAATGAAAAAGCTCCGATCATTACAACACCGATCGAGCAGCTTCCGGGTGAGAAGATTCTTGAAACAATGGAATCAAGCAAATCTTTGGAAGAGGAATTGCTTGCAGAGGTAGCTGAAGAGGCTCATGAGCATGAACACGAGCATCATCACCATGATCACGAAGCGCATGAGCACGAGCACCATCACCACGACCATGAAGAACATGATCATGAGCATCATCATCACCACGATCATGAAGAGCATGAGCACCATCATCATGATGGAGAGTGCAGCTGCGGCTGTGGACACCATCATCACCACGATCATGAGGGTCATCATCATGCGGATGAGGTATTCACAAGCTGGGGTAAAGAGACAATTCATACTTATACAAAGGATGAGGTCAGTGCAATTCTGAAGACTCTTGAAGAGGATGGCTCTTACGGAAATGTACTCCGTGCAAAAGGAATGGTAGCAGGAGCAGATGGAGAGTGGATCTACTTTGATATGGTTCCGGAGGAGCATGAAGTAAGAACAGGAGCACCGGAATACACAGGAAGAATCTGTGTGATCGGAGCAGAGCTTAACGAAGACAAGCTTGCAGAATTATTTAAGCTGAAATAAAAGGATAAGCAAAGCAGTACCCCATAGGGGGCTGCGTAGCATTATGTAATAACAGATGTCTTCTGCGAAAAGGAGACGGAATGGAGATAGATATGATGAAAGAGCCAGATATTATGGTTTATCTGATGACAGGTTTTCTGGACAGTGGTAAAACTCAGTTCCTGAATTTTACACTATCTCAGGATTACTTTCAGATTGATGGAAAGACACTTCTGATTCTCTGCGAAGAGGGGGAAGAAGAGTATGATCCAATGGAAATGCTGAAGTATGGTGTCGTTATTGAGACTGTAGAAGATAAAGAAGATCTGACAGAAGAATGGCTGGAAGAGATGAATAAGAAGCATGAGCCGGAACGTGTTGTTATTGAATATAATGGTATGTGGCAGGTGAGTGAATTTGAGAAGATGAAGCTTCCGGCAGGCTGGGCTATCGAGCAGAAGATTACAACAGTAGATGCGAGTACATTCCAGATGTATCTGACAAACTTAAAACCACTGTTTGTCGAGATGGTAAAAGGAGCTGAACTTGTGCTGTTTAATCGTTGTGAAGATAAGAAACCGTTGGCAGGATACCGCAGAAGTGTTAAGGTTGTAAGTCCTCAGGCAGAAGTAATCTTTGAGGATGAGAACGGTGAGGTAGACAATATCTTTGAAGACGAAGTACCGTATGATCTCAAAGCACCTGTGATTGAGATTCCAAGAGAAGATTATGGTATCTGGTATATTGATATGCAGGAGCATCCGGAGCGCTATAAAGGAAAAGTTGTAGAATTTGTTGCAAAGGTTATGAAACCAAAAGCATTTCCGTCTAAGGTATTCTATCCGGGACGTATGGCAATGACTTGCTGTGCAGATGATACATCCTTCCTTGGATATGTTTGCAGAAGCGCTTATGCGCCGAAGCTGAATGTAGGAGACTGGGTGAAGATTCGTGCAAAAGTGCGTTATGCGAATCTGTCTGTATATGGCGGAGAAGGACCGGTGCTTGAGGCAGAGAATATTGAGCCTGCAGAACCAATTGAAGAGTTAGTATATTTTAATTAAGACAAGCAATAAGACAAAGTAATAAGACAAGAAATAGGAGGAGAACTTCATGGCAAAGAAATATGATGTAATCGCATTAGGAGAACTTCTGATTGATTTTACAATGAATGGACAAAGCGAACAGGGAAACAATATGTTTGAGGCTTGCCCGGGAGGTGCACCGTGTAATGTGCTGGCGCTTCTGAACAAGATGGGAAAGAAGACAGCATTTATAGGAAAAGTTGGAAAAGATCAGTTTGGAACGTTATTAAGAGATACGATTACGGAAGCCGGAATCGATGCCTCCAATCTGATGGTTGACGAAAATGTGAATACAACACTCGCATTTGTACATACATTCCCGGATGGAGACAGAGAGTTCTCATTTTACCGTAATCCGGGAGCAGATATGATGCTTACAGCAGATGAAGTGAATCCAGAAGTAGTAAAAGATACAAAGGTCTTTCATTTCGGAACACTTTCTATGACACATGAAGGTGTGCGTGAAGCAACAAAGAAAGCGGTAGAAACAGCAAAAGCAAATGGTTGCCTTGTATCCTTTGATCCAAATCTAAGACCGCCGCTGTGGAGTTCTCTTGATCTTGCAAAAGAGCAGATGGAGTATGGATTTGGAAAATGTGATATCCTGAAGATCTCTGATAATGAAATTCAGTTTGTATCCGGTAAGGAAGACTATGATGAGGGAATCGCATATCTGCAGGAGACATACAATATTCCGCTGATTCTTCTGACTATGGGAAAAGACGGAAGCAGAGCTTATTACAAAGGCATGCGCGTAGAGAGACCAGGATTTTCAGTGAAAGCAATTGAGACAACCGGTGCAGGAGATACTTTCTGTGGAAGTTCTTTGAATTATCTGGTTGATCATGATTTTGAGAATCTGACAGAGGAACAGTTAGGAGAGATGCTGACATTTGCGAATGCGGCAGCAGCACTTGTAACAACAAAGAAGGGCGCGATCAAAGCTATGCCTGTCAAAGAAGAAGTGCTTGAACTGATTCAGAAATAATTGACAAGAAAACAGTCAATCATTATAATGTAACACAGAAACAAGGGCGTTTCCAACTTAGGTGGAGAACGCCCTTTTATCGTATGAGTTTATGATAAAGGAGGTTGAAAATAATGCATAACTATACAAGAGATGATATTTTTCACATAGTAGAGGAAGAAGATGTCGCTTTCATCAGATTGCAGTTTACAGATATTTTTGGAACGATGAAAAATATGGCGGTGACAGTAGGACAGCTTGAAAAGGCATTGGACAATCGTTGTATGTTTGATGTTTCTTCTTTGGAAGGGGTTACAGATGAAGAGGAATCAGATATGTACTTGTATCCGGATTTGAGTACATTTGAAATCTTTCCATGGAGACCACAGCAGGGAAAAGTTGCAAGACTGATCTGTGATGTGTATAAAAAAGATGGAACACCGTATGAAGGCGATCCGCGTTATGTACTCAGAAAGGCTGTTGCGGAGGCGAAAGAGATGGGATATACGATGAATGTCGGTCCGGAATGCGAGTTCTTTCTTTTCCATACAGATGATGACGGTAGACCGACAACAGTAACTCACGAGCAGGGAGGATATTTTGATGTAGGGCCATTGGATCTTGGAGAAAATGCGAGAAGAGATATGATCTTAACATTAGAAGATATGGGGTTTGAGATTATTTCCTCACATCATGAGATTGCGCCGGCGCAACATGAAATCGACTTTCACTACGATGAGGCGATGATTACAGCAGATAATCTGATGACATTTAAGATGGTTGTCAAGACAATCGCAAAACGACACGGTCTGCACGCGACATTTATGCCAAAGCCGAAGAGTGAGACTTATGGGTCAGGAATGCACATTAATTTGTCTTTATATAAAAACGATGGAACAAATGCACTTTATAACGCAGAGGATGAGAACGGACTCAGCCAGGAAGGGTATTATTTTATTGGTGGCTTGATGAAACATATGAAGGCAATCACCTGTATTACAAATCCAACGATCAATTCTTATAAACGTTTTGTGCCGGGGTATGAAGCACCTGTTTATATGGGATGGTCAGCTAAGACAAGAGGACCTTTGATCCGTGTGTCTATGGAGAAAGAAGACAATTCAAGACTGGAACTTCGCAGTCCGGATGCTACGGCGAATCCATATCTGGCGCTTGCAGTACTTCTGAAAGCGGGACTGGATGGAATTAAGAATCAGATCATGCCTCCGAAGAATATTGATGAAAATATTCAGAAGATGACGCAGGAAAGAAGAGATGAACTTCAAGTGGAAGAACTGCCGAGAACGCTTGGGGCTGCTACAGCAGAGCTTGAGAAAGATGAACTGCTGATCAGCGTATTAGGGAAAGAGCTTGCCGAGAAGATCATAAAAGCAAATAAGAAAGAATATAAAGAATATTGTATGCAGGTGACAGACTGGGAGATCGATCATTATCTTTACAGGCTGTAGTCTGGGTATCTTGTCATTGGGCATTTAGAGACCACATATATTGGTATAGAACATTTTAGAGAGAACAGATTGACAGAAAAGAAGTTAGCGGAAGAGGTGAGCAGATATGAGCAACATTATTGTCGTTTTTCCAAAGAGGGAAAATGCAGTAAATATCCGTAATAGTTTGGTTCGTGCGGGTATTGAAGTATCTGCGGTATGTTTGACAGGAGCTAAGGTTTTGCAGTATGCTGATAACTGGAACGATGGAATTGTCGTGTGTGGTTATCGGTTTCAAGATATGCAGTATACAGATTTACGAGAATCTCTTCCGGATACGTTTGATATGCTTTTGGTGGCTTCAGCGGATAAGTGGATGGATGATGGACTGCCGGACGGGGTTGTAGGACTTCCACTCCCAATCAAAGTTTATGATTTGGTAAATACCGTTGAAATGATTCAGCAGACACAGAGCAGGAAGAGAAGAAAGCGCAGAGAAACGATACGAAAGAGAGACGATTCTCAGAGAAAGATAATCGATCAGGCGAAAGCACTTCTGATAGAGCGAAATAACATGTCAGAAGAGGAAGCGCATCGATATTTACAGAAGAGCAGTATGGAAAGTGGGACTAATATGCTCGAAACAGCACAGATGGTGCTGACAATTATGAATGAATAAGAGGCAGTTGTTAACAGTAACGAATAAGAAGTGCTGTAAACAATAATAAAGGAGAGGACTGTTAGTGATGACAGTGGAACGGAGAAGAGAATGAAATTTACAAAAATGCAGGGAATTGGAAATGATTATGTATATGTAAACTGTTTTGAGGAGAAGGTGGAAGATCCATCGGCGTTGGCAATCCAGGTGAGTGACAGACATTTTGGAATAGGATCTGATGGATTGATCCTGATCTGTCCGTCAGAAGTGGCAGACTGTGAGATGGCCATGTATAATGCGGATGGCTCCAGAGGAGAAATGTGTGGAAATGGAGTTCGCTGTGTTGGAAAATATATGTATGATTACGGTCTGACTGATAAAACAGAGATTACAGTTGAGACTTTAGCAGGAATCAAAACACTTCAGCTTTTCATAGAAAATGGAAAAGTTGCGAAGGTTCGAGTTGATATGGGAAGCCCAATCTTGACACCAGCAGAAATTCCGGTTGTGGCTGAGGGAGATAAAGCTGTAGATGAACCGATTCTTGTGGATGGAAAAGAATATCATATGACTTGTGTATCTATGGGAAATCCGCATGCAGTCGTTTATGTAGATGATGTGGACAATCTTCCGATTGAAGAAATCGGACCGAAATTCGAAAGCCATGAGAGATTTCCAAGACGTGTGAATACAGAGTTTGTAAAAGTGCTGGATAGACATACTGCACAGATGCGTGTTTGGGAGAGAGGATCTGCTGAGACACTTGCCTGCGGAACAGGAGCATGCGCTGTAGCTGTTTCCTGTATTCTGAATGGATTGACAGAAGATGAAGTAACTGTAAAGCTTCTTGGCGGAGATTTGGAGATTCAGTGGGATCAGGAGAAGAACACGGTTTATATGACAGGACCGGCAACTGTTGTATTTGATGGAGAGCTGAAATAAAGATTTGATTAGAATGCGTTGACTAAACTTTCATTTTAAGATTTTTGGTCAACGCATCTGTAACAACAAAGAGACTATAATCCTAATATACAAAAAAAGAGATTACAAATTGTAATCTCTTAAAACATCGGAGTGACAAGATTCGAACTTGCGACCTCTACGTCCCGAACGTAGCGCTCTACCAAACTGAGCCACACTCCGATAAAATAGGGAACTTGCCGAAGCAAATTCCCAGCTACGGAAAAGGGACTTGAACCCCTACTAACAGAGTCAGAGTCTGCTGTGCTGCCAATTACACCATTCCGCATTACTTGAGTTTTGTTTGTTGCTTGTTTCAAACAACATGGTTATTATATCAAAGCTACAGAAAAATGCAACCCCTTTTTTGATATTTTTGCGTTAGACTTTTTAAAGAAATTGTTTTAAAAGTCAGAAAATTAAGATAATTTATTTTTTGAGCGGATTTTGAACGAAAAAGGGGCATCAATGGCAGTGAAAAAGCACTGTTTTAGAGTTTGACGCCCCTTTTTGGATGAAATTGTTTCGTTATATAACAAAATTTATAAAAAAAGCTCTGCAATAAATACAACTGCGCAGCAAAGAACTGCGACTGGCAGCAGTCCTGCACCGCACCATGCGGCCACAACTCCAACAACGAGAGCGAGGGCTCCGGAGATTGGAGACTGTGTGGCATGAAGGATTGCCGGGAATGTCATCACTGCTAGTGTGACATAAGGTACATAGTATAGAAAGGACTGAAGAAACTGGTTCTTCAAAGGTTTTCGGATCAAGGTCATCGGCAGTACGCGGATGAAATAAGAGATACCGCCCATGATAAGAATATAGATATAAATATTGTGTGTCATAATTTTATTCCTTCTGAGTAACTGAAGTTACGTTTTTATTATTGTTTAGTTGAAGCTGAAGTTTCGTCTTCTGTCGGTATCGGGAAGAGGAATGCTGCTCCGGCTGAAAGTGCGACGGTCAGTATGATTGTTCTGGTACCATCCGACAGAGTGGAGATCCAAGGCAGGCAAGTTGCTGCGAAGCTTGAGATAAATGCAAGAGTAACCAGTCCTGCAACGACTTTATTCTGCTTCGAAGGAGGAATGATGATAGCGATAAACATTCCAAAGAGGGCAACACTAAATGCACTGACCATACGCGGTGACATGATATTTCCGGCAATGACACCGAGCATAGTTCCAAAAGCCCAGCCCGGAAGCGGAGTTACCATCGCGCCATAGGTATAATAAGGGTTTAAAGTACCGGGTCTGCTGATCGCAATTCCAAAAAGTTCGTCTGTGATATCATAACTCATCAGCAGACGGTGTCCTAACGAAAGGTCGGGACTTAAACGCTGACTCATGGCACAGCTCATCAGAAGATAACGTGCATTCGTGATCAATGTGACAATTGCGACCTCAATATAAGGAGAGTTTGCAGCAATTACAGTCAGTCCGGCATACTCTCCGGCAGATGCATTATTTAACAGACTCATAAGGAATCCCTGAAATGCATTCAGGCCGATATTTCTTGCGGCGATACCGATTGAAAAGGAGACCGCAAGATATCCAAGTCCAATCGGAATTCCATCGCGAAAACCACGACGAAATGCTTGTCTATTAGATTCTTTCATAATAATAAACCACCTTAGTTACAAATTTTGTCTCTGAGGGATATTGTATCATTTCTGCGGAGGAAATCAAAGTCGGAAAAGAGGGTAAATCCACCGATTTATAACATTTCTTGACGCATTTATGTAAGTGTGATAGAATGACCCCGTTGTAACATATAATTTAATACAGATGCGTGAGGTGTCAGTCAGATGGATGATGGCGTCCTGATTATGAATGCTCAGAGGAACGACGTGGGAAATTTGGACTGGTGAAAAGGGAAACAGGTGAGAATCCTGTACGAACTCGTCACCGTATTTCGTGAGCTTTTGTTTTGAGTCCACTGGGAGACCGGGAAGGTGAAGCAGAAGCGTTTGAACGATCAGCCGGGAGACCTGCCTTTCGCAGTACAGGAATGAAGAGTTCATGCCACGAGGAATTGGCCGTACGAAAGAAAATGATTTAGACTGCAGTAATTATTTACAGATAGGTTGTAAATAATCACCGGTTTTTCTTTGCGTACCCTCGTTTGATTCGAGGGTGTTTTCATTTCTGAGAACAAGAAATCAGGAGGATGACAATGAAAAAGAAAGTATTAATGGTTTTACTGGCAGCAACACTTAGTGTGTCCATGATTGCAGGATGTGGATCAAAGGGCGACAACAACACTGACACAACAAAGACAGAGTCAAAACAGGACAGTGATCAGGAAGCAGCAGATAAAGTTGCGAAGCTGATTGATGACATTTATGTTCAGGAAAGAACAGACAAGACAGATGAGCAGTGTACAGCAGCGAAAGAAGCATGGGATGCACTGACAGATGCACAGAAAGAACTCGTTGAGGGAGAGAATGCGGATCCGGATTATTTCGGAAGAGATACGGGAGATGCATCCAAGGATGATCCACTCAACGCTGATGAGATCGGTGAAAATGAAATCCTTGTAGTAAGTTTTGGAACATCCTTCAATGACAGCCGTGCGACAGATATCGGTGGTATTGAGAAGGCAGTTCAGGCAGCTTATCCGGACTGGTCTGTAAGAAGAGCATTTACAGCGCAGATCATTATCAATCATGTACAGGCCCGTGATGGAGAGAAGATCGACAATGTGGATCAGGCATTGCAGAGAGCAGTAGACAATGGTGTGAAGAACCTCGTTGTACAGCCAACACATCTGATGCATGGAGCAGAATATGATGAACTTACAGCAGCATTAGAGGGATATAAAGATAAGTTTGAATCTGTTAAGATTGCAGAGCCACTTCTCGGAGAAGTTGGAGCTGATGCGACTGTTATCAATGCAGACAAGGCAGCAGTAGCGGAAGCAATCACAGCAGAGGCAGTGAAAGACGCAGGATTTGACAGTCTGGATGCAGTGAAAGAAGACGGAACAGCATTTGTATTCATGGGACATGGTACATCTCATACTGCAAAGGTAAGTTATTCTCAGATGCAGACACAGATGGAACAGCTTGGATATGACAATGTATTTATCGGAACTGTAGAGGGTGAGCCGGAAGATACATCCTGCGAGGCAGTGATCGAGAAACTGAAAGAAGCAGGATATAAGAAAGTAATCCTTCGTCCGCTGATGGTTGTTGCAGGAGACCATGCGAACAACGATATGGCCGGAGATGACGACGATTCCTGGAAGAGCCAGTTTGAGGCATCAGGAGCATTTGACAGCATTGATACTCAGATTGCAGGTTTAGGAGAAATCCAGGCAATCCAGCAGCTGTATGTAGCACATACACAGGCTGCAATTGATGCAGAGTAATTTGTAAGAAGATATTGAGAAGGTCATGCTTGTTCAGAGAAAAAGGAATTGCATGACCTTTTTTGAATCAATGAAAGGAAGTATTTAGATGAAAAAGAAGTTATTAATGGTATTAATTTCTGTTTCTATGATCGCATCTGTATTTACGGGATGTGGAAATAGCACAGAGGCTAAAGACAGTGGAAAAGCACAAACAGAACAGGCGGATACAAAAGAGGATTCTGCAGATAAGGCAGATGAGGAGCAGGCAGCACTGGAAGACGGAACATATACAGCAGAGTTCCAAACAGACAGCTCTATGTTTCATGTAAATGAAGCGATGGACGGAAAAGGAACACTGACAGTAGAAGATGGAAAAATGACAATTCATATCAGTCTGGTGTCTAAAAATATTGTTAATCTGTTCGAAGGAACTGCCGAGGATGCACAGAAGGACGGCGCAGAACTGCTTCAGCCTACAACAGATACTATTAATTACAGCGATGGAACATCTGATGAGGTCTATGGATTCGACGTTCCGGTTCCGGCACTGGACAAAGAATTTGATCTTGCATTGATCGGAAAAAAGGGAACATGGTATGATCACAAGGTCAGCGTGACAAATCCGGTGGAAGTAGAAGAATAAAATGGATTTGTAACCTTTACAAACCGGCAAAGAAGGGATAAGATACTTTTATAAAATAATTTATAAAAGGAGCCTTGGATATGGCTGGAACGGAAAAGAGAAATATCACAAAATCAAAAATAGTAAACTATATTATAAATCACGAAGCAACGTCTAAAGTGGAATTGTCGAAGGATCTCAATCTTAGTATGCCGACTGTATTGTCGAATGTGAATGAGCTCTTGGCTAATGGAATTGCGGTTGAAACCGGAGAATATGAATCTACAGGCGGGCGAAAAGCAAAACGAATCAGTATTAATCCAGCATATCGTTATGCAGTTGGAATAAGGATCACTGCGAAGCATGCAGGATTTGTACTTGTGAATTTGAGCTATGAGATAGAGAAATATGAAAGGATCCGCTTAGAATTTTCAACAGAGGCCGCTTACTACTTACAATTGAGCGAAGCATTGGAAAGATTTCTTTCAGATGTAGAAAACAGAGAACGAATCTTGGGAATCGGAATTTCAATTCCGGGAATTGTTAATTCGAAAGAACGAATGCTGATCAAATCTCATGCGCTCCAATTGGAGAATTATAGTTTAAGCTTTTTGGAACAGGTCTTTTCACTTCCGGTTTATTTTGAAAATGATGCCAATGCGGCAATGATGGCAGAGGATTTAAATAACTATAGAAATGCATTGTATCTTTCATTGAATAATACACTCGGAGGAGCATTTTGCATTGACGGGAAATTGATTCCGGGAGCAAATCAGAAAGCCGGAGAATTTGGACATATGATCCTTGTTCCGGGCGGAAAGAAATGTTATTGTGGAAAACAAGGCTGTGCGGATGCTTACTGTGCGGCGAGCGTGCTGACAGATGAGACTAAAGAGACACTGGAACAGTTTATGAAGAAGGTGGAAGAGCAGGACGGACAAGCCGTGAAGGTTTGGAAAGAGTATCTTAATAATCTGGCAATCCTTATTTCAAATCTGAGAATGGCATATGATATGGATATTATTCTTGGAGGAGAAGTAGGGGGATATCTTGCAGATCATATACTAACCTTAGGGAAAAAAGTAATGGAATATAATGGATTTGATCATGATACGAGATACCTGAAAGTTTGTTCATATAAGAGAGAAGCCTCGGCAGTTGGTGTGGCAAAACATTATTTACAGGCTTTTATTAAAACATTATAACGATTAGAATGATAGAGAGTTAGAAAATCTAGAGAAGAAACATTTTTAACACATGTTTCTTCTCTGGATTTTTTGTTTTGCGCAAACTGCATAAAAATTATAGCGAAATCTTGTGCAATAGGCAGAATTGAACAATAACATATTGACAAAATGCATTTCTCGAACAATAATGTAATTACTTTAATAAAACATTTAATAAAAGATATTCAATAAAGGAGGAAAACATTATGTTACAGCAGGTAATGACAAACCCGGGAGAAATTATTTTCAGAGAGGTACCGGTTCCGGAAGTGAAAGATAATCAGGTACTAGTTAAGATTATGAATATTGGAATCTGTGGATCTGATATTCACGTATATCATGGAAAACATCCATTTACAAAATACCCGGTGACTCAGGGACATGAGGTATCCGGTGAGATTGCCAAGGTCGGAAAAGATGTTACAGAATTTCATGAAGGACAGAAAGTTACGATTGAGCCACAGGTTTACTGCGGACAGTGTTATCCGTGCCGCCACGGAAAATATAACCTTTGTGAGGAACTTAAGGTTATGGGATTCCAGACAACAGGAACAGCTTCAGAATATTTTGCAGTAGATGCCTCTAAAGTAACACCGATTCCGGAAGATATGTCTTATGAAGAAGGAGCCATGATCGAGCCTCTGGCAGTTGCAGTGCATGGAGTGAAGCAGGTAGGAGATGTAAAGGGATTGAATATTGCAGTTCTTGGTGCAGGACCGATCGGTAACCTGGTTGCACAGGCAGCAAAAGGAATGGGCGCCGCAAAGGTAATGATCACAGATGTCAGCGACCTTCGTCTAGATAAGGCAAAAGAATGTGGTATTGATGTATGTGTTAATACTATGGAGAAAGACTTTGGAGAGGCAATGGTGGAAGCCTTTGGTCCTGACAAAGCAGATGTGATCTATGATTGCGCAGGAAATAATATCACAATGGGACAGGCAATTAAATACGCAAGAAAAGGAAGTATCATCGTTCTTGTTGCCGTATTTGCAGGAATGGCAACAGTAGACCTTGCAGTTGCAAATGATCACGAACTGGATATCAAGAGCACCATGATGTATCGTCATGATGATTATGTAGATGGTATAGAACTTGTAAATGAAGGAAAAGTTCATTTAAGACCATTGATTTCTAAGACATTTGCATTCAAAGATTATCTGAAAGCATATCAGTATATTGATGATAACCGCGAGACAACGATGAAAGTAATCATCAATGTGCAGGAGAAATAGGAGATCGAATCAAGAGAGAGCAGAGTTTTATCAGAAACTTTGGCTAGGAGGTAATTAATGGAAAACGAGAGCAATAATGGAAAAGTGCCTCTGATCAGCAAGATTGCATATGGTTTCGGAGATGTAGGATGTAACTTTAGCTGGATGTTTGTCAGTAACTTTTTAATGATTTTCTATACAGATGTATTTGGAATCAGTATGGCGGCAGTATCAGCATTAATGCTTTTCTCAAGATTCTGGGATGCGATCAATGATCCGATCGTAGGTGGATTAACAGATAAAACAAACACAAGATGGGGAAGATACCGTCCATGGCTGTTGGTGGCAGCACCGATCACATCAGTGCTTTTGATCCTTTCTTTCTGGGCGCACCCAGATTGGTCAAATACATCGAAAATAGTTTACATGGTAATTACATATTGTCTTCTTGTCTTAGGATACACTTGTGTAAACATTCCATATGGAACACTTTGCGGTGCTATGACACAGGATATTGATGAGCGTGCCAAGATCAACACATCTCGTTCCGTAGCAGCAATGATTGCAATCGGAATCATCAATATCGTAACAGTGCCACTGATCAGCAAACTTGGAAGCAACAGTGTAAAGAACGGTTATCTGTTTGTTGCAATTATTTACGGATGCATCTTTGCTGCATGTCATTTCTTCTGTTTTGCAAAGACAAAAGAACAGGTGACAATTCCGGAGAAAGAAAAAATCTCCATTAAAGCACAGCTGAAGGCCGTTATGCAGAACAGACCATATCTGCTTGCATTAGTTGGACAGGTGCTGTTCGGATTCACACTATATGGAAGAAATGCAGATATTTTATATTACTTTACTTATGTAGAAGGAGATGCGTCCTATTATACAACATATTCCATGTGTATTATTATTCCTTCAATTATCGGTGCAGCTTGTTTCCAGCCGGTATTCCGTAAGTTGAATAATAAAGGAAGAACAGCATCTGTTTTTGCATTACTTACAGGAATCGCTATGCTTGCAATGTTCTTCTTTAATGTAAAAGAATCTCCAATTGTATTCTATGCATTGGCAGGTATTACACAGTTCTTCTTTTCAGGATTTAATACTGCAATCTACGCAATCATTCCGGATTGTGTGGAATACGGTGAGTGGAAAACAGGACTTAGAAATGATGGATTCCAGTACGCATTTGTTTCTCTTGGAAATAAAATCGGAATGGCTATAGGAACTGCACTCCTTGCAGCACTGCTTGGTCAATACGGATATGTGGCAAATCAGGTACAGAATCCGGAAGTAATTGCAGTTATGAAACATGCATTTTCAACAATTCCCGGAATTTTGTGGATTGTCACAGCGGTTGTACTGTTCTTCTATCGTTTGAATAAAAAGCGTTACAATGAAATCGTGGAAGATCTGAAAAATGGAAAAAGAGGTTAAGAAAATATAAAAAACGTGGCCCGGTGCACTGCACCGGGCCATTATCTATATAAACTATTCGTAATTTTTGGTCGAAGTCCGGCAATCATAAAAGATCTGTCGCTAATACAATCACCGTCTTCTTTTATTTATGATACTGGAATGGTACTAGCTATCTTTTGTTGTGACCAGTAACATTCATGTTTGCTTTAGCATTCATCTGTATCAACTTGATGATGTTATTATACGGAAGAATTATGAACACCTCGTGTCACGAAAGCTAAAGAAAAGTAAAATTTATTAAGAGAATATAATTTAAAACTGAAGAAATGTTTAACCTAGATTATAGACAAAATGTCGACAATTTCGTTAAGGGAAGACTGGAAATTTTTCACGATACATGATATGATGATGTAAGTGTCAAAAAGTATAAATTGCGTTTGTGCTCACACAAATAAGCAATTTATACTTTTTGACACGCCGAACACCGAAAACGGAATAAAATGGTGTGAACACGCCATTTTATGGGAGTTTGAGGTGCTCGAGGATTGCGGGAATTGCATAGCAATGGAGCAATCCGGTTACATCAGTGAGTGGCAAAATTTACTTTTGACACTCATATCATATGATAGAAAACAGTAAAAAAGGAAGGATGAAAATAATGGATATTAAAGAAAAGATTCATGCAACAACAGAAGAATTGTTAAGTAATATGGAAAGACTTGTAGCGATAGATTCACAGCTTGGAACACCGGCAGAAGGAATGCCATTTGGAGAGGGACCGGCAAAGGTTCTTCACGAAGCACTGCAGATTGCAGATGAACTCGGATTCAAGACAGTGAACCTGGATAACTACTGTGGATATGCAGAGATGGGAGAAGGCGAAGAGATCGTTGGTATCGCAGGACATCTGGATATCGTACCGGCAGGCGGTGATTGGACATATGATCCATTCAAGCTGACAAGAGAAGGAGATTACGTTTACGGACGTGGAACAACAGATGATAAAGGACCTGTTATGGAAGCACTTTATGCGATGAAGCTTCTTCGTGATTCAGGTGTGAAGCTTAACAAGAGAGTTCGTCTGATCATGGGATGTAATGAGGAAAATGGTTCCAGATGTATGGAGCATTATAATGAAGTGGCAGAAGAGTTATCTTGTGGATTTACACCGGATGCAAGTTACCCATGTATTCACGGAGAGAAAGGTATGCTTGGCATGCTGGCAACTTCTAAGAATACAAAGATTATTTCTATCAATGGTGGATTTGTATTCAATGCCGTATGTGATGCATGTACAGCAGAGATTCCGGCAGAAGAAGGACTGAAAGACAGACTGGAAGCTGCTTTCGCAGAGACAAAACTTCAGGAATACAAAGTAACAGAGGAAGATGGAAAGATCACTATTTATGCAAAGGGAGTATCTGCACATGCAAGTACACCGGCATTTGGAGTTAATGCTGCAGGTGTTATCTTTGACTGTCTTGCAAAAGCCGGATTTGAAGATGATTTCGTAGAATTCTATAACTCACACATTGGCACAGCATGTGACGGATCAGGAATCGGACTGAAATGCGCAGATGAGTTTGGAGAGCTTACATTCTGTAACGGAATCGTTAAGACAGAAGACGGTGTGATCTCCGCTACAATCGATATCAGATTCCCGGTAACATATTCTGTAGAAGATATGCTCAAGATGTGCGAAGGAAAGCTCGAAGACGAGAATGGACGCATTGAGATCCACACAACTACAAAACCATTGTTCTTCCCGAAAGAGTCTCCACTTGTAGAGGCACTGTACAAAGCTTATACAGATGTAACAGGAGATACAGAGAACAAGCCGTTAGTAATCGGTGGCGGAACTTATGCGAAATCCTTAAAGAACATTATCGCATTCGGACCGGAAAAACCGGGTGTGGATTACCGTATTCACGGTGCAGACGAGTATACACTTGTATCAGAAGTTGAAGAAGCAGTACATGTTTATATGGAAGCAATCAAGAACCTGCTTGCAATTTAAAAAATCAGCTTTTGGGTTATATAAAAAATTATGAAATACTGAAATCAAAATAGCGTGCAATGAATACTTGCACATTATTAATGAAAAGATAAGTTTGTGCAAGATGGCTTTGCACAAACTTATTTTCTATATGTCGAAATAATATTCTACAAAGGAACGAGGTGGGAAAAAATGAAATCAAAAGAAATTGCAAAAGCATTAGATATTTCAGAAGCAACAGTGTCATTAGCGTTAAATAAACGCCCTGGTGTTAGTGCAAAAACAGTGGAAAGAATTCAAAAGTATATAATAGATAATGATAAGCCAAAAGAGATAGAGAATCATAAACGTATTAATAAGGATAAAACAATCATGGTTGTTCATTATTTCAAGAACGGATGGGTTTTAGGAGATTATGGGAGACTGGGAACGGAAGATGGTGTCGAAAAATATGAAAGTGGAAAAGCATCTAAGATAAATAACCATTATCGTTTGCTTCTAGAACTTGAAAAGATTGTCGAAGTCCAGGGGTTTCAATTTGCAAACTATTTTCTTGATAGAACAAGAGAAACAGAAGAAAGATTAATACAGACCTGTCGTGAAAGAAAAGTTGTTGGTATCTATATATTGGCAGCAGAAATGGAGGAAGAGGATATTTATCCATTTTTGGAATTAAACATTCCAATTATTGTTGGAGACAATAAATTCTATACAGCAGATATTGATAGTTATAATAATGACAGTTATCAAGGAGTACAGTTATGCATTGATTATCTGAGAAGCAAGGGGCACCGGCATATCTTATATTTATCCAGCGGGTTACCTGCATTTAATTTTGAAGAACGCAGAAATGCTTTTGTTCGATTGATGAAAAAAATCATATGGGAGATGCTTCCAACAGGATTTATGAGACAGGAGCTGAGTACAATGAGGCCTATCAGAGAATACAAAGATTATTGTATAACGGAGTAAAAAATTCAACAGCCTTTATATGTGAATGTCCGGCAGTGACAATTGGTACAGTGAAAGCATTATTTGAGGGAAAATACAGAATTCCGAAAGATTTTTCACTAATTGGCTTTGATCCAGTTATACCTGAGAGTATAGGGGGGCTGCATTTGACAATGGTCAAAGGAGCACATATGTCGAGACATATTGAAGGTGTGAAATATTTAATAAGAAAGATCCAAGAGAAAGAATTACAAACAATTACTGTAAATTATCGTATGAGAGTTATTGAGGGAAATACAGTATTTAATAAATTACGTTATACATACCTTTAAAAAGATTTAAAGAAAATTTAAATAACTTGTTGAAATTCTACAAATATAGAAAGCAGTGCCTCGAAGATAGAAAATAAAACAAGCAAAACCATAAAAAATAAAATGTTGGATAGGAGGAAATGATTGGGAGTGATACACTGATTTATGTAAAGAAAAGTTCGCTGGAAATGGCGACAGGGACATACATAAAGGAGGAAGGGTATGGCTAGTAAATACGATGCTCTTGCGCGGATCATAGTGCAGAATGTAGGAGGAAAAGGGAATATAGTAAGTCTGACACATTGTGTAACAAGACTTCGCTTCAAACTGCAGGATGAAAGCAAGGCCAATACAGATGTTTTAGAAAGCACAGATGGAGTACTGAAAGTTATTCAGTCAAACGGCCAATATCAGGTGGTTATTGGACAGACGGTTGGAGATGTTTATCAGGCAGTAATTAATGTGGCACATCTGCAAGATGTAGCTTCCGGGGAAGTTGAAGATGATGTAGAAGAATCAAGAGAACGAAAGACGCCTCTAAATATAATGATTGATGTTATTTCTGGTATTTTGGCTCCAACAATTTCATTATTGTGTGCAGCAGGAATCATCAAAGGAATTATGGCATGTTGTACATTTTTCGGAGTCCTTCAGACCACGGATGGAATCTATCAGATTTTATATTCTGTAGGAGATGGTTTTTTCTATTTTCTTCCAATTATTTTAGGATATACAGCTGCTAAGAAATTCAAGATGAATGAATTTACAGGAATGGCACTTGGTGTTGCATTGGTATATCCTACCATGACAGCACTGACATCAGGAGATGTGCTTGGAACTGTTTTTGCAGGAACTGCTTTTGAAATGAATTATTATACGACGATATTTAATATTCCAGTTGTAATGCCAAAAGCAGGATATACCTCATCAGTAATTCCAATCATTCTTGCTGTGTGTATCGGATCGAAATTGGAAAGAAAGTTGAATAAAGTTTTGCCAGATGTGATTAAAGCATTTATTACACCTGTTATTACATTAGTAGTAATGGCTCCACTTACTTATTTGTTGATTGGACCACTGGCATCGCTGTTCTGTGCAGTATTACAGGTGATATTTAATTTCCTGTTTTCACTTCCGGTTGTAGGAGGGCTTGTGAGAGGATTATTAGTTGCTGCTCTCTGGCAGGTGCTTGTTATTTTTGGATTCCATTGGGGTATTGTTCCATTGGGATTGATTAATCTTGGAAGTCTTGGGTATGACTGGATTCTTCCGTGCAATTTTTGTACTACAGGCGGAGTACTGGGGGCATTATTTGTTATTCTTTTGAAAACAAAGAATAACAATACAAAGAAGAGAGTGGTTCCATCAATTATCTCTATGCTTTTTGGTGTTTCTGAACCGGCAATTTACGGAACATTACTTCCGATGAAAAAACCTTTCATAATAGCAATTATAGGAAACGCCGTGGGAGGCGCTATCACAGGATTTTTTGGGGCAAGAAGATATATGATGGGAGCATTAGGACTGCTAGGAATTCCATCATATATTGATCCGGCACCAAATGGTGCGGGAATGTATAGTGTATGGGTTGTACTTGGTGCAACACTTGCAGCATTAGTAGTTTCTTTCAGTGTTGGATGGGTCTATTATAGCAAGAACAGCGTAGATGCTCAGAAATAGAAGATTCAGAAAAAGCAGATTCAGAAAAAGCAGATTCTATAGGGATCTGCTTTTTTAGAAAGAGGTAAAAATGAAAAATTTTCCAGAACATTTTTTATGGGGAGGAGCAGTTGCAGCTAATCAGTGTGAAGGAGCTTTTCAAGAGGGAAAACGAGGTCTTTCATCAGTTGATGTATTACCATATGGAGAAGACAGACGAAAAGTAGCTTTAGGTGAAATGATTATGTTGGAATGTGACGATAAGCATAGATATCCAAGTCATGAAGGGATTGATTTTTATCATACATTCAGAGAAGATATAAAACTTTTTGCAGAAATGGGATTTAAAGTTTTTCGCTTTTCTATTTCCTGGACAAGAATTTTTCCAAATGGAGATGATGAAATTCCGAATCAAGAAGGAATTAAATTCTATAAAGATGTCATCAAGGAATGCAAAAAATATAATATTGAACCATTAGTAACTATTTGCCATTTTGACACACCTGTAGCACTTATAAAGAAATATGGTGGCTGGAAAAGTAGGAAGATGATAGATAGTTATCTGAATTACTGTTATGTTTTATTTAAGAATTATGGAAAAATAGTAAAGTATTGGATTACATTTAACGAAATTAATATGTTGATGCATATGCCATTTTTGGGAGCAGGAATTGTTTTTAAAGAAAATGAGAATAAAGAAGCTGTGAAGTATCAGGCTGCACATTATGAATTACTGGCCAGCGCACAGGCTGTGAAAATGGCAAAAAAAATGATGCCAAAGGTAAAGATTGGATGCATGCTTGCAGCGGGACAGTACTATCCATATACCTGTAATCCGGAAGATATTTATCGTGCAATGGAGGCAGACAGGGATAATTATTATTTTATTGACGTACAAACACGTGGAGAGTATTCAATATTTGCAAAAATGCGTATGAAGGAGAAGAACATTACTTTAGACATAACAGAAAAAGATTTGAAAATATTAAAGGAAGGAACTGTTGATTTTGTTGCATTGAGTTATTATTCCAGTCGTTGTATTTCAGCGGATTCAGAAGTAATAGAGAAAAAGAAACGGCCAGGCAATGCGGCAATTCTTTCATTAGTAAATCCATATCTTAAATCAAGCGAATGGGGATGGCAGATTGATCCGTTAGGGTTAAGGATTACTTTAAATACACTTTATGACAGATATCAAAAGCCATTATTTATTGTTGAAAATGGTTTGGGTGCAGTAGATGAGATTGAAGAAAATGGTGAAATACATGATATTTATAGAATAAAATATTTACAGTTGCATATTAAAGCACTAAAAGATGCGGTTGAAAAAGATGGAATTCCGGTAATCGGCTATACATCATGGGGACCGATTGATTTGGTTTCGGCATCTACCGGCGAGATGACGAAAAGATATGGATTTATTTATGTAGATAAAAAAGATGATGGATCAGGCAGTTTGGTAAGAAGACGAAAAGCTAGTTTTTATTGGTATAAACAGGTAATCCAATCAAATGGAAATGATCTTGAATATAAGGGAGAAACATATGAGTAAACAGGTCTTTAATCCATATCTTCCAGAATGGGAATATGTTCCAGATGGAGAGCCAAAGATATTTGACGATAGAGTCTACATATTTGGCTCACATGATATTGCAGGAGGACAAAATTATTGTTCAGAGGATTATGTATGCTGGAGTGCACCGATAAATGACCTGACATCATGGAGCTTTGAAGGAACTATATATAGAAAAGAAGATGATCCAGGGTATAGAAATGAATCAGGAGTCCGGCTCTATGCACCGGATGTATGTAAGGGGAAGGATGGAAAATTCTATTTATACTATTTTTCAAATAAATTGGATCGAATTAGTGTTGCAGTGTGTGAATTTCCAGCAGGTCATTATACGTATTTAGGCGACGTACACCTAAAAAATAGAAAAGTATTTGATGGAAATAGTGGATACGGATTGCCGTTTGATCCGTCGATATTGTGTGATGGAGATGATATCTTTTTGTATTATGGATTTGCATTTCAGGAAAAAAAAGAAAAGTTTAATGAAAATGGTTATTGTGGAGCATTCTGTGCAAAACTTGAAGATGATATGTTGACAATGAAAACAGATCCTGTATGTATAATTCCGGGAAAACTGTATTCAAAGGAGACAGAGTTTGAAGGACATGCATTTTTGGAAGCATCAAGTATACGGCATTATGGAGACAAATACTATTTTGTATATTCATCAGAAAATGGACATGAATTATCCTATGCGATAAGTGATTCTCCAGATAGAAATTACAGATATAAAGGAACACTGATATCAAATGGCGATGTGGGATTAAAAGACCGAAAAAAGAAGGATGCGGTGAACTATCTTGGAAACAATCATGGAGGAATTTTAAAAATAGAAGATAATTACTATATTTTTTATCATAGACATACTCATGGAATACCGTATTCGCGACAAGGCTGTGCTGAAAAAATACAAATGGATTTCAATGGGGAATTTTCACAGGCTGAAGTGACAAGTTGTGGATTGAATAACGGATCATTAGAGGCAAAAGGGACTTATCCGGCGCGAATTGCATGTTGCTTAAAAAGTGTGGATGGAGTAAAGCAATATTCAAAATCAGTACATTGGGATGAAAAACATCCGTATATTGCACATGAAAGAATACAGGATAATGTTACTTCGGAAATGCAATATATATATATAATCTTAGAAATGGGGCAATCTGTGGATATAAATATTTTCATTTTGATGAGACAGAAAGAAAAGTAAAGATCTGTAGTAGAGGAAGATTCGAGGGAATATTAGAAATGTATATAGGAAATCTAGAGCCAGATAATCTTTGTGCGGTAATTGCAGTGAATCATTTAGAAAATCATAAGCAATGGAGTTGGGAGGAAGTAATGATAAAAGGGAAAAAGGGCGATTATCCAATTTATTTTAAGGTATGTGGGAAGGGAGCATTAGATTTTAAGGAATTTGTTTTTGAGTAATGATACGTTTAAAAAAGAAATTCCAACAGAAGAATGTCTGAAAGATCAACGGAAGATGACTGTTTATGCAAAGGGAGCATCTGCACAGGTATTGTAAAAAGTAATATGCACAAAACCATTATGAAGAGTTTGTGAAAGAGAATCTTGCGCAAACTCTTCTTTTTGCCGTAAAATAGAGAAGCACAGGAGGAAACTAATATGGGAAAAATTAAAATTATTTTCTTTGATATTGATGGTACATTGATTGATATGCAGAAAAAGCAGATCTCTGAAAAAATGATAGAAACACTGCAAAAACTTAAGAAAAATGGGATTAAGTTATGTATTGCTACGGGACGTGCACCAATAACACTTCCAAAAATCAAAGAGATTGAGTTTGATGCATGGCTGACATTTAACGGTTCATTGTGTTATGACAGAATGGAAACGATCTATAGTAATCCAATCTGTTTGGAAGATGTACAGAAAATTGTTGGCAATGCATCAGCAATTGGACGTCCGGTCTCTGTTGCAACGAAGGAGCATCTTGCAGCAAATGGAACAGATAAAGATCTTGAAGAGTATTATTCCTTTGCTCATCAGAGTGTAGTGATTGCGGAAGATTTTGAAGATATCATCTGTCAGGAAGAGATTTATCAAGTAATGTTAGGGTGTCGTGAGAGTGACTATTCTGTAATTTTGGAAGATGTAGAAGGGGCGAAGATTACAGCATGGTGGGATCACGCAGCTGATATCATTCCGGCAAATGGCGGAAAAGGAATGGGAATCCAAAAGATGTTGGAGCATTACCAGCTGGATCGTTCAGAAGCTCTCGCATTTGGAGATGGGAATAATGATATAGAGATGCTTCAGACGGTTGGAACAGGAGTTGCAATGGAAAATGCGTCAGCGGATTTGAAGGCAATTGCAGATGAAATCTGTGGAAATGTTGCAGAAGACGGAATTTATCATTATTGTATAGAGAACGGATTAATCTAAAAGAAATTTGTGCCGCCAGCCAAAGGCGGTGGAATGGAGATTAACATGTTATTAAGTATCGCTTTGATCCTGCTTGTAGGAATGTCTATGGGCTGGATCTGTAAGAAAATCAAACTGCCAAGCCTGCTTGGAATGATGATTACGGGCATGACACTCGGCCCATATGTACTGAATCTGTTGGATGACAGTATTCTTGGAATCTCAGCCGAGCTTCGAAAGATTGCGCTGATCATTATTCTTACAAGAGCCGGTCTTGGTCTGGATCTTTCAGGGCTTAAGAAGATTGGAAGGCCGGCTGTGATGATGTGTTTCGTGCCGGCGACATTTGAGATTGTTGGAATTGTACTGCTGGCTCCGAAGCTGATGGGATTATCTATACTTGAAGCTGCAATCATGGGTGCTGTACTTGCGGCAGTTTCACCAGCTGTTGTAGTACCGAGGATGGTGAAACTGATGGAAGAAGGATATGGCGTGAAACAGGGGATTCCGCAGTTGATCTTGGCAGGTGCATCTGTAGATGATGTCTATGTCATCGTGCTGTTCTCAACATTTACAGGAATGATGCAGGGACAGAGCACATCTATACTCAGTTTTATTAATATTCCGGTTTCTATTTTCCTTGGAATTGGCATTGGATTATTGATTGGAAGTTGTCTCGCATATTATTTTAAGAAAGTACATATAAGAGATACCTCGAAAGTGCTGATCATCTTGAGTATTTCTCTGTTGCTTGTTGTGATGGAAGACAGCTTGAATACAGCGATCACATTTTCGGCATTGATCGCGATCATGTTTATTGGAATCGGTTTGCAGAAGAAGAGAGAAGTCGTTGCGAAGAGGATTTCTGTGAAATACGGGAAGCTGTGGGTGGCAGCAGAAGTATTTCTGTTCGTGCTTGTAGGAGCAACGGTGAATGTCGGATACCTTGGAAAAATCGGAGTAAAAGCATTAGTTGTTATCGCAGGTGCGCTGGTGTTCCGTATGCTAGGCGTATTCGTCTGCCTTCTTGGAACAAGTCTCAAGAAGACAGAACGATTATTTGCCATGATGGCTTATACACCGAAAGCAACAGTTCAGGCCGCAATCGGCGGAATCCCTCTTGCGATGGGATTTGCCTGCGGAGATACCGTTCTTACTGTGGCTGTTTTAGCGATTGTGCTGACAGCTCCGCTGGGTGCATTTGCGATTGATTTCTCATATAAGAAATTATTGGAAAAATCAAAATAGAAAAATGTTATTAAAACAGTTCATGTAGAAAAAACGACCATTTATGAAAGCAGACCTTAGCGGTCTGCTTTTTATGTTATGATAAGTTCAGTAAAAAAGATACTTGTGAAGTGGAAAATGCAAAACGATCACAGGTACTGCGAAGGGTAACAAAGTAACATAGTATAAAATAAAAGGTAGGTTTCAAAATGAGTCTGAAATACGAAAAACTGATCAGAAAGATGACACTGGCAGAGAAAGCAGTTATGATGTCAGGAAAGAACACATGGGAGACCGTTGATTTTGAAAAATATGGAATTCCGTCTATGGTAATGTCTGACGGACCTCACGGACTGAGAAGACAGGCAGGAGCGGGAGATCATTTGGGATTGAACGCAAGTCTTCCGGCGACTTGTTTTCCGACAGCGGCAGGAGTGGCAAACAGCTGGGATGAAGCACTGGGAGAAGAAATCGGAGAAGCACTTGCAGAAGAGGCAGTGACAATGGGAGTCAATGTGATCCTTGGCCCTGGACTGAATATCAAGAGAAGTCCGCTGTGTGGAAGAAACTTTGAGTATTTTTCAGAGGATCCGTATCATGCAGGAAAGATGGCAGCGGCATATGTCCGTGGAATCCAAAGCAAAGGAATTGCAGCTTGTCCAAAGCATTTCGCAGCAAACAGTCAGGAGCTGCGCCGTATGGCGAACGATTCTGTCGTAGACGAAAGAACGTTCCGTGAGATTTATACAACAGGATTCGAGATTGCGATCAAGGAAGGTAAATCAAAATCCATCATGTCTTCCTATAATGAAGTAAATGGAATCTATGCAAACGAAAACAACCATATGCTGCAGGAAATTCTGGTAGATGAGTGGGGCTTTGATGGTTTTGTTGTATCTGACTGGGGCGGAAGTAACGACCATGCACTTGGCGTGAAGAATGGAAGCCATTTGGAGATGCCGGGAACAGGAAAATCAGGTATGTATGATATTATTCATGCAGTTGAGAACGGTGATCTTGATGAAGCAGTATTGGATCAGAGACTGGATGAACTTTTAAATGTGATTTTCTCAACACATCAGGCAACAGAAGACGCAAAGGGAAAAACATTTGATGTGGAAGAGCATCATAACCTGGCAAGAAAAGCGGCAGAGGAAAGTATTGTCCTCCTGAAAAATGAGGATCAGATCCTTCCGTTGAAACCGGGAACGAAAGTTGCAGTGATCGGTGATTTTGCAAAGACACCAAGATATCAGGGCGCAGGATCATCACTTGTAAACCCGGCAAAACAGCCGGAAGCAATCCTTGATGTGATTGGATCAACAGATCTGGATGTTGTTGCATATGAGCAGGGATATATCCGTAACAGAAAACCGAACCAAAAGCTGACAAAGGCAGCAGTAGAACTTGCAAAGAAGGCGGATATCGTACTTTTCTTCGGAGGACTTGATGAAATCAGTGAGTCCGAAGGACTTGACCGTACACATATGTCCATGCCGGCAGCACAGGAGACATTACTTAATGAACTTACAACAGTAAATAAGAATATAATCGTAGTTCTTTCAGCCGGATCAGCGATCGAGATGCCATGGTATCCATATGTAAAAGGAATCGTGCACGGTTATCTTGGTGGACAGGCAGGCGCGTCAGCAATGTTGAACGTTCTGACAGGAAAGGTGAATCCATCCGGTAAGTTAAATGAGACTTACCCAATCTATTATGAGGATACGCCGGCGTATGCATATTATCCAAGTAAAGAAAGAAGCAGTGAGTACAGAGAGTCTCTTTATGTCGGATACCGTTATTACACAACTGTTGGAAAATCAACGCGTTTCCCATTTGGTTACGGATTGAGCTATACAACCTTTGAATATAAAGATTTGAAAATAGATACAGAAGGTGTGACATTTACAATTAAGAATACAGGCAATGTGTCAGGAACTGAGATCGCACAGCTGTATGTTGGAAAATCTTCTGAGACTGTCTTTCGACCGGTTCGCGAGCTGAAAGGTTTCGTAAGAGTAGAGCTTCAGCCAGGAGAAGAAAAGGAAGTAAGAATCGGGTTTGATGATAAGACATTCCGTTTTTATGATACAAGAACAGATAGCTGGGAGATTGAAAGCGGTACTTATCAGATCATGATCGGTGAAAATGCGCAGCAGATGGTTCTGGAAGGTGCTTTAGACGTAAAAGGTACTGTTGAAAACGGCGGCTACAAGAAAGAAGAACTGCCGGAATATTTCAGCGGCAAGATTAAAGACATTTCAGACGAAAAATTCCGTATTCTGTATGGAAGAGAGATTCCGGATGGAAGCTGGAGCGGTGAGATCCGAATGAACGATGCAGTTTGTCAGTTGTATTACGGAAAAGGAATTCTTGGAAAACTGCTCTGTGCAATCCTGAAATTACTTCTGAAAATCAGTGACTGGAAGGGAAAGCCGAACCTGAATGTATTATTTAACTACAATATGCCAATTCGTGGATATGCGAAAATGACAGGCGGTATTGTGACGATGAAAATGGCAGAGGCATTGACAGAGATGGCGAACGGACATCGAATTAAAGGAACAGCACATCTGATCAAAGCTGCAATCAACAGAGGATAGGCAATATAGACAAAAACGAAATATATAAATTGTTAAATATGCCAAATGGAATTGCAGGTTATGAAAAAAACGTACCATTTATGCGAAAAAAGGCATGAGAGAATAAATTATGTTAACATAAGCCCATCAACAAAAGGGAGGAAACATTATGACAAACTTTTTAGTAAACTTATTGTCCCCGATATTCACTAGTCTGGGAGTAAGTGTTGCAGACCTGACGTCATATATTGAACGACTGAGTGGTTATATTATTGCTATCCTTGTTGCATTAGTTGCAATGATCGTAGTAATGATCGCAGCGCATAAAGCGAAAAAGGGAGTTCGCCACGTGATCCGCTGGCAGGCAGGAATTGCATTTGTGGCTATCGTTGCAGTACTTGTTAATGTGATCTGTTATGGTCCGATGTACAACAACGTATCAAGTATTTTAAATGCGAAGAAAGTAGAGCTTTCAAAAGAAACAACAGAGCAGAGCCGTGAAACAATTCAGAAAGTCGGAGAAGAAGGAATGGTTCTTCTGAAAAACAAAGGAATCTTACCACTCGCTTCTGACACGAAGAAACTGAATGTGTTCGGATGGGATTCAACAAATCCGTTATACGGTGGAACAGGATCCGGATCTTCAGATTCTTCCACAGCGATCAGTATTTTACAGTCTTTAAAAGATGCAGGATATGAGACAAATGAATCTCTGACAAAGATGTACACAGATTACCGAGAAGACCGTCCGACAATCGCTATGGCAGAGCAGGACTGGACATTACCGGAACCAACAAAAGAGTATTACACAGACAGCCTCATGAACGAAGCAAAAGAATTCTCTGATACAGCTGTTGTAGTAATCGGACGTTCCGGTGGAGAAGGTGCAGACCTTCCGACAGATATGAAATCAGTGATCGACGGAAGCTACAAGAAGCTGGCAGAAACGGTGTCAGTCACACCGGAAAATTACGGATATGTAAAAGGAAGTTACACAAACAACGGTGATTACGATGACTTTGATGAAGGCGAAAGCTATCTTGAACTGTCTAACACAGAAGAAGATATGTTAGATACAGTCTGCTCTCAGTTTGAAAATGTTATCGTGGTTGTAAATGCAAACAATGCGATGGAACTTGACTGGGTTGATAAGTATGAGCAGATCGGTGCTGTTATCTATGCACCGGGAGCAGGAGCAACAGGATTCGAGGCACTTGGAGAGATTATCAACGGATCTGTGAATCCATCAGGAAAGACAGTAGATACATTTGTAAAAGATCTTCAGCAGACACCTTATTACAACAATATGGGTCTGAACGCATACACAAATGTAGATGATCTGAAAAACCAGATCGCAAAAAATGATGCAGCTTACGAAGGAAGTATGGGATTTGTAAACTATGCAGAAGGAATCTATGTAGGTTATAAATTCTATGAGACAGCAGCAGAAGAAGGGCTGATCCAGTACGAAGATACAGTACAGTATCCATTTGGATATGGTCTGAGCTATACAACATTTGAAAAGACAATTGAGAATTTTAAAGACAATGGTGATACAGTAACATTTGATGTGACAGTGAAAAACACAGGTGATGTTGCAGGTAAAGATGTTATTGAGATTTATTACACAGCGCCATATACAAATGGTGGAATTGAAAAAGCAGCTGCGAATCTGATCGCATTTGAGAAAACAGAAACTCTTGATCCGGGAGCAGCAGAGACAAAATCAATCACTATTAACAAAGAGGATATGGCATCCTATGATTCTGAAGGAATCAAGATTTCCGGTGGTGGATATATCTTAGAGGCCGGAGAATACACAATCTCTCTTCGTTCCGATTCACATACTGTTGTAGCAGAAGAGAAATTTACAGTAGACAGTGATATTGACTACAGTAAAGACGGACGTTCTTCCGACGAAACTGTATCAACAAACCAGTTTGAAGATTACTCACGTGGTGATTTCGAACAGCTTTCAAGAGCAAACGGATTTGCAAATTATGAATCTGCTTGTGGAAAGTTAAGTGAAGATGCTTATGTAATGAGCGACGAGACAAGAAAAGCAGTAGAAGAAAACGTATTTGGAATCTATGACGGTACAAAATACAATGATGATTCCGACGAGATGCCGAAGATGGAGCAGGATAACGGACTTCAGCTTGCAGACCTTACAGGAAAATCATATGATGACGAAGATTGGGATAAACTGTTAGATCAGTTAAGCTTCGAGGATATGTCAACACTTATCAATGTAGGTGGATGGCAGACAGCAGAAATCCAGTCTGTAGGAAAGATTGCAACATCTGATTGTGACGGACCGGCAGGACTGAATAACTTTATTACAAAGACATACGGAACAGCTTATCCGTCAGAAGTACTGATCGCTCAGACATGGAATAAAGATCTGGCAAAAGAAGTCGGAGATTCTATGGGTCAGGAATATGTTGACGCAGATAACTTCGGATGGTATGGACCGGCAATGAATATCCACAGATCTGCATTTGCAGGACGTAACTTCGAGTACTATTCAGAAGACGGCGTATTATCCGGATACATGGCAGCGAATGAGATGAATGGAGCTGCAGTGAAAGGTGTATATCCTTATATCAAACATTTTGCATTAAATGATCAGGAAACAAATCGTTGTTCCTTCCTTCTGACATTTGCTTCTGAGCAGACAATCCGTGAAGGATACCTGAAAGCATTCGAACTTGCAGTGAAAGGATTTGAAGGAAATGCAATAGCAGCAATGTCATCCTTTAACTGGATTGGTACAGTTCCAAGCTGTGCAAATAACGGACTTCTGAATAACGTTCTTCGTGGAGAATGGGGATTCGTTGGAATGGTAGAGACAGATTACGACGGTTCTTATGGATATATGATCACAGATCACTGTATCAGAAACGGGAATGACCTGATGCTTGGATTCAACAGTGCTGAGTCTAACAAGCTTACAGATGAGAGTGCAACAGCAGTACTCGCAATGAGACAGGCATGTAAGAACATTCTCTACATTGTAGCAAACAGCGGATACTATGCAGATGGTAACCCGGCTGCAGGTATGAGCAATATGACAAAACTTTTCGTAACAGTAGACGTAATTCTGGCAGTTCTCTTAATTGTAGCAGATGCGATCGTGATCGTGCGTTTCAGAAAGAAAAGAAAAAATGTAGATAACGCAGAAGCGTAATATATGAAACTATGAAAGACAGGATTGGACAGCAAAAAACAGGCCAATCCTGTTTTCGTTATGATAACATAATCGCCTCTGAACAGTTATATAAAGCGTAGCAACGACTTGAGATAGATAAAAAAATCCTTTATTATATATAGAAAGATAGTAGGAGGAGGATTCAAATGATCAAAATTGCGATTGTAGAAGATGAAGCAATGTATGCAAAACAGCTGGAAGAATTTCTGCATCAATACGAGGCAGAGAATCAAGAAGCGTTCGAGATAACCATTTATTCCGATGGAGATCAGATTGTCAATAAATACAAATCTCAGTTCGACATTATCCTTATGGATGTCGAGATGAAATTCATGGATGGAATGTCAGCTGCGGAAGAAATCCGTAAAATGGACAGTGAAGTTGTAATCATCTTTATTACAAACATGGCACAGTATGCAATTAGAGGTTATGCGGTAGATGCGTTGGATTATGTGTTGAAACCAGTTTCTTATTTTGCGTTCTCCCAGAGATTGAATCGCGCGATCGAACGTATGAAAAAGCGAGAAGCAAAGGTGATTATGGTAAATATAAAAGGCGGTATGGTGCGTATTAATATCGCAAATATTTACTATATTGAAAGTCAGGGACATACGTTGATCCTTCATACGATCCTTGGGGATTATGAAACCACAGGGAAAATGAAAGAGATGGATGAAAAGCTTTCTGGGATGAACTTCTGCAGAGGAAATAAAGGATATCTGATTAATCTGCAGCACGTAGACCGAATTCAGGACAACTGTGCGGTGGTAAAAGGTGAAGAACTGGTGTTGAGTCGTGCACGTAAAAAGGAATTTATGGAAGCTTTGACAAGATATTGGGGAGAGGTGATAAAATGATCGATCATTTGATGCCGGATATCCCGAGACTTTACTCGGCAATTGCAGAGTGGCTTGCATGCATGATATTTATCCTGCCATTTAAAAAGAGATTTTCAAAAATAAAGACAGCTGTGATCATGGCAGTGATGCTTGTTGTACAGAGTGGATTCATGGTTGTGACGGAAGATGTCAGATTGTTTTTCTGGATTCCCTGCATGATCGTAGCAGTATTCCTTATGCTGTTTTTCATTTATGTATCCTGTGCGATCGAAATAACAGACGCAGTATATTTTGTGCTGATCGCATTTGTTGTGGCAGAATTCATGGCGTCGATTGAATGGCAGGTTGCTTGTTACTTTAGGATAGCGCAATCAGGAGTATGGTGGAAAGAATGGTTAGCCCTTATCCTCGGATATGGAATGATCAGCGTGATCTTGTTCAAGATCTTGCATGTACATTTCCCGGAAGATGGACAGATGGAGATAGGTTGGAAAGAATGTTTTTCAGCATTTTTGATTGCGATATCTGTTTTTGCTGTCAGCAACATTAGTTATCTCACGGTAAATACTCCATTTTCCGGAAGGTATTCATTTGAGATAGCAAATATCCGTACAATCGTGGATTTGGCCGGAATTGCGATTCTGTATGCACATCTCATGCAATGCTGTGAAATGCGGGCAAGAAAAGAGCTTGAGGCAGTTCAGAATGTACTTCAGAATCAGTATGCACAGTATGTGCAGTCAAAAGAAAGTATTGAACTGATCAATTACAAATATCATGATCTGAAACATCAGATTGCAGTATTGAGAAGTGAGGAAGATCCTCAGAAAAGAGAAGCATTTTTGGATGAGATGGAGGCGGAGATCCGTCAGTATGAAGCACAGAATAAAACCGGAAATAAGGTACTTGATACTGTGTTGACGAGTAAAAGTCTCTATTGTAATAAGAATGGAATTACATTTACCTGTGTGGCAGACGGAACACTGTTAGACTTTATGGACGTTATGGATATCTGCAGTATCTTTGGCAATGCACTCGATAATGCGATTGAATGTGAGATGAAGATACAGGACAAGGAGAAGAGACTGATTCATGTGACAGTGTCCAGACAGAAGGCATTTTTGATTCTTAAGTTCGAGAATTACTGTGAAGAAAAATTGCAGTACCAGGATGGAAATATTGCGACGACAAAGAAAGACAAAAAGTATCATGGATACGGAATGAAGAGTATCCGTTATACAGTGAATAAATACGGCGGAGCAGTTACGATCGATACAAAAGAAAATTGGTTTGACCTGAAGATTTTGATTCCGATTAAAGAAGAACAAGGAAATTAAGCTTGCAGTTTATGCAGAAAAAGTGCAGGTTATGTAAGTACAATAGATAGGCATGTAATCCATGTTAGGATATAGATACGAAGTCCAAGGGAGGACAAGAGAATCTAGAATCTTAGAAGAATGGAGAGCGTAGAATGAATAAGTCAAACAACATATGGAACCGTTTTGCCGAGAAACATCCGAGTGCTTCAAAATGGATAAGAGAAGGCGGATTGTTCGTAATCGTAAGTAATCTGATCACTGTACTTAAATATGTAATGTTGCTGTTTTTGCCACTGGCATTCGCAGGACTTCCGAATATTGATTTCGGTTTCCCGGGAATCGACATTACATTATTCGGTGAGACATTTAAGTGGAATATTATCGGATATGATGCGGCACATGGCGGTCTTCCGTATTTCTGTGCATACATGATCGCAATGCTCGTTGGTGAGTGTATCAACTTCCCAATCCAGAGAAGCTTTGTGTTCCGCAGCAAAGGAAAGATCTGGTATCAGGCGTTCTGGTATCTGATCGCATTCTGTATTGTTACATGTATTGTAAACTCAATCAATTGTATCTGGGTTGCAGTTGCCGGAATGTTTGTACCGGGATGGCTTTACAATATCGGAACAACCGTGCTGAACGGAGGAGTGTCGATGGTGGTATTCTTCTTCGTGAATAAGATTATTTTCCCGGAGGGAGAAGCAAAGTAGAATAGAGAACAGAAGAACAGAAGAACAGGGCAGTGCGCGTTAGCGTGCTGTCCTGTTCTTTTAACATGAAAATCATTTTCAAATTCATCTTGACAATAAAATTTTTTGCGTTAAAATAAAAAAATAATTTTTGATAGATTCGAGATGGAAGTAAAGTAATGTTGGAATTTGTAAAACAGAGCAAGAAAAGAAAGTTATATTGTATCCTTGGCATATTGTATCTGCTGTGTATTATCTTTGTTGCAAATGATGCATGGTTGTATAGCACACCCATTGCAAAACTGACAAAGGTCGAAACCAGTGTCTCAGGAGAAGAGACAGGAACCAGAGGGACGAAGGAGAAAAAATATAAGCAGAATATCCAGGGAGTAATCCTAAATGGAGAAAACAAGGGAAAGACAATAAGTTTTACGAATGAGTGTACGTATACCGGAATGATGAAACAGCCATATCATAGAGGAGATAAGGTACTGCTCAATGGAACCAGCAAGAGAATGGGTTCTGGAATTCGTGGACTGAAACGAGATACAGAGCTTATGATACTTGTAGGATTCTTAATGTTTGTATTAATTACCATTGCAGGAAGACAGGGTGCGCTTACGATAGTGACCGTTATTTTTAATGTTGCCGTTTTTGCAATTGGTTTTTGGAAAGCGGGAGATACATCAAATGTGCTGGAAATGTGCAGCAGGCTGGTGATTCTTTTTGCGGTTATTACATTGGTTGGATTAAACGGGATTCATAAAAAGACATGGGCAGCACTTTTTACAACATTGATTGTTCTTGTAATGATCATGGGAATCTTTGATGTTGTAATCCATCATGCAGAAGATCTTGATTATTCGACCATGGAGTATCTTGGAAGTATTGAAAATCCGGATGAAATTTTCCATGCAGAAATCCTGATCTCAGGACTGGGAGCAATCATGGATGTGGCGGTCGCCATTGCTGCATCCTTAAGTGAAATCGTTGAAAAGAAGCCGAAAGTGACATTTTTGGAATTATTTAAATCAGGAAGAGAAATTGGATATGACATTATGGGAACGATGATAAATGTGCTGTTGTTTGTCTTTAGCTGTGGACTGATCCCAATGTGTCTGATTCGAATGAATAATGATGTGAGTTTAATTACTATTATAAAATTGCACATTCCATGTGAATTGTGCAGATTTCTGGTGGAAAGTATAGGAATTGTTCTGGCAATACCGATTTCTATTTTGGTCACTTCTGTGATGATGAAGGTCCCAGGAATGTTTCATAGACAGAAGAAAGCAAGAAAGGTGCAGGGAGAAGGAAAATGCTGATAACACTTGGATTGATTTTACTGATTTTAATTATGGTCGTCGGTGGAGACAGAGGTGTCGTTTCGCTTATTGCTTTGTGTGGAAATCTGTTGATCTTAAGTCTTGCAATCTGGCTTATGGCATCAGGAGTTCCTGTTCTTCTCGTTACGGTTTGTGTCGGTGTTGTCATTTCCTGTATTACGTTGTTCTATCAAAATGGTAGAAATGGAAAGACATGGAGTGCATTTCTGGCAACTATGATCACAATGCTGTTGCTGTTTTTCTTCATATATATCGTTGTATGGAGAAGTGAGGCGGGAGGTCTTAACGAGATACAACAGGTTGGAGAAGATGTATTTTATTATAATATGAACCTGAATATCAGTATGAGAAATGTTGCTGTCTCTGTTATACTTCTCAGTACTCTTGGAGCTGTTCTTGATATGGCACTGACAGTTACCACATCTGTTTATGAAGTGAAAAGCCATAAAGAAGATATGACTTTTAAAGAACTGATTCACAGCGGAATGCAGATAGGAAAAGAAGTGACCGGAACAACGGTGAATACACTTCTGTTTGCATATTTAGGAGAATCACTTCTGCTTTTTTCCTATCTGCGGATGCAGGGATATTCGTTTGAACTACTGTTGAATTCTAAAATCATGTTTGAAAATTGTGCCTCAATGATCTTCGGAGCAATCGCCTGCGTGGTTGTAATGCCGGTGGCAGCGGTTGCAGGGGGGCTATTTTTTTCGATTTAAATAAACATAAAATCCAACGTTCAACATAATTCCAACTGCTGTAGAAACCGGTGCAGCAAGACCGATCTTTGTCAGGCTGGCATTCGGCTGGATACTCATGATGTATGCCATTGGCAGACGGACCAGAAGTGTCTGAATCAGACCTTGTGTCATAACCCAAAGAGTCCTATCATTTCCATTAAAATACCCTACCATACTGAAAAGAACGGCTGTTACAATTGTTTCCGGTGCGAATCCTCTCAGGTAAGCAAAACCATTCTGAATAACAGCTGCATCGGTAGAGAAGAATCCGGCCAGCACATCTCCCTTAAGAAATACAAGAGTGAAGACGAAACATCCCACAACCAGACCGACACCGATTCCGGTGAACATAGATTTCTTTGCACGCTTTGCTTTTCCGGCACCGACATTCTGAGAGACGAAAGAAGCCATGGACTGCATGAGTGCGCTAGGTACCAGCATTGCAAAGTTTACGATTTTGCAGGCAACGCCGTAACCAGAAGAAGCCTCCAGTCCGAGCCGATTTACAAAAGCGCAGAGTGCGAGGAATGACATCTGTGTCAGGAATTCCTGGAGTGCAAGAGGGAGTCCAATAATGAGGAATTTCTTGCACTGTGGATTCAGACAGAAGTCTTTCTTTCTAATCTTGAATGGTAGTTCTTTTTTGATAAGGAGAACTACTGCGAAGACAACACTGATTGCCTGGGCGAAAACAGTTGCAATCGCGGCACCGGCTGCGTTCATGTGGAAACCTGCAACAAGTATCAAGTCACCGAAAACATTTATGATGCATGCGACAAGTACAAAAAGCAGAGGGGACTTGCTGTCTCCAAGTCCACGGAAAATCGCAGAAAGCAGGTTGTAAGCGACGATAAAAAAGATTCCACTTCCGCAGATACGGATGTAAACAGCAGTCAATTCTATAGCTTCTGCAGGAGCCTGCATCAGGATCGCGATTGGATGCGCGAAACAAACCATGACGATGAACAATCCAACTGAAATCGCTGTAAATACAATTGCAGAACCGCCGATGACCGAGCCAATCTGTTCCGGTTTCTTTTCGCCGAGATAACGTGCAATCAGAACCGTGATACCCATAGCAAACTGGACAACTACGAAAGTGACCAGATTCAGAACCTGGCTTCCAGTAGAAACAGCAGAAAGCCCGGAAGTAGAACCAAATCTTCCAACGACCAGAAGGTCAACAGCTCCATACGCTGCCTGAAGGATCAATGCACCAAGTACCGGCATCATAAATGCCACCAGTTTCTTTAAAATGCTTCCTTGTGTAAAATCAGCAGTTTTATCTGTCATTTTGAATGCTCCTTTCACACATGATGTCGTAAAATTTCTGAATTGTTCGGATCATACAGTCGGCTTCAGTGTCAGATATAGCATCAAGGTAAGGAAGTAGCTCATTAAAATAATTTTCATTATACTTTTCAGATAGCTCCTTGCCATGTTCGGTCAAAGACAAGTATGTGACACGTCCGTCATCCGGAGAGGAGATCTTTTGAACTAATCCTTTCTTCTCCATTTCTTTTATTGTCCTTGTGACACCCGGTCGCGGGATATTCAGAACGTCACTTAAATCAGAAACTCTTACATGGACTTTCTGTTTCTGAAGCTCCTGGATCATATCCATATAGCGGATGTGAGATGACACGATACCTTCCGGAAGCGGAGGGAGCATCTCACGAATTCGTTTTGCCTGATAACATGCATCAAGCATGCGTTTGATTTTTTTATTTGTCATAATAAAACTCCTATATAGTTACCAAGGTTAATTACCATAGATAATTATATGGAGATTCAAAGGATTGTCAAGAGAAAATGATGATTGTAATGATAATTTGAGGAACTTGCAGAGAGAAGTCTTGATATGTTCGCAAATTAATAAAAGACAAGAAAACGTACAAGATAACACGTAAGTTATGGTAAAACAAATAAAAATTAGATATAATATAGTAAGAAAACATATAAGATAACAAGTAAGTTACAAGAAATTAAATAAAAATATGCGAGGAGGTGACAGCACAGATGGGAAGTTATTTGAATCCGGGAAACAGCGGTTTTTCGAATATGAGAAATGACGTTTATGTCGATAAAACAGAAATGATAAGTCTGATTAATCAAACAATCAATACGCCACGGAATCTGACATGTATTAGCAGACCACGGCGCTTTGGGAAATCTTTTGCTGCCAAAATGTTGTGTGCATATTATGATAAGACTTGTGATTCCAAGGAATTGTTTGATGATCTTAAAATTGCAAAAGATGATGAATATTTAAAATATTTGAATCAGTATGATGTGATCTATCTGGATATGGCGAGTGTTCTTGGTGTGACATCATCGGAAGATGCAGTCTCCTATGTGAAACGAAATATAACAGAAGAAGTTTTAGATATTTATTCGGAAGTGAAAGAAGCAGAAGCACTGTTTGATACATTAGCGAATCTGGTGACTTATACAGGAAATAAAATCATTATGATTATCGATGAGTGGGATGCACCGATTCGTGAGAATGGTGGAAATGCAGGAATCCAGAGAGAGTATCTATTATTTTTACGGTCATTATTTAAAAATAGTGGAACAACGGATAAGATTTTCGCAGCAGTTTATATGACAGGAATCCTGCCGATTAAAAAAGATGGTTCACAGTCTGCAATTTCTGACTTCGAAGAATTTACAATGGTAAAACCAAGAAAGTTTGCGCCATATGTAGGTTTTACAGAACAGGAAGTAAAGAACCTGTGCAGCGAATATCAAATAGATTTTTCGAAGATGAAGCTATGGTATGATGGATATTCATTCCCAAATGCAAATTCAATTTATAATCCGAACTCTGTAATGAAAGCACTTAGAAATGATGATTTCGATTCCTACTGGACGCAGACATCGGCAGCAGAGAGTTTGATGGAATATATTAGTCTTGATTATGACGGACTTTCCAAGACAATCGCTGAACTGATCGGTGGTATTGAAGTAGAAGTTGATACGAGTGGATTTTCGAATGATCTTGTAACATTCAGAGAGAAAGATGATGTACTGACATTGTTGATTCATCTGGGCTATCTGGCTTATGACAAAGAAACGGAAAAAGTGCATATTCCAAATGAAGAAATCAAGCGGGAATTTTCAAGGACGATCAGGGGAGTCAGACGGAACGAGACAATTCAACGTGTGCGTGAAAGCGACCAGATAATTTCAGATACAGTACATATGAATGCGGATGCAGTAGCAACACAGATTGAGAAGATCCATATAGAGGAGACAACGGCTCTTTTCTACAATAATGAGCAGGCATTACGAAGCGTGATCAAGCTTGCATATTTTAGTTATCGCGATTATTATCTGAAGTTCGAAGAACTTCCGTCAGGCAATGGCTATGCAGATATTGTATATTTTCCAAAGAAAACGTCGAATCTTCCGGCATTAGTAGTTGAAATGAAGTGGGATAAATCAGCGGAAGGAGCAATTACACAGATTAAGAAACGGAACTACCCGGCGGCAATCAAAGATTTTGGCGGTGAGATTTTGCTGGTTGGAATTAATTATGATAAAGATGCTCCGGTGGGCGAACGGAAGCATACGTGTGTGATAGAAAAATATCAAGTGTGATACATCAGAATGGAAAAGAGAAAAAAGAATTCTACTCATCGGCGATTTCGGTATACACGATGGTATCAATTGTAGGATTTATGATTTTATCCGCAGTAGTTTTGCGGTGATATGTCAAATGAAAACGAAGGGTTCGGCAAGATGCCGAACCCTTTCACTGTATGTTAATTCTCTTTATTCTCCACCAACAGCATATTAAGTTGTTCTAACCGTTTAAGATCCTTCTTTGTAAAAAGCAACTGATGGCGGAAGTTCTCTGTGTGTTCCTGTGGTTTTAAGGTGACTACGCATTTAAATGCACAAGGCATAAGGTCTGCACTGGAGATACCGCACAAGAGTCCCATTGTGAAATCTCGAAGTTCCAGAGGGTTGAAGATGTACAGAAGGTCTTCTTCCAGTGGGTTATATTGATTTACGAAAGAAAAGCGGATTAGCATATCACTATAAAGAACTCGTCCGGTGTAGAAAATCTCGCTGCTGCTTCCGTTAGCGGAGACAGAGCAAATCGTCAGAGTCGCTTCGTACTTTCCGGGTTCACCTTTCTTCTCATAAATATCAATGACGCCATCTTTCGTGCGTTGATATCGTCCGTCATAGAAGTAGAAATATAATCGTTGCGCCTGAAAGAAAGGACTTTTCCGACTTCTTCCGGGCGTACTGATAAGCTCACTGGTTGTTTCCGGAAGATAAGTAGTCAGCTGAGAGATTGAGACCTGAAGAACCTGGCTAATCTCATATAAAGTCTCAATATCAACAGCAATCTCTCCATTTTCATATTTACATATTGTGGCGCGGCTCTTATGGATGGCATCTGCGAGATCCTGCAGTGTCATTTTCCCTGCTTTTCGGTATTTTCGAATTTGTTTTCCGACATAACATGTATAATTACTCATATTGTTTCCTCATACTATCCATTTTCATGATAAATGCTGTTTTTATATGATTATATCTGAGAAACAGCGTATTTGTAAAGTCACAAGAAACTTTTTTGATAAAAAATTTCGCATAAAGAAACTTCTTCGGTTTGCATTTATCAGAAATTTATATAGAATATAGCTATTGGGCTTGATATTCAGGCCCTTTAAATAACTTTATGAATGTGGGGATTTTGACATGAAAGAAAAAAGAAGTAGCTTTTCCGGGTCGATAGGCTTTGTCTTAGCGGCAGCCGGAAGTGCTGTAGGTGTTGGTAATATCTGGAGATTCCCGTACCTCTGTGCGAAAGATGGGGGCGGATTGTTTCTCTTAGTTTATCTTGTACTTGTATTGACTTTTGGATTCGTATTGCTGACAACAGATGTTGCGATTGGAAGAAAGACTAAGAAAAATGCATTGAAAGCCTTTGAGGAGCTTAACCCGAAGTGGAAGTTTCTGGGACGTTTGACATTCCTCGTTCCAGTACTGATCATGACATATTATTCCGTTATCGGCGGTTGGATCACAAAATATCTGTTTGTATACCTCGTTTCTGATGGAATAGAAGCTGCGGCAGATGGATATTTCACATCCTTTATTACATCAGATATTGCACCGATCGTATTTATGCTGATCTTCCTTGCGCTGACAGCATGGATCGTGTTTCGCGGTGTAGAGAAGGGAATTGAGAAATTCTCCAAGATTATTATGCCGGGATTGATCTTTCTGATCGTGATCATTGCAGTCTTCTGTCTGACATTGACAAATACAGCACCAGACGGAACTGTTCGTACAGGTATGCAGGGACTGGCTGTTTATCTGAAACCGGATTTCCACGGATTGACAGTGAAGCGTTTCCTCGAGATTCTCCTGGATGCGATGAGCCAGCTGTTCTTCTCTCTGAGTGTATCCATGGGAATTATGATCACATATGGTTCTTATGTGAAAAATGACATTGATTTGAATAAAGCGACAAATCAGATTGAGATTTTTGACACAGGTGTGGCAATTCTTGCCGGAATGATGATCATCCCAGCAGTATTTGTTTTCCTTGGAAATGACGGAATGGCTTCCGGCCCGAGTTTGATCTTCATCTCACTGCCGAAGGTATTTGATGCTATGGGAGTATTCGGACGCCCTGCAGCGATTGCATTCTTCCTAATGATGGGATTCGCAGCACTGACATCCTGCGTATCTGTCATGGAGACACTGGTTGCAAACGGTATGGAATTGTATCACAAACCACGTAAGAAAATGTGTGGAGTAGTTGGTATTTACTCCTTTATTACAGCGGTTTTGATCTGTCTTGGATATAACAAACTCTACTTCGAATTGAAGCTTCCGAACGGATCCGTAGGACAGCTGCTCGATGTTATGGACTATATCAGCAACAGCTTTCTGATGCCGTTTATTTCACTTCTGACAAGTATCCTGATCGGCTGGGTAATCGGACCGGATTGGATCATAGGAGAAGTAGAACGCAACGGAGAGAAATTCAAACGTGCAGGTATGTACCGCTTTATGATCCGTTATGTTGTTCCGGTCGTAATGCTTGTCCTGTTCCTTGTATCCACAGGATTCGCAGATTTAATTGCATAAATTACTGGATATTAAATGTTTGCGAATCCGGAAAGAAGACGTTACATTTTACGTTTCAACATTTCCGGATTTGCAGCATACTCCAGAGCTGTTTCCGCAGTGATTCGGTTTTCCTTGTATAGAGTCAATAGACCAGAATCCATAGAAACAAAAAACCACCCGCTATTGGTCCTGATTATGATATACTAGACGTAATGAGTTGGTAGTGAGAGTGGAGCAAGCTGGTCTGCTTTCCATCAGCGATACGATTATATTAAAACAAAGGAGGACTTACTCGATGAGAGAAGTAAAAGCAGTAAAGATTAATGCAGCAGATTTTGCACCGTACGGAACATTTTGCAGTATGACAGAACCAGAGGGATATCCACTGGAGGGAGAGATTCATAAATTCTATCCGGACCGCATCTCAGGAACCTGTGTTGGAACAATGGCATTTTCACCGATTGAAGTTCGCAAGGACGAAAGAATTGTCAAGATGGCAGAATATCATACAACTACATGGGAAGGGATTGTTGCTCTTGATGACGACATGCTTATCCATGTTGCACCTGCTTCCGGCGGAACACCGGTTCCGGAACTTGCGAAGGCTTTCCTTGTACCAAAGGGATGCATGGTAAAGATCAATGCAGCGATCTGGCATCTGTGTCCACTTCCGGCGAATAATGAGGTACTTCATGCAATGATCGTACTTCCGGAATGTACTTATGCAAATGATTGTACGGTTGTTGAATTTGAAGAGAAAGATTGGTTTAAGATAATATTATAAAGATGAAACAGATTGATTTTGACCACGGAACGGTTACAGGGAATATTTTAGGAGCAGCGTTACCGATGCTTGTGGCACAGATATTGAGCCTTTTGTACAATATCGTAGACCGTATTTATATTGCCAGAATTCCGTCCGTGGGAACAACAGCGCTTGGAGCAGTGGGATTGTGCTTTCCGATCATTGTGCTCATCACTGCATTTAGCAATTTATTTGGAAGTGGCGGTGATGTATATATCTCTGTTATGACGATCGTATCAAGTGTTCGTCAGATGGTGGAAACTCCGATTTATGCTATCAATGAAGGAACTTCTCCGATCTTGAGCTATAATTATGGAGCTCAGCGTCCGAAGAAAGTCAAGAAAGCTATCTGCGTATTGACTTGTATGATATTGATCTATACAGCAATTGCGTGGAGCGTGATTATTTTCGAACCGGAATTTCTGATCGGAATTTTCAGCACAGACAGTGAATTACTTGCCGATTGCGTAGAAGCACTGAAACTTTATTTCGCAGCATTTATATTTATGGATCTGCAATATGTTGGGCAAACGGTTTTCAAATCATTGAACAAAAAGAAGCAGGCGATTTTCTTCTCGCTACTTAGAAAAGTATTTATCGTTGTACCGCTTACATATTTGTTTCCATATACATTTCGCATGGGAACGAGAGGGGTGTTCTTAGCAGAGCCTATATCTAATGTGATTGGTGGAAGTTTATGCTTTATTACAATGCTGGTAATGCTGAAAAGATCTATTTGACATAAGAAAAAAGAAATAGGTTAAGGATAATGCGAAGGAAAGCAGCAGACAATGAAAGAACTTGTTATCCGTTTACTGTAGAAAAAAAAGACATGAAAAAACATGACATGATATAATTAAAAATAACAGAAAACATTGAAGATGAATAGGCAACAGTAAATGGACAAGGGAAGTACCGGTTCTAAACAGACAAAAAGATACAGTTGGATCATTGGCTTGCTTATTTTTATAACAGCACTTCTTTTGGGCTGTATTATTGTAAAGAACATAGAGAAAGAAAAAAAGACAGCAGCTGCTTATACTGCACAAAGTACAGTAAAGCGGATCAATGCACAATTAGATCAGTATGTTGAACTTTCAGAATTTCTTGAAAACGTGATTCTTGCAGGATATGATCTGAATCAGACTACATTCTCAGAATTGGCAGAAATGCTTCCGAATGAAGCAGGTGTTGTAAAAGCATTCGAACTCGCACCGGATGGGATTATTACTGATATTTTTCCAGAGCAGGGAAATGAGCAGGCTTTTGGAATGAATATGCTGACAGAGCATGAACGCAGTGGAGACGCAAAGCGTGCCAAAGAAACGGGAAAATATACTCTTGGAGGTCCATATCAATTAAAACAGGGAGAAACAGGAGCTTTGCTGTTCCATCCGGTTTATCAGAATAATATTACAGGAAATGACACCTTTTGGGGGTTTGTGATCATAGTTATCGACTGGGATAAATTTATAGATGAAATTGGCATGGAACGGCTAAGTGAAGCATCCTATTGTTATGAGATATGGACGAATGATGAGAATACCGATGATCGGATTGTTCTGGCTCAAAATCAGGAACATATGCCTGAGAATAGCCTTACGGTAGAGTGTGAGATTCCTAATTACACATGGTATGTGGATATCGTACCAAAGGAGGGATGGATTTCAATTTATCAATGGATTGCTGTTATTGTATCAGCCCTCATAATTGCCATGATGGGTGCTACTATTTTTGATCAGATCTGCAGCAAAAAACGTCGAGAGAAGCAGTATGCAGCTGAATTGAAAAAATCGGCAGAACAGGCAAAAGAAGCAAGTGAGGCAAAAACACGATTTCTGTTTAATATGAGTCATGACATCCGAACCCCGATGAATGCAATTATTGGATTTTCAGATCTTCTCGGAAGGAATCTTAAGAACGAGGAAAAAGCAAGGGAGTATTTAGGAAAGATCAAGTCCTCGGGCAATTTTCTGATGACGATTATTGATCAGGTGCTGGAAAAGGCTCGCATTGAAAGTGGAACAGCTGTGTTAAAAATGCAGGCAGAGAATTTGAGCGAAATGTTTTATTCTGTGAATACAGTATTTGAATCTGCTATCCAATCGAAGGAAATTCAATATTCGATAGATACAAATATACAGCATAAATACGCAGTCTGTGATAAGACAAAACTTCAGGAAATATATTTAAATATAGTGAGTAATGCAATCAAATATACTCCAAACGGTCAGGCGATTCATGTAAATATTACGGAAACAGCATCAGATGATAAAAAAGCATGGTATGTATTCATCTGTGAAGATACCGGAATAGGGATGAAGCAGGAATACCTTCCACATATTTTTGATGAATTTTCAAGAGAACATACGGCGACAGAGAATAAAGTGGTCGGTACTGGTCTTGGACTTTCTATTGTGAAATCTTTTGTTGAACTGATGGGCGGAAAGATTTATGTAGAAAGCAAACAGGGGAAAGGAACAAAATTCACAGTGGAAATTCCACTGGAGATTGCATCAGAAGAGGATGTATACAAAAAGAAAGAGTCGGAACAGTCTGTTATATCTGATAAGAGTATTGGAAAGCGAATTCTTCTTGCGGAAGATATACAGATGGCAAAAAATGCAGGAATGAACGGTCATATTGCAAAACCATTGGATGGGGAAAAAATGATCACTGTGTTAAAACAGTGTCTGGCAGATAACAGCGACGTCAAAATACAGGAAGATTTATAAAAAGGCATTCTTGAAAGAAATAACAGATGGTGTGGGATTTTAATATAATCCCACACCATCTGTTATTTATTCAGAGAACTTATCACTGTAACGGATATGCATGTCTGCCCAATCCATAAACAACACATAAAATACTCTTCCATATTGCTGGTTTTCTACTATTCTTCCATGATCAAGTACAGAAAGGTAAGTTCCATCAGCTTTTCGAAGATGAAAATGAATATAGTCATTTTCATTGCCGCTGTCAATTTGCTGCCAGATACTTGCCTCAATCTGCTGTTGCTCATCTTCCCGGATAAGGTTTCGAAAGCTCTTCTTTGTAAGCTTAAACAGCTCATCTATATCTTTATATCCGGTCATGTGGAGAAACTCATGGTTTGCATAAAAGAGTTCATCATTTTCCTTGTCCGCTCTGTAGATAATAAACGCACCAGGAAGATGTTCAGAGATATCCTTGAGTGCAAATCCAAGTTGTTTGCGGCTCCTTGAATGGAGTCCTTCTCTGTAAGCCATACATCCATTTTTACCATGCAGTTTTACTTCATAAAGTGCAGCATCAGCACAGCGCATGAGCTGTGCACGGTTTGATGCAGCTATAGGATATTCAGCATATCCAAGAGAAATATAAAACGGGTAGTCATTTCCCTTGCATGAGAATATCTTTGGAAGCATAGTGAATTGTTGTAACTGTTCTTTCACATCATCATATGTGCAATTTGGGAGAAGAATACAGAATTCGTCACCGCCGTTTCGTCCCAACAATGTATCCGATGGAAAAAAACTCTTCATACTGTCAGCAAGATTCTTTAAAGCCCTGTCACCGTAAACATGTCCATAGATATCATTAATAAACTTAAAATTATCTATATCAAAGAGTGCAACTACATAAGGAGCGTTCGGATTTTTAGTGATCATTTCTTCTGCTAATTCATCAAATCCGTAACGATTATAAATATTGGTAAGTGAATCCATATGTGCTAGTTTCTGGAATTTGTTTTTATGTTCTTTTGCTGTTAACCAGACCCAGATAAGAACCGACAGAACAAATACGATAGAAGTATAAAGTCCGATGATTACAGCTATAAGTTTAGCATTTCTCCATCCACTCACAGGCATAACCTCAAATCTCCAGTTCTCTTCACCTATTGTAAAATCATAAGAAACAGGATTTGTTAAATTTCCATCTGACTGACAAACAACTTCATATGTGTCACTCCAGGGAGTGTCTGTTTTTGAAAGCTTATATTCATAACCAAAATTTGAAAGTGCACTGATCGAGTCGGAAAAAATCTCAGGAACACGCAAAATAACAATCGTAAATCCCCAGAAATATTCTTGTCCGTTTTCATCATTTAAGTAGACTGGATTGCGAACCGCAATTCCATAGTCACCTTGTTTTAATTCAAAGGGTCCCTGCGTAATGACTGTATGATTGTCTCTTGCATAACAGGAGATTTCACCACGATCTTTATCATGAAGCAGATCAATCTTACCCGCTTCGTTTCCTTCAGCAGGATAAATATCTGTCACAACACCATGTGGAGCGAGCTGCACACTTTCAATGGAATCAGACATAAGATTTTTAGCGATCGTGTTAAAGTGCTTGATCGTTCCATCATCACTGATCAAGATTTGTTCCAGAGTATCCGTAATCTCAGTTCCATTTACAATCTCATTTTTTATGCGTTCTCCATAGGTCGCTGCGTTTAATTGTGCAGTTGTGTGTCTCTGTTCTTTTTCAAAGGCGTCTGTTTTGTATACAATCAAACTAACAAGGCACATGCCCAGTAAAAAAACGATTAGAGGCACAAGCGTTTTCTTCTTCAAGTAAATCACCCCTGTTTAAGCATTCTATATTTTTGCAATATCGTATTATAGCACAGAAATTGAAAGATTGAATGAAATCTGTGGAAAAAACAGGAAAATTGGGTGTTGGAAGTGATCAGGCAGAGAAAACAAAAAACAAATGTACAGGAGTGATTTGCAGAGCCGTCAGGTTTGTGATTGTATTTGAGTTATAAATAGGATAAAATAATAGCATGAAATAAAAGCATAGTTTTCATTCTGTCTCGCATATTTTGCAATTTCCGGATCAGATAATAATGCAGAAAACTTTTGAAATCTTGTTTTATAAGATTTAATCATATACACCCTTGCCTATATTTTAACACAATGAAAGGAACCTGCGAACAGATTCCTTTCTATTTTTTCCTTAAGTTTATGATGTTGCGTTGGACGGGTGGTCCTGATTATCTCTGATCATATTTCGGATGGCAGGTGTCACAGTCATAATCTCGAAGACAGGGATCATTTTCCCATCAATCGTCGGTACAAGCTGCTGTGAGATAACGGCCTGCAGAACCATAGATAGCTGCACTGCGATCTGATGCTGCTGGTTTGGCGGGAATACGTCAATGATACGGTCAATTGTGCTGGCAGCACCAATCGTATGCAATGTTGAGAAGATCAAATGTCCGGTCTCAGCCGCCGTCATTGCGACCTGCATAGTCTCGTAGTCGCGCATCTCCCCAAGTAGGATAACGTCGGGACTTTGGCGAAGAGAAGCACGCAGAGCAGTCACATAGCTCTCTGTATCGACGTTGATCTCACGTTGGCTGATGATACTTAAGTCATGTCTGTGAAGGAATTCCAGAGGATCCTCCAGCGTGATAATATGCTTCCTATAATGATGATTGATCGCATCAATAATACAAGCGAGTGTTGTAGACTTTCCGCTTCCGGCAGTTCCCGTTACAAGGACAAGACCTTTAGAAAAATTAGAAAAGTCAATGATCCGTTGCGGGATTCCAATCTCAGTCGGATTTGGCAGAGAGAAGGAAATGATTCGAATCACAACGGACAGCGCACCCCTTTGCTTATATGCACTGACACGGAAACGTGACAATCCCGGGATAGCAAAAGAAAAGTCGTCGTCACCGCTTTGTTCGAAGTCATTCACATCACGATTTCCGGCCAACTGGTAGATTGGAGATACAATGTTACTCGTATCGGCAGGGGGAAGATTTTCCCCATTTTTTCTAGTGATAATTCCATTGATTCGCATGGAGCATGGAAGACCGGCGACGATAAACACATCGGATGCACCTACTTATTGAATCAGCTTCATAGAGTTGTCGGCATCCCACGCATTGGTTGCTACTTCCTTCCAGGATGTGATCGTATAGAATCCTGAGGAAGTCGTCCATGGGTCATTCAGTGTTAAATCCACTTCCTGAGCCTGTGAGTCGTCAACAGTAGTAGTGTAATTAAGAGTAGCTGAATTAATTTCTATAGAAAAGTTTAAGTTCACATCCATATCCGATTCACTAAGCATTGCTTCAATTTCAGAAAAATAAGAGCTGGAATCAGGGGAGATCTGATAGGACTTCGCAAGGATTCCATCAATCTGATCTAGAATCTCTTTCGCCTGATTCGATGCTTTATAATAATTTGTACTATGTGCAGTGAATTTGTCTGCAGAGCTCTTATTACCGGCTGCAGAAGCAATTGACGGATATACAGTAGATGCTGAAACAAAAAATGTAAAGATCACAACAGGAAAGAATGAGATCACATTCTACTACACAAAGAGAGCGGATCTTGCTTACACAGTAAACTATTATGAAGAAGGAACAACAACGAAACTTCACGATAGCAAGAAAGTAGAAAACCAGACATTTGGAGCAGAAGTAACAGAAGACGCGATAGCAATCGATGGTTACAATGTAACAGGAGAAAGAAATATTTGGAGGTGCGGTATTAGAGAAAGCTATAGAAATTGCTGGTTATACAGCAGATGCATTGACAAAGAATGTGACGATTACAACAGGAACTAACGAGATTACATTCTACTATACAAAGAGTGCAAATATAACACCTGCACCGACTCCGACACCAACAGATCCGACAACACCGGCGGCTCCTACAACACCGACAACAACACCGGCTGGACCGGCAGCTCGTACAACAGAGCCGACAGGCAATGCATTTATCGACAACGTTGTTACACCGATCGTAGAGAAGGTAGAAGAGAAAGTTGCAGAGATTAAGGAAGTGTTCAATTCTGATGATGACAACGTACCATTGGCAGATCAGAAGCTGGATGACAACAACAATCACAAGTGTTGTATCCTTCATTTCCTGATCATGCTCATTACATTACTTGTATATGCATTCGCAACAAAGAGCATGAAGAAACGACAGAAAAAATTACATGAAGTGAGAGAGGAGCTTGATTGCGAGCTTGCAAAGAGAGGGCTCCCTCTCTCCACTGAGAAACAATAGAAACTGTCGATTAAGATAAGGAGGGAGACATATGGCATATTTATTTGAACATACCAAATTTGGTTTTTGCTAGTTGGACCTTCTTGCATTGCTTATATTGCTGGCAGTAATCGTTGTATTCGGTGTCAGAAATCGAGACTTGAAAAAGCAGCAGAAAGATCTGGAAGATCAGCTGGATGACCTGTATTCAGGAGATGCGAAAAAAGACAATTCGGTGATACAGGAATAAGCGGGAATGAAAAGATCGTGAAGTAAAAACAAAAGTTTAGAAGAAATTCTTAAATTAGAAGAAATTCTAGGATGAAATGGCAGCCGGGGCAGCAATGTTCCGGCTGCTGTTTCTTTTAGTGAAACTCATTGACATGCAGCAAGGAATTGCCGTATTTTAATGAGTAGAGTATCGGACTTGGGAATCCGTTGGAACAGATAAGGTTTTCAACTCCGATCGGAAGAAGAAAGAAGAAACAGATGCGCAAATACCGTGCAGTGATAACATTAGAATTTGTTGTCCTGATCGTACTTATTATGGTGTTATTCTATGCTTTGATGGGAATTTCAACAGTGCAGGGAAACTCTATGTATCCGATATTGCACAGTGGTGAGAAGGTTGTGTATAACCAAAGAGTCAGTGATTATAAAGCCGGAGATGTGATTGTCTTGAAAAGACCGGATGGAGAAGAGTTTGTGAAGCGAATCGTGGCTGTGGCCGGGGATACTGTGAATATACAGAACGGCAAGCTGTATGTGAACGGAGCAGAAGAAAAGCAGGAAGGAACGCTTGGTGAGACACTGACTGAGGAAAACAATCAAGTAAGCTATCCATTGACGGTAGGTGATGACCAGATCTTCGTACTGGGAGATAATAGAGAAGTGTCCGACGATTCCAGAGCGTTTGGAGTTGTTGATATGGATGATGTGAAGGGAAGAATTGTCTGGTATATGGGACGACTGTAGCGAGCAGTGGACAGTACTGATTGGTTACAAGGCAATGAAAAAGAAATAGCATAAATGAAAAGGAATACTGGAGTTCCGAATTTGACAAAAAAGGCACCTATAAAGGATGAATTAAACAAGCACAATGAATAGAAAAAATTTACAATGAGAATAATCAGTCACTAGGTGGAGTCTGTCCAAAAACAGATGAATCTTAAGACAATAAAAAAGATACATCAAATATGTATCAGAAAGGGAAATTATGAGAAGGAAAATGAAATGGAGGGTGCTTGCAAGTGCTTGTGCAGCAGCGGTAGCTGTGACATCTATGCCGTATATGGCAACGCAGGTCCATGCAGAACCAGCAGCTGTAACGCAGCAGACCGGTAATAATGATCTGAAGCTATGGTATACGAGCCCGGCAGATATTACCAAGTATTACCAAGGATGGCAGGAAAAGTCCCTTCCTATAGGTAATGGAGGAATCGGTGGAACGGTATTTGGTGGAATTACCAGAGAACGTATCCAGCTCAATGAAAAATCACTTTGGTCAGGAGGACCAAGTGAGAGTAGAAAGAATTACAATGGAGGTAATCTGGAGAATAAAGGAAATAATGGAGCGACAATGAATTCAATCCATGAGTACTTTGCGAATGGCCAGGATAATTCTGCAACTAATCTTGCAAAAAGCAACTTGATAGGTGCAAGTGATGATAACGGAACAAATGGATATGGATATTATCTGAGTTTTGGAAATATGTATATCGATTTTAAGAATGTATCATCCAACAGCGATGTGAAAAATTACACTCGTGATCTGGATCTGAATACAGCAATTGCCGGTGTTAATTATGATAAAGGAAGTACTCATTATTCAAGAGAGAACTTCACAAGCTATCCGGACAATGTTATTGTTACTCATATCACAGCAGACGGTTCTGAGAAGATCAGTCTGGATGTAAGTGTAGAACCGGATAATAACAGAGGGGATGCTGTTAATGGGATTGGTGATAGCAGCTATAAGAGAGATTGGGATACAAAAGTATCAAATGGATTGATTTCCATCAACGGACAGCTTAAAGACAATCAGATGAAATTCACATCCCAGACGCAGGTTATTACTGACAATGCCGGTACTGTGAAAGATGGGAATGGAAAAGTAAGTGTTTCCGGAGCAAGTGAGGTTACCATCATCACGTCTATAGGAACAGATTATAAGGATGAATATCCGTCCTATAGAACAGGCGAATCTGCGGATGAACTGACAAGTCGTGTGAAATGGTATGTAGATCAGGCGGCAGCGAAGACATACGAAGAACTGAAAGCAAATCATGTAAGTGATTATCAGAAGATCTTTGACCGTGTGGATCTGAATCTTGGACAGACAGTCTCAACAAAGCCAACAGACGAACTTCTTTCTGCATACAAAGCAGGAACTGCAACAGATGCTGAAAGACGTCAGTTGGAAGTTATGTTATTCCAGTATGGAAGATTTATGACAATTGAGTCTTCCAGAGAGACAACTACAGATGAGAATGGTTATGTAAGAGAGACACTTCCTTCCAATCTTCAGGGACTGTGGGTAGGAGCGAACAATTCTCCATGGCATTCAGACTACCATATGAATGTAAACTTACAGATGAACTACTGGCCGACATATTCTACCAACATGGCAGAGTGTGCAGAACCACTGATCGATTATATCGATGCTTTGAGAGAACCGGGGCGTGTGACCGCGGCAATCTATGCAGGAGTTTCCAGTGCCGAAGGTGAAGAAAATGGATTCATGGCACATACACAGAACAATCCGTTTGGATGGACATGTCCTGGATGGGACTTTAGTTGGGGATGGTCACCGGCTGCAGTACCGTGGATCTTACAGAATTGCTGGGATTATTATGAATATACTGGAGATACTTCTTACTTAGAAAATAATATCTATCCAATGATGAAAGAAGAAGCTAAACTGTATGACCAGATGCTTGTTCGTGGAGCAGACGGAAAGTTGGTATCTTCACCGGCATTTTCACCGGAGCATGGACCGGTTACAAATGGAAATACATATGAGCAGTCTTTGATCTGGCAGTTATATGAAGATACGATCAAAGCTGCAGAGGTACTTGGAAAAGATGCCGAGCTGGTAGCTACATGGAAAGCAAACCAGGCAGATCTGAAAGGACCAATTGAAGTTGGTGATAGCGGACAGATTAAAGAGTGGTATACAGAGACAACTGTTAATTCAATGGGTGATGGATATGGTCACCGTCATATGTCTCACTTGCTCGGACTTTATCCTGGAGATCTCATCACAGAGGACAATGCAGAATGGTTTGCAGCAGCAAAGGTTTCCATGCAGAACCGTACGGACGTGAGTACCGGATGGGGAATGGCACAGAGAATCAACAGCTGGGCAAGACTTGGTGATGGAAATAAAGCTCTTCAGCTTATTGAGAACCTGTTCAAGAATGGAATCTATGCGAACTTGTTCGATTATCATGAGCCAAAATATTTCCAGATTGATGGAAACTTCGGATATACATCAGGTGTAGCTGAGATGCTTCTGCAGAGCAATGCAGGATATATCAATCTTCTTCCGGCAGTTCCAGACGCTTGGGCTAACGGAAGTGTAGATGGATTGGTTGCACAGGGTAACTTTGAAGTATCTATGGACTGGGCAGATGGAAATGTAAAAACTGCTACAATCCTTTCTAAGAATGGCGGAGAAGCAGTTGTGCAGACTAAGAATGCCTCTCTTGCAACAGTGGTAGACAGTGATGGAAATGTAGTTGATGTGACACCTGTAAAGGAAAACCGTATTTCTTTCGTAACAGAAGCAGGAAAGAGTTATACATTAAAGGACATTCCGACATCCGCTACTGTGACAGCTCCGACAGGACTGACAGCACTTCGTGCAGATGCTGAAAATGTAAACCTTTCCTGGAACGCTGTGACAGCAGAAGAGGGAAGCAATGTAACATATAATGTATACCGTCAGGTAGAAGATGGTGATGTGATCTGCATTGAGACAGGTTTAACAACAACAACTTATAAAGATACAACAGCATACAAGACACTTGGAGCAATGAAATATCAGGTGGCCGCAGTTGTGGATGGAATTGAATCTGAAAAGAGTGCAGTAGTAACTGTAACAGAGCCGATTGGCGCAGGTAAGATTGACAATGCTGATGAAAGAATCGCATATGTAGGTGAATGGGGCAACTGGACACAGGATAAAAATGTCAACTATATGGATACAATTCAATATCTGAATAGTCCAAAGGGCGGAGAGACGGTTACTCTTACATTTAAGGGAACAGGAATCAAGGTAATTGGTTGTACGAATAAAGACAGAGGTAAGATTGAAGTATTTATCGATGGCGAGTCCCAGAAAGTAGTTGATACATATAGTGCAAGCACAGTGCGTCAGGTGGAATACTTCAGCAAAGATGACCTTAAAGCAGGAATCCATACACTTCAGCTGAAAGTTCTCAATGAGAAACAGGCTGCAAGTTCTGGTACAAAGATTGAACTTGATGCATTTGAAATTCTAGATTCAACACTGGTAGCACCGACAGGTGTGACAGTAAGCTCCAAATCCGGAATGACTACAGTATCTAAAGCAAACAGCACATTACAGTTAAAAGCAACTGTAGAACCGGAGAATGCAACAGATAAAACAGTTACATGGAGTACGTCTGATGATAGCATTGCAACAGTAGATGATAAAGGATTGGTAACATTCTTAAGTAAGAACGGAACAGTTACTATCACTGCAACATCCGCTGCAGATGCTACAAAGTCTGGCACAATTGAACTGACAGTTGCAATCAAACAGGATGTGGCAGATGTTGAGACAATCGTAGAAGATGGTAATCCACCGGCGTCAGGAACAAATACATACGGAACAAAAAGTAATGATATCAAATGGGAGGGTGAGTCATGGTATACCTGGGCTGAGAATGGACAACATGGTGGAACAAAAACAGAAACTGGAGATGGTGAGAATGGTAAGGGACACTCTTTTACATATACATTCACTGGAACTGGCGTAGATGTTTATTCTCAGAAGCATGCTAACTTTGCAAGCTTTGATGTTTATATTGATGATAACAAGATTGAAAATTGTTCATTAGCGGGTTCAGGCACTGGAGAAAAGCAGGAACTTATCTTCTCAAAGAAAGGTCTTGAGAATGGTAAGCACACAATCAAATGTGTGGCAGCTGAGCGTGACGGAAAATATCAGGTCAACCTGGATTACTTAAAGATCTTTTCACCAGGCGAAGGTGCAACAGTTGATAAAGCAGCGCTCCAGGAATCAGTTGAGGCAGGAGCAGCACTTGTTAAATCAGAATATGATGAGACAAACTGGAATGCATTTATGGACGCATATAATGCTGCGGTTGCGGTAATGAATGATGCAGCTGCAACAAAGGAAACTGTAGATGAAAAGAAAGAAGCATTAGATGCAGCAATCAGAGCACTTGGAACACCGAAAGTTCCTACAGTAGAAGACCAGACAGGTTCAGCAGTTCTTGTGGAAAGCAAGAAAGTTGTACTGAAATGGACGAAGGTTCTGGGAGCAGCAAAATACAAAGTAGTTGATGAAAAGAATGGAATTGAAAAGATTGTAAGTGGTACAACCGTAACACTGGAGAATCTGACACCTGGAACAACTTACAACTTCAAAGTATATGCTCTGAATAGTACAGATGTTGCATCAGAGAAGGCAATTGAGATCAGCAATGTGGCAACAATGGGTGACGGATCAACAAAAGGTGAGATCGAGTCTGTTACAAAGACTCCGGTCAGTGATGATTCTGTAAAACTCACATGGACATTAAAAGAAGGCTCCACTTTCGCAAGCTATGAAATTTATGTCAATGGTCAGCTGAAAGGTAATACGACAGAAAAAGAGTTCACACTTAAGGATCTGGAAGACGGCACATACGTTGTTAAGATTGTTGCAAAGACAGCAGCAGGACAGTCAGCACTTCCAAAGCAGTTTTCTTTTGAAATGAAAAATAGTGTAAAAGTACTTAGTGTAACAAACCCAGAAGGAATTTCAGTAGAAGAAGGAACTGCATTTAAGAAGCTTGAATTACCAGAGAAAGTAACTGTCACAGTGACAGGAAACTTGGATCAAGAAGTAGAAGTAACATGGGCAGAAGGTGATTACCAGACAACACCGGGAACTTACACATTGGAAGGAACACTGACAATGGGTAAGAATATGAAAAACCCAGATGGCGTGAAAGCTTCTATCAAGGTAACAGTTACAAAGAAACCGTATGAGATTAAGTCCGTTGCAAAACTGGATAAGAAAGAAGTTGCATACGGAACAGCGGCAACAGATCTTGGACTTCCGACAGAAGTAGAAGTAAGCTACACAGACGGAACAAAAGGAATAGCAAGTGTTACATGGAATACAGACAACTACGATGGAAATAAAGCAGGAGACTATACTCTGACAGGAAAGCTTTCCTTTGCAGATGATGTTACCAATCCGAAGGAGTTGACTGCTTCTGTAACAGTAACAGTTAAGAAAAAGGCAGAAGAACCGAAACCAGAAAAAGACGCTGATTACACAGCTGTGAATGCAGCAATGGAAAAAGCAAATAAGATTGACAGAAGTAAATATACAGAAGAAAGTCTGAAAGCTTTGGACGATGCAGTAGCGGCAGTAGAAAAGGGCCTGAAAGAATCCGAGCAGAGCAAAGTTGATGCAATGGCAGCAGCGATTGAGAAAGCGTTAGGTGATCTGGTAGAAAAACCAGTAGTTAAACCAGAAAAAGACGCAGATTATACAGCAGTGAACGCAGCAATAGAAAAAGCAGAAAAGATTGACAGAAGTAAATATACAGAAGAAAGTCTGAAAGCTTTGGATGATGCAGTAGCAGCGGTAGAAAAGGGTCTGAAAGAATCCAAACAGGATAAAGTTGATGCAATGGCAGAAGCAATCAATAAGGCTTATGCAGCATTAGTTGAGAAACCAGCTGTAGAAGAGGAAGCAGACTACACAGCAGTAAGCGCAGCAATGGAAAAAGCAAAGAAGATTGACAGAAGTAAGTATACAGAAGAAAGTCTGAAAGCTTTGGATGATGCAATCGCAGCAGTAGAAAAAGGTCTGAAAGAATCCGAACAGAGCAAAGTTGATGCAATGGCAGCAGCGATTGAGAAAGCATTAAATGAACTGGTAGAAAAACCAGTGGTAGAACCAGAAAAAGACGCCGATTATACAGCAGTGAACGCAGCTTTGGAAAAAGCAGGAAAGATCGACAGAAGTAAGTATACAAAGGAAAGTCTGAAAGCTTTAGATGATGCAGTAGCAGCAGTAGAAAAAGGTCTGAAAGAATCCAAACAGGATAAAGTTGATGCAATGGCAGCAGCAATCAATAAGGCATATGCGGAATTGATTGAAAAACCTGCAACTGATAATGATAAGAAAGATGATTCTAAGAAAGATAATTCCAAGAAGAATAATTCTGATAAGAAGTCAGGTGCGGTTAAGACCGGAGATGCAACTCCACTGATCTTGTGGGGAACTGCGACAATACTGGCAGCAGGTGCCAGCGTTACAGTTATTTTACGCAGACGTAAAAGAAGATAAAAATTTTCCTGAAAAGTAAAAGGAAAGAAGTTTTCAAGAATTCTTTCAAAAGAAAGGGCTGGCATGTGCCAGCCCTTTCTTGGTATAAATATATTACTCCCTTTTTACATGTGAATAT
>PPYE01275194.1_pt1 | contig 67556 bp, 61 predicted proteins | sample 1559881 | NCBI WGS metagenome assembly PPYE01 (sample SAMN08240022, study PRJNA423297) | Human gut metagenome, whole genome shotgun sequencing project. | reverse complement strand
CATGCGGAAATAGCTCAGTGGTAGAGCATCACCTTGCCAAGGTGGGGGTCGCGAGTTCGAGTCTCGTTTTCCGCTCCATTGACGGCGACATAGCCAAGTGGTAAGGTCGAGGTCTGCAAAACCTTTATCCCCAGTTCGATTCTGGGTGTCGCCTCCAGTCCGTCATAGAAACCGAAGCAATTGCTTCGGTTTTTATATACTTTTAATTATTTTTCTTGTAACAGAAATAAATTTTTTTTATACTCCCATATTCTTTTTAATAACGATATGATATAATAAATAAAAGCAATTTGGCAGAGTGAATTCGTATTAGAAAGAAGTGGTCGCGATGGAACTTAGACAGCTTGAATACTTTCAAATGGCAAGCCGTCTGCGCAACATCACGCGCGCGGCGGAGCGGCTGCGTGTATCGCAGCCGAATATCACGGTCGCGATTAAAAAGCTTGAGGCTGAACTCGGTATTCAGCTTTTTGACCGCAGCCAAAAGCAGCTTTCCTTGACGCCGGAAGGCGCGGTTTTTTTGAATCGAATTGAACTGGCACTTCGCAATATTCAAGATGCCGTGCTCGAGGTAAACGACTACAAGCAGCTTCAGAAAGGCACGATTAAAATTGGCATTCCGCCCATGATGGGGGCGTATCTTTTTCCAAAGATTTTTTCGAGTTTTCAGCATCGTTACTCGCATCTCGACATTTATTTGCATGAAGAGGGTTCGATGTCCATTCGCGAACAAATTGAACGTGATGAGCTCGATTTTGGCATCATTATTCTCGCCGGTGCCTCGCAGAATCTTCAGATTCTATCGATGTCACGCAACCAGATTGTTTGCTGTGTGCCAAAGACAAGTCCTTTGGCGCAAAAGGATTCGGTTTCGTGGGATGACATCGCCGAAGCGAATATTGTTATGCTGAAGGAAGGATCTTTCCTCCGTCAGTTGGTTTTGCAAAGTATGAAGTCCGTCGGAATCGTTCCGAACATCGTTTTGGAGTCAAATCAGGTTATTACGCTCAAAGGCCTTATTGCAAATGGCGTCGGGATTGGCTTTTTGCTTGATATGGTTGTGGGTGAGACGCCGGGCGTGAAAGCTATTCCATTAGCGGAACCACGCTTTGTCGACGTAGGGCTGGCATGGAAAAAGGATCGATACATATCAAAGGCAGCACAGTCGTTTATTGATTTCTGTGAAGACTTATTAAAGGAACGAATGAAGCAAGAAGATCATACGGATTGAATCGCATGATGAGATATGAATCACATGGGCGCGGAAGGTGCCCATTCTTTCTATTAAAGGTCAAGTGGCAAAAGGAGTGCGTGATATTATGGAAAATTCACGCGATACGACGCTTCGGATTTTGGCACAACGAGCTGTACGTGAGCTTCGTGAACAGAAAGAACGTATTGGGGATAGAGGAAGCGGAGGCTCTTCCGTCATCCGGCTTGTCAATTGCCTCATCGCATTTGGGATTGAGCGTTCGGCAAGCGATATTCATATTGAACCGCAGGAAGATGGCGTCCGTCTTCGCTATCGTTCGGACGGATTGCTTTGCGAATATGATGAGACACTCTCATCAGACGTCATATCTGCGCTTGTATCACGCATAAAAGTCATGGCAGGAATGGATATTGCCCAGCATCAAAAACCACAGGACGGGCATATTCGCTATTCTGTCAATGCAAAAGAGTTGGATATACGGGTTTCGATCCTCCCTGCACTTTATGGTGAGACGGTCGTAATGCGACTTATGAATATGGAGGATCGACTGCTTCAACTTCACGAACTCGGTTTTTCTGCAGGGAATGAGGCGGCTGTCCGTACGCTCATACATAAACCGGCGGGGCTATTGCTTCTCTGCGGGCCGATGAATTCGGGCAAGACAACGACACTTTACGCAGCGATGTCAGAACTCAATGAAACGGCGCACAATCTCGTGACACTTGAGGATCCGATTGAGCGCGTTCTTCCCGGTATCAATCAAGTACAGCTAAATCCGAAGGCAGGACTTACGTACCCGGTTGGCCTGCGAACGATCCTGCGTCAGGATGCGGAAACGATTTTGCTCGGAGAGATTCGAGATGAAGAAACAGCAGAAATGGCGGTTCGCATCGCACTGACGGGGCATTTGATCATGACGACGCTCCATACGGAAAACGCGGTGTCAGCAATCTATCGTTTGCTTGAGATGGGAGTGGCACCGTATCTTTTGGCGGCAACGCTTAGTGGAATTGTTGCACAACGACTCGTTCGTCGGATCTGTCCGAAATGCAAGGGGATCGGCTGCCCAACTTGCCATGAGAGCGGATATTATGGACGGGTTGCACTGCAGGAAGTGCTTTCCATGGATGACACTTTGCGCGATGCTATTTTGAAAAGGGATGCACGTCAGACTATGGAAGGTCTTGCACGCAGGAACGGCATGAAAACGTTATGGGAAGATGGAAAAGAAAAAATCTCCATTGGTGCCACGACACAAGAAGAAGTCAGGAGGGTTCTCTATGGTGTCGTTTGAACGGAGTGTCCTTCGACATGCGATTGAAGCGCAAGTTTCGGATATTTATTTGACCGAGGGGCAGAATATCCAAATGCGTAAAGATGGTGTGCTTATTCCATGCCTGGATGATATTCCAACACGCGAGTTCATGCAAATGGTCCTAAAAAGAATGCTTTCTGAAGAAAGGCGGCAGTCTTTTGCAAAAAAGCTAGATATTGATTTCTCATGGACATTTGAGGGACGACGCTTTCGTGTGAATGCCTATTGCCAGAGGGGATGTCCTGCCATTGCAATGCGCCTGCTTCCGGATCGGATCCCCTTGTTGGAAGAAATTCAACACAATAGAGCGATATTTGATTTGCTGCAATGTGAACATGGATTGATCCTTGTTTGCGGCAAGGTCGGATCGGGTAAGACAACAACGGTCGCATCATTTCTTAATGCACTGAATCATCAGCGTCCTGTGCACATTCTAACCTTGGAAGATCCTGTGGAATACGTGTTCCAGCCGGATAAGGCTTTTATCAGCCAACGGGAACTTGGCCGCGATGTTCTTTCCTTTGCATCGGGGCTTCGGAGTGCGCTTCGCGAAATGCCGGATGTTCTTTTGCTTGGCGAGATACGTGATGCGGACTCTATGCGTACTGCGCTCATGGCGGCAGAGTCCGGCATGCTCGTGATCGGAACACTTCATACGCTGCGGGCAGCAGAGGCAGTCATGAGGATGGAAGGGTTTTTCCCAGTAAGCGAACGTGATGCCATTCGCACACAAATTGCATCCGTCTTGCAGGCTGTTTTTTCTCAGCAACTCATTCCTGCAAAGACAGGCGGACGCATTTGCCTGTCGGAAGTGCTACTTGGAAATGACACTGCAGCGAGCCTCATACGCCAAGGCAAATATGGGCAGATCTCTACCCTCATGATAACGCATCGACGTTCGGGAATGATGACGAAAAATGCGGCGCTCGATGAACTCTTTCGAAAAAGGCTTATCACAAGCGAGGTACGCATGCGATTTTATGAGGAGGAACAAATGTGATGGAAGCCTTTTCCTATGAAGCGTGCAACAAGCACGGTGAACGTTTTGCGGGAGAACTTGAGGCAGAGACGATTCACGAAGCAGCGCAAATGATTCGCAGAAAAGGGTTATGGGTCGTTTCGCTTCATCCAAATGAAATGCTTTCCACATCCTGTATTCCGTCAGTTTTCACTATTTTAGAACGCACGCGTTTTTCATCACGGAATGGAATCGGCCGTGAGGCGACGATTCTATTTTTGCGTCAAATGAGCGTGCTTCTACAGACAGGCATGCCGATTCATCAAGCATTGCAGGCGCTCGTTGAGGCAAGAGGGACACAACGATACACACAGCTCATTCAAGAAATGCTTTCGGATCTGATGAACGGGAGTTCGCTATCCGATGCGATGGAAAAGCATCCGGGGGTCTTTTCGACTACCGTTTCCAGTTTGACGCGTGCAGGCGAGATGAGTGGTACGCTAGAGCAGATTTTTGCTAGCATGGCGGATTTCTTGGAGCGCGACTATCGGGCACGAGAAAAATTAAAGACGGTCATGATGTACCCGCTCGCGCTTCTTGCGGTATCCCTGTTTTCGATGGGGTTCATGACCGTCTTCGTGATGCCGACGCTCGCACTCTTGCTGCAGAATCTTCATGCGGCACTGCCGCTTCCGACACGCATCTTGTTGTTTCTTTCAAATGCGATGCAGCAGCATTTTTTATGGCTGCTTCTTTTCCTGTTCTTGCATCTGGTGGGCGCTGTGTATTTGTATCGTCAGTTGTCATGGCGCAGACGCATAGACCGATGTCTCCTGTTTCTTCCTGTATTTGGCTCGTTAAAGCTCTACAGCGTGTGGAGGGGCGTACTCGAAACGCTTGCCGTGCTCCTGCATAATGGAATTGCGCTTCCGCATGCACTGGATCTCGTGGCGCCTTCCGTGGGAAATCGCTGGATCCGCCATCTCGTAGAAACGGCGCGCAGACGCGTTCTGAGCGGGCACGCATTTTGCACCGCATGGCAGGACGAGAAAACATTTCCTCGAATGCTTGCTTCCTTGATTGCAGCGGGGGAACGTAGCGGCGAGCTCGAACGAATGCTTGAAAAGGCAGCGGAATTTGCTGCTGTTACGGCAGAGAATCGGTCGGCAAGGATTCAGGCAATGGCAGAACCCGTCTTAATCCTTATCGTGGGAGGCATCGTCTTTCTTTTTGTCCTTTCGATCATTTTGCCGCTTATCGAGACGATGGATGTACTGACGTAGGCAGCTTATTTCCTAAGCATCTTTTCTTTGAGTTCACGATAGCGCCGCGTGTAGTACGCACCGTTTTGTGCTTCGCGATGATCGAATCCATAAGCCCGACGGCTTATGGCGAGAATTGGCGGAGCCTGGATGCGCTTGGCGACGGCCATGCCGCAGAAGAGATTCCACCATCGCTCCAAATCGGCAATGAAGTCGGACGCATTTGTAAAATAATGCGCGATAAGCCCTTCTTCGCAACCGATATTTTTCTCCACGGTACCTTCTGCATACCATGTCAGCAAATCTTCCGGTGTTGCTTTTTGCCACCGTTCAACGAAAGAGCGGAAGAGGTAGTCATGATAGGGGTACTGGATCGGGTCGCCCTTCCCTTCTTCCACATTTTGTGCGTTGGAGAGCTCGGCGCTTGGAATGATATCGATGATGCCCTGCGGAATTGCTTCCCGACCATATACGACATCGTTGAGATAGTGTGCGAGTGCGTAGACTTGGTATTTCCAAAGATCTGCGAGTGCTGCTAGAAAACCAGACTGGTCGCCGTAGAGCGTTGCGTATCCGACCGTTGTTTCAGCCTTGTTCGCATTGCAGGTGAATCCGCCTCCAAAAGCAGCGGAAACGCCTGCCAACACACGGGCGCTTCGGTCGCGTGCTTGGATGTTTTCGGCAACGAAGGAGGAGACGGAAAGGTGTGATTTCGTAGTTTGTGCGAGAAAATCAATGGGAATGGTTTCGATCTGTTGGATTGTATGGTTGACGGATTCCTGAATTGGCACGATCATGTAAGGGCAGCCCAAATTTTTTGCGAGTTTATGCGAGAGGCTTTTTGTCGTCTTCGAATTATAGACGCTCGGCATATTGACGAGCAGAAGGTTTTGCGGCTCGACGATCTTTGCGTAAAGTGCGGCGGCAACGGCAGAATCAATGCCGCCAGACACACCGACAACGACCTTCTTCATGTGAATGTTGGCTAGGAAATGACGCACTCCATAGGAAAGGGAACGGTAGATGTGGGCGATCTCAGGCTCGTCCTTTTCGTGCAGCTCTCGCATGGAAGACATGGAAGAGAGTTCTATTGATTGCAGTGATTCTTCATAAGATGGTGCCACAGCCACGGCATGCCCTGCAGCATTGTAGGCTGTGCTTGTTCCATCGAATGTGTAGACGGTCTTTCCGTTGTTCTGTAATCCGATGCAGTTGACGTAGAAAAGCGGGGCACTCGCGTCCATAGCATGACGCGAAAAAACACGGTTTCTTTTCTCGTTCTTTCCGAGTGTATAGGGTGAAGCGGAAATGTTGACGTAGAAATCAATCGATCCGTCTTGCTTTAGGAGATTGAGCGGAGCAAGCTCATAGTCGTCGCTCCAGGCGTCTTCACAGAGCAGGCAGCCGATGCGGTATGTATGTCCCGTGCGTTTTAGCACAATGGGAGAAAGCAACCTTTTTGGGGTCGTGCCAAGTTCCCGTGCAAGTTTTTGCAGGCTGAAAAAATGGCGTGTATCATCGAACTCGCGGTAGTTTGGCATGAGCGTTTTGATGCTGTAGGGGTAGGGCATGTTTTCAGGATGGACGAGATGCCCGTCTTGTGCTGTGAAAAAGGCATTGTACTTGCGAACGCGACCATCGTTGTTCTTTTTATCCCAATCCATAGCGACATTGCCAAACATAACGATGATATCTTTTGAGGCAGCGATGATATCGCGTCCGTAACTTTCGCAATCGCGCAGGAAAGAAGGCTGTTCCCATGCATCACCGAGCAGATAGCCAGGAACGGACATTTCGGGGAAGATGACAAGGTCGGATCCTGCATCGCGTGCCTTTTTGATCACACCAAGGATGGTTTCTGTGTTTTTGTCAGGATGACCGGGCATGACTTCGATTTGGGCCATTGTGATTTTCAACTGGATCGACTTCCTTTCGTGACATGCAGTAAATCCATGGTTCCCTAGGTATAGGATTCAATTTCGTTCTATGCTATAATAGCTCTAGGATTTGATGACAGAATGGAGTGGAAGATTTGAGCAAGAAAAAGCGGGTCAAGACGAATGCGGCACGTATTTTGGATACGCTTGGCATATCGTATGAGCTGAAGGAATATCCCGTTGATGAGTCAGATCTTTCGGCGGTACACGTTGCCGCATCAATCGGCATGTCCATCAAAATGGTTTATAAGACACTCGTTGCACGTGGTGACAAGACGGGCATCTTAATGGCTGTTATCCCAGGAGGCGGCGAGCTTGACCTGAAAGCGCTCGCGGCTGCGTCTGGGAACAAGAGGGTTGAGATGGTGCATCTGAAAGAAGTGTTTGCCTTGACGGGCTACATTCGCGGCGGTTGTTCCCCGCTCGGTGCAAAGAAGGAGTATCCCGTCTATCTTGATGCGAGCGCTGAAACACAAGGCACAATTGCGATCAGTGCAGGAAAGCGCGGTGAACAGATTCTGCTCGCACCGAAAGATCTTGTTCGCGCAGCGAAAGCGACTGTTGCGGCACTAGTGCGTGCGTAACGTGTAAAAGGTTCAATCGTATTTTAACATAGATTTTCCGGCATAGTAAAGAAAGAGGCGAGTTATTTGCAGTATAAGAGTACGCGTGGCGATGTTTTGCTGATGAATTCGGCGGAAGCTATAGTAAAAGGGCTAGCGTCCGATGGTGGCCTTTTTGTTCCAGCGACCATGCCATACGTGACGATGGACTTCATTGAATCGCTCATTCCGCTTTGCTACGAGGAACGCGCTTGCAAAGTGCTGGAGCTTTTCTTGACGGACTATACGGCAGCTGAGCTAAGCGATTGCGTGAGCAGGGCGTATGACAGGGGGAACTTTGATGCAGCAAAGCGTGCGCCGCTTGCACGATTTGGCGATATGAGCGTGCTCGAACTTTGGCACGGACCAACGAGTGCGTTTAAGGATATGGCACTGCAGCTTCTTCCACAGCTCATGGTCACAGCATTGAAGAAACTTGGCGAAAAGGCTACGATTCTCATCCTTGTTGCGACATCCGGTGATACGGGAAAAGCCGCACTGGAAGGGTTCTGTGATGTTGAGCAAACGAAAATCATGGTCTTTTATCCCGAAAATGGCGTCAGCAAAATTCAGCAAGCACAGATGCTCACACAGGAAGGAAAAAATGTTGATGTGACGGCAATTCGCGGGAACTTTGATGATGCACAGCGCGGCGTAAAGGCGATTTTTTCCGATACGACACTCGGTGCGGAGCTTGCCCAAAGAGATGTCAAGCTCTCTTCTGCAAATTCGATCAACTGGGGACGGCTCGTCCCGCAGATTGTCTATTACTTCAGCGCGTATGCAGATCTGCTTGATGAAGGATGCATTACACATGGTGAGGGCATTGATTTTACTGTTCCGACAGGTAATTTTGGGGATATTTTGGCCGGCTATTATGCGAAGGAAATGGGACTTCCCATTCATAAGCTAATCTGTGCGTCGAATTCGAATAATGTTCTGACGGACTTCTTGCGCACGGGAGTTTACGATTGCAAGCGTGATTTCGTCAAGACGATATCGCCGTCTATGGATATTCTCATTTCAAGCAATTTGGAACGCTTGCTCTATCATGTGACAAATGATGCTGAGAAGGTAGCATCATGGATGGAAGAATTACAAAAAGCAGGACGATACGATATCGGTGCGACGCTGCTTAAAACGATACAGGAAACATTTTGGGCGGATTGGGCAAACGATATAGAAACAGAAAAGATGATCGAAAAGGCGTATGAGGAACAACACTACGTCCCCGATACGCATACAGCGGTTGCATGGAAGGTAGCGAATGCATATCGCGCAGCAACAGGGGATACGCATCACATGGTCATTGTTTCGACGGCAAGCCCGTACAAGTTCAGCAAGAGTGTACTCGACGCGCTGCATGTTGATGTGAGTGGGCTCGATGCATTTGCGATGCTTGAGAAACTCGAACAAATCAATCCTGTGGCAACACCGAAAGGGCTTGCAAGTCTTCAATCGAAGCCCGTCCTTCATCATGCCGACTGCGATTACGAGCGGATGGGGGATTGCGTTCTTTCGTTTGCAAGCGGGAAGGATTCGTGATCAGACGGCCGTAGATGCTTTGAATCAAGAAGGAAATACAATATTGTGTTTCCTTCTTGATTTTGATATAATAGCGACATTTAGGAAAACTTCATGATCAAGCTCAAAGTGCGGATTGTTGTATGCCGTACTCTATAGAACATATATTGATGTAAAGAAAAGAGGGATCGTAACATGCCTAAAATGTTCACGATGGATGACCTTCGGATCAAGCTGCAAGAGCGCCAACACAAGATGACGCCGCAGCGCCAAACCGTGCTGCAAATCTTCTTGGATCGTCCAGGCAAGCATTTGAGCGCAGAGGATGTTCATGGACTATTGCGTGACGAGCATTCGGAGATCGGTCTTGCAACCGTATACCGCAGCTTGGAGCTCCTTTCGGATCTTGGTATTTTACAAAAGATGGAGTTTGGCGACGGCTGCAGTCGATATGAAGTCAACACAACGGATCCGTCCCAACATCACCATCATCATCTGATTTGCACTTCGTGTGGAAAGGTGTTGGAATTTGAGGATGACTTGCTCGATGATTTGGAGCATGATATCATGGAAAAATCGCAGTTCAAGATTCACGACCATCAGGTTAAATTCTTTGGCATCTGCAAGGAGTGCCAAGAAAAAAAGTGAGAGTTCGGACATTCACGCTCAATACGAAAAGGGAAATTGTTTCAAAGATTACGAGAGAGATTCTAACGCTTTTTCACGTTGAGATTACGGGTTCTGAGGGAACAGCAGATTATGCGCAGCTTTCTGTCGTAAATAGGAGGCTCTTAGATACGCCTGAAGGATTCGTTCGAATGGAATCTACGCTCATGCTGTTCGATCCGAATGGAAACCTTCGGCGTTTTTCCTGCGAGAGCACGGGAGCGGGGGACGAACGCGATGGTGCGGCTGTCAACCGCCTGATCAAGCTGAACCTCTATCGTATCTTTTGTGAACAACTTGCAATGCCCCAAGCTCCTTGGGGCATTCTGCATGGAGTACGCCCGACGAAGATCGTGCATCGTTGGATTCGCTATGGACTTGATGCATTGCAAATAGAGAAACGCCTTCAGAAGGACTACGAATGCAGCGTGGAAAAGGCGCATGAAATTGTTCCGATGGCATTTCGACAGATACCGTTTTTGCGTATGTCAGATGCGCAGACGATCAGCATTTACGTTGGGATTCCGTTCTGTTTGACGCGGTGCCTTTATTGTTCCTTTCCATCGAACCTTCTGCCGAATGAGAGACATCTCCGCGAGTTTATGGAGATACTCAAAAAGGATTTGCTTGCCGCGAAGCGCGATGTAATGCGATTCGGGTTTCGCGTGCAGAATATCTATATTGGCGGTGGTACACCGACGAGCCTTCCAGATGATTTTTTTGCCGAAATGATTGGTATGGTATATAATGCCTTCTATGGAGATCACGTATACGAGTTCACTGTGGAAGCAGGAAGACCGGATAGCATGACACCTCGAAAAATTGCGGAAATGAAGCGACGAAGTGTTTCGCGTGTGAGCGTTAATCCGCAGACGATGCAACTGAGAACGCTCAGACGGATTGGAAGGCAGCATACGCCAGATGATGTGCGCAGGATGTACCATGCGCTTCGCAAGGCGGGAATCCCCCATATCAACATGGATTTGATACTCGGTCTTCCCGGCGAAACAGCAGAAGATGTCCGCGATACGATGGAACAAGTCGCGGCTCTCTCGCCAGACGATATCACGCTGCACGCCCTTGCTTTGAAGCGAGGGTCGCGCTTGCGGCTCTTGATGGATGAGCAGCATGTTGAGCTTCCGTCGGGTGCAGAAACGTGTAAAATGTTCTCTGTTGCGATGAAGCGAGTAGAGTCACTCGGCATGAAGCCGTATTACCTCTATCGACAAGGATACATGCGCGGCGATCTTGAAAATGTCGGATGTTGCCGTGACGGTGCGGAAAGCATGTACAACATTCAAATCATGGAGGAGCATCAGACGATTATCGGCATTGGTGGTGCTGCTGCGACAAAGGTCGTAGACGCGCGTGCTGGTCGTCTCAAGTCGACGTTTCATGCCAAAGATCTTATGACGTATCTGCGTGATATTGATTATTATACGGAGCGTCGTCGTACATTACTTGAAGAAGTTTATGGTGATGGAAGGAATTCGTGATTTCTTAGAGCGTTAGGAGGAATGATTTATGCCAATCCATGCGCCCCGCGGGACGAAGGATATCTTGCCTGATGCGATAACGGGCTGGCGTTATATCGAAGAGACGATTCACACGCTTTGCCGTCGTTATGGATTTGAAGAGATCCGTACGCCGATGTTTGAGCATACGGAACTTTTTCAGCGCGGGATCGGTGAGGGGACAGACGTTGTCGACAAGGAGATGTATACATTCACAGATCGAGGCGAGCGCAGTCTTACGCTTCGCCCTGAGAATACGGCATCTGTTGTTCGCGCCTATCTACAGAATAAGCTCTACGGCGACTCTTCGCCGCAGAAGCTCTTCTACATTGGTTCCATGTTTCGCTATGATCGTCCGCAGGCAGGAAGGCAGCGCGAGTTCCACCAGTTTGGTGTCGAGCTTCTAGGGGAAGCTTCGCCGCTGGCAGATGCGGAGATTATCATGCTCGCCGTCGATTTTCTTTCGACGCTTGGGCTCAAGGATCTTGCGCTCCATATCAATTCAGTTGGCTGTCCGAAGTGTCGTCCCGTTTACCGGCAGGCGCTTCAGGATTACTTTGAGGACAAGCGCAGCGAGCTTTGTGACGACTGCAATGAACGTTTCGAGCGTAGCCCGCTTCGCATTCTCGACTGCAAGATCGATGCGGGCAAGCCGTTTATGGAAGACGCACCGAATATCTTGGGGTGTCTCTGTGATGATTGCCGTACGCATTTTGATCAGGTAAAGGGATTCTTGAATGCCGCTGGAATCGATTTTACAATCGATCCACGTCTTGTCCGTGGTCTTGATTATTACACGAAGACTGCGTTTGAAGTCAAGTATGCGCCACTTGGTGCACAGAGTGCTGTTGCGGGCGGTGGTCGATACGATGGTCTTATAGAGGAGATCGGCGGCAGCCCGACCCCTGCCGTAGGCTTTGCTGCCGGACTAGAGCGCATACTTATTGCGCTTGAGAAACAGAAGCTTTTGCCGAACGTCGATAAAAGGATGGATGCGTTTGTAGTCACACTTGGTGAGGAGACACGTCAGCCGGCATTTCGCCTGCTGGCGAAGCTTCGCAAAGCAGGACTTCGTGCTTCTATGGATTACGCAGGGCGCAGCATGAAGACACAAATGAAGCAGGCGAACAAAGCAAATGCGCGGTTTGCGCTGATTCTCGGTGAGGATGAAATCAAAGAGAATGTTGTTATGCTGAAGGATATGGAAAAGAGTGAACAACAAAAGGTCTCTTTTGATTCAGTGATAAAAAAGATGTGTGTTGAGGTGGGGATTTGATTTGATGGAAACGTTACAAGGAATGAAGCGCTCACACCATTGTGGTGCGATGCATAAAGCGGATGTTGGTACGGAGGTAATCCTTTGTGGTTGGGTGTCACGTCGTCGTGACCATGGTGGATTGATTTTTGTTGATATGCGGGATCGTTCGGGATTCGTGCAAATCGTTTTCGATGAGGCAGCGATGAATGATGGCACATTCCATAAGGCAGAATCCTTGCGCAATGAGTTCTGCATTGCGGTTCGCGGCAAAGTTCGTGCACGCAGTGAAGAGACGGTCAACAAAAATATCGACACGGGTGAAATCGAAGTTGTCTGTGAGGAGCTTCGCGTACTCAATAAAGCAAAAACGCCGCCCTTCTACATTCAAGATGGCGTGGAAGTCGACGAAACGATTCGCATGAAGTATCGTTACCTTGATTTGCGTCGCCCTGAGATGCAAGCAAACATCGTGCTGCGCCATCGCGTAACAAAGATCATGCGCGACTTCTTTGATCGCGAAGGTTTCCTGGAAATTGAGACGCCGATGCTTTGCAAGAGCACGCCGGAGGGCGCACGTGACTTCCTCGTGCCGAGCCGACTAAATGCGGGCGAGTTCTACGCACTTCCACAGTCTCCGCAGATCTTCAAGCAGATTTTGCAGGTCGCTGGTTTTGAAAAGTATTTTCAGATTGTCCGCTGCTTCCGTGACGAAGACCTTCGCGCGGATCGCCAGCCAGAGTTTACACAGCTTGATATCGAAATGTCATTTATGGATCAGGACGCGATCCTTAGCCTAATCGAGAATATGATCTGCGAGCTATTTAAGAAGGCAATCGGCGCGGAAGTGCCCGCTGTATTCGAGCGCATGACCTGGGATACGGCAATGGACAAGTACGGTTCGGATAAGCCAGATCTCCGTTTTGATATGCCGCTCATGGATATTTCCGAATACGTCAAGGGCTCGTCATTCAAAGTGTTCAATTCCGTCATCGAAAACGGCGGTATGGTCAAGTGCATCAAAGTGGATGGCTATGCGGATATTCCGCGCCGTCGTCTTGATGATCTTGTCAAATTCGTGCAGATCTATGGTGCGAAGGGGCTTGCATGGATTCAGTACACGGAAGAAGGCATTAAGAGTCCGTTCAAGAAATTTTACAGTGATGAGACGTTTCAGCAGATTGCAGACGCGACAGGGGCAGAACAGGGCGACCTCCTTCTCGTCGTTGCAGACAAGCGACTCGTCGTCGATACGGCACTTGGTCAGCTTCGTCTCGAGATGGGCAAGGAGCGTGGGCTGATCGATCCGGATGCGCTGCGATTCCTTTGGGTGGTCGACTTCCCCATGTACGAGTGGAGTGATGAGGAAAAACGGTGGAAGGCTATGCATCATCCGTTCACAGCACCGCGTGATGCGGATATCGAGCTTCTCAAAAGTGATCCGGGACGCGTCAAGGCGAACGCCTACGATATGGTACTGAATGGCGTTGAAATCGGTGGTGGTTCGCTGCGTATTTATAATGCGGATTTGCAGGAGAAGGTCTTTGAGTCGCTTGGGCTCACGCCGGAGCAGGCACGTGAGAAGTTCGGTTTCATGATGGATGCCTTCGAGTACGGCACGCCGCCACATGGTGGAATCGCATTTGGTCTTGATCGCCTCGTTATGTTAATGGCGAAACGCGACTCAATTCGCGATGTCATCGCGTTTCCGAAGAATCAGAGCGCACGTGATGTCATGAGCGCGGCACCTTCGCCTGTCGAGGAGAAGCAGCTCCGCGAGCTTTCAATTCGCACGGCAGTCAGGAAAAAGGAATCCAAGGAATAAATATAAGAGTTGTGTGCGAAAAGAAGCCCTTTCGCTCCCTGAATAGCGTCCTTTTGTTAAACGCACTTCGTTTTGAACTTTTGAACGAAACAGATGGATGAAGGAGATCGAGAGGGCTTCTTCTCGACTGCGTTATTACGTCTTGCTTATGGGCATTTCATAGAATCTCGTTGCGAATCATGAAAATGGCAGTTCAGAATAAGAGATTGCAGCTTCATAGAAGCGTGTTTCACGTATTTGCTCGCTTTGCATACCGTACTTCTATGCTACAATTGAGAAGATAACGAGGGAGGGATTCGTTCGTGGGGACGAAGGTCAATATACTAGGGGTTCACGTTGACGCGGTAACGATGGCGGAGGCTGTTGCACAGGTGGAAATGTGTATTATGGCAAAAAAAGGCGTGCTGATTGCAACGGCGAATGCAGAAATGATCATGCGTGCAACACACGATGCAGAGCTCATGGAGATACTCAATGCAGCCGAGCTTGTCGTTCCGGATGGTGCGGGAACCGTTTGGGCAGCACGTCACCTCGGACATGCCATGCCCGAGCGCGTTGCGGGTTACGATCTTGCACAGGAACTCATGCGAAAGGCACCGGAGGAAGGGCAGCGAGTGTTTTTCTTTGGTTCTGCTCCGGGGGTTGCAGAAAAGGCAAAAGTCAAGGCAGAAGCCCTTTATCCTGGCATCTCGATCTGCGGTACGCGAAACGGTTTTTTCAAGGAAGAGGATACGCCAGCTATTATCGAGTCGATTCGTGCGGCGGAGCCGGATATCTTACTTGCTGCACTTGGCGTGCCCAAGCAGGAAAAGTGGCTTTGGAAAAATCGTACGGCATTGGGTGTGCCCGTTTCGATTGGCGTAGGTGGAACGCTCGACGTCATGGCCGGCGTTATGAAACGAGCGCCGCATTGGATGCAGCGTGCCAAGCTCGAATGGCTCTTTCGCGGTATGCTCCAACCGAAGCGTGCGGGACGTCTTTTGGCGCTTCCCGAATTCGTGTTAAAGGTACATGCGTCAAAATCGTAAGAAGCAGAGCTGTTCCCTAGACAAAAAAATGGCTATCGCGTATAATAATTGCAGGAATTGAGTAGGCTGGCATCTTGCCGGTCTACTAAGTGCGAAAAAAAATCGTATTATGGATTATTAGGAGGTGCTTGGTTGGTTACTATTGTACGTGAGGGATATCCTTTTATCGGTGCATGCCTGATGCTTGCCGTAATTTTTGGATTTGCCGTGCATCCGTACGCGGCGATTCCTCCATTCGTCCTAGCACTATACTTTTGCTATTTTTTTCGCAACCCGAAACGTGAGATCCGAATTGACGAACAGGCAATACTTTCTCCTGCAGATGGTACCGTGACGGAGATTACGCCCGTTGAGATGGACGATTTCATCAAAGAACCTTGCAACAAGGTCGTCATTTTTATGTCGGTGTTCAATGTTCATGTCAATCGAAGTCCAATCCAAGGCGAGATCAAATTCCAAAAGTATTACTGTGGTCGGTTCCGTCCCGCATACAAAGATGAAGTTGGTTTTGACAACGAGCATCATCTGCTTGGCATTGAAAACGACAAGATTCGCATTACAGTCAAGCAGATTGCGGGAATTTTAGCACGTCGCATCGTATCATGGGTTACAATGGATGATAGACTCTCACAAGGGGAACTATACGGCATGATACGTTTTGGCTCGTGCTTGGAGGTCGTCATGCCGCGTGACGTATCCATTCTCGTTGCGGTTGGAGAAAAGGTCAAGGGTGGTGTAACGGTGATCGGGAGGATAAAAGAGTAATGGACTATCGCAGGTTTCTACCAAACCTATGTACTTCGATGAATCTCGTATTTGGCATGTGCTCTATCCTCGCCACCTATCATGGCAATCTTATTTTTGGATCGATTTTTATTTTGCTCGCACTCATAGCAGATGGACTCGATGGTCGTACCGCTCGATTCTTTGGTGTCGCGAGCGAGATGGGAAAAGAGATGGATTCTCTCTGTGATCTCGGCTCATTTGGCATAGCACCTGCTTTTCTTGCATGGGTTCTTGTCCTACAGCATCATGGAATTATCGGTATTGCAGTCGTGATATGCTTTGCGGTCTGTGGTATGTGGCGGCTTGCACGTTTTAATGTCAATGCAGATGTCGTCCATGGCTATTTCATGGGACTTGCCATCCCAGCAGGTGGGAATTGCATCGCGATGACGACGCTTCTCTTTGTTAGCCTTGGAATTGATCCTCTGCAGTTTGGACTCGTCTATCCCGTGTTGATGGCATTTGTTGGTTGGCTTATGGTAAGTCATGTGCATTATCCCAATTTCAAGGGAGATGGAGCAGAACGCGTTTATCTCATTTCAAAGATTGCTTCACTTGTTCTTTTTGTGGGAATTCTGTGGATGGGACGAGAAGCGATCTTTCCTGCACTCGGCGTAGCAGTATTCGTTACGTATGCTTCGCTTGGTGTTATTAATTCGCTTCTTGCCGTGTTTGCAAAGAGAGGCTGATGGATTTTGTTTACACACCCCTTTGACATCGTCATGGTGCCCATGCAGATTCTCATCTTTCTTTTTACGCTTTATTTCTTTATCATCGGATTTTGTGGCATGTGGCGGAGACATGAGAAGAAGATTCTGACGCCTCAAAAGACGTTTGCTATCATCATTGCAGCACACAATGAACATGCGGTCATAGGGCAACTCGTCAAAAATCTCCAACAGCAAAATTATCCGAAGGGAATGTACGATACTTACGTCATCGCGGACAACTGCTCTGATGATACGGCCGATATTGCACGCGAAGCAGGCGCCATCGTCTGTGAACGTACTCACCCAACGAAAAAGAGCAAAGGGTATGCACTTGATTGGATGTTTGCTCGTCTGTTCAAAATGAAAAAACAGTATGACGCTGTCGTCGTGTTCGATGCAGATAATCTTGTTCATCCGAATTTCCTGCTCGAAATGAATAATCGTCTCTGTAAGGGAGATAAAGTCATACAGGGCTATCTTGATGCAAAGAATCCGTATGATACATGGGTTTCGGGTACGTTTGCAATTGCTTTTTGGGTAATTTGTCATATTTCGCATCTTGCGAAATCCAATATTGGTCTTTCCGCCTGTCTTGGCGGAACAGGCATGTGCTTTGACGTAGAAATTTTGAAGCGCCATGGCTGGCAAGCAACGTGCCTTACGGAAGATATGGAGTTTACGATGAAGTGCATGGCAGAAGGCATCAAGACGAGCTGGGCACATGATGCCATCGTTTACGATGAAAAACCGCTTACGTTTAAGCAGTCTTGGAACCAGCGTAGACGCTGGGCTCAAGGACAGTTTGATGTTGGCAATCGCTTTATTCCGAAGATGCTAAAAGCTGGGTGGAAACACAAGGATATTCGTATGTGGGATGAGTGCATTTATCTTATGCAGCCACATTTTTTAATGATCTCGACAATTTTCATCATCATCAGCTATATCCAGCTTGCTTTTCCGCCGTTCTATACGAATATTTATACGTTCTTGCCATCACAGCTCATGACGGCAATCGTGTTTGGACAGTACATCCTGCCCATGATTATTCTATTTAAGATTCGTGCAAAATGGAAAGCATGGCTTTACATGTTGCTCTATCCTGTGTTCATTTACTCATGGATCCCAATCATTTTCCTTGGATTTATCCATCGAAATGAACACGAGTGGAGTCATACAAAGCATACGAGGGCAATGAGCATGAAGGATATCGTTGGCAATGTGAAGAACACTTCATCGTTTGATAAATGAGAAAAGCCTTCCCCTCATGGGGAAGGCTCTTTTATGAGGGAGAAAAAATGTATACTGTAAAGGTAGAGGGCGCGTTTGAAGCTGCCCATCGTGTCGTCGGCTATCCGGGAAAATGTGATCGCCTGCATGGACACAACTGGGTTGTCGAACTTTCTTTGCGCGGAACAGAACTTGATCCACTTGGAATGTTTTTGGACTTTAAGGTGGCGAAGCGCGTCTTAGGAGAAATCCTCAAAGCATACGATCACCGCTTTTTAAATGAACTGGCACCATTTTCAAATGGGGTAAATCCAACGGCGGAAAACCTAGCACGTATTATCTACGAGGCTGTAGAGAAAAAAGAGGAGCTTCCCAAAGGATCTCTTGCAGCAGTTACCGTGTTCGAGTCGCCGAAGACGAGTGTTACATATACGAAGGACTGAACATGCAGGAAAATATTATTGAGATTTTTTCGTCGATTCAAGGCGAAGGAAAATATGTTGGCTGTCGTCAGGTGTTCGTTCGTTTGGAAGGGTGCAATCTCGCTTGTCGCTACTGCGATACGGAGAACCGTCCCCATACGCATCCGTTTTGCATGGTAGAGGAGCGGGCAGGAAAACGTCGTTTTCTTCGTCTGCAAAATCCGTTTTCCGCGGAGCAGGCAGCGGCACGTATTCGTAAGATGCTAGTGGACTTGCCGCATCATGCTGTCAGTTTTACGGGAGGAGAGCCGCTTCTTCATGCGGCGTTTATTCAAGCCATTGCCAAGAAGATAAAAGGGAAGACGGCGATTTTTCTTGAGACAAACGGCACGCTCGTAAAGCCGCTTCAAGAGATACTTTCTGACATCGATATTATCAGTATGGACATTAAGATGCCGAGCATCCTTTCTGTTCCCCAGTGGGAAGCGCATGTGGCATTTCTGCAAGTTGCACAAAAAAAGGATCTTTATGTTAAAGTCGTAGTCAGCAATGAAACGGGAAAAGCAGAATTCTTTCGTGCCGTTCATCTTGTTCGTGAAAACGCACCATATGCATGCTTCATTATTCAGCCAGTAACGCCATTTGGTGGCTGTGTGGCTGCATCCCCCCAAAAGATTCTAGACTTTCAGGAGATTGCCTTGGGGCATCTCGCAGATGTTCGCGTCATCCCACAAACACATAAATTGATCGGACAGCTATGATACGCCCCTTATTTCTTTGTGGCGGCAGTCCCCATGTAGCGATAATACGTTTCACGCATTTCTTTTCGCGATTGCGTCTTTGGCCAAAGTTCGCCAAGTGCTCCTTCACGCATGCCAGCCGCAAGGTGGGCATAAAGTGTTGGAATTTTATCGTCTAGCTTTGCAATTAATTCTTTGACGGTTTGGCGTATCGTCTCACCGTCGTGTGGACATGGTGATGGAACAGGTGTGAAATCATGAAGTTTCACGGCATCGCGCAGCTCTTGCTCACGGAAGTAGACGAGTGGACGGATGACCGTTATATTGGTGCGATTTAGATAGGTGACAGGGGTAAATGTCGTGAGCTGCCCGGAGTAGAATAGACTCATCAGAAAGGTCTCTACAGCATCATCATTGTGATGCGCATAAGCGACTTTGTTCATACCGTGCGATTTCGCATATTGGTTCATTGCGCCACGACGAAAGAATGCACAGGTAAAGCAAGGGCTTTTTCCTTTTTGCTCTTCAATTGCCCCCGCGATATCGACGTCAATCGTGTCGTAGGGGATGGAAAGTGACTGGCAGTAGGTGCGAATGCGCTCTGTGTCGAAATGCTTTCCTTTAAACATCGGATTGATTGTCAAAGCGGAGACTTTGAATTCTTTTTTGAGACGTTCCTGCATGACAGCGAGGGCGTAGACAAGAAATATGCTGTCCTTGCCGCCCGACACGCCGATGAGAATATGGTCACCATTTTCAATCATATCAAATTCGACGATTGCACGCATGAGCTTGCTGAAATACGATTGCGGCATATTGATTTTCATAAGATTTTCCTTCCGTATGCGCTATTGGGGTTTAGATTATTTGCGATGCGTCCGTATTTTGGATATAGAACTTTCGTATCATATCATGTGCGACGGATTTCATGCAAGAATCGGATCGGTAAAGGAGTGAACGTGCATTGCAGGCTTCGTTCGATAATTTGAAACGGCATTTTCTTTCACGTGCATTTTTAATTTTCCTTATCGTTGGATGTATTAATACATTTCTTTGCAGTGCTTTGGCGAAAGGGATGGAATCCTTGGTCGACAGCGCAAATCTTGCATTCAATATAGGATATATTCTGAGCAATATAAATGCTTATTTTCTAAACAGCAAGCTCGTCTTTCCAACAACGATAACGATTGCACGCTATATCAAATTCGCACTTTCCTATGTCCCTAATTATATCATTCAAAATATCATTGTGGCTATTGTCTATAATATGCTCGGATTTCCGTCGCTCGCGAGTTTTTTGATTGCAGCAGTGCTCGGCGTGCCGATTACCTTTTTATGTGTTAAGCTCTTTGCGTTTGGACGGTGCTGATCATGACTGCATTGAGGATCATGGTGGATTTGTCAATCCCGCAAATCTCGTAGATATAGGAACTGGATTGAGCAGTCGATAGGATTTCATGAGCAAGCACCATCTTCGTAGAAGAAAATGCTTGCCCATTTTTGCACAAATAGACAAGAAAAAGGATCGCAAACATTGATTTATGCCACGTATGGTGATAAAATAAATAAGACTGATTTGAGCGGATATAATTTCATAGTGTAAATTTTACAGTAGGTGTCAGACGGCATCCTATTATATTTGTGTACGTTATATTCTACTAAATCATAGAACTTGACAATATTAAAAGTTTACATTGGAGGTGTACTTTTTTGTCCAAAGGAGCGCAAAAGTTACAGATTATCCCGTTGGGCGGATTGGGGGAAATCGGAAAGAACATGACGGTTGTCCGTGTGGATGACGAGATTCTTGTCATTGATTCAGGGCTTATGTTTCCGGAAGAAGATATGCTCGGAATCGATCTTGTCATTCCAGATATTACCTATCTCCTAGAGAATCGCGATAAAATCAAAGCGATTGTTCTCACGCACGGACATGAAGATCATATTGGCGCATTGCCTTATGTACTGAAGCAAATCAACGTTCCCGTGTACGGCACGCGACTGACACTCGGCATTCTTGAAGGACGTCTGAAGGAGAATGGTGTCGATTCGAGCAATCTTCATTCGGTCATGCAGGGCGATATCATCAATATTGGCTGTTTTAGTGTCGGATTTATACGAGTCAACCACTCGATTCCTGATGCAGTTGGTCTTTCTATTAAGACACCGGTCGGTATGATCGTTCATACAGGCGATTTCAAGTTGGATTACACGCCAATCGATGGAAAAATGACAGATTTTCGCCGGTTCTCTGAACTTGGCAATAAAGGTGTTCTTGTTCTTATGGCAGACAGCACAAACTCTGAGCGTGAAGGGCATACACCGAGTGAAAGCACGGTCGGCGCTGCTTTTGACAAGGCGTTCCACAGTGCACGCGGACGCATTATCGTTGCGACGTTCTCATCGAACGTTCACCGCATTCAGCAGGTCATAGATACGGCTGTCCGTTACAAACGCCGCGTTGCCGTACTTGGTCGCAGTATGGTCAACGTCGTCAACATTTCGCTTGAACTTGGCTATATCAAGGCACCGGAAGGCACTATTGTCGATATTGATGAAATCCATAACTATCGCATGGAGCAGATGGTCATTATCACCACGGGCAGTCAGGGTGAGCCGATGTCAGCACTCACGCGTATGTCGATGTCAGATCATCGCAAGGTCGGCATTGTCCCCGGAGATACGGTTATCATTTCTGCAACGCCGATTCCAGGCAATGAAAAACTCGTGTCGAAGACGATTGACAATCTCATGAAGCTTGGAGCAGATGTCATTTACGGGCGCAATCAGGGAATTCACGTATCGGGACACGCAAGCCGTGAAGAGCTAAAGCTCATGCACAATCTCGTACGGCCTAAGTTTTTCATTCCGGTTCATGGCGAGTATCATCACCTCGTCCAACACGCACATCTTGCACGTGAGCTCGGCATGCCCAAGGAGAATATCTTCATCAGTGAAAATGGACAGGTCCTCGAGTTTACACGCGAAAAGGGACAGGTTGCGGGCAAGGTCACGGCAGGCATGGTTATGGTAGATGGTCTTGGTGTTGGCGATGTTGGAAATATTGTTTTGCGTGATCGTCGCCAGCTCTCACAGGACGGAATCTTGATTATTGTCGTGACGATGAACCGTCAAACGAATCGCGTCGTTTCCGGTCCGGATATTGTTTCACGCGGTTTTGTTTACGTTCGTGAATCGGAAGCATTGATGGGGGAGGCACGCGCACGTGTTCAACAGGCGCTTGATCGTTGTGAAGACGAAAATGTCAAAGAGTGGTCGGCCATTAAGGCAAACGTCCGCGATGCACTGGGGCGGTATCTGTTTGAAAAAACGCGCCGCCGTCCGATGATCCTCCCGATCATTATGGAGATTTAATCATAAAGATGGGACAAGCCGGAGAGGGATCTCCGGCATTTTCTTATTTGAATGGGAGGTGAAGCAATGTCTTTTACACATTTACATGTTCATACGGAATATAGTTTGCTGGATGGTGCGAGCCGCATTGGCGATCTGATTCGGACGACAAAAGAGCTCGGCATGGATTCCATTGCGATTACGGATCACGGTGCAATGTACGGCGTAATTGATTTCTATAAGGAAGCCAAGAAGCAGGGAGTAAAGCCTATCATTGGATGTGAGGTTTACCTTGCACCTGGTGCATGTCGGGAACGCAAAGAGGTAAATGGCGTACGTTACTATCATTTGATTCTTTTGGCGGAAAATCAGACAGGCTATCGAAATCTTGTCCAACTTGTCTCACAAGCAAATATTCAAGGCATGTACTATAAGCCGCGTATTGATAAAGATCTTCTGCGCAAGCATCATGAAGGGCTGATTTGTCTCTCTGCCTGTATTGCAGGTGAGATACCACGTGCCATATTACAGGACAATATGGCGTATGCAGATGCTCTCGTGAAAGAGTATCTCGACATTTTTGGCAGGGATAATTTTTTCCTCGAGATACAGAATCATGGACTTGCTGAGGAGCGCAAAACGAATGAAGGGCTTATCCTGCTGGCAAAAAAGCATGGTGTTGGGCTCGTCGCGACGAATGATCTGCACTACGTCCATCGCGAAGACAGTGAGTTCCATGATATCTTACTTTGTGTGCAGATGGGAAAAACGTATGATGATCCTGATCGTATGCGGTTTAATAGTGACGACTATTATCTGAAATCGCCAGAGGAAATGGCGGCACTATTTCCTGAAATTCCAGAGGCAATTACGAATACGGAACGAATTGCCGCCCGCTGTCAGGTTGATTTTGAGTTTGGGCATCTCCAGCTTCCGTATTACCCAATTCCGGAGGCCTATCCGGATGATGAGGCGTATCTTCGTGCACTTTGCGAGGATGCCATCCCTTCACGTTATCCTTTGTGCACGAAAAAGGTGCGCGAGCGGCTTGAGTACGAGCTGGGGATCATTCATCGCATGGGCTATGACAGCTACTTTCTCATTGTTTGGGACTTTATCCGATACGCTCACAAGGTCGGCATATCCGTAGGACCGGGACGCGGCTCTGCTGCAGGAAGTATCGTTGCTTATCTGCTGGGCATTACGAACCTCGACCCCCTCAAGTACAAATTGCTCTTTGAACGATTCCTTAACCCAGAGCGTGTGACCATGCCGGATATTGATGTTGACTTTTGCTACATCCGACGTGAAGAAGTCATTGCGTATGTCAAGAAACGATATGGTTACGATCATGTCGCACAGATTGTCACATTTGGTACGATGGCGGCAAAAGGGGCTATTCGCGATGTTGGGCGTGTGCTGGCACTTTCCTTTTCGGAAGTATCCGAAATTGCAAAGCTGATTCCAAATGAATTAAAAATCACGATTGATAAAGCGATTGCTGGCTCTAAGGAATTGCGCACGCTCTATGAGACGAATTCTACGGTGAAGCGCGTTATCGATCTTGCGCGCAAGCTCGAAGGGCTTCCACGCCATGCTTCGACGCATGCGGCAGGCGTTGTGATTGCGCGCAATCCATTGACAGATTACTTGCCTGTTTCCGTATCGGAAGGAACACTTGTCACGGAATTCGATAAGGATCACGTCGAAGAACTCGGTCTTCTAAAGATGGATTTCCTTGGGCTCCGTACATTGACGGTCATTAGTGATACGCTTTCCAATATTAAGGAAAGCCGACATAAAATGATTGACATCAATGCAATTCCCTTAGAAGACGAACAGACGGTCAAAATGCTCTGTGAAGGGCGAACGGGTGCGGTGTTTCAGATGGAATCTTCAGGGATGACAAATCTAGTACGCGATCTTGCCCCCGAGCGTTTCGATGATCTCATTCCGCTCGTCGCGTTATACCGACCGGGACCGCTTGGGAGTGGCATGGTCGAAGACTTTATTGCAGGGCGTCACGGGGAAAAAGAAGTCACTTATATGCATCCGCTCTTGGAACCGATTTTGAAGGAAACGTTTGGGGTCGTACTCTATCAGGAACAGGTTATGCAGATCGTACAAGTGCTTGCCGGTTTCTCACTCGGACAGGCTGATCTGTTGCGTCGTGCGATGGGCAAGAAAAAACATGAGATCTTGATGGCGCAGAAAGAGAATTTTCTAAAGGGCTGTGCACGTAATGGTGTGGAAACGGGTCTTGCCAATACAATATTCGATCTGCTGACGCACTTTGCTGACTATGGGTTTAATAAATCGCATAGTGCAGCGTATGCACTTGTTGCATGGCAGACAGCATACCTTAAAGCACACTATCCAGCAGAGTTCATGGCAGCGATGCTTACAAGCATCATCGATACACAAAAAGTACCCACATATATTGAACTTTGTCGTCACATGGGGATTTCCATTCTGCCGCCTGACATCAATTCCAGTTCAGCTTTCTTCAGTGTAGATGGAAGGGCGATTCGATTTGGCCTCGGCGCTGTGCGCAATGTTGGCGAAGCGGCAATTGAAGAAATGGTCAAAGCACGCAAGGAAGGTGGCCCGTTTCACTCTTTGTTGGATTTTTGCCGACGCATGGATATGCGAACGGTCAACAAGCGTGTCTTGGAAAGCCTTATCAAATGTGGCGCGTTTGACAGCATGGGAGCAAAGCGAAGCCAGCTTCTCGCAATCTTGCCTCGCGCAGTAACGGATGCATTGCAGCAACAAAAAGATGTGATGAGCGGTCAGGTTGGACTCTTTTCGATGGATACTGTGGAACAGGCGACAGAACTTCATCTGCCGGATATCGAAGAGGTTTCGCAAACAGAGCGATTGGAATGGGAAAAAGAAACGACAGGCTTCTATATCACGGGACATCCGCTCGATCCTTATGCAGATAAGTTGAAGAATCTATGTCGTTTAAGCGCACTTAAGGATGGCGAAGTCGGTGATAAGACGCTGGTTCGGGTCGGTGGGCTGATCGTCGAGTCAAAGCGCATCACGACGCGCAAAGGGGAAACGATGTGCTTTTCCAAGATTGAGGATTTCACGGAACAAGTCGAGGTTACGGTGTTTCCGCGTATGTTTTACCAGTATGTCAGGTTGCTCGAAGCCGACACACCTGTCGTAATACAGGGACGTACAGACGTATCGGATGATGGCGTCAAGATTCTTGCCGATAAGATATGGTCATTGGACGAGTATCTGCCTGAATATTACATTACGCTTCCGAATGAAGGACTATCTGAAGAAAAGCAAGCAAAGATGAAAACCCTTTTTGCTGTACATCATGGTGAACATGTGACGTATTTTCAGCAAAACGGGCATTGGCAGAAAGCTGTGGAACGATTTTGGCTTGATGATGAAGCAGAAACGCTTACAGCCCTGCAAGATCTCTTGGGGAAAACGGCCATTCGGAAGCGTTGACCCAGCAAAGCGTGAATGATAGAATGATTGGTGCAGAAAGCACGGATAGAGTACGTTTGGTTTTAGAGGCATATAAATTGATGCGATATAAAATAATTTGTAGCATTTTGCTTGTGAGCAGTATTGCCATAACGTCGTTTCTTTTCCCGTGGCATATGGCGGAGGCGGAAGCCCTTTTCCATATCCGCGAGATGAAGCGACCCAACGTGCCCGGGCTTGTTGTCGCAGCTGATGATGAACTCCCTGATCTTACAGCACGTTCTGCTATTGTCATGGATGCTGCAACGGGGCTTGTTTTATATGAGCGTGACAAAGATGCTAGACGGTATCCTGCGAGTACGACGAAAATCATGACGCTCATCATCGCGCTCGAAAACTCAGATCTCGATGACATGGTGACGGTGAGCAAACATGCTGCCGGTACGGAAGGGTCGACGCTTTGGTTGGAAGCGGGAGACGAAATCCGAATGGGCGATTTGCTTTACGGTATGATGCTTCATTCTGGAAACGATGCAACAGTGGCAGTAGCTGAACATATCGCAGGCTCAGTTCCTGCTTTTGCACGTTTGATGACGGAAAAGGCACATGAGATCGGTGCTGTTCATACAAATTTTATCAATGCAAATGGTCTTCCCGATGATGCGCATTACACGACGGCATATGATATGGCACGCATTGCCGCATATGGGTATCAACTTGATGGATTTGAGCAAATCGTCAGCACGAAAGAGGCTTCTTTCGCTTGGGTCAAGGATCAAACGCACCGCCTGCGCAATGAGAATCAAATGCTTTGGCTTTATCGTGGAGGCAATGGCGTCAAGACAGGCTATACGGATGCAGCGGGGCGTTGTCTTGTTTCTGCGGCGAAAGAAAATGGGATCCAGCTCGTTGCAGTCGTTTTTGACTCTGTTTATATGTGGAATGATTCCATCAAATTGCTCGATTATGGATTCTCATTGGTACGTCCTGCCCAAATTGTACAGGGGGGCGAACAAGTCGGAGAGATGATGATTTCAGGCGGACACGGAAGGATTCCCGTCTGCGCGGCACATGATTTGACGATTGCACAGCGAAAGGACAAGGAGGAGCAATATGAAAAAAAGCTTGTACTGGACGAAGTTTCTGCTCCTGTTGTTCGTGGTGATAAAGTCGGAAAACTGATGATCCTGCGGAATGGGCAGGAAATTGCTTCTGTCGATTGCGTTGCGGATGCGGATGTAGTGAAAAAATCCTTTTTTGCACGCATTGTTGCATACATAAAGTCTTTTGTAGGGAGGTGGAGCTGATGGAAGAGCGCCTGCAAAAGATCATCAGCAAGTCAGGGATTGCATCGCGAAGGGCAGCTGAAGCACTCATCAAAGAAAAGCGTATCACGATAAATGGCACGGTTGTCACAGAACTTGGCATAAAGGTAGACGCGATGCGGTGTACGATTGCCGTTGACGGAAGGATTATTGCACAAGAAGAAGAGCATGTCTACCTCCTGCTGAACAAACCGAAAGCATATCTTTCGACGGCAAAGGACGACAGAGGACGGCGCACAGTATTGGATCTTGTCCCAGGGATCGCGTTGCGAATCTATCCGGTTGGACGCCTTGACTATAATACAACGGGACTATTGCTTTTGACAAATGATGGTGCCTTGACGAACGGTCTCCTTCATCCCAAGCAAGAGGTCGAAAAAACGTACGTCGCTACCGTAAAAGGTGGGATTGATGAGACAGCGTTGCAACGTCTTCGAACGGGAATCTCTCTTGAAGACGGCGTGACCGCACCGGCAAAAGTACGTATGTTGGAACGGACAAATGGGCTGACGAAGATAGAAGTCATCATTCACGAAGGACGCAATCGGCAAGTCAGGCGCATGTTCGCTGCCGTCGGCTGTGATGTGAGGGCACTCATGCGCACAAATTTTGCAGGACTATCCTTAGATGGAGTAAAGTGCGGGGCATATCGTTTGCTTACCAAAGGAGAAGTAGATAGGTTGCGCCTGCTAGCGGGGCTTTTGAGATGAGCGAAATTCTTGTCGTAGGCGCTGGACCTGCCGGTATGATGGCGGCAATCAAGGCTGCTGAAAACGGAGCATCGGTTACGTTGCTCGAAAAGATGCGTATACCGGGACGCAAGATGATGATTACAGGAAAAGGGCGCTGCAATATTACGAATGCGGCGGATATTTCGGAAATCATCCGTAATATTTCTGGAAATGGTGTTTTTTTGAACAGCGCAATCCGTCAGTTTACGAATGAAGATGTCCGCACGTTCTTTGAGGGACAAGGAGTAGCGACGAAAGTTGAACGAGGAATGCGTGTCTTTCCCGTCAGCGACAAGGCAAAAGACGTTGTTGATGCGATGGTGCATCGCTTGCATGAATTGGACGTTCGTATTGAGACAGAGGTCGAGGCAGAGCATATCCAGGTGCAACATGGCTGTGTGTGTGGCGTACAGACCGTTTCAGGCACATGTTATCAGGCGGATGTCGTCATCGTGGCGACGGGCGGAGCTTCCTATCCGAAGACGGGTTCGACAGGGGATGGTTGCCGCATGGCAAGAGAGCTCGGACATACGGTTGTCCCGCTTCGCCCATCTCTTGTACCGCTTGAGACGGAAGAGAAATGGGTACATGACGTCACGGGGCTTTCCCTTCGGAACGTACGCATAGGGCTTCTTGTGGATGGAAAACCTGCAGCAGAAGAATTCGGTGAAATGATGTTCACACATTTTGGTGTGACCGGTCCAATCATCCTTTCACTCAGCCGTACGGCATCCTTGTTTTTGGACGGGAAGCATGTCGTGGAGCTTGCGCTGAACTTAAAACCGGCTTTGACGCCAGAAAAGCTTGAAATGCGCATCATGCGTGACTTCAGGATATATAGGCGAAAGACGTTAAAAAATGGTCTCGTCGATCTTTTGCCGCATAAACTCATTGGACCAATCTTAGATTTTGCTTACTTAGACCCTGAAAAACCGATTCATCAAGTGACGGCAAAAGAGCGGCATCGCCTCGTGGAGACGTTGCAGGAAGTCGTTCTGACGATAAAGCAAACGCGCCCGCTCGCAGAAGCAATCGTAACGGCAGGAGGTGTTTCGGTCAAGGAGATCAACCCTAAGACGATGGAGTCGAAGTTCGTACGCGGATTGTATTTCGCTGGCGAAGTTGCCGATGTCGATGGTTATACGGGCGGCTATAATTTACAGGCAGCTTTTTCCATGGGATATGTTGCAGGAATCGCAAGTGCGCGGAGTGGCGAAAATGCATAGAGGAGAAATTACGGTATGGAAGAAACGAAGTGTATTGCATCAATAAAGCATGGGCTTAGAGGAGAAGTTCGCATCCCTGGCGACAAATCCATATCGCATCGCAGTATCATGTTTTCCGCACTCGGCAGTACGCCTGTGCATATCTCAAATTTTCTTCATGCACAGGATTGTATGTCAACGGTTGCCTGTATTCGAGCACTTGGTGCTAAAGTCGATTTTCTGGGCGAAGATGAACTTATTGTCACGGGGAATGGACTTTACGGACTTTCCGAGCCACAGACGATTTTAGATGCAGGAAATTCGGGAACGACGCTGCGGCTCATGATGGGAATCTTAGCGGGGCAGCCATTCCTTTCGACGTTTACGGGAGATACGTCGCTACACACGCGTCCGATGAAACGCGTTATAAAGCCACTTCGTGAGATGGGCGCGCAAATATATGGGCGTGAGAAGAATACAAAACTGCCCATTGCAATCGTGCCGATTGGAAAAAAACTTCATGGTATGGCATATAACAGCCCCGTTGCCAGCGCGCAGGTCAAATCGGCCATTTTGCTTGCGGGACTTTTTGCGGATGCTCCGACGACGGTTATCGAGCCGCATGCCTCGCGTGATCATACCGAGCAAATGCTGCGGGCATTCGGTGTTCCTATTGAAACGAATCGTACGGCCGTAACGGTTCGTCCGATGAAGACCCTTGTTGCTCCACGATCCATTGAGGTGCCAGGCGATATCAGTTCAGCAGCGTATTGGCTTGTTGCAGGATCGATTATTCCGAAAAGCAATCTGATACTGAAAGGCGTCGGGATCAATCCAACACGGACGGGAATTCTCGATATCCTTCATGCAATGGGCGCAAGAATAACGATTCAGAACGAGCGAACGAGCGGAGGAGAGAAAGCAGCAGACATACATGTTGAGACGAGCATGCTCAAAGGTACGGAATTTGGTTCCGAAATCATGCCGCGCCTTATCGACGAGATTCCGATTTTAGCTGTTGCGGCACTTTTTGCGGAAGGAGATACCATCATCACGGGAGCGGGCGAGCTTCGCTTTAAGGAGACAGACCGTATTCAAGCAATTGCCGATCAGTTTAATAAGTTTGCGTCTGGCGCGATCGAAGACACGGAAAATGGTCTCGTTATACATGGGGGAAAAAGAATGCAACGTGCAACATGTTTTTCCTATGACGATCATCGCATCGCGATGTCGCTTGCTGTACTTGGCGCAGCGGGGCGCGGTGTCGAGATTGAACGACCCGATTGTGTGAATATATCCTATCCGACATTCTATGACACGCTGCTGCAGGTGAAGCAGAAATAGAGGAGGCGCGTACAATGAAAAGGCTTGTCGTAGCGATTGATGGCCCGGCTGGAGCAGGAAAGAGCACGGTTGCGCGAATTGCAGCTGAGAAGCTAGGCTATACGTATATTGATACGGGCGCGATGTATCGAGGAGTTGCATGGAAGGCACTTCAACAGAAACAAGAAATCACGGATGCGCTTATTCTCGACGTTGTGCGTGATATTGATGTAGACCTTCATTATGAAGGCGGTGCGACGACGGTGACAGTGGATGGTACGGATGTCTCGAAAGCGATTCGTACACCAAAAGTCAGCCACCTCGTTTCACAGGTTGCAAAACTCGGTCCCGTCCGTGAAAAAATGGTCGCTTTGCAGCGAAAGATGGCTGAGCGAGGATCTGTTTTGATGGACGGACGTGATATCGCGACGAATGTTCTGCCCCATGCAGACGTCAAGATTTACCTCACTGCGTCCATCGAAGAACGTGCGCGTCGTCGCTGCAAGGAACTTCAGGAGAAAGGACATGCGGTTCGTCTTTCAGATATACGGGCCGATATTGCAGCACGCGACAAAGCTGACATGGAGCGCGAAATTTCGCCGCTCGTACAAGCAGATGATGCGATGCGTCTTGATACAACAGGGATGTCGATCAATGAAGTCGTAGAGAAGATTTTGGAAATGTGCAGGTGAACTAGATGCTTTATTCATTGATGAAATTTTTGTTCAGTGTATTTTTTACCGTATTCTTTCGCGCCGACATTCGTGGACGAGAAAACATTCCAAAGGATGGTCCTGTCATCTTGGCTGCGAATCATATGAGCAATTTTGATCCTCCTTTTCTCGCGTGCTTTCTTGAACGCCCTGTTTGCTATATGGCAAAATTGGAGTTGTTTGAACATCCTGTATTCGGCTTAGCTATAAGGGCTTGCCATGCATTTCCTGTCAAAAGAGGTGCAGCGGACCGCGGTGCAATCAAAGCAGCAATTCAAGTGCTGAAATCAGGCAAAGTCCTTGGTCTTTTTCCCGAAGGAACGCGAAGTCGTACAGGCAAGATGGGAAAGGCAGAAGCTGGAATTGGACTCATTGCAGCAATGACAGGAGCACCTGTTGTACCAGCATGCATTATCGGTACAGATCGAATCGGAAGATTCCCAAAACTCCGTTTGCTCATAGGGAAGCCAATACATTTTGAAGGAAATCGCAAGGATAAGGATATGCTTGCTGCGTTCTCGCAATCTGTGATGACTCATGTTATCGCATTGAAAGAAGGAGCTGCATTTAAGAAATAAAGATTTTATTTTGTTTTCCATAGCATGCTGGACAAGCAAGTGAAGACAGTACTATAATAGTGGCGGATTTTCGTATAGAATATACAGGTTTTGATAGAAAAAGGATGGTGAGGAAAATGGATGGTCACCCTGATATGTGTGAGCCAAATCGATGCTTCATCAAATACGGGAAAGTACGATACATTCTCCTGCTTAAAGCGTGAAGAAATGTGTGAAGTGCTTCCACGTATGAAAGGAGACACTTCTATATGCTTCAGATTTATAAATCCATGGAAAGCGGTCCATTGCAGGAGTTAACCTTAAAGACGCTTGAAAAGGGTGCATGGATCAACATTGTCGATCCGACGCCGTATGAGTTGAAAGTTGTCAGCAATCTGACTGAGGTTGATCCAGACTTTTTGCGTTCGGCACTTGATGATGAAGAACGATCACATACTGACGTCGAAGAGAATTCGGTCATGGTTTTGACAAATGTGCCAGTATTTCGTGGCGGTGATAGCTATGATGCGTTGCCGCTTGCTATTATTGTGACAGATGAATATATCATAACAGTCTGCTTGGAGGAAACTCCCGTCGTAACCGAGTTCAATGAACGTACGTCACGACTCTTTCGTACCTACAAGAAAACACGGTTCCTCTTTCAGATCCTTTATAAATCTGCTACGTATTTTCTTCGCTATTTACGGCAGATTTCAAAGCTTTCAGACGAGATTGAGGATCAACTTCGTCACGATATGAAAAACAGTGAGATATTGCGTCTCTTGGAACTACAAAAAGGTCTTACGTACTTCAATGCGGCAATTCGCTCGAATGGTGCAGTGCTTGATAAGCTCTTAAGGATGCGAACCAATCATAACCTAGCACCTATTTTGAAGGCGTATGAAGAAGACGAGGATCTCCTTGAAGACGTCATCATCGAGAACAAGCAGGCACGAGAGATGGTTGAAATGTACAGCAAGATCTTGGCTCGTCTCGCCGATACGTTTTCCTCGATTATCTCGAACAATCAGAATCTCGTTATGAAATTTCTTGCTGCAGTGACAATTATTCTTGCGATTCCGACGGTTGTTTCCAGTTTTTTTGGAATGAATGTACCAGTTCCATTTGCGGAAAGCAGTCACGGTTTTTTCTACGTTATGTGTATCGCATTTGGCATCAGCATCACTATGACGTATCTATTATGGCGTCGGGATATGTTTTGAAAGGGCGGAATAAAGTTAGGAGTTTTATGATGCTTGTAGAATCCAAACTCAGGGATGGCGTCATCTACGGTGATGTAGAAAATGCAGAATATGTTTATATGCCGGGGGGTGAAATTGGTTTGGTTGCACCGATGTGTGTCTACGAAAATGATGGAAAGCGCGATGATGTCGATATCCATGAAGCATTACGACTCATACGCGTCCGAAGCTTGCAGCCTACGTATCATCCAATACTAGGAGCAAGTTCGTGTTAGGCGCGTTTTTGTCATATCGACAGCATTTTCTCGCAAATACGTCGAGAAATGTTGACAGTGGCAGATTGGTCGGCTATAATAACCGAAGAGCAAAAAGAGATTGTTGTAAACAACTGCTTTTAGACAAAGGAGACTGGAACCATGGCAAATAAGGACGTTATCAGCAAGGCAATTCTTGTAGACAAGGTGGCAGAGGCTGCCGGTACGTCGAAGAAGGATACGAAAGCCGTCATTGACGCACTCTTCGAGGTCGTGAAGGACAGCGTAAAGGCTGATGCGGAAATCCGCCTCATTGGCTTTGGTACGTTCAAGAAGTCGCATCGTGAGGCGCGTAAAGGGCGCAATCCGCAGACGGGTGCGGAGATTCAGATCGCGGCAAGTGACAGTTTGGCATTCAAGTCAAGCGTAAAATTCTAAAGAGCGGAATTATTCTTTGGATTAGCAGAGCTTCCTATGCGGATAAGCTCTGCTAATTTTTTTGCACTTGTAAAATTTTTATAAAAAGGGATTGATTTTCATTATCATATATGCTATATTATATCTAGGCTTTCGTTCGGGCAGTAATTTGCTACGTGGATGCAGCGATTACCGCCTAAAGCTCTCCTAAGATATAATACACAGCAACGAACCCCTTCGCACTGCTCATGCGAAGGGGTTCGTTGTCGCTCGAATGCAATTTGATTGTAGATTGAAAAAAATTGACTGCTTTATAATGAACGCAAGGAAAGCATTATTCATCATTCAGATAATGCAAATATTTCACATGAGATTATCGAAGAGATGCGTAAGAAACATGGTGCAGTTAAAAATACATCGCATGAACATGAACGAAACACGGTTTATGTGATGCTATCTGATGCTGTTTTGCGCTCGAAATTGACCGATTTGCAGTACGCAGTGACGCAGAAAAAGCGAAAGAGCCACCGTTTCACAATACCTACGATCATGAGTTTTGTGAAGGAATTTACTGTGATGTGACGATGGGACAGCCACTTTTTGTTTCGACGGATCAGTACGATTCAGGAAGTGGATGGCCAACTTTTTCACGTTGTAGGTTTGTCAATCCTATATTACACTGAGCCAGATATTTTTTCAAACATCCGTTTGGTGAATTCCAGCCCAGTGGACGCATCGGGAATGCATTGTAGATTCGATTGCGCCGAGCCAGCTGCCTTTTGAAATCCGCAAAGGAATCGAACTTGTGGCTCGCATCAAACGCCTCGTTGTCCTTTCGGTGCGAGCGTTCCACCTTGCCGTTGTGCCGTGGCGTGCAGGGGCGTATCTTCTGGTGCTCGCGATGCCATATTCCCGAAGCTGCTTCCAGGACCGCGTTTCGTCGTGCTCGGAACCTTTTGTGAAGCGCTAGGTGAACTCGGTGCCACCATCTGCCTGCACCTTGCGGATGGGAAAGGGGAATGCATCCAGGTGCGTCCTCTTTTCATGACGCTTTTGTAACACATGTATTGTAAACCTACACAAACAAAAATGGCTGACTGTGCACAACTTCATTGCATAGCAGGGAAATCTGCGATATAATGAAAAACATTATCTGACGTGAATCATGAGGGGGGAGTTGCCTTGAGGTTTGTCATTGTGGGAACGGGTGGAACAGGTGGTTGTCTAGGCGGATACCTTGCCCTTGCTGGAAACGATGTCACGTTTATCGCGCGCGGAAGACATTTAATGGCGATTCAGGAAAAAGGATTAACGATTCGAACAGGGCATAGAGGCGATATTCATCTCGCCGATACGAAAGCCTGCACGATGGAGGCGTATCAAGGCACGCCGGATGTTCTATTTGTTTGTGTCAAGTATTATGGTCTCTCTGATGCTATTGCATTTGCAAAGCGTGTAGCAGATCGTTATACACTTGTGATCCCAATTTTGAATGTATATGGAACAGGCGAGGTCATGCAGCAGGAGTTGCCGGAACTCACTTGCCTTGACGGTTGTATTTACGTCATGGCGCAAGTAGAGGCTCCGGGCATCATTGCGCAGCCACAAAAAATTCTCCGCGTCTTTTATGGCTTTCGGCCGAGACAGGATCGGCATCTTGCCGATAAAGCGCATGCGTTGGAAAAAATTCTAAAAGAAGCCGGGATATCGTGCCAGTTCACCGAACAGATTCGACGTGATGCGCTGCAGAAGTTCGCCTTTGTTTCTCCGCTGGGAGCGACCGGTCTTTACTATAATGCAACAAGTGAGGCATTTCAGCATGCTGGGCCAGAACGCGAGATGTTCGTCGGAATGATTCGAGAGGTCATTGCAATTGGGGCAGCGATGGGAATCACCTTTGAGACGGATCTTGTAGAGACAGGGTTGAAGCTCATCGATGCCTTCAAGCCAGGGCTTCGGACGTCCATGCAGCGCGATGTTCTCGCAGGTGGTGCATCAGAATTTGAAGGGCTTGTCAATCGCGTTGTCACGCTTGGAGAAATGTATCGTGTGCCAACACCGTTATATGAAACGGTTCGTGAATGGGGTGTGGCACACCATGTGCAATAGATACGATTCATACAAAATGTAAAAGAATGTTTCCGACAAGTTCTTTTAGGAGCGTATAAAATGAAACGAGAAGAACAAGCTTTGCTTTACGGAATTCACGATACGGAAAAGTTTGCGCTGCTGATGAAGACCCTTCGCCGTCTCGGCGTGAGGGTGCGCGAAGTACCGAATGGAGCATGGAATGAAAAAGTAGGATTTCTACTTGGTATGAAGGGATTTCAGGCAGCAAAGTCTTCAGATTCAGAAGGTTTTACGTTCCCGCATGAGGTCATGGTTCTGCAAAATGTACGAAACAAGCGATTGGAAGCCGTTCTGAAAGCGCTCGATGATGCAGGTGTGGAACGGATTCGATTCAAGTCGGTTGTAACACCATTCAATATCCTATGGACCTTTCGCCGTCTTTGCGAAACCATGCAGCGTGAGCATGGAGCATTAGCTGTATCGAATGAAGACCTACAGAGGGAAGGAGACATATGAAAGAGCAGGATTTGGATGAAACGCAGTACATGGATCCAATGGAGAATCAACGATTCAAAAAGAATATGATTCGTTCTGCTGCGGACACACAGCCGCTTTCATCGATTGAATCGCGTGATGATATCCAACAGCCTTTTCCTAAGAAAAAAGGGGATGTGCGAGAACTCTCGCCGATACGTAAGACAGGGAATCTGCGGAAGAACACTTTTCATGGGATTCGATTCAAGCGAAAAAAATGGATTTTTCTTGGTATTTCTTTTTTGTTCGCTGCCCTGATTGGATTTGTGATAGCGGGCTATCGTCAAGATGCATCGGATAAACAACAAGACTTGCACTTGCGTCAGGAACAGATTGCCGATCAAGAAAAGAAATTGGTAGCGCAGGAACGTGATTTGGAAAAGCGCCGCACAGAGATTGAGTCGAAAAAGGAAGCTTTGGAAAAACGTCAGCATGAGCTGGACAGTCAGGCGGGACGACTTCAGGGGCGTGCGGAGGCGTTGCAGGAGGACAAGCCTACTTCTGTAATCGGCAAGATTGTGGACAAGGTTTCGGGGAAAGAAGGGAAGCGTGAACAAGCTGTTGCGCAGACGGAAGCACGAGGTGCTGCGAATGCAGATGAATCGGCGAATGTCCATCAATCGATTGCGGACACGCAGAATATGCTCGATGAGATCGACAAAAAGATGGATCAAGTTCAATCAATGAAACGGGATGTCGATCAAGTCAAGCAACAGGCACAGGCCGCATATGAGGAAAACCGTGATACGATTGATCGCGTCATTGGATATGCACGGCAGGGAGCGGCACTTTTGGCTTCCTATTTATCGCGATGATATGGACAGGGAAAGAGGGGTTCAATTGAATTTCAAAAAATGCTTGATGCTCGGCACTATGGCGGCATTCATCATAACGGCTATCGGCTGTGGTGGTACGCAAGGTACGAAGGAGACGTCTGAGACGAAAGATATGAAGCCGCTCGTCGTCGGTCTCATGCCGGATACCGATTCGCTGCCGTTTATCATTGCCAAGGAAAAGGGTTATTTTGCTGAAGAGCGGCTTTCTGTTGACATCCAACAGTATAAGAGTGCAATGGATCGGGACAGTGCTCTGCAAAGCGGGAATTTGGATGGTGCCGTTTCGGATATGCTTGCCGTCGCTTTTGCAAAAGACGGTGGCTTCGATGTGAAGGTCACATCGTTCACAGATGGAAGCTATAAATTGATTGCCTCAAAGGAATCTGGGATACATACCGTTGCGGATTTGGTCGGAAAAGAGGTCAGTGTTTCGCGTAATACGATCATTGAATATGTCACGGATCAAATTTTGGCAAAAGAAGGCGTGAGGGAAGATTCCATCAACAAAGTTATTATTCCGCAGATTCCAACACGTCTTGAGATGCTTCAAAATGGAAAACTTGCTGCAGCTACATTACCTGAGCCGATGGCAAGCATTGCAGTAAAAAAAGGTGGCGTATTTCTCGCAGGGTCGGATGAGCTCGGGATTAATCCTGGCGTTATTCTCTTTACGGGAAAAGCAGCAAGCGAAAAGAAAGCGGAGATTGCAGCTATGTATCGTGCCTATAATAAGGCTGTTGATTACCTAAATGATACGGATCCTGAACAGTACATGGATCTCATTGTTGAAAAAGGCGGATTCCCGCCAAGTGCAAGGGACGCGCTGCGTTTATCAAAGTACCATCATGCTTCTTTGCCGAAGGATTCGGATGTAGCGGATTGCATCAAGTGGCTCGTGGACAAACAACTCATCAAAACGCAGTTTTCTTATGATGACCTAGTGGTGAATTTGTTAGAAAAATGATGGAAGATAGCATTAAAATCGAAAATCTTACAGTCCGCTATGATGATAGATCCCACAAAAGAGATATGAATACGATTTTGAATCAGTTTAGCCTTACCGTTCCGAAAGGAACGGTTTGTGCTATTATCGGACCTTCCGGATGTGGAAAATCAACGTTGCTGAAGGTGGTGGCAGGATTGATTCAGTCTTCCTTTGGCGTCGTTCGATTCGGCGATAAGCCGATCAATCCGAAGAATTTCCGCATTGGTTTCATGCCGCAAAACTATGGCTTATTGCCATGGAAAAGCGTGCACGACAATATTTTGCTCGGATGTCAGATCAAAGGAATAGCGAAATCAAGACGAGCGGATATGCGTTCGCTGTGTGAACGTTTGCATATTGAAACCTTGCTGGATCGTTATCCACATGAACTAAGCGGCGGACAGCAGCAACGCGTCAGTTTGGCGCGCGTTTTCCTGCTTTCTCCTGATGTTTTGTTGATGGATGAGCCTTTTTCTGCTTTGGACGCCATTACACGCGACGCAATGCAGGAAGTATTCTTGGATTTGTGGCGCGGACAGTCCATCACGACTTTGCTTGTCACGCATTACGTAGAAGAGGCACTATACTTAGGTGATCGGATCGTCATTATGCCGGAACGATATACAGATGCGATTACCATAATTGACAATCCGCTTGCAAGGGATAAAGCACAGCGCATGGGACAGAAATTTTTTTCAATGAGTTGCGCATTGCGTAAAAAAATCATACAAATGAGGAGCAGGTCATGAGGGTCGGTCGTATCATTGTGTCGTATCTAACAGCGGCAGCTTTCCTATGCATGCTTTGGACATGTGTGGCTTATATTATGGAATTGCCAATTGTTCCACCTCCTTCACGCGTCCTATCTCGTCTTGTTCTCGTTTTTTTCGATTCCATTGCGGTACATGGTGCATACAGTCTATTTCGCATAGGAGCGGGGCTCCTGATGGCTGTAATAATCGGCTATCCGCTAGGTGTTTTGATGGGGTATTGCAGACGGGTGGATCGCATTCTTTCGCCTTTCGTTTATTTGACATATCCAATTCCGAAGATCGCCCTTTTGCCAATTTTGATGTTACTGACCGGTATAGGGGAACTTTCGAAAATACTCATGATTTTTTTGATCATCGTATTTCAAGTCGTCATTGCTGTGCGTGATGGCGTTCGTGCAATTCCTTCCGAAACGTATTTCCCACTTCGTTCGCTTGGTGCCTCTTTTGGACAGATTTTGCGTCATGTGATCTTTCCCGCCGTCCTGCCTAAGTTCATCACGGCTATACGCGTTGCAATGGCGACAGCGGTCTCCGTTCTTTTTTTTACAGAGACATTCGGTACCCAATATGGCATGGGCTATTACATCATGGATGCATGGCTGCGTGTCAATTACCTTGATATGTATGCCGGCATTGTCACGTTAAGTGCAATGGGGCTTTCGTTATTTGGCCTAATCGATTGTTTTGAGCATTTTACTTGTCATTGGCAGGAAAGATAGAGGGATTTGCTTGAAAAAGATATGGCTGCTTTTTCTATTGCTGGTGATTTTTCTTATAGAAACCACTTTTATGGCAGGAGTGCTGGATGACGTTCGCTTCAAGCTTTGTGACATGCTAACGGAAAAACAGGGATCTGAAGATCTTTTTATTCGTGCAGAAGGGGCTGTTGCGAAAAGCACTATGCGGGATGTTCGAGAAGCAGCAGAGGAAATGAATCCACTTCTCGACGCGGAAATGCATGTCGCTTTGCCGAAGCATGTCAAAGTTTATGTTGCAGGCTCTCAGGAAATCTATGCACAAGTTTTGGCGCGCGAATTTTCACTCGAAACGAAAGAAGCGGAAGGGGTCGCCAATATTTCTGGCGGTTGGTCGGGTGGAAAGCACCGCATTACGGCAATCAATGGTGCGGCAAACGTGATGAAAGGACGAAGTGACCGAATCCACACGACGGGACATGAACTTTTTCATCAAGTGCAGTATGCACTAGCGAACGGCAAGGATACCGACGAGAAAGCACTTTTTTGGTTGGAAGAGGGTACGGCAGACTACATGGGAGCACTCTTGTCCGAACGTATGAATGGGCGTACACGAGACAAGTGGATTGCCGATATTACGCTAGAGCTTCTTTCCGCACCGAGGATGGCACGCATAGCGGATCTGCAGCATTTGGACCTTGCAGAACGCAAGCACATCATGGGAAAAGAGTTTCATGCATATTCCGTGTCAGATCTCATGACATGGTACCTGCTCAATCAGCTTCCGAAGGGGAAAGAAGGGGAATGTCTGACGAATTATTTTCAAGGTTTAGGAGCAGGCCGAAGTGGGGAGGAATCTTTTGAAAAAGCATTTGGCATGACAACGGAATCTTTTTTTGCCTCCTTTTCGCATTGGTGGGAAGAACAAAGAAATGCCCCACTGGAGTTTCATATAGAGAACGGATCGGTCAAAGAGCAGTATGTGCGAGATATAAAGCAGTATCTTGCGTTTAGCCATACGTTGGTCGAACAGCGTCTCGGATATACACTTCACGGAGCATATACGCTCGTACTGGCAATGGGGCAAGAAGATTTCGTAAACGATATTATGGCATATTGTGATGTTGAGAAAAAGACAGCAGAAGAATTGGCAGCATCAAGTTTGTGGGTTGAAAACGGAAGCACGATTTTGCTCAATGCGGGAGAGCTTCAATCTAAGCAACAGACGATTTTCACTTTGGGAACGATGGTAGCGCGTATTTTCGAGCGACAACGCATGGCAACAGACAATAAAGAGCCGATTTGGCTCGTATATGGAAGTTCGTACCTTATGGGAGTAGACGCCTTGTCAGAATCTGGTTATGGGGCGCTTCGCGATTACCGGCGCACATGGATATTGAAGCTGCGTGAACAAAAGGCAATACCAAAGTTGGCAGATCTTCAGACAGAAGAATCTTATCAACACATGGTGGATATCTATGGGCACGAGATAGTATCCCTCGTTATGGAACTCGGCACGTATGAGTTGATTGATTCAAATGGTTGGGCATCGTATGCACGCTGGATTGAAGAAGTGCGCGAGACAGAAAACGGCAAACAGGGATTTCGAAATGTTTGGGGAAAATCGGCAAAAGATTTTGCCTTGGATTTTGATCATAGGCTGCACAAGGAATGAGGTATTTGAAAAAAATTTCTATTGACAATGTTTTTGCACTATAATAATATTGTAGTGTTATTATGCTGATCGATAATGTTAGACGGGGTTCATTCGCGTAATTCGGGAGCATAACTTTTAGAATGGCAGTCACTTTGGGAGGAATCGCATAAAGCATGAGCAAGGTAACGAACGAAAAGCTTAGAAATATCGCAATCATAGCGCACGTCGACCATGGCAAGACGACACTGGTTGACGCAATGCTTAAACAGAGCCACGTTTTCCGATCCAATGAACAAGTAGCGGAACGCGTTATGGATTCTGGCGATATCGAGCGCGAACGCGGCATTACGATTCTTTCCAAGAATACGGCACTGATGTACAATGATGTCAAGATCAACATCGTGGATACGCCGGGGCATGCCGATTTTGGCGGTGAGGTAGAACGCGTCCTCAATATGGTCGATGGCGTGCTCCTTCTTGTCGATGCCTTTGAAGGGCCCATGCCACAGACGAAGTACGTCTTGCGCAAAGCACTCGAACAGAAACTCAAACCGATTGTTGTCATCAATAAGATTGATAAGCCAAATCAGCGTGTCGACGATGTGTATGATGAGGTCTTGGAGCTTTTCATGGAGCTTGATGCAGACGATGACCAGCTTGATTTTCCTGTTATCTATGCAGCGGCACGCGATGGCATTGCAAAATACAGTATGGACGATGAGAGCGATAATCTTGAGCCGCTTATGGAAACGATCCTAAAGGAAATTCCTGCACCGGTAGGCGATCCTGATGCTCCGCTCCAAATGATGGTCACGACGCTCGAATCGGATACATTTGTAGGGCGTGTCGCAGTTGGTCGCATTATTCGTGGTACTGCCAAGGTCAACCAAAATGTTGTTATCATCGACGGGGATCGTGAGACGAAGGCAAGGATTGGCAAGATCTTCACGTATCAAGGGCTAAAGCGCGTGGAAGTGCAATCTGCAAGCATGGGTGAGATCGTTGCGCTTACGGGACTCGGCGATGTGTCTATCGGCTATACGATAGCGGATGCGGAGACGCCAGAGGCGCTTCCGACAATCAACATCGACGAGCCGACGCTTTCTATGACGTTTGGTGTCAATACGAGTCCGTTCGCAGGTCGTGAAGGATCACTGGTTACATCGCGTCACTTGCGTGACCGTCTCTTCAAGGAAGTTGAAACGAACGTTGCGATGCGTGTCGAGGAAACGGATTCAGCCGATGTATTTAAGGTTTCCGGTCGCGGTGAGCTGCATCTGTCCATCCTCATTGAAGAGATGCGTCGCGAGGGCTACGAGCTGCAGGTCGGTAAACCTGAAGTTGTATATAAGACGATAAATGGACAGCTTTGTGAGCCGATTGAGAATCTGACCGTCGAAGTTCCGCAGGATTACATGGGTGCTGTTATGGAAGGGCTCGGTACACGCAAGGCTGAGCTGACAAATATGGTCGAAACGGCAGGATATATGCGTCTTGAATTTACGATACCGGCACGTGGTCTTATAGGCTTCCGTTCCGAACTTTTGACGAGTACAAAGGGCAATGGAATTATGAACCACGTGTTTCACGGATATGCGCCGTACAAGGGTGACATCCCAGGACGCACGCGTGGCTCGCTTGTTGCCTTTGAACAAGGCGAGACGACGGGGTACGGTATTTTTACGCTTCAGGATCGTGGCACGATGTTTATTTCTCCTGGACAGCAGGTATACGAAGGTATGATTGTCGGGGAAAACTCGCGTGAAAACGATATCGATATTAATCCATGCAAGAAGAAAAATGTTTCGAATATGCGCACATCCGCTTCGGATGAGGCAGTTCGATTGACGCCGCCGCGGCTGCTCTCTTTGGAGCAGGCAATAGAATACATCAACAGCGATGAGCTAGTCGAAGTTACGCCTGAGAATATTCGCTTGCGTAAGGCCGTCCTTGATCGCACGGTTCGCGGACGTGCCGCAAAAAATGCTAGAAAGTGATCCTATTGGAAGCATAGATGTCGGCGGATTGTCATGCAATGAGCCGATTTTTCCAGTAATTTTATATTTTTCTCTTGAATTGTATCACTGTTTTCGTTATGATATAAAAGAAATATATGTATTTTGAATGAGTTAGCCGGTTTATCGTGATGTATGTGAATGGTGGAAGGGCGAGGTTCAATGGGTGGATTTTCAAAGTTAAAAGGCATGATGCAGAGTGCGTTCGATACGATTCTGCCGCCGATTGAAGATGATCTGATGGACTTGGAAGAAGATCTCGTAAATGAGGAATCGTCCAAGCCAGCAGTACAGAAGGCGAAAGTTGAAACGGCATCATACAAGGTTGCAGGAGGCAGTCCTGTGTATGTCAGCAGAGGAGCGGATACGACAGACCATTTTGCTCATGCATCGTATTCGCAGCGTCCCCAGCTTACCGTTCACACGAATAAGTCGGCTGTACTTAAGGTGCAGATTTATGCACCGCAGGATTTCGACCAAGTCACGACAATTGCAGATGATATTAAGAGTGGAAAAGCAGCGGTCGTAAATTATGAACGTATCGACGCAAGTGAGCAGCGTCGTATCTGCGATTTCGTCAATGGCGTATGTTATGTGATGAATGGGTGTGCAAAGCGCATCTCTGAACAGATTGTACTTTACGTGCCAGATGGAGTTGATGTTGCGGATTGCATGCCAATTGCATTAACGGACTGAATTATACATCGACTGTTATAAGGAAATATCCGATTCATCTGTGCTCTTCGAGATTGATTCTTGGATTTTCAAAGAAAACCAGACAGCATCGGGCTGCCTGGTTTTTGTTTTAGTAGGAGTGGTTTATTTTGAAACGATACAATAATGCAATTCTCGATGGCGTGTTAGAAGAATTTGAAGGGCTTGCTGCCATACCTCGTCCGTCTGGCCATGAAAAAGCAGTAAGTGATTATTTGAAACAACGCCTTGAGACACTGGGATTTTCTGTCGTACAAGATGATGTGTACAATATTATTGCGGACAAGCCAGCAACGAAAGGATATGAAAAATCGCCTCGAACCATACTGCAGGGACACATGGATATGGTGTGCGTAGCACAGCCAGGCTACGCCTATACGCCGGAGCAAGATCCGATTCGACTCGTTTACGGAGAACAGTATCTCGAAGCAAAGGGAACGAGTTTAGGAGCGGATGATGGCATCGGCGTGGCAGCGGCAATCTACCTGATGCAAACGGTAAAAGAACATGGACCGCTTCGCTTCATTGTCACGGTAGATGAGGAGCGCGGGATGACCGGAACCATGGCACTTTCCGAAAAATATTTTGCGGATGCGAACTTCTTGATCAATTGCGACAGCGAAAATTACGACGAACTTACGATAGGAAGTGCCGGCGGTGTCGATATTGAATTTAAGCGAGAGCTTTCGCGCACTGCTCCTGCGCAAAAGAATTGCTATCGCATAACAGTCAATGGACTTCGCGGCGGGCATTCTGGCGAGCGGATCGGTGATGGTAGAGGCAATGCAATTCGAACATTAGCGCTTGCCCTCTTTTCAATACAGGATCATGGAACACTTGAATTGATTTCTATTCGTGGAGGAACGGCACGGAATGCAATTCCGAGTGCATCAGAGGCCGTCATACGTACGAATCTTTCTGAGGAGGATCTGCGCGCTATCATTGATGAGCAGAAAATGCGATTCCTTCATTCGTATGGAAATGTTGATCCGAATGTACGTATGGAAGTTCAAACGATAAACGTCGATCAGAATCCAATAAAAGCAGGTGATACAATGCGACTGCTCCGTTTGCTGGTTATGCTGCATACCGGTGTGTTCTCGATGTCCTCCGTTGCATCGGGCGTCGAAACGTCAGCGAATCTTGGGCGTGTGGATATGAATGGAGAGCGCGTTGCGGTACAGTTTTATCCTCGGTCTGAAATCGATGAGAAAACAGAGGAGTTCTGCCTGTTGGCGAAGCAGCTTGCAGCACTTACGGGATTTTCAGCAAATATCGGCGTACCGTCCCCGGCTTGGAAAGCAAATCCGAATAGCCGATTAGCGCATCTTATGGCAGGCATATTTAAAAAGCAAAATGGCAAATCGATGAAGATCGAGACGATTCACGCTGGACTTGAATGCAGTTGGCACGCACGTAAGAATCCGGAACTCGATATGGTGTCTGTTGGGGTTACGACAGAGAATATCCATAGCCCACAAGAGCGGTTAGTGCTTGCGACGATTGAGCCACAAGTGAAGATGATCGCAGAAGCAATCAAGAAAATCGCCCAAATGGTGTAAATTTTTCCACGAAGTATCTTTGGTTAAAATAACGACAGGTTTTGCATGAAATTATGCATGGTGATATAATCGATATGAAATATATGCTTCAATAACAGAAAGCGGTGACGGCATGACCCAGTTTGACAAGCGTAATATCACAATGATGGTAGACTTTTACGAGCTTACGATGGCAAATGGTTATTTGCAGCATCATGACGAAAACGTACACGTCGTCTTTGATGTATTTTATCGTGCAAATCCAGACAAGGGAGGTTTTGCCATCTTTGCTGGACTTGAACAAGTCATTGAGTATGTGGAAAATATGTGCTTTTCCCAAGAAGACGTTGAATATTTTCGACAGCAGCATGTCTTTTCGGAAGAATTTCTTTCCTACCTTCAGAATTTCCGATTTACAGGCGATATCTACGCGATGCCTGAGGGGACGGTTATGTACCCAAATGAGCCAATCATGACGATTGTTGCGCCTTTGATCGATGCGCAGCTCGTGGAGACGGCAATCCTTGCGCAGGTGAATCACCAATCGCTTATCGCAACGAAGGCACGACGTATTTTTCGTTCTGCACAAGGACGGGCTGTTTCGGACTTTGGCGCACGTCGCGCACACAACATGGACGCAGCGACATACGGCGCACGTGCAGCTTATATCGGCGGCGTTTCGAGCACAGCTACCTGCACGGCGGGACAAATCTTTGGAATTCCAGTATCAGGCACAATGGCGCATAGCTGGGTCATGTTCTACGGTGATGAATATGAGGCATTTGCCAACTATGCGCGAACGTATCCGGATGCAACGGTCCTTCTCGTCGATACATACGATGTGATTCATTCGGGTATCCCCAACGCGATTCGTGTTGCGCATGAAATTTTGGAACCAATGGGAAAACGATTGCGTGGCATACGAATTGACTCAGGTGACTTGGCATATCTTTCGAAACGCGTTCGTAGGATGCTCGATGAGGCAGGGCTTTTCGATTGTAAGATTATCGTTTCCAACAGCCTTGATGAGTTTACAGTAAGCTCTTTGCTGCTTCAGGGAGCATGCATTGATGGTTTTGGCATAGGGGAGCGGCTCATTACGGCAAAATCAGAACCTGTGTTTGGCGCCGTATACAAGCTTGCAGCGGTAGGTAATGGGCAGAGTTTTGCGCCGCGCATAAAAGTATCCGAAAATATCGGAAAGATTACGAATCCGGGGAGAAAGGATTTGTATCGCGTCTACGATGTCAATGGACATGCAGTTGCAGACATGATTTCACTCTATGGGGAAACGTTCTCGGAAGATTCGCCGATTCGTTATATTGATCCACAAAAGCCATGGAAAAATCGTGCATTTGAAAACTGTACGTTTAAGAATCTTCGCAAGCTATACGTACGGCATGGTAAACGGATCGAGGAGCTTCCTACGTTAAAGGAAATTCGCGAATATGTTATGAAACAGCTTGAAGCGGAAATTTGGGAAGAGGAGCAACGATTTGAAAATCCGCATATACACTATCTCGATATGACACCGGATTACTATGAACTCAAAATGGATCTCTTGACAGAAACACGCCGTCAACACGGGTAAGAGGGGATATTCGTGATAAAGGGTACGACAAAGAATCTCGGCGTTATAGGGTGGCCGATTACACACTCCTTGTCACCTGTTTTACAAAATGCGGCAATTGGTCGTTTGGGGTTCGATTATGCTTATATTGCACTGCCAGTAGCACCGCTGGATTTGAAAGCTGCTGTTCAGGGGTTGCGCGCTCTCCATTTTGCGGGCTGGAACGTCACCATTCCGCATAAGGAGACCATCATGCCCTTGCTCGATGAAATTGATGAGAATGCTAAAAGGATTGGTGCCGTTAATACGGTTGTCAATCGCGATGGATGTCTTTATGGCTATAACACCGATGCGGAAGGCTTTTTGGATGCGTTGCGTATTCGACATTGCAAGCTTGCTGGAACAAATAGTGTCATGCTCGGTGCAGGCGGTGCGGCACGTGCGATACTATGGGCGTTGTTGAAAGAACAATCTTCTGTATCGATTGGCGTGCGTTCCCCTCAGAAGGCACAGGTATTGGCAGATCGCTTTCAGGACTATGGACGCATTCGCATCTTTCATTGGGAAACATCGGAATTTCGTGCAAAGATGAGGAAGGCAGATCTGCTTGTCAATACGACGCCTCTTGGAATGAGACCGCATGATGAGGTGATGCCCCCCGTCGATTGGTCGGTGTTAAATCCGTCCGCTATCGTATACGATATCATTTATATTCCAGCTGAGACGCGGCTTTTACGCGAAGCGCATGAACATGGACATCAAACGATCAATGGTGAACGCATGCTGGCGGCTCAGGGAGCGGCGGCCTTTAGGCTTTGGATGGGGGCAGCACCGGATCTCCCCTACATGGAAGAACAGCTTCGTACGGCACTTTCGGAATCTTATTGACCTGGAATCGATTTATGGATTGTTTTGTGGTATGATAAAATTCGTATCATCGAATTTAGCGAAAAGGAGGTTCTTATTTGGCGGCAATTTCCTATGAGTTGGTGCATGAAGATCGAAACTCCGGTGCGCGGGCGGGTGTTATCCATACACCGCACGGCAGTTTTCCAACGCCGATTTTTATGCCTGTTGGCACACAGGCGACTGTAAAGGGAGTTTCTCCAGATGAGTTAAAGGATTTGGGCGCAGGAATCGTTCTATCCAATACCTATCATCTCTTTTTACGCCCTGGGATGGATCTCGTACGAGAGGCGGGCGGCCTTCATGCATTTATGCATTGGGATCGTGCTATTCTAACGGACAGCGGAGGATTTCAAGTATTCAGTCTTGGTGATTTGCGCGAAATCACGGAAGAAGGCGTGACATTCCGTTCCCATATTGACGGTTCGAAGAAATTTCTTTCACCGGAAGTTTCGATGGAAGTACAGAAGTGCCTTGGCGCAGATATCGTTATGGCATTTGACGAGTGCGTTCCATATCCTGCAGATTTTGCTTATGCGAAAGCTTCGACAGAACGAACGATTCGTTGGCTGGAACGTTGCAAAAGTGTGCTTGGAAAATCCGATCATCAAGGTCTTTTTGGCATCGTGCAAGGTGGCATGTACAAGGAGCTTCGTGCTTGGAGCGCGAAGAAAACAACGAGTCTAGACCTTCCCGGATATGCGATAGGCGGGCTGTCGGTTGGAGAACCCAAAGAGCTCATGTATGAAATGCTTGCTTATACGACAGACTATCTTCCGAAACAAAAGCCGCGCTATCTAATGGGCGTTGGAACGCCTGATTGCCTTGTGGAAGGAGTTGCACGTGGCATTGATATGTTTGACTGTGTCTTTCCGACGCGCGTTGCGCGAAATGGTATGGCGATGACGCATACAGGACGACTCGTGATGAAGAATGCTGTTTTCACGCATGATCATCATGTGTTGGAAGAAGGTTGCGGTTGCTACGCCTGCCGGAATGGATATACGCGCGCTTATATCCGTCATCTCATAAGAGCAGGAGAGATTTTTGGTTTGCGTTTGCTCTCCCTTCATAATCTGTGGTTTTTGCAGGTATTTATGCGCCGTATGCGTGAAGCAATTCTAGCAGATTCCTTTGTATCGTTTTGCAAGGAATTCATGCGTGGCTATCAGCCACATGGACAAATAAATTGATTTAAATAAGGAGTGTGTGTGATGAATCCAGAAATGATGGGGACACTTGGCACGTGGGGACCGATTGTACTACTGGTTGCCATTTTTTACTTTTTGCTGTATCGACCACAGAAAAATGAACAAAAACGACGTAAGTCGATGCTTGACAATTTGAAGAAGGGAGATCGTGTCATTACGATTGGTGGGATATATGGGACGGTTTCTTCGATTGATGAAAAGTCTTTGAAGCTGCTCATTGCAAAAGATGTCGAGATCGAGATGGTGCGTTCAAGCATTAATTCGGTTGTACCTGTGGACGTGAAATGACACATGAGGAAGCGCTTCTACAGAAGAGGGTTCTCCGCAAACAAGTCGTTGCGCGTCGCAAGGAATTATCGCGTTCCTTTCGGACGAAGGCGAGTGCAATAGTCTGCGCTCGCTTTTACGAGGAAAAAGCGTTTCAGGCAGCTAATACGATTTTTGCCTATGCCTCGATGCCGGAAGAAGTCCAACTGGATGCACTTCTTCAAAAATGCCTTGCATGCAGGAAACGAGTTGCACTTCCGCTCATTACAGGGAAAGGGATCATGGAAGCCGTAGAACTTCCTTCACTCGATTCATTGGTCGTGGGAGCGTTTGGAATTCGAACGGTTGATCCATTGCGGCAGCATGCCGTACCGGCATCCGAAATTGATTGCATTGTCATCCCAGGAGCGGCATTTACCGAAAAAGGCGATCGGCTTGGTCTAGGCGGCGGGTATTATGATCGCTATATGGCGGAGAAAGCACCGCAGGCAAAGCGTATTGCTCTGACTTTTGATTGTTTGGTCATACCGGCTATTCCGATGGAATGGCATGATCAACGTGTCGAAACCATATTGACGGAGAAACGCCGAATTCATGTCGCTCGCAAATAAATGGATTTCCCAATATGTTTAGAAAGGGTAGTGAAGCTGTTGCGAAAAGATAATCTTATCAAGCTGATTGTCTGCGTCGTTGCTATCATTGGCATCTTTTTAGCATTTGTAAAGCCCCTTGCCAACTCGATTCGGCAAGGATTGGATTTGCAAGGGGGCACACATGTTGTCCTCGAAGCAGAAGATACGGATGTTGCGCAAGTCAACGACGATGCGATGAACCGCGTTGTGACCATTATGGAAAAACGTGTCAATGCACTCGGTCTTACGGAACCGATTATCCAACGCGAAGGTCAGCGCCGCGTTATCATCGAGCTGCCGGGCGTAAAGGATCCAGATGCAGCGATCAAGACGATTGGCAAGACAGCTGTACTCGAATTTAAGGATGAAGAAGGAAATACCGTTCTCACAGGTACGGACCTGAAGGATGCGCAAGCTGCAACCAATCAACAGAATGGACAAAATGTGGTCAACCTTGAATTTACGGACGAGGGAGCGAAAAAATTTGCCGATCTTACGACGAAAAATGTCGGGCGAACGATTTCCATACTGCTTGATGGCGAAGTGCTGACAGCACCGAATGTTCGAGAGCCGATTTTAGGCGGAAAAGCAGAAATTTCGGGACAAAAGTCGCTTGAGGAGGCGCAGAATCTTGCCGTCGTGCTCCGAAGCGGCGCACTTCCCGTCAAGGTTAATATCATTGAGACACGCACGGTTGGACCTTCGCTTGGACAGGATTCAAAAGACAAGTCCCAGTTTGCTTTTTCCGTCGGTCTTGGAGCCGTCCTCATCTTCATGATCCTCTTTTATCGCATGTCCGGATTTATTGCCGACATTGCGCTTATGGCGTACACGATCATGTTGCTTGGATTGCTTTATTTGCTCGATGCGACGTTGACGCTTCCTGGTGTCGCTGGCATCATACTCTCTATTGGCATGGCAGTCGATGCGAACGTGTTGATTTTTGAGCATTTCAAGGAAGAGTATCAGATTCAAGGCAAAACGCTCCGTCTTTCGATGGATGCCGGATTCAAGCGTGCATTCACAACAATTTTTGACTCGAATATCACGACAATTATTGCGGCAGGCGTACTCTTTTTCCTCGGCACGGGCACGATTCGCGGTTTTGCCATTACGCTCGGTCTCGGCACACTGCTCTCTATGTTTACAGCGATCACAATGACACAGTACATGCTGAAACTCATGATTCATTCCAAACTCTTTGAATCACCTTCTGCCTATGGTGCGAGTGGATATATGCTCTGGAAAAAGGAGGATTTGAAGAAAAATGCTTAAATTCGATATAGCAGGCCATCGCAAGATATGGTTCCTCTTTTCTGCCTTGATTATCGTTTCCGGGCTTATCTGCATGTACGTACGCGGGTTTAACTTCGGCATTGATTTTACAGGCGGAACGATCATTGATTTAAAGTTTGATCGCCCCGTCGCAATAGCGGAAGTGCGTTCGAGTCTCGCGAAGTATGGACTCGATGGTGCCACGATTCAGCTCTCTGGTGCACAGTCGGATGTGACGGAGTCAGAAGATATGATGATTCGCACGGTCGATCTTGAGGAAAATCAGCGCAAGGAAGTCATGGCATCGCTTCGATCCGACGTAGGAGATTATACGGTTCTTCGAGAAGAAAAGGTCGGCGCAACGATTGGCGGTGAGCTCATTCAAAATGCAGTTTTAGCCCTTCTCGTTTCTTGGGCACTGATCATTCTTTACGTTGCGTATCGTTTTGAGTTCAAGTTTGGCATTGCGGCCGTACTTGCGCTCGTTCACGATATTCTCGTTGTCTTGGCTGTGTTCTCCTTCACACAACGTCAGATCGATTCTTCATTTGTCGCTGCATTGCTTACAATTGTCGGCTATTCCATCAATGATACGATCGTCATTTTTGATCGTATTCGTGAGAATTTGAAGCTGCATTTCCGTCGAGGCGGAGATATTGACGAACTCGTCAATCGAAGTGTCTTTCAGACTCTTACGCGCTCTCTTTACACGGTGTTTACCGTCTTGTTTACGACGTTTGCACTCTATTTCTTCGGCGGTGAAACGACGAAAGACTTTGCGTTTGCATTGCTCATTGGTTTTGGTGTAGGTTGTTATTCATCGATCTTTATCGCAAGCCCTCTTTGGATTGCCTTCCGCAACTGGTCAGAGGAACGACGTCAGGCGAAGAGACAGCCGGCACAGTAAACGAACACAAAAGGCTCTCTTTGAGAGCCTTTTGTGTTTTTGAAACCGCAAGGAAGCGTTTTTAATCGTTCTCATTAGGAAATGCATTCATGCTTGGAAGGAAACGAATAGGAGTCGGAGTATGATAAAAGAATGGAATGTATATGAACCTGTTCCGAATCTTGATTCCTTTGCAGCACGCATCTCAGCTTCCCCCATCGTGGCTAGCGTTTTATGGCATCGCGGCATTCGAACAAAAAAGGACGCGATGGATTTTCTTTATCCTGAGAGAGTATCTTTTGGAGATCCATTTCTCATGCGTGATATGGATTTGGCAGTTTCTCGCATCATAGAAGCTATTGATCGCAGGGAACGCATCGTTGTTTATGGAGATTATGATGTGGATGGAATCAGTGCTACTGCCGTGCTGTTACATAATCTTCGTAAGCTTGGTGCCAATGCAGACTTTTATATTCCCAATCGTATGACAGAAGGATATGGACTCAATCGAAATGCGCTTGAAATGCTTGCCCCAAATAGCGATTTGCTCATCTCCGTGGACTGTGGCATAGCATCGGTAAAAGATGTCGAGGCCATGAAAGAAAAGCTCGATATCATCATCACCGATCATCATTTGCCCGGCAATGAGCTTCCACCTGCGGTTGCAGTGCTCAACCCGCATCGAAAAGACTGTCCTTATCCAGAAAAGGATTTATGTGGGGCTGGCGTTGCATTTAAGTTATGCCAAGCACTTTGGCACCGCATGGAAAGAAAATCTTTTGAAGAAGATTTGGAACTTGTTGCGCTTGGCACAGTAGCAGATCTTGTTCCATTACGCGGAGAAAACAGACGCATTGTCAAAGAAGGATTGATGCGCATGACAGATACCGCCTTTATTGGGCTCGACGCGCTCATCGAGATAGCAGGGCTAAAAGGAAAACCTATCAATGCTGGACACGTGGGGTTCATTCTTGCCCCGCGTCTCAATGCCGCAGGACGTATCGGGACAGCACGAAAGGGAGTCTCACTTCTTCTCGCAACAGAAAAATGTGAGGCACGGTCGTTGGCACTCGAATTGGATTTGCTAAATACGGAGCGGCAAACCATGGAACATGCGATTTTAGAAGAAGCAGAGGAGCGTCTCGTTGGGAAAAATCCACAAGATATGCCTGCGATTGTTGTAGCTGGAAAAGATTGGAATCCGGGTGTGATTGGCATTGTCGCTTCGCGCCTTGTCGATCGATACTACAAGCCGACGATCGTGCTATCGATCCAGTCCGATGGTATATGCAAAGGATCTTGCCGAAGCATAAAGGGACTTCACATGTATAAGGCATTAAATGCTTGCCGCGCGAATTTAATTCAATTTGGCGGGCATGAGATGGCAGCAGGATTGTCCGTCAAGGAAACCAATCTTTCTGCTTTTCACGGTGCATTTCAGGACTACGCTAGGCAACACTTATCCCTAGAGGATTACATTCCCAAGGTAGCGGTTGAGGCAGAGCTTCCACCAGAGGAAATCACCATCCATTTTATCGAAGAACTTGCACGCATGGAGCCGTATGGAATGGGGAATCCGAAACCACTTTTCGGGTGTCGGCAAGTACAAATACATGCACCTGTCGCAATCGGAAAAGAAGGCGCGCATCTTCGGTTCCAACTCGGAGAAGAAGGAAAATGGGTCACTGGGCTCTTTTGGAATGAAGGAAAACTTGCTCCAGTTTTGGAGACGGAGCGGATGGAACTCGTATATGCGCCTGCTATCAACGAGTGGAATGGAAAGCGAACCGTACAGTGTATGATTGATTCCATGCAGGTCGCACGAGAAGACCGTCAATTTCCTTCACGCGAAATGCTACGGAATGTTTATCGCTTTTTGCGTACACTTTATAGGATGTATGAGCGAGTTCCATACGATGATATCCGTCTCACACTGGAATATCGAAAAACATTCGAACCCATTTCCTACTATACGATGGAATGCTCGTTGACGGTGTTTCAAGAACTTGGAATCTTGGCATGCAAACGCGGGGAACAGGGGTACGAAATGCCTGCCGTTTTAGGTAAAATAGACCTCATGAAATCCTCGACTTATCGACGAGAATGGGAAAATGGAACGATTGGAGATTGACGTATGAATGACAAAGATAAGCTGCCGGTTACGATAGAAAGCCTCGAAGCGGAAGTACAAGCTTATGCACCGAAGGCAAACATCGAACTGATCCAGCGTGCTTACACGCTCGCCGACGAGGCACACAGAGGACAGACGCGCGTATCTGGCGAAGCGTATATCATGCACCCGCTCCATGTAGCACAAATCCTGACCGAACTTCACATGGACGATGCAACGATAAGCGCAGCGCTTCTACATGACGTCGTTGAGGACACGATCTATACGATTGAACAGATGCGAGAGCTCTTCGGCGAAGAAGTCGCCTTGCTCATCGACGGCGTTACGAAGCTCGGAAAGCTGCAATATAAGTCAAAGGAAGAAGCGCAGCTCGAAAGCTATCGCAAAATGTTTCTTGCCATGGGCAAGGATATCCGTGTCATCATGATCAAGCTAGCGGATCGCCTGCACAATATGCGTACACTCAAGTGCATGCGTGAGGATAAGCAAAAGCGAATCGCCAAAGAAACGATCGAGGTCTATGCTCCGCTTGCCAATCGGCTCGGCATTTCGAGCATCAAGTGGGAACTGGAGGATCTTTGCCTCCGTTATCTCGAACCGGAGATTTATTATGATCTCGTGGAGAACGTCAAGCAGAAGCGCAAGGAGAGACAAAGCTTTATTGATGCATCAATCGAGCAGATTCGCGCCAAATTGGCTGAAGCGGATATTCATGCGGAAATCAATGGACGCGCAAAACATTTTTACAGCATTTATAAAAAAATGAAACGCGACAACAAAGACATCAGTGAAATTTACGATCTCTCTGCTGTACGGGTACTCGTTCATACAGTCAAAGACTGCTACGGAGTACTTGGCGTCATCCACGCCATGTGGAAACCGATCCCCGGACGATTCAAAGATTATATTGCCATGCCAAAATCCAACGGATATCAGTCCCTTCACACGACCGTCATGACACATGGCTATCCGCTTGAAATTCAGATCCGCACCTTTTCCATGCATCAAGTTTCCGAGTACGGTGTTGCAGCACATTGGAAATACAAGGAATCCGGTAAGAGTATTGGGGCCGACAGCCAAGTGGATCAAAAAATGAATTGGCTACGTCAGATGGTCAGTTTGCAAAGTGAATTCAGCGATTCCAAGGAATACTTTGAAGCATTGAAAGTCGACATCTTCTCAGATGAAGTGTTTGTATTTACCCCAAAAGGCGATGTCATCGATTTGCCAAAAGGCTCCATCCCAATTGATTTCGCTTATCGGATTCATACAGAAATCGGACATCATTGCGTGGGAGCGAAGGTAAACGGCAAGCTGGTTCCGCTCGAACATAAACTAAAAAATGGCGATATTGTATCCGTCATTACGAATAAGGCAAATAACGGTCCGAGTCGGGATTGGCTGAATATCGTTGCCTCTTCTGAAACGCGTAATAAAATCCGCTCGTGGTTCAAGAAAGAAAAGAGAGAAGAAAATATAGAACGCGGTTTTGAGATGGTCAAAGACGAGGCAAAACGGCTTGGTTATGCACCAAAAGAACTTCTGAAAAGCAATCGGCTTCAAAAAGTAGCGGAAAAGCTCAATATCCAAACGGAGAATGACCTTCTCGCGTCGCTTGGATATGGGGGCATTGCGCTTCCTGGTATTCTGACAAAGCTTATCGAATTGTACAAAAAAGAAGTGCAGGATGCAACTCCTCCTGACGTTTCGAAACTTCTTTCCGAGCTAAAAACACCACAGAGCGGACGGGTCAAAAAAGCAAGCCATGGTGTTCTCGTTGAAGGGGAAAGCGGTCTCATGGTGCGCCTTGCGCGTTGCTGTAATCCGATTCCAGGTGATCCGATTGTCGGTTACATTACGCGTGGGCGAGGGGTTTCCGTTCATCGCGCCGATTGCCCCAATGTGCTCAATGATACGGATTTTTCGCGTATGATCGAAGTTGCTTGGGACATCGGCCTTGACAAGGAATATACGGTAGAAATCGAAATCGTATGTAATGATAAGAGCGGTGTTCTCGCTGAAATTCTTGCCGTTCCATCGGAAATGAAGATAAATATTCGTAACCTCAGCGCAACGCCAAATCGAAGCAACAAGACCTCCACTATCATCTTGGGACTTAATGTAAAAAGTGCCACACAGGTCACGCAGTTTATGACGAAAATGCGTAGAAAGAAAGATGTCTACAGTGTCGCACGTGCAATGGGAAGCCCGTTATGATATACTCTCTTAGGAAAAGAATATTGCTTTCTGTTGATGGAGGAGAGGTGCCTATGGTTTCATCCTTTCTTTTTGTGTGTGATATGACAAAGTTGGCACTCGTCATGACAGCTCTGCCATATATACCAGGTGATATCATAAAATGTATATTTGCTGCATTTCTCGGCGTAAAAATCAATACGGTACTACAAAAGGATTGAAAACGAATATGAGTTTGAGTAATGCCCCCAAAAAGTATTTCAAGTTGCTCGTCTATGGATGTCAGATGAATATCAGCGATGCAGAACGCATGAAGGGACAGCTTGAGACGATTGGCTATGCGGAAACGCACTCCTTGGAATCTGCCGACCTCATCTTAATTCATACGTGTTGCGTGAGAGAGTCGGCAGAGGATCGCGTCTACGGGAAAATAGGTGAAATCAAACATCTAAAACAACAGAATCCTGCATTGATCTTCGGCATTACGGGGTGTATGGCACAAAAAGAAGGCGATGCACTGATTCGCCGCGCTCCACATATTGATTTCGTTCTTGGTACAAACAAAGTAAAAGAATTGACGCGTGTCGTACAAGAAATGGAAACAGAACACGGGCATGTCGTCGATACAACCATGACAGATCGGGAAATCGAAAGCAATGCTCCGATTATGCGTACGGGCAGATTTTCAGCATGGGTCCCGATTATGTACGGCTGCAATAATTTTTGCACGTATTGTATTGTGCCGTATGTACGAGGCAGAGAGCACAGCCGTGCAGCTTCTGAAATTGTACGTGAAGTTGAAGAGGCAGTAGCGAATGGCTATAAAGAAGTCACGCTTCTAGGTCAGAACGTTAATTCCTATGGAAAAGATGCCGGAAGCACGGACTTTGCCGACTTGCTTCGTATGGTCGATTCAGTGAAAGGAATTCGTCGTGTGCGTTTTATGACGTCCCACCCAAAAGATCTTTCGGATCGTGTCATCGAAGCCATTCGCGATGGGGAGCACTTATGTGAACATATCCATCTTCCTGTGCAATACGGGAGCAATCGGATCCTAAAAGCAATGAATCGTGTCTATACGATTGAATCTTATCGCGCTTTGGTCAGACGCATACGAAAAGAGATTCCGAAAGTGAGTCTTACCACGGATTTGATTGTTGGTTTTCCAGGCGAACGAGAAGAAGACTTCGAACAGACATTGGAGTTTTTGCGCGAAATACGCTTCTCTTCTGCGTATACTTTCTTGTATTCGAAACGTTCGGGGACGCCTGCTGCCGAAATGGAAGAACAAGTGGATGATGCTGTAAAAAAAGAGCGGCTGCAGATGCTTATGCGTTTACAGAATGAGATCAGCCTGTCGCTTCATCAAGAAATGCAAGGCAAGATTTATGAGGTGATGGCAGAAGGACCAAGTAAAAATGATGCATCCATTTGGAGTGGACGTACGCGATCCAATCATCTCGTCCTATTCACGCATGAAGATGAAAAAGAAGGGGACTTCATCTCGGTCAAGGTGACACAGCCACAAACTTGGTTGCTTAAGGGAAATCGCGTTAGTTAATTAAACCGATAGATTATGGCATGGATGTGCGAGATAGGAGGTGCGGAAGATGGAATTAACGCCGATGATGCAACAGTACATGGCTGTAAAGGAATCGAATCCGGGAACGATTCTCTTTTTTCGTTTAGGCGACTTTTATGAAATGTTCTTTGACGATGCACGGCTTGCAGCAAAGGAACTCGGTCTGACTCTTACCAGCAGGAGCAAATCGCAAGATGAAGCACCGATGTGCGGAGTGCCGTATCATGCAGCAGAAACGTATATCAACAAACTGGTCAAAAAAGGATATAAAGTTGCGATTGCCGAGCAGATTGGTGATCCCAAAGCAAAGGGACTGACCAAACGGGAAGTCATCAAGATTATTACCCCAGGAACAATCTTGGCTGAATCCGCACTAAAGGGGGCACAAAATAATTACATTGGGCTTATCTATGAAAAAGGCGACGTCCTTACATTGGCAGGAGCCGATGTCACGACAGGAGAATGTTTTGCAGGGATGTACGAGGGATCGGATCGTGTCGAACTTCTCTTCGATGAGCTTTATCGATTTATGCTTTCCGAGTTGCTGATCGTAGGGGCACCATCTTTCGCAGGAGAACTTCGCGAGTATCTTTCCATTCACTTGCCCAAATGCTCTCTCACAGAAGTATCCCATATTTCTTCTGCTGTGGAGGATCGCATCCTTGAGCATTTTGATGTGACTTCGCGTCCTACGCGAAAAGAACTGCAGGAAGCTGTTGCGACATTACTGGATTATCTGCATAGCACCGTCAAAACGGATTTAGCCCATTTAAATCGATTGACGTATTTGGATACATCAAAGAATCTCGTAATCGACGCAAATACATTGCGCAATCTTGAGATCACACGCAACGTGCGAGACGGCGGGAAAAAGGGGACCCTCTTAGATGTGCTCGATTTCACCAAAACGCCGATGGGAACTCGTCTTTTGCGCAAGTGGTTAGAATATCCACTGCTCGATATGCTGCAAATCAATCGTCGTCTTGATGCAGTTGAAGAACTTTTTCGTGATTTTTCGAAACGTAATGCAGTGCGTGAAGGCACTGAAAAGGTGCATGATTTCGAACGACTCCTCACACGCATTGAAATTGGTACGGCAAACGCACGTGATTTGATCGCGTTGAAGGTATCTCTTCAATGTCTGCCACAGATACGGCAGGCATTGAGCAAGGTGCAATCTGATATGCTTGCGGCTTCGGCGCGATCCATTGGTTCATTCGATGAATTGGTAAATTTGCTTGAGCGTTCGATCATTGATTCTCCAGGAATCAGTCTTCGAGACGGCGGAATCATAAAGTCTGGTTATCATGCAGAACTTGATGAATATCGACGTATTGCTCATGACAGCAAGTCCATGTTGCAGGAGATCGAAGAGCGGGAACGGGAAGAGACGGGAATTAAGGCACTAAAAATTGGTTATAACAAAGTTTTCGGCTATTATATTGAAGTGCGGAATACGAGTACAGAACTCGTGCCGGATCGCTATGTTCGCAAACAGACGCTCGCGAATGCGGAACGTTATATCACGCAGGAATTAAAAGACTTTGAAACGAAGATCCTAGGTGCACAGGAAAAGATAGTTTCCATTGAGTACAATCTTTTTGTGGAAGTACGTGATACGATCAAGGAACATCTTGCACAAATACAAGAAACGGCGCGTGCGGTTGCAACGATTGATACGCTTGCAAGCCTTTCAGAGGCTGCGTCATCCTATCACTACGTCCGTCCGCGCATGACGACAACCGGAGAAATTGTGATTAAGGATGGTCGTCATCCGCTCGTTGAGCGAATTCTGACGCGGGATATATTTGTTCCAAATGATACAATGCTCAATCATCGTGATTGTGAAATCATGCTGATTACGGGTCCCAATATGGCTGGCAAGTCGACTTACATGCGTCAGACTGCCATTTTAGCATTAATGGCGCAGGCAGGCAGTTTCGTCCCGGCACGAGAAGCAAGTATTTCACCGCTTGATCGTATCTTTACGCGGATTGGTGCAAGCGATGATCTCATCAGCGGGCAGAGCACGTTTATGGTCGAGATGAATGAAGTAGCGCAGATTCTAAGGCATGCGACAAAGAATAGTCTCGTTATCTTAGATGAGATTGGCAGGGGAACGAGCACTTTTGATGGAATGAGTATTGCACGTTCCGTTATCGAATACATAGAAACGCACATTCATGCAAAAACGCTTTTCGCTACGCATTATCACGAATTAACCGATCTAGAAGACGATAAAATAAAAAATTTTTGTGTTGCAGTCAAAGAGCGTGGGACGAAAGTCGCATTTCTTCGACGCATCGTGGCTGGAGCAGCGGATAAATCTTATGGTATCCACGTCGCACGTCTCGCTGGGCTTCCGGCTTCTGTCACAAAACGTGCACAGGAGATCTTAACACAACTGGAAGCGGATTCCCTTCCTGCTGGACATAACGAAAAAGTGAGCGCGAAGGATAACAGGGGACGATTTGATGCAATGTCGATAGGATCGCTCTTTCAGTCGACGATAAATGCTCGCTTATCGGAGCTTGATGTCATGTCGATGACGCCTATTGAGGCATTAAACGAACTATACCGTCTACAAGAGCAGGCACGACAGGAGGCGGGAAAAGGATGAGTAAAATACACGTCCTGGACAATAATACCATCAATAAAATTGCAGCAGGTGAAGTCGTTGAACGACCCGCTTCTGCGATTAAAGAGCTTATCGAAAATGCGATGGATGCAGGTGCATCACGCATTGAAATCGAAATTATGGCCGGTGGAACGAGCTTTATGCGCGTTACAGACAATGGAAAGGGGATGAGTGCAGAAGATGCTCAGCTCGCTATTTTACGGCACGCGACGAGCAAAATTCGTGATGCCCATGATTTAAGCATGATCGGCACGCTCGGATTTCGCGGCGAAGCATTGCCGACAATCGCTTCGGTGTCACGGTTCTCACTTCTGACACGTGAGCCGAAGGCAGATCTAGGAACGCGCATCGACATTCGTGGAGGAAATAAACCGGAAATTACCGAAGCGGGGTGTGCACTGGGAACGACGATTACGGTGGAAGATCTATTCTTTAATACGCCTGCTCGTAAGAAATTCCTAAAGACAACGCATACAGAAGGATCGAAAATCAACGATTTTATCGTGAAGCTGGCACTCGCGCGTCCCAATATCGAATTTCGTTTTATCAACAACAATAAGACTGCTATCGTAACACCGGGAAATGGAAGCTTGCTGGATACGATTCGCGCCATCTATGGAAAACAGACCGCAGAGTCTGTTCTTCCATTGTATTTGGAGGGAGAATCCATTTCTATTTCCGGCTTTATTACGAAGCCATCCATGCTAAAAAGCAGCCGTGCATGGCAGACTCTGATTGTCAATGGTCGTATCATACAGAATCGGGCAATATCCAAAGCTATTGATAATGCGTATCGTTCCTTAATCCCGAAGAGTGGATTCCCCCTTGCTGTACTGCTGGTAAAGGTCCCGCAGCATACGATTGACGTCAATGTTCATCCGCAAAAAAATGAACTAAAGTTTGAAGATGAAAGCCGTATTTTCAAGGCAGTTTACAAAGCCGTTCTTGATGCCATTCGCTCCATTCGGCCCGATCTTCATGCTATCGCATCTGCTGTGGAAAAACCGATGAGTCACGTTACAACCGAACCCATGCGATTTATGCCGGCAAGCAGTCCAAACAATGATCAGGGCGTTGCGCATCGTGAGAGTTTGTACAATGCAAGACCGCCGCAAACTATCTATGAAGCCGTTCATGCAAATGCGGTTCCTGCGATGCACTTTATGGAGACGCAGGAGGAGATCCGACACGGACAGACCATACGTGAATCCAATCCGCCCATATACTCCGTTGCAACAGGTCCGATGGAAGAATCGTGCGAATCAACAATCCTCCTTGCATCGGAAGGAAATATTGTTCCCATCGGACAAGTTGACCTTACCTATATTATTGCACAGGATGCAAAAGGGCTCTACATTATCGATCAACATGCAGCGCATGAACGAATTCTTTTTGATAAGCTCTCAGCAATGGCAGACAGGATTCCATCGCAGCAACTTCTCGTCCACCTCGTCCTTCACTTTGATTCACGGGACGCGCAGCTGATTGCTGCCAATAAGGATATATTCGAACGTCTTGGCTTTCAAATGGAGGCAAGCGGAAATGAAGAGTATCGTCTAATGGAAGTTCCGGCCGATATTCCAAGCGATGAAGCAGAGGATATCATTCGTGAAATCCTTGCGTCGCTTCACGATATGCACGAGACGAGTGCAAAAGAGATACGGCAAGCCTGTCTTGCGACGACGGCCTGTCGTGCAGCCATCAAAGCAGGAGAGGAATTGAGCATGCGTCAAATGCAGATTATTTTAGAAGAACTTTCCCATACGACTTTCCCGTACACCTGTCCACATGGCAGACCGACAATATTGAAGTTCAGTACAGATGAATTGGCAAAGATGTTTAAGCGGACTGGTTTTTGAGTATGACAAAAGAAAAGCGAGCTATTGCGACGACGGGACGAAAGTGGACACGTGAAGCAGAAACACTTGCCTGTTGGGCAGCGGAGCATGCTGGAATTTCTTATGTCGAGCGCCGCGCACGATCGGAAGAAGAGCTTCGTGAATCAACTGGGGCATGGTATTTGCTCGTTGCAAAACACGGTCTCTTGACATTGGCAGCACCAAAGGATACGTTTTTCTTTCATCCGAACATGGCGCATTTGCGCTTGAAAAATTTACGTTTTGGCAGTGCTGGAACAGGGGATCACATGGTCGAAGCGATGCAGTTGCATCGCGGCATGTCCGTACTGGATTGCACGCTTGGATTCGGTGCGGATGCAATCGTATCGAGCTTTGCGGTTGAACAAGAAGGTCGCGTTGTCGGACTCGAGTCAGAACCCTTGATTGAAACGGTCGTTGGCTATGGGCTGTCCCATTTCAAAGCAGAGAATTGGCCCATGCAAGAAGCGATGCGGCGCATTGAAACACACTGTATCGAAGCATCTGTATTCTTGCAGACACAAAATGATAATGCATTTGATGTCGTTTATTTTGATCCGATGTTTCGGTATCCACTTACAGCAAGCCTGAGCTTGACGCCACTACGTGAATTGGCCAATCCTGCTGCATTAACGCCTGAGATAGTCCAAGAAGCATGTCGCGTAGCAAGATATCGCGTCGTGTTCAAAGAAAACAGCCGAAGCGAGGAATTCGCACGACTCGGGTTTACCAAAATTGTCGGTGGTAAGTACAGCAAAATACATTACGGTGTAATGGTTTTATGATAAACGGAAGTCCATTAGGAGGCAGTATGAAACGTAAAATTGCGATGATTGCGAGCGATTTGGATGGAACACTTTTGTTGGATGGAGCACAGGCGTTAACCCAAGAAGTCTTTTCACTCATACGTCGTCTGCAAGGGCATGATATCATATTTTATGCGGCGAGTGGGCGACAGTATGCCAGCTTGCGCCGTCTTTTTGCACCTGTGGGTGACGAGATTGGTTATATTTGCGAAAACGGCTGCCTAAGCTTTTTTAAAGGCAGAAAGATTTCGCAGGCATGTATGCAGGCAGATCTTGGACGTGAGATTATTCGTGCTATGCAGAGAACAGGCGGGCTGGAGGTCATGGTTTCGGGGACAGAAACGTGTTATATCCAACCGACATCTTCAAATTTTGCTGCGCTCTTACACGATGTTGTAGGAAATAATGTAACCCTTGTTCCGAGCCTACTTGACATTCCCGAACCCTATATGAAAATTTCTTTTTATGAAAAAGGCGGATTATCCGATACAAGTCCATGGAAAAAGCGCTTCGGTGATAGGTGTACCGTACAAACCGGAGGTAATGAGTGGCTGGATATCATGCCAAAAGGCGTGAATAAGTGGACTGCGATCAAAGAAAACCTCATCTGTCTCGGCATTTCAGCAGATGAAGTAATCGCGTTCGGAGATAACGAAAATGATCGTCAGATGCTCTGCCATGTTGGCTGTCCCATTACAATGGAAAAAGCACGTGCCGATATTCGCATACTCGGTCGTTACCATACGGATTCCGTCGAAAAGTCACTGCATCGCATCTTGGATGGGATAGGCTACGAATGGTAAAGCAATCATCATTTCATTGCTTGGTATCATGTTTCTCTTATATCAAATTCTCTGAAATTAGAAATGAGCGATACGATGAAAAATCCATTGCATTACCAATTGTCCAAGTATGATTGCGGACCAACGGCCATGCTCAATGCCATGAGCTTTTTGTTCGAGAGAGAAGAGATTCCGCCCGAAATCGTACGGAATATCCAGCTCTACAGCTTGGATTGTTATAGCAAGAACGGGGAACCATGCCGAGCTGGAACGAGCCGCATGGCCATGATGTTCCTATCCAACTGGCTCGATGGTTTTGGGCGTGCAACAAGGTTTCCGCTTTCGAGTCAATATCTTTCTGGCAAAGCGGTTCGTATCGGTGATGAAAGTTTGATAAATGATGCATTGGTGCGCGGCGGTGTCGCTGTCGTTCGCCTCTTTTACGGTGTAGAACATTATGTTCTTCTGACGGGACTCTCCGAAACGTATATCCGTATGTTCGATCCATGGTTTCTGCCAGAAGGTACATCTGAGTTTTCTGCTACGGACATAGAAGTAACGCTTGCTCATCCGAATGCATACAATCGATCTGTTCCAATCGCGTGTTTGAATCGTGAAGAAACCACGCCTTATGCATTAGGATGTATGGAAGACCGTGAAGCGGTTCTGTTATTCAACGAGAATACAAAGAAGACAGCACAAAACACGATCGAGTACTTTATCTAGTCTGCGCTCTGCCAACATTTCATGCTTTTGACATCCACGCAGCTAATATATCCATGTGGAAGAAAGGAGCCCGTATCGCAATCGATGATTTTATTTTGGAGACGGATAGGTCTCGTTTGCTCTTTGTGAAAAAATTGAACGGGCGTATGTCCGACCACGACGGTTTTTTCCCCATCATAGTTATGATAGAATTCCTCTCGTAGCCATAGCATGGCATCAAATTGTTTCGCATAGGGCACCTTGGGATAAAAACCGGCATGCGTAAAAATGTACTCCGTTCCTACTGCTGCAATATGATTAAGCGAAAGTACAAAAGATAGAAGCGCATGGTAGAGGGCGCTATCCTGCCAATAAACACGGGATAGGCTTTCAAACGTTTGGATTCCTCCACTATGAAGCCAGCCATGGGTCTCATCCATTGGGTCTCGAATGCTATGATTCTCAAAGTAGTTTAACATCATGGCTTCGTGATTTCCTGTCAGCGCAATGACATGTGAACTTTTTTCAGTAAGTTTCATAACGTATTGCAGGCATTCAGCACTATACTCACCGCGATCAATATAATCGCCGAGAAATACAAGCAGATCATCTTCGACACAATAGTCCATACGGTGAAAAAGAGAAAGAAGGCGTTCTAAATTTCCATGGATATCGCCGATGGCTAGAACCCGGCGAAACAGTTCGATATGGGGAACAATGACCATTCCGTCAAATGCCGAAATCGTGCAGGTTCCTAAAAGACGTGTACGTCGTTTTTCCATTTCTTCGCAAATATTCATCGTCCCGCCTCCCTTACGACTTACTTAAGAAGAGTATACCATAAAGTGTTTTGGGATGGGAGACTGCAACCCATTTCGTAATTAAGGGATGCCATACGGAAAAGTGAGGATTGTCATGATTCAAGATATTGAGCCTAGAAAATTAGATAATGTATTTCAGCCGGACATTCTTCCCGTTGAAGACAGTGTCGTTTTTTACTTCAAAAATAAGAGTGTATTGATTCGGAAAGGTGATGGAAAACTTTTTCCATCTTTTTCGGAACTGAATGAACCACAACATTGTATTTACTTATTTGCAATCGGGAAACGAGCTTTTTTCTTATTGCCAACGGATGCGTTGGCATTCATCCCGAATGGTTTCGCGTTTGAAACGATTCGGGATGTCCGGCGCACAAGAGATGCAGCTCTTCCTAGTTTCTTCGCACTCTACACGGCAGTGCATCTATCCGATTGGTATCGTGTAAATCGATTTTGTGGTGTTTGTGGGAATCCGACAGAACTCGATGGAAAAGAACGTGCCATTCGATGTCCGCACTGTGGGCATTTAATATATCCTCGTATCAATCCAGCCGTCATTGTTGGCGTTGTCAATCGGGATAGGCTGTTGGTGACGCGCTATGCGGATCAACGTGGCAGAGATAATTACGCACTTGTTGCAGGTTTTACAGAAATTGGGGAGACACTGGAGCAAACCGTGCAACGTGAAGTCATGGAGGAAGTTGGCTTAAAGGTTCAGAATATCCGATATTACAAGTCACAGCCGTGGGGAAGTGCCGCTGATATTTTAGCCGGATTTTACTGCGATTTGGATGGATGTGATTCGATTGATTTGGATACGAGCGAGCTGAGACAAGCATTTTGGGCGAGACCAAATGAAATCCGGCTCCAAACAGATGATTGGAGCCTGACAAATGAGATGATGAAACGCTTCAAAGAAGGCGAAGATTGCTAAAAGAGGCTCTCTCTTGTACCGGTTTGGAGCAGGAAAACCACTACACGTCGCGTATATATTATAGAAGCAAATAAGTTTGTATGAAAGTGAGGGACGGATATGAATGTGAGAGAGCGAATTGAGAAAGCGGAGTATGATAATCTTTCGGATTATGCAGCAAAGAGCCGAGAAGCAAGACGCAAAGAACCTATGGATGAATGTCTGTTCCGCACGAAATTCCAACGTGATCGTGATCGAATCTTGCATTCAAAATCATTTCGGCGACTGAAGCATAAGACCCAAGTATATATCACATCAGGCGATCATTATCGGACGCGTATGACTCATAGTTTGGAAGTAGCGCAGATTTCGCGAACGATCGCAAGGGCATTGCGCTTAAATGAGGATCTTGTCGAAGCGATTGCATTGGGACATGATGTGGGACATACCCCGTTTGGTCATGCTGGGGAGTCTGCTATGGCAGAATTGACCGGGCATTTTGCTCACAATGAACAAAGTCTTCGTGTTGTAGAATTTTTAGAACGAAGCGGATCGGGATTAAATCTCACATTTGAAGTAAAGGATGGTATTTTAAACCATACGGGAGCACATTTGCCTAAAACATTGGAAGGACGAATTGTTCGCATTGCGGATCGCATCGCTTACCTTTGCCACGATTACGATGATAGTTTGCGTGCTGGGCTTTTGCAGAAAGGCGATTTGCCAAAAGCCGTATATCAAAATTTTGGAACAGACACTTCGCATATGATCACAAGCATGGTGTCGGATATCATTTGCTCTTCAGAAAGAAAAACGGATATTGTGCTTTCGCATAATGTGAAAGCCATTATGGACGAATTTCGGCAGTTTATGTTTCAACACATCTATCATTCAGACGCACTTTCTCATGAAAGACGACAAGCTGTTTTTGTACTTTGTGAGCTCCATCATTATTTTATTGCTCATTTTGATGAGTTGCCGCAAGAATTTATCGGTAGAGAAGCACGTTGGGGCAAAGAACAG